>JAEIGA010000380.1_pt1 | contig 65019 bp, 72 predicted proteins | sample 9270691 | NCBI WGS metagenome assembly JAEIGA01 (sample SAMN17057246, study PRJNA624740) | gut metagenome | biome: biome; isolation source: fecal sample | host: Bos grunniens | place: China: Xizang | collected 2019 | reverse complement strand
GTGTACTTCATCTGAAGGTTTCCCTCAGTTTGATTTATAAAGCCCAGTTCAGCCAACATTGGAAATTTGGTCGTGCAAGCCATGAGCACTTGGGGAGAACAATCCATATATGTGTTGTCATACAATTTATAACAACATTTCACGAAGAATGGATTTATAAAATAACTCTTGCTAAATTCATTAAGGTCTGCTAAATACTTAGGCGCTGCTTTTGTTTTAAGGCTCCCAGCGGGGTCTCCGTTTTCAATTGTGCAATATCCGTAATCAGTTTTCTTTTTGTATTTCGTATAAAAGATTGCCTCAGGATGAGGTATATTCATTCCAAGATTTTCATACAATCCATCATTCCAATACAAATAATACAACCCGTCTTTACACACTAAGCAAACAATATTACCTATAGTTATAGCTTTTATTATTTCGCTATCTACGGTAATCGTCTGCTCTTCTGTGTTATTGTCTTTTACCGATACGATATATACTGCTTTATCCGAACTCTTATAGATATAAGATATAGCATCCAAAACCTTATGTGAGCACAACAGAGTTCCTTTAGTACCGTCCATATACTTCTCCAACCCCCTCACGTTCACCAACTCCCCATTCTGAGGGATGAGGTTGACGAGTTCACTCAGTTCGCCATCAGCGCCCACGCTGGGCTGGCGGTGGATGCCCTTGTTCAGTGGTATCAGCTTATCCATTCCTCAAAGCATTTTGAATGTTCTGTACTGCGTTCATATTTGCTCCCTGCACATTGGGTAGCTGCGCCATCTGTGCATTCTGCTCGGAATTCTCTCGGTTGGCTCTAAGCGCTTGCAGCAGCTCCTCGGAGCCAGGGTAGTAGGAGTGTTCAAGCATCTGCTCGGCACTGAGCTGTCCTGCAGCCCACATCTCCTTCACCACATCGTTAATCATCATGCGGTTGACAGGACTCTCGGCAGTCTCCTTCACGGCAATGAAGAACTGGATATCCTCTACCGCCTTGGGGTCATACTCGGCAAGCTCGGCATAGCCGCCACTACGAGCTACGGAGATGTTGCGTGGCTCGGTGTAGTATTGGTGGATGACCTTCATCTTCTTCTCGGCCACCCTACGCTCGAAGGTGGAGAAGTTCATCAAGAAGGCCGATATACTTGTCGTGGAGTTCTGCGTCTCCATCATGTAGCGGCTTGCTGCCCCGTTGGTGCTCTTACCCTGCAATGCCTCACTCACACTCGACAGGTCGTTGATAAAGCCTATCTGCAACTGCAACATCTCGGCCGTTCCGATATTCGTGGAGTTGCTCGTGATGACCTGCGGCACGTTGCCCATCTCTGTCTCCTCGTAAAATATCCATCCTCCCAATTCGGTTGCTCGCTCGGCAAACTCCTTCTCGGTCATAGTCTTGGGCACCGCCTTCTTGGGTATCATCTTCAAGCCCTTGATACTTGCGTTGATGGCAAGGTCGTTCAAGGTGATCAAGCGGTTGATGTAGCGCTGCTGGTCGCGGATAACGGATATGAAGGGCACGATGTCGCCATTCACGAGGTTAAAGATGGTCAGCGAGTAGGGGTGTCCCTTATGGTCGAAAGGACTATCATACTCGTCGAGTATCAGCCCGTCGGGGGAGAGCATCTGATAGTGCCAGTATTGGTCGATGATGTATTTCGTCTCGATCAAGGGTATATCATCCATCGTCATGCCCTCGGCCAATCCCATCTGTATGCGCCCCGCGTTTATCGCATCTATCTGCGGCTTGTCACTCAGCTCGATACGATACACGGGGTTCTCCCTATCCATGATGTCAACACAGCGGTAGCGGGGCTTGTGCTCGAGCGTCCACACGTGGTATACGCGGCAGAGGTTGTTCTGCGGAGGGGTGTCCCACGACTCCGACTCATACTGCTTGGTCTGCGAGTTGCGCGTGGCGTATCTCTGCATATGGGGCCTATAGATATGCTCCAACTGCTGATAGTCATACTCGCTCTCGGCAAGCTCGCTGGCCAACTCTCCAAGGGTGTAGTCCTTAATCTCGCCTATCATGCACACATCCCACATGCGGATGTCGGTATTCTTCGCCTCATAGAAGAACATGCTCGGAAGCACGGGATAGGTGTACGAGTCCTCCACACCATCATGCACGCCCCACTGCTCACGCACCACGGATATGCCACCACAGATAAGCTCGCGCATCTCCTCGGTCATCAGGTCGCGCATGTAGTTGTTGTCCCAGTTGGCCTTGAGCGCGTTGCTCATCATCTTGCTCTTGATGTCGGCATCCTTCTGCCGGGCAAAGCATACGGGCTGCGTGGCGCTCTTCGAGTAGAGACCCATCAAGGTCTGCACAATCTTGTACAGATGGTTGTTCTGCAGGGCTACACCTCCCGTACGCTTCGATATGCGCTCGCGCTCGGTCACCCACTTGCCCTTCTCGTCCTGTACGTAATCTCCTAATTGGTCGCCATACACATAGCGTAGGTTGCGCAGGCGCTCCTTGCGGAAATCACTAAGCCCTTCCCATGCCTCCTTGGCCTCCATGAGTAGGGGTAGGTTATACTTCTTACCCTCTCGCTTGATGCGGCTCTTCACGCTGTCTACAGTCTTGGGCTGGTGCGAGAACCGCGATTTCGGTATCAATCTTTTCATGCTGATTCTTGTTTGCTTTGCCGACAAAAATCGCGAAATACCCAAGGCATTTTTGCGCTTTTGGTCATAATCCGACCAAAAGCGCAAACAGCACTGCTAACTTGTTGTTACTTTGCTGAAAATATGTAGTTATGGAAATAAAAATCAAATACGAAGACCTTATCGTCCGATGCGAGCAGCTATCATCCTTCGAGTCGGAGGGAAAGGTGGATGCGGCAGGGCAGAGCCGCTACCTCGAGATTCACATCAACGAAGTGGATAAGCTGCTCATACAGCAATACATTACACAGGCGCGAGGCATCTTGGAGGAGCGGATGGAGAGGATGATAGCAAGCGTTACCGAAAATGCGGGGATAAGCGATGAAGCGACGAAGGAGGCTGTAGAGATTCCAGGCTTCACGTGGACTCTCCGCACCGATACGCGATGGAAGCAGAACAACTCCCTTGCCAAGCACGTGAGCGAGGCCATAATAGCCTACGCCATGTCGGCATGGCTCTCCGATAGGCTCCCCGAGCGCGTAGCATTCTACGATGCCCTGTTCACAGCATCCACAGAGATGGCAGTTAAGAATATTTTCAAGAAACAAGTACCGAGATATGAAGAATAAAGCAATCACCATACAACGTAAAGATGTGCTCCACGATGTCAACTTCATCTCGTGGAAGACCGCCAAGTGCCGTATCACTGAACCCGAAGCTCAAGCCGAGGTGCAGACCGATGACGAGAGCCACGCATGGTTCGAGCGTATGCTACAGACCGCAGTAGACCACCTCAAAGGGTCGCTGCGCTGGTGTATACGTGAGCACTTGGGAACCATCACCGACAACACCATCAAGCGCAAGAGCATCGCCTATGGCGACGAGGGCTACCCCGAGATAGAGAAGGATGCAACCTCGTTCGAGGATGACGAAGCGTTCCTTGATGCACCTGCAGAGATTAAGGTTGCCATCCCCGAGTATACCTTACGCTTCGCCTTCTCCGACGAGTGGCGCGGCAGCTTCGAGAGCATGAGCAACTACATCCACCGATACATCGTGGATTACATTCTCTACGAGTGGTTCAAGATGACACTCCCAAATGAAGCCGCCACCTACCTCGCATCGGCTACCGAGTGGGAGAGCAAGATTATCAACGAGGCACGCAGCGAGGACGTGCGCAATGTATACTTCCGCCTATGAGCAGAGAAGACAATCTTAAAAAGTTCGAGAAGGGGCACAAGCCGCTCCCTCCCAATCCCGAGAAGATGAAGGCGAAGAAGAAGCTCAAAGTACTGCTCACCGAGTTCTCGGAGGGCAACTTCGAGGAGTTCGAGGAGGAGTTTCATAAGTTGAAGGGCAAGCCCAAGTGCGAGATATACCTAAAGGTGTTGGAGTACGTGCAGCCACGTATCAGCAGCATAGCCTTCGAAGATATCAAGGAAGCCTCTACGGCAGTGAAGCTATTGAAAGACTTCGCCAAGTACCGCCAGCAGGAGGCCGACGAAGAATAAAGACCGAGCGAGGTCTGTTGTTCATTTCTTTTTTTAGTTTGGTTAACAGAGAGGGCCCCGTTGTGAAACGCAGCCCTCTTCTTCTTGCCCTACATTTTCCCTCGTCTCGGCCTACACCAAACTTCGTCTCGGCCTACAATAATTCCCGTCTCGCCCAAGAGAAAATCCCGTCTCGCCCTACAAAAAGAAAAGGCGATGCACTGCACCGCCCTCTCTTTATTGATACCCTTCCGTTAGTCTCACCATCCTTCGTGTCACCTCGTCAAGCGCATCCTTCGCATTTCCTTTCTTCCCGTCAAAGGTGACCTCTTGGTCGGGGTTATCTTTGGCCGTATCCTCGAGTCGCTTACGTGTGTTTTCGAGATTGTTCCACTGACTGATGGTAGCATTTACCATCTTCTCCATCTCTATGCGACTCTCCATGACATCCTTCCGCTGCTCTTCTGTGAGTGATTGGTCAGTGCTCTCCTTGCGGAAGTGTCCGCGTTGGCTTCTCAGCTCGTCCACAACCCCCTTGGCGTTGAAGTAATCTTCACGTAGGGCATATTCCTCGCTCTTCTCGCCTGCATCCTTTAGGAATCGGCTGATGACGGGGGCATTGCGCACCTCGCGAAGGTCTTCATTCCAAATGGCCATCACACTCTTCTTGGTCTGACCGAACATCGTAGCCAAGCCTCCGAGGTATCCTTCTGCTATATGCCCCCACGCAGCAGGGTTGTTGAGGTATTCAATATCAGCCCAACCTCTGTCATACTTGTTCTCCTTGCCGCTCGGAAGGTTCTTGTTTGTCGCCTCGTTGATGGCTCGAGAAGCTGCAACAAGCTCGGGAGAGGTGGACTTGAAGGCAAGCATCCACTGAGGGTCATACTCGTTCCAAGGAGTTCTCTCGCGGTAGATGGGCATTCCAGTCCAGTCGGTGTTCACACCCACCTCTACGATGGGCTTAGCCCAGCTCGGCACAAACGCCATCAAACCACCGCCCTCGGCCATCATGTCGATAGGCATCACCTGTGACATCTGCTGCACCACCTTCATACCAACCTTCTTGGGGTCTTCCTTGCCTGCTATCCAACTCATCGCAAGCTCACCCATACCATAGATAGCGCGAAGCTCGATAGGCAAGGGGAGGGTGACAAACTTGTTGCCCACACGGAAACAGATATTGTTTCGTCTTACATACTCGGGGAGGTTCCAGTAGTCCTCATCGTCATCGTCGTGACCACCGAAGATAGCAGCCATCGCCATACCCAAGCCGAAGTAGACTCCAGCGAGCCCTGCCATCTTGCCTGGGTGCTCCTTCACGGCCTTGCCGAAGTTGAACATGCCTTGCATACCTGCGTTCCAGAATACATAGAGATTACGGCCTTGCTGTGACATCCAACCTAAGATGCTGTTCAGCCCCTTGTCGTGTTGGGTCATCTTACGTCCGCTTCCCTTCTTATTGAAGTTGACGGATATCTCCTTGGCATCCCAAATACTCTTCGTTACGCTACGACCCATCTCGCGGCTCGTCAAGAACGCTGCAAAGCGCGAGGTGTCCTCAGCCCAACGACCGAAAGTGTCGAGTACATTGCCTACAGCCTGCATAGCCTTCTTGGTGTTACCTACAACACCGCCCTGCATAACTCTCAAGTCTCCTGCTACGATACCCTTGTAGTCCTCTACGGAATTGATGACGGTATAGCCTGTCTCGCCTCCGTTTATCATGAACTCATAGAAGGCTCTCTCTACGGGGTCGCTCATGTCGAGTGCGCTCTTGTCGCCCTTCTCGTATCGCTTATACTTGCTTACGAGTGAGGGAAGCAGCTTGGCAGCCTTCGCCCAGTTCTGATTGTACTTCCATGCATACGCGGGACTCTCCTTTGCCCACACCATACTATTGGTGTAGAATCCGTCTCGCACAAAGTTGCTTACCACGAAGGCGGGGTTTCGCGTCGTGAAGTTGGCAGAGAGGAAGCGGTTTACATTACCTGCAAATTTATCAAATCCTTCTACAGCCTCGGGGTTGGTCAGTCCATTGATCGCCTGCGCCACTCTTGGGTCGCCATTGATGGTGATGACCACATCCTTACCGCCTCGTTTTACGATGACTTGATGTTCATGCTCGTTGGCTTTCTTCTCTACGCGGTAGGGAATATTGGGCTTCTCGCTGGCTTTGTAGTAGCGTTCAGGCTCTTGCTCGTGCAACTGCTCCATTCGTTCCTCAAAGGCTTTCTGTGCCTGAGCAGCCTCCTCTGGAGTAGCATCGTTGGGGATATTGGCAAATCGTGCTACGCAATCACCCGTGATAGGGTCTTTCTCTACCCATACGCTGCTCACGCTCGCAAGCTCCGTTCTATGACGCTCCACCATATAGAGGAAGCGCTGCTTCAATCGGTTTCTGTTGGCCTCCACGATAGCGCTCTCGGCCATAGTAGCGATGGTGGCAATCGGGTCATCAGCCTTCGATTTACGTCCCTTGGCGGTCTTGATGGGTGCGTTGTACGGACTCTTGCTGTCACCCACATAGGTGTACACCTCCTCGGCTGTGGTCTCTTCAAAACCTCTGAGGGGGATATAATACTCATACTGGTTCCACAACTCGCCATACACCTCATCGCTCAAGATACCCGCATCGTGCGAGATGTTGAGTATTGTCTGCGTGCAAGCTCTCGTCTCATTCCACAAGAGGTCGGTATTGTGCTTCGCCTCGAAGTCTGATACCATCTGCATGGCAGCCGCCTCGGCATCACCAACATTGGCTACACCAGTGAGTGCTGTTAAGCCTGATAGGTCTTCGCCTCTATACTTAGCATACAACTCAGCCTCCTTGACTGCATCACCCTCGGCCTCCTTGACTGCATCACCCTCGGCCTCCTTCTCGGCTCTCTTGCGTGCCATCTTCTCGTTGCGCTCCAAGCCGTGCTTAGCCATCATATAGTCTACAACCTCCTCATACTTGGCTCCGCTCTCCATAAGTTCGTGTATAGCCTTGAGCAGTCTTCCGTATACATCGTGACGGAACATCTGCATCTCCATCAAGTTAGCCGACGACATCGCGTTCTCATACATGTAGGCGTTCTCCCAGTCCGCAATCTTCTTGCCGCTCTCCTTGGATACGATATCCATGAATACCTTTAGCGAGCGCATAGAGTCTTGCCAAGATTCTCTCTGCTTGAAGGCCGTCGACTTCATTGCGCTGTCATACTCGTTCTGCGCATCGCCTATGCGGTTACGCAGACGCTGCATGGCACCCCTCTCGAAGTCGCGCATCTCCGCATCTTTGAAGGCTTGCTCATTCCATGCATCTGCCTCAGCACTCTTACGTGCTGCCTGCTTCAAGATAGCGTTCGTGGCCATGTCAAAGGCAGTATCGCCCATCAGCTTCTTACGGCTTCTCCAAAGGAGGTAGGTCACATCTGCATCGGTGAGCCTTACATTGAAGCCAAGATTGCGCAGGATAGCGCGTATCTTCGCGTTCACCTTGCCCCACCATGTAGGCTGCACATCTCTCTCGGCTTGCTCGGCAAGATACTCGTCCATCGCGATAGCCGCGTTCCATCCGTGACGCTCAGCACGTCTCAGCACGGCATCGCGTACCTCGGAGGGGAGCATATACATCAACTGCACCATCGCCTTGTCGTAGCGTTCCTCACCGATCAACTGACGCAAGCCCTTATGGCCTACGGTCTCATGGAGGATAGTACGCTTCGCATCGTTGGCATTATCGGTGTTAGGCTCATAGAGCGCCACCTCACCTGTACGTGGGTCGAAGTAGCCCTTCAACTGACCATCTACCGCACGCTTGCGAGTATCTTCGTCGGGCAGCTCATCCACCGAGCGAACAATCCTTACAGGAACACCCAGTGCAGCCGCCTCACGCTCAATCTCGGCAATGATTTCAGCTTTATTCTTGGACTTCTTCGTGCTTTTCTTGCCATACACCTTTCCGTAGCCTTCACCTTTGTGCTCACCCTCAGCGAGCTTGCCTCTGTTGGTGGTCTCCACGAAAGGTACTCCAAGTTTCTCCAACTCTGCACGGAGCGAAGGGGTCACCACATTAGACGGCATCACGATACCCGTTCCTTCAAGCATCTTGGCGATGACACCCGCCACCTCGCTATCGGGAACGATACGCACGGGCTTATCCCAACGAGAGAGATACAACGTGCGTGTACCGCTTATCTGCCCTTGAATAGCACCAGCCTTCCATTGATGAGCACCAACGGCATCCTTGGCCTTCTCAGCCTTGTATCCGCTTGTACCATCTGCCTCTGACTGGGGAATCTCCACCTCTACAGTTACGAGGTTAGGTCTATCCTGTGCCTCCGCAAATTGGTCGTTGAGAGGAGTAGCAGAAGAATGGAAATATGGGTTGTATCGTGCAGGAACGGGGCTCTTCTTGTTGCCTTTGTTCAACTTGAAGTTTCCATCATCGTCCGCAAGTTCTGGGCGCTCCTCTGACCGTTCCCACTGACCAAGCGCGATAGGCTCACGCAGCTTACCATCCACGACTGCCGACATGGGAGGATAAAGTTCTCCATTGATGACCTGCATCGCTCTGTAAGCCTTGATGGTAGGCTCACTCTCCAAGCGGTCAATCTCGGCTTGGTTGTCTACTAATCGGTAGCGGATATCGTCCGTCTCCTTGTCAAATCTCTGCGACAAAGGAATGATACGCTTGTTATCATCATAGGTAACAGGCTCCGCGAGCTTCAGTGTAGCTGCACGCTGCTTGTCTCCAAGAGTATAAGCGTAAGCCACAACCGAAGCACCCTTCACGGCACTCACCGCAGCAAGAGCAGTTGTACCCTTGTCTATCACATTGTCGATGATGACGATATTCTTACCCTTCGGTAGTTCCTCGGTGGTATACATACCCAAGTCTTCGGGAGTCATCTCGATACCCTTCTGCTTGGCCTCATATATCGACATACGTGCCTTGCCCTTTAATACGTCTCTAACCTCTGAGTCGGTAGCCCTGGCAATAGCCTCAGCTAACTTGACTGTATAGGTAGCGTTGCCGGTACGCGATGGCATAGGTACGAGGATTGAGCCTTTCGGAATACGGATAGACATCTGATATGCGGCTTCCGCGATGGCATCGGGGTTCTCCTCCTTCACCTTCTTGGCGATGGATGAGTGTGCGCCACCTCTATATCCTACACCATAGTCCATTGGTACGATGCCCTCATCTTCGGCCTTGCTGAGCACGTACTGACGGAACAGGTCTGTAGCCTCTTCCCAGTCGCCCTCTCTTACAGCCTTGAGGTATGCGTTGTCAATGCGCTTCTGATAGAGCTGTCTCTGCTTCTCTGCTTCGCGCTCTGCCTCGTAGTCTTCAATGTCTTCATCTTCCGCTTCAAGGCTATACAAACCTTCAATCTCCGCGTACACATCTTCCAACTGCTTGCGCAATGGGTCTATCTGCTGCTCCCACACATCATATCGACTTTCGTCATCTGCGTCTCGGTCTGCCTCAATATCGGCTATCTCGTTTTCAAGCTGAACTGCTTGTGCTTCCAATTCTTCGATACGCTGCATGGTAACAGCCGTCCACTCTTCGGCCTCTGTGTTAATTACATCTACATCTGCCGCCTTCGGTGTCGCCATCGTATTCTCCGCATACTCACCAACCTTCAACTCCTTCTGCTTGGTCACATCGTCGAGGTAGCCAAGAGGCTTGGCATAGTAGTTAGGCTCTGTGAGGTTCTTATAACTGCGCCAAAGGATAAAGCGAAGTTCGTTATCGGTCAGTACACCCACCTTGGCATCCTTCAAACCAAGATTTCTGAACATATCCAAGAAGAACCTCTTTATCTCGTGCCACCAGCCACGCTTTTGAGCATACTCAAACTCCCCATCCTCGGAAAGTCTCGCAAGGTACTCCTCCGTAGCCACGCGAGTATCCACACCCGTGCGCCCTGCGATAGCATCTATACGCGCTTTCAGTTCGGGAGCCACATTGTTGTATACATTATCAAGCATGTTGTCGAAGCCATCACCAAACAATTCTCTCAGTCCGTGGTGAGCGACACCCTCGTGGAGCACCGTTCTCACTGCATCGCCCTTGCTAACGTGGTTAGGAATGACAACCACCACCTTCTTAGAGTTGATATCATACCATCCCTTTGCCTTAGCTTTACGTCCCTGTAGAGTGCTTGCGTCGGTGATAATCTCCACCTCGATGCCGAGTATCCTTGCAGCCTCCTCGACACCCTTCTGCATTCTCGCACGCTCACGCTCTGCAAAGGCAGCAGCTCTCTTACCATAGTATCTGGGCTTGCCTTGCCACTTCGCTATCGGGTCGTTCTCGTAGCTTACCTCGCGGTCAGAGATAGCACCCATGCCCTCGCGGAACATCGGCTGACCCTGCATCACGCTCTCGCGCATCTCGGGAGTAACATCCACCGACCACATCGTGCGTCCAGCCTCCTCCACATTGGGCAATGTCGCCTCACCCACCTTCGTACCCCATTTCTTCACGTACTTATTCATGAAGCGAGGTATCATCTCGTCGTATAGGGCATTACGGTCTTCGTCACCTATCGAGAGGTCTGTTCCTTCAATAAACTTAGCGCTTTGAGTTTCGCTGAGTTCGTTGCTTAGTCTTGAGAACTCTTCAAGGGTCTCCTCGAACTCTGCACTATCTTCGTCAACACCTCTTCTTCGTAGTTCCTTTCTCTTCTCCTTCAACTCGCTCAAGGCTTGTTCTGTCTCGGCAGCCTTGCGTCTATTCTCCTCTACATCTTGAGCTATCTGCTGTGCTATATCCTTGCCGAACACCTCTGCTATCGCTTGCTCGCTATCGTATACCATAGGCACACCATCCAACGGATAGCCCAAGCTGCTATAAGCAATCACATTATAGTGCCCATTAGCGAGAGGCTTATACTCGATAGATGACACATGCTTAGCCAAGTCGTATCTCTGCGCCTGCTGCTTTCCTTTCGTCCAAGCCACCTTGTCAAATCCATTCTCAGCAGCATAACGCAACATACGCTTCATCACCACCTCGTGGTAGTTCTTATCGAAGGGAGCGTCGGGAATAGCATTGCGAAGATTTCCGTGCTCGTTCGAAACGTCAGCTAACCTCTTGCTTAGTTCAACTCGTCTTGCAAGCTGCTCATCACTGCCTAGAAGCCCGATTTCAGCCTTAACTTGCATATCCTCATCATACACTCCTTCACTCTCGCCTTTATACGCATACCCAGCATCATGTAGGATTTCCTTAGTGAGTGCAGCGTGCTCGTCCATGATATTCTCATATTCTCTCTCCAGCTCCTTGAGTCTTGCTTCGCTCTTATACCCCTTCGCTCTTCCCTCATCGTGTCTCTTGCTCTGCACTTCGTCAATAACCAACACACGATTGCCATCCTCGTCTGTGGCCTCACCGAAGCGCACCCAAGCCACTGCACGGCCTTCGCCTGCATCGCCAAAGTGGATATTGTCTGACTGGTTCCAAGGCTCAATAGTGGGAACAACCAAGGCTATCTCCCTCTTATTGTCGAGTCCTTCAGTGGTGTAGTCTAGGCGAGTGGAGTTGATGATGTTTCCGCTGCCGAGCAAGGTTGCCGCAGCCTCCTCGTTAGCAATAGCAAGCTCGCCTCCAAGGTCTTCAAACGCGATGTCGAAGTCACCTCCGAAGCGGTCTACCATAGCATCGTGAGCCGCATCGTAGCCCTCATCGCGCAGTATAGCCTCGTACTCATCCTTCAAGTCTTCAAATGACTGGGGATTGCTTTCATACTCCACCTCCTCAATCTCAATCTGATTCTCGCGAATGAAAGCAAGCACCTCGTCCTTGGTCATGCTCTTCACGCCCTTCTCCTTCTGCTCGTTCAGCCAATCCGAGAGACCCATCCACTTATCTTCACCAGCCTTCAAGCCACCATCCTTCTTGATCATGGCAAGCCACTGCTCAGGTGTAGCCTTCTGCTGCTTGATGTTCTCAACGGCTCGCTCAGCATTGCTAAAGAAGGGAGCACCATCGCGGAAACGAAGATTTTCCTCGGCTGAAAGTTTCATCGCACTCTCCTCAAGTCCGCTATACTTCTGATAAGCATCCACGCTAAACTCGTTGATGAGCACATCAAGCGCCTTAGCCATACTATCGTAGGCAGTAGGGTTGGTGACATCGGAAGACTTAGTAAACATACTCTTGAGAGTATCAACAATCCACTGCCATACGCTACGGTTCTTATACTCGATTTGCTTTAACTTATCGCGAAACTCGGGGTTAGAAATCTCCACAAGCATCTCTTCGACCGAAGTAGTTCCATAGTCAGCAACCTCTACCCACTCTTCCTTTTCAATATCGTATTCTTGATGCACGAGCGCGGGATTACCCTTGACCGCCTTTTCATATATCTTAGCGATTGTGTTAGCCGCATTGAGTACTTGCTTTGAAAGCTTTACCGCAGGAGTCAAGCCCATCTTCACATCCTGCTGCGTCTTAACTGCATAGCCCACAACCGCGTGTAGCATCTCATGCACGATAGTAGAAGCTACACCCTGACGTTGCATTCTCGGGCTGTAAAGCGTGTGGGCATTCAGTCTTACACGATTATCTGAGTGGAGGTACCCACCTAATAGTCGATCCTCCATCTCCTCGAACCAAAAGTCGAGGCCTATCTGTTCTGCAATCGCACGCACTCGAGCATATAACTCAGCCACGTTTGCATCCGAGTTATACATTTCAAATAGTTCGTCAATCTTGGATAGAGGTAGTTTCTCGCCAAGTTTAGCTCCAGTAAGAGCTTCTATCACTGCATTACGTTCTCCTCTGTTGACGAATCGAGTAATAAGATTCTTTGCTCGCTTTAGCTCCTCCTTCTCCTCATCGGTATATTCATCCGATTGGAGCGCATTGTTTATATTGCTAAGCTCGTCCTGTATCTCGTTGTTGGTTAAAGCACGCAATGCGGAAAGCAGCTCGCGCTCATCCTCAGTGTGTGCGAGTAGCGTCTTGCCTGCATTATGTCTGCGTATAATGCCTGCTACTTCTTCGCTTGGTCTTTCCTCCCAATGAGCATTTTGAAATAGCTCTTTGAGGAATTGAGTGTAATAGGAAACAGAAAAGGTTCCACTCGGGCGTGATTTGCCTGCTCCTGTCGTTGCTGATCCTTCTTTTCTTTCCTCTTGACGATTCTTTTCAGCCAGTTTATCATTGCTCTTCTTCTTAGATTTTCTATTCTTCTGCGCCTCCTCTGCCATATCGAAAACATTGGCAGTGACTTTGCGCTTACCATCCTTGTACTCCTGCTCCGAGACAACATCGCCATCCTTATAGCGTGTCACCTTCGTAGCATTGCCATTCGCGTCGTAGTCCGTACGCTCGAATAGAGCACCATCCTCGTAGGTGTCTACTGAGATAACATTGCCATCACGCTCAATGACCACCGTAGCAATCTCGCCATTTGAGTTGCGGTTAGTTCTGCGTACATCGCCATTCTCCAGTGTCTCCACGGTCTCCGCAGCATCCTCAGCCATGTCAGCCTCGTAACGCTGCCCGTCACGCTCGGCAGCAGCAATCTCCTCTTCGGTGTAACCGATATCAAGGAGCGTTCTACGCATGTTCTCCTTTACCTCCTCCTCGCTGAACGAATCCTTGATGAGTTTCTGAGCTTGGTCAAGATAAGGAAGCACACCGAGTGTCTGACCACTGAGCCTATCATAACTCCTAAGAACGGCTTTTAACACCTCGTTAGCCTCTTCAAGGCTCTTCCATTGATAGATATCGTAAAGCCTATTGGCATACTCGGCAGCGTTGTCTGCACCAAATACACCCAACTCGGTCTTAATAGACCCTATTCGTTCGGCATCAGACTCCGCAGATACGCTGCCACCAATTCCTTGGTCTTCTGACGCTGCCACTCCTGCGGCATCTGCAAGAACTTCTCGTTGATTAAGTTGTTCTGTTTCGCCCACTGAGCGGCCTCCTTCTCTATCTGAGGCAAGCCCCTCTCCTTGATCTGCTGACGAGCGAAGGCCAGCATCTGTTCCTTGGTTATCATATTCTAATTGTATTTCTGCAAATGTAGCAATTCTTTGTTCATAATCCGAATCTTCGCCATAGATTTCTTCGGCAAACTCAGCAAGATATTCGTTATATGCAGCAAGCTCCTCCTCGGTAGCGTGATATTGCTCCATATACCAAGCATCCTTGGCCTCTTGCTCGGCAATCTCCTGTTGTCTGATGAGTTCAGCGCGAGACTCAACCATACCATTAAGCATAGAGCGTCTACTTGCGTACGTAGACACTGCGTCTATCACCATGTCAGTGACATCCATCACGTCAACCTCACCAAATGAAGCATCCATATTCTCCACGATGCTATGCGCAATCTCTTCTGGAGTCAAGCCATTCTTGTTGTCAATCATTGACAAACGAGCCTTCATCTCCTCGGCAGAGAGTCCAGTATGCGAGCCAAAGCCTTTTGTGCCATTCTCCTTATCGTTCCAACGAAGTTTGTATGCGCCACCTGCGAGCTGAGCAAGAACGTACTCTTGCAAACTCTGAGGCTCACCGAGAGCACTCAACCCCTCGCTGATATTCTTCTGCTCCATTTCAGCAGCGTATCTATCAGCTTCACTCATCGCAGCCTCACGTCTTCTTGCCTCTGTCTGAGCAATCTTCTCCCATGCAGCCACCTCTTGCTCTGCTTGTGCGATAGCGGCTATATGCGCCTTCTCATTGGCAATCTTCTCGGCCACGGTTGCACCCTTCTTGGGTTTTCCCTTCTGCATCTTGGTGAGAGCAGCCTTCTTGTCGGCCACCATCTCCTCGGCAATGCGTTGAGCCATTTCTACGTCTCCCTCGGTCTGTTCCATGATAGCATCCCAAGCCGTATCAGCATCTGTCTGCTCGTACAAGGGGTTGCCCTTCGCATCCTTTGGCACACGAGAAAGAGCGGTATCCACACTTTCCGCCACCTCAGCAGTAGGCTCGGTCACATTATCCTCGATTTGACTATTTGTAACCTCTTCGCTTACACTTTGCTTTATCTCCTCGGTGGACGTACTATCATTTTCGGTTGTTTTTTCTGACACTTTGCTACTTGGAGTCGTGAGCTTTCGCAGTTCCTCAGCCGTGTACACATCAGAAACAGCCTTATCCAAGCCTTCTACGAGGTTAGATACATGCACATAATAGTTACCATCGGGGTCGATACCCGTAATCTCTGCACTGATAGGCTCTCCATTCACATAGAAGGTAAGCTCGTCGCCCTGCTCGTAGGTGTTAGCCTTCTTTCGGTCAAGTTCGGCCTTCTGCCAATCCATGAACTGCTCGCGTGTCATCTTGCGATAGTCGCCCGCGTTGGGTATCCATTGGCCGCTCTTCTTGTCGAATACCAAGCCAACAATTTCCACGTTCTCGCCATCCGTAGCGGCCACCTGCCACTGCTTACCATCCAAGGTTTCTACAGTTACACCCTCAGCAGGCTCTTGCACCTCCGAAGGATAGGAGAGGTTCTTCTCGGTCTCTTGATTGACCACCTCGGTAGTCTGCTGACGGAAACGCTCTATCAGTTCTTCCGCGTTATGCTGCTGCACGTGTTCCAAGTCGCGCATCTTGCAGAATATCTTACGGCCATCGTTGGTGTACACCACCGCATCGCCATTCTCTGCCTCGTTCATCACATACACCACGTTATCGCCAAGGATAGCGGTGGTAACCGTGCCGTCGGGTCTTGTATACGGATTCACCTGCCCTGCATACTCATCCACCAAGTCCTCTATCTGATCGTCACGATGGTTGACAGCACCTTCCCAACGATATGAGTTGTATCTCCAGTTGCGAATAAGTTCTTGATCCTCCTCCGAGAAGTCGCGCATAATGTTCTGTCGCTCGTTCTCGTCCATGTTATTCATCAGACGGATAGCATCCCATATCTCCTCGGCATTCTCGCGTTCGTTGATAGCAGCTTCCGACCTTCTGTACTCTTGGTCGATATTGTAATACTGCGGCAACTGCGCGTGTCTGCCAGCCTCATACGCATCAAGGGAATTTTTCTTCTCAAAGTATAGTTCATCGCGCACTTTCTTATCCATCACGTTATAGCTCTGCATTCCTATACGACCCATCGCGTAATTCATGATAGCCCTCTTCTGTGCAAGGGTAACATCTTGATTCATGAAGATACCCGTAAGCTCATCCACAACCTCTTGCGGTGACTTCATATCTATACTCTCGCGCAGTGACTCCCAGCCATCTCCATATAGCTTGCCTGCAGCCTTGTCAAACTCGGATACTTTCTTCTCCCACGTGCGTTTGTTAGCGTAATTTCCTGCAGACTCCACAGCATTGATACCAAACATAGTAAGAGCTGTAGACGCTATCGTGGTCAACTGATTGCGGAGATTGAACACTGAATTTGGGTCGCTCGGGTCGCCGAAGTTGTTGTCGCCTATAAATCTTGCATTCATAAGCATATCGAACTCCTCTTCAAGGATTTCAGCCAATGTGCTGTCGAGGTGAGCCTTCTTTCTGAGATTACTAATACCATTCATCAGCTTAGATGCCTTAGTATTGTTGAGCGCATCGACAAACTTATCCAAGCGCTCGAAGGTTACAGCACCCTTAGTAACGCCACGTAGAACATCAAGCGCAGGGTCTATAAGAGTAGCACCAATCTTCTCAGAGTAACCACCTAAGAACTGAGCACCAAACTCCTTGCTCATTGCTTCCCATCCACCTACGCCATCATCTTCTTGTCCTTCATAATGAACATATCCGTTATTATCTACGCGGAAATCCATAGACCCCAAGTTTCGGTCGATAGCGCCACCAATAACATGGCCAGCACGAGTCGTAGCTGTGCCGATAGCTGCCTCTGCAATATCACCCACAACACGAGTAGTGATGCCAGCGCCACGACGAGCTGCAGCAGATACACCTCTCTTGCCAAGTTCGCGTACCACCTTCTTCATGGCTGTTTGGCCGAGAGCATTGACGGGATTCAACATAGTTTCGCCCATGAAAGCAGCGCTCTGTGGGAGCGACTGACCTACACCATACCAGAAGCCAGTTTGGTCGCTGTATAGAGAATTTACGTACTCCGTTTCTGCGATAGCATCAAGCAACGCATTCTCAGTCGCAGTTAGCGACTCGGGGTTCTCTTCCCACTTCTTCACAAGGTCGTAATAGGTGAGGGCATTCAATGTCTCAGATATACCGACATCCCATGTCGATAGACGAGTAGCGCTATCCCATGCACCACGAGTAGCATCGCCTATACCAAGGCTTCCTTCGGCATTGATGTCTCCCTGACGTACCATGTCGAGGGTTTCGTCAAGTCGCTGATGTAGTAGCTTGTTCTGTCTGTGCTCTTCGGCTACTTGCTCAATATCTACCCCCTCGGGCAGTTCTACGCCCATATTACCACCCGTAACACTGGCAGCGCTTCCTGCGCCATTGAGCATCATCAAGCCGAGATTCCCGAGTTTCCCTCTTCTTGCTTCTCTCTTGGCATTCTCCATCCGTTGAATGGTGCCATCCTCGTGCAATCTTTTTCGCTCTGCCTCGCGATGTTCCGCCAATGCCGCTTCCTCTGTAGCTATCTGCTCCTCTATTCTCGCACTCTCCTTCTTCTCTTCGATAGTACGGAATGGCAGATTAGTGTCATGCATCTGAGGGAAGATATTCGCATTGTTGAAGTTGTCAATCTGTGCGATCTCTTCGGGTGTTGCTTGTGGAGTAATGGTATCTTGCGGCTGCATATCCTCCGCAACCTCCTCAGCAGAAGGGGAAAGAATATCGCTATAAAACGTATCGAAGTCCTCTTCCATCTGGTATTTTGAGTACATTGCGTCGTACACCTTACGAGCGACATTCTTGTCTTGGATGTCTGAGGCAAACGTATTGAAATCCTCGCTCATGGCATACTTAGCCGACATAGCATCGTATATCTTACGGATTACATCTGTATTCATTTGTGCTTAGTTTTTAGTTTCTGGTTGAAAATGATTCTAATGCATCACTCTTTCCCGTATGGACGTTGCTTTTCGCAGCAGCACTACCTCGTCCGCTACCATCACCGAATTGGTCAGACTCTTCAATCTTCACTCCCGCGAGTCTACGGATAGCATTAGCCACCTCGGGGAGATGCTTATATTCGCCTATCCATTGACGCATCTGCTGAGGTGTAGGCTTGATACTCTTAGAAGTAGTCCTTCCATAACCTTCATCAGTGACAACCTTCTCGATAGCCTCTCGTATCTTTTCAGGGATTTTCGCATACACAGCAGCAACTTCTGTATCATTCCACTTATCCTTAGGGACAGATATCCATCCTTCGTCGAGCAAGAACATCTCGGGTTTATTTTCATCTTTACCGCGTATATGCTCTCTCGCAGCTGCAGTCTTAGCCTGCTGCTCTTGAACATTCATTCCACGTTCCGACAAGGCATTTGCGATTGCTTGCTGAGCCTGCGACTGAGCATTCCCAGTTACCCAATTCTTCTGCTGCTGAGCACGATAGGCCTCATTGGCATCGAAGGTCTTCTGCCAGTTTTCTTGAGCTTGCTTCTTATCCTGTCGTTGCATCTCCATCTCATACTTCTTGAGCGTAGCATCCATCTTCGCCTTGGCCGCCTTCTCGCGAGCGTTGCGAATATCTTGTTCCAACTGATAGGTTGCAGCAGCCGCTTTCTGCGCACCTGGCTCAAACTTCATCGCGTTCGCGCCCTTGCCAGTCCAATAAACGTTACTGAGTGCCCCGATAGAATCTCCGAGCATTTGTGCCGCGGTAATCCACTGAGCAGCCTTCTGTCTCTTGGCTGCAGCTTCTTCGTCCTCCTTTGTCCATAGGTTGGTCATATCGGTGAGGAATTTCAGCGGGTCGTTGTCCTCGGGCTTTTCCTTGGGTTCGTTGTTATCTACTATAGTGGCTGTAGCTCTATTGGTCTTGATCGTGCCGCCCGTGTTGTCGGTGTCCGCTGATATGCCCCACTTAGAGGGGTCGAAGGCTCCGCCATTGGAAGGAACGACAGCATCATTTCCCTCGGGAGCTATCTTGATGTTATCAAGTGGCCGGCTACCCTCTACTACACTCTTGGGCTGTGTGGCCTCCGACATCTCTTCACGATAGATGTCTGCGGCCGTTTTATTTTTCTTCCCGCTCATATCATTTACCTCCAAATGCCGTGATTAAAGAACTCGCAATACCACCGAGGCTGCTTAGCGCACCACTTCCTGCGGCAGCAGACTGAGCTGCCTTGTTTCCGTACATGTCAATAAGTTGTCGCGACAGCTCGTTGTTGCGATTGAGATACGCTTGGTCAAACGCATCCTTACGCGCTGTTCCTGCAGCCGCCAGCCCACTCGTTGTATCTGCCAACATCTTGTTAACACTCTGCTGGGTTGCCGCGATACTCGCATCTGTACCACCCATTACCGCTTGCATACCTCTCGCGCTAGCCATCTGCTCCTTAGCCATCTCTCGAGCCTTGGTGAGTGCCGCCTGAGCCTCCGCGGAGTCAAGGTAGCTCTCGTTCATCTTCTGTTGATACCACTGCTCATTGGCTAACTTCTGAGCGTTCATTTCGTCGGTGGCCGCTTGATTGGCTGCAGCAGAGTCTTTTCCTGCCTTATTCGCACCGTAGATGCTCCCTGCTGCGCCCAGAGCTGCCGCGATGATGATAGGAGCAATAGCCATCTGCGGCTCCAAATCGACGACTGCTGACCAATCGTACATGAATTGTAATAACATCATATATCTTTACGTTAATTATAATCGCCAAAGATATAAGGACTTATAACCCTTTTTTGCGCATTTGGTCGTAATCTGATAATGCCATCACATAGCCATCACATCATCGAAAAGTGTTATATAACATATATTAACAAAAAACGTGAGTCTCACGACCCACGCCTTCTTTTGAACAACAATCGGTTAATAATTAAGTTAACTATCTGCCTTGTAGAAAGTTTCACATCTACAACACAAAGATAGTTAAATTCTTGGAATCAGCACTATTCTTCGGGTTTATATTTCCCTAAAATATAGTCTACTACCCTTCGGTTGGCTTCATCGACCTTGCGTTGCTGCTTTCGGTCTATGTATATCTCCGTCGTGCGGCTTCCGATAATGTGGCCGAGGCCGAGAGAAACAATCTCCTTGGGTATATCTGCTTCAATGGCCAATGTCGCCCATGTATGTCGTGCCGAGTTGGATGATACGTCGGACGGGAGTAGGGGAGTAGTCTCATGCTTTCCTCCTTTCCCGACGATTGTCGTTTCTCCTATCTTTTTGAGCATCCTATTGATGGCGGTATTGAAGTATGGATTTTGTTCGGTAAGGTTAAGCAGGTATTCCTTCCCTTTGTACTTATCTAATATCACCTGCGCCTCAGGTTCTATCTTGATCGAGTAGATGATGCCTGTCTTATTTCTCCGATATTCAACACGTTCTTCTCGCACATCCTCATGTTTCAGTTTCATTAAGTCTGAGATATTGATGCCACGGAGATATATCATCAGCATGAATATATCTCTATATATAATATGTGATGCGCAATCCTTGTGAGGCACGTACGCAAGCAGCTTCCTCACCATATCTATGGATAAAGCCTTCTTCTTCGTTTCTTCCTTCTTGATAGTATTCTTACGGAATGGATAGTTTGTGGTATACTCGTTGTCGAGTCCCCAGTTGAACACCGTGCGCATATTCCTGAGATGGATGCTTCTTGTATTGGTCTTGAGCGTCTTCTTTGTCTCCATCCACTTGTCGAATGACTCCAGCCACCTTCTGTCTACCATCCCATACGTCGCCCTACCATCATACTCCTCGACAATCTTGGCCGTCAACAGATAGAGAGTTTTCGTTGCATCCGCTTTCGCGAGTTCAGCATACTGGCGAATATAGTCCACCAAGGTATTTTCTGCTGTCTCACGTATACCCAATACATTCTCCACTCTTCTGCGCAGCTCCTTATCCGTAACTCGTCCTTCGATGTGGTATACCATATCTTCAACCTCTACGAGCATCCTTCTCAGCTTCGCCTGCTTGTGTTTGGCTGTAGGCATAGACCCATCCCATTCGTCGGGCATGCAGAATATTCCCGTAGATATGCGCATTGTCGTTTGCGCGGTTAGCACCAACTTTACAGGGCAGTCCCCCGTCTTCACTCTCGGCTTGCGAGTGTCAAGCCATAGCCTTACATCGTTTTTCAATTTCATAAGTTTTGCGAAAGTTGTTGCACGATTTTTGCACAAAGATAAAGTGATTTTCGTTTTGTTGCACGTTTGTTGCACGATTTTTGCACCATTTAGGGGTATTTAAGGGTATTTATTCCGAGGTTACAAACGCGAAATAGCATAAAAAAGCACCTATATTTTCATATAAGTGCTTGATTTTCAGTGGGTGATTCCGCCGCGACTCGAACGCGGGACCTACTGCTTAGAAGGCGTTAAATCGCACACGTATATGATTGATATGGAGTATGTTATATTCGCTTTATTCTTTGTTGCACGGTCGTTGCACGAACTTTCTGGTTAATAATAATTATTCTTTCTCTCTGAACCTGATTGTTTATATTTTCGTTATCTTTGCAGTCGATTAATTTATACAATATGACAACACTTCAACAGTTAGTTATCCTTGTCGCCTTGTGGTGGTTTACGGCTCGCAATATACATGAGTTGGCTCCTATCAGAGAAATATCTCTAAGAGAGACACCGACAATCCTATTAAGAATTCTAACCAATGGAACTTTCGCTTTTGCGCTTGGTCGGATTCTTTCTTCTCTGATTCCATGATTAGCCCTTGGAATCCTCCGCGTGCAAGGAATTGCCCTCCCTCATCCGTGGTTTCGACGAGATACGCTATCCCGTCGCTACGCTTGTCTACTATCCTTATGTATCTGTAGGTAGCCAACATTCTTATGATGTTGTCGGGCACGTCGTCTACGTTGATGGCGGATGTTCCGCCTCGCATGAGGATGGAGTCAAGGTATTTCGCGTCTTTCAATTCCATAGTTCTTTCAGTTTTGGATATTTTTTACAAAATCTATCTTTCTCAATTTCGCGGAGACGTATTTTGTCTTCTTTCTTTGCTACTTCATAACCATTATCTGTAAGTACGAATTGCAGGTCTCTTCCTTTGTTGCTATTGTAATACGGTGCCACCCGTTCTTCTATTTGACCGAAGTATTCTCCAAAGTAATACTCGGAGCACCATCCGTCCAATGCCATCTGCTTCTTATAATTTGCATCAGACATTAAATCCATAAGTGAATCATTCACACAATGGCAGTAGTAGTGGTTCTTGTGCTTTATGTAGTCGCTTATATCAATGGTTTCTGTCCTCCATTTTTTCTTAAAATCACTGCATCCACCTCTATGTATCATTACTATCTCTCCAGTGTGCAGTATTATACGTTCGCTCAGTATGTCTGAACGGCTTGGTTCTTTTGGCTGGCAAGTTGAAATAATGCCGCTTGCGATGAACAGCAACACCGCTCCTATAATTCCAATCGCGACCAATGCGTCTTTAATTTTTCCGCTCACGGTATTATATATTACAAGTTACTACTCTTAACCGACTTTTTGCATGGATTCGCCTGACATGTACTCGCGTTAGAGTTCAAAGTTGTTCATGTTGTACAGTATATCCTTTTCCTTATTGCTGTACAGTATGGGATTCCCTGATCTGTCGTGAAACTTTATATTTATATGTATCTCTCCGTTGCTCTGTTTGATATACTGATTGAATATATAATCGTTTATGTTGTCTGGGGTGAATTTGAAGAAATACAACCTACCCTCTGAGCGGCCAACACATATATAACGTATTTGCGAGTCTACATACTGATTGAAACGATATTGAGGTATGCGGAAATGAAACTTGCCATCTTTTGCATTTACTGTCTTAACTTGTATGTAGTAATATATGTTGTTCTTTGCGGCTATTATATCGACACCTTCATCTATCATCATTCGGTTTGCGTTATAGCCCCTAAACATTAACTCAGCCATCACTGCACACTCTCCTGCCGCACCGATGTATGGTGTAGGTAAAGGGTCTTCGGGTTTTCTAACGCTTCTCCTTTTAGAGTAGAACCCCTTTTCATATACTAAGAAGGACTCCTTGTCTAATCTTTTATCCTCCTTTAACACGTTTTCTACATCATTGGATATAGCCTCAGTTTCTTCTATACTCACCATGAGTACATCGGGGTATAAAAGATTTAAGATTCCTTGCTTAATCTCCTTTAGTCGTTTCTTTTCCCTGTAGTTCTTGAACAGCGAAACGATGAGTTCGATGGTGATTTGTTTTTCTTCCATAGTATTATATATTAAGCGTCACGATTTTTAGCCTACTTTTAACGATTGGTCTTGGAGCATCTGACTACGCAGCATGTCGGCTGCGAAATCCAACTGCGCTTTATACCTCTTTAGTTCCTCTTCCTGTTCCTTAACGAGAGATTCTAATTTGGCAATCTTATCTGCTTGCATGTCGCTATATTCTACGAGTTCATTGTATTTTCGGGTGATTTTCGCCATTTCTGCAGAATTTTGAATAGACTCCTCGGAATTAACATCTACAAATGGCAATTCATCCACCTTCTTATATACATCCCCTTCCCCTCTTAGCAGCCATTCTGCAGATACGTCAGGAAATTGTTTGAGTATGGCTGCGATAATTACTCCAGAGGGTTTCTTACCTCTATTGATGTATTCAGACATGGTAGACTGGCCAACATTGATAGCCTTTGTAAATGCAGAAATACTCTCGCATTTAATCTCCGCTAAGTCAATAACTCTTTGCTTTACACCATTTTCCATACTCTTCTTGTTTTGATTATTTCTAAATAACATAAATCTGTAAAAGAAATTTCATTTTTCTGAACCAACATAAACAGAAATCTGTTATCTTTGTACTCGAAATCAAGCCCAACTTCATCCTTGAAGTCAAGGAAAATAAGTGGGACAACAAAGTTAGAAAAGAGAAACGATTAAACCAAACGAAAACGAAGAAAATTATGAAAGCTATTTTCAGTAAGGACGTAGAAGTGGTGCTGAGCAACTTGTCGGGTTACAGCCACTCAGAATACTTCGGACTTGACACCCGTAAGACGACGGTGAGATTCTTCGGGTTACCGATATATGTAAAGACAGAGGTGTTTACTCGTCCTTGGGATCGAGAAGCATAATCTCTAGCTGGAATGGTTCTATATCATCAAGGAAAGCATCAGTCATCCCATCAACGGGGCTGTTAAAGAATATATGACACTTGCCATTCTCGATAGTTGCATACAGAACATTATCCCAATTAAGAAAGTACCACTTGGAATTGATTTTTGACTTACTAAACATATTAATTCTTATTTAATGGTTGACGACGCAAAGATAAGAATTAAATCCTAAGGTCGGGTGATGCTGGCCTTGGGAACAAAGAAAAGAAAAACTTAACAACATGGCAAAGAAAATTTTAAGACCATCAGACAGGCTCAAGCCTGACGACGTAATCCACGTGAAGCACGGAAAGATACGAGAAATAGCACGAGCGAAGGGATATCACGAGAGTACAGTATCAGAAGCGTTATCGAGACCGCGCGACACTAAGATTCAGAGAGAAATCAGAGAATTAGCCGTAGACTTCTACGGGGGAACATTCTAAAGTCACAATTATGGAAGACAGCAAAATCACCAAGCAAGAGTTCATCGTAGGCGCAATCATCGCCATTGCATTCATCCTTATCTCTGGACTTGCCCGATGAACTGCAGAGAATGTAAGCACAGCTACCAATGCGTAAACGGAACGTACTGCAAGCTACACCACCAATTAGTAGAGTATAAACGATCAATCTGCAACGATTATGCCACGAAAGAGATTATCACTAGAAGTTCAGCCCGTACAGAAGACATGGTTCAACAAGGCCGAGGCGATGAAGTATCTCGGGGTTTCCGATAAGTACTTGAAGAAGCTGAGGGACGAGGCTCAGATAGATTACTCGGAGTATGGCAATATGATATGGTACTCCGTCAAGAGCATCGACCGATTCCTGGAGAGGAATAGGGCATAGGGTAGGGGAGGTACAGCGGAGCAGGGTACTTCTGGCATAACAAGTCCCTGCGGTGGTTCGATTCCCCACCTCCCACAAATTAAGTTCATTGACATACTTAAACGCAGAGACGAGGCTAATTCGATACGTCTTGTCCTACCCGAAGAGGGAGCGCTGCCTAATCGGCCGATAGGTGGATGTGCTGCGGATAGAAATATAATGTTGGGGTTGCAAGTCCCCACAGAGTGATTAACCTTTTAGCGAAGAGAGAGCAATTATTAATTAACCGATATTCAAAACTTGCTGGATTTACATATTCACGCTCATCTCTTCACCTTAGGCATCGCAGGTTCGCGGGTAGTCGTATAACTAATTTATATACAAATTTATTTCTTATTACATAAAAACCTTCTACCGAGCGGTTCGATCCGCTGATGCCACGCCCGTGAGGGTATTGATATTAGTTTGTATATCCATTTCAGTTCCATCCCAAGCGTGGGAGGTGTTAGGCAGTAGGGAGCGGAAGGGTGTCCGCTCAGGGTCACGTGTTTCACCCATAGACCGCTGCGAGGTTCGAGTCCTCGCCTGCCTACTTAGCGCAGTAGCGCGAATATAAGGCCTAGGATGGACCTCTCGCTCCGATAGTTCGTTGCACCGCTCAATATTGCGCAAGGCGGTGCCGTGGTATCGAATCCACGCGGAGCACAATAGCGCAGTAGCGCGACTCTACAGCCCGCAAGGGTTTGTGCGACCACTGAATGGTGTGTTTTTCATTGTCCCTGCAGGTCGACTCGGGGTAGGGCTATCGTCTTTCCGTTTTTCGCGATGTAAGTTACCGAGGAGAAACCACAGGATTCAAGCCATGATTTCCCTCCTCCTTCGTGGAGGAGGGTTTTTCGAACCAATCATTCACTATATAATATGAGAAAAGTTTTAGAAGATTCTTTGGCCGAGGATTTGGTACAGGCCATAGATATCACATGGGATGGACGTACCACTCCTTTCCATCACAATGTAGAACTTGAGCCAGAGTTATACGTCGACATCAAAGGTTGCGTTGATTACACCTACCAAAGTACAGAGGATGGCACATTGTCCATGACATGGGTCAACGTAACCATCGAGGAAATGACGGTGCAGAAGTATAAGGATGGAGAGCTGGTTGCAGCCCCTCATCTCAATGAAGTATTCGTAAAGAAATACACAGAACAATACCTATTGGAAATATAATTTATCAACTAATCTCACACAATTATGAGCAACATTCAGTTAACAGCGGCAGAGATCAACCAACTCAAGCCCGCAGAAATCATCGAACATCCTATCGTACATGATCGCTTCGTTCATATCTACGAGTCGCTTCACGGAGCAGGAGGTGAGGGAATCTACCAGCGCGAGTCTACCTACTTCAAGCAAGCCATGCGTGGTGACGAGAAACTGCTTAATGCAGAACCTTTCAGCATCTTCGCATCATTCATCGAGCTCGCCGTGTGCGGTCTCAGCCTCGCTCCTGGCACGCAGTCGCTCTGCTACATCGAATCTCGCGGCTACAAGACTGGAGCCAAGGATGCCAACGGACGTGACATCTATGGTCAACGTGCAAGGCTTGTAGTCTCAGGTTATGGCGAACTCGTCCTCCGTCAGAAGGCGGGTCAGATACTCCATGCCGACAACCCCGTACTTGTATACGAAGAAGACCAGTTCAGCTTCTCCGACAAGAACGGACGCAAGACCGTAGACTACACATGCCGCATACCTCATGTGAGCGGACACATCATTGCATGCTACATGCATATCACACGCACCGATGGCACCGATGACTATGCAGTCATGCTCGAAGAGGACTGGATGCGACTCAAGGAATACTCCGAAAGGAACGGCACACGCAAAGTATGGAACGCTGAGTTACGCCGATACGACGAAGTAAAGAACGCCAATGAACTCTACACCTCAGCCAATGGCGGCATAGACCCAGGTTTCCTCAAGGCGAAGTGCATCAAGCATGCCTTTAAGACCTACCCCAAGGTAAAGCTCGGTATCGGCAAGAACACCATCATGGAAACTGACATCGAGGAGCAGCAGCCCGACTACTACGGAGTACCCGATGCGCCCACCTACGATGCACCACAGCAGCCACAAACCTTCGCTGAGCTGCAGGACACCTCGGCTGGTGTAGTCGTAAGCCCAAGCGATGACGACACATTCTAGTAACCTTAATCGCATACGACAATGAGCACACAACTTATTCTGCAAGAGAACAACATCAGAGATATCATCTCCAGTGCGCCTGCAGCACATACCGCCAACATCCAGTCACACGACCGCTGCCTTTCTGCAGCGCAGTTGCTTCTCGATCGCATACAAGCAACGGGAATGACTGACGAGCTGGACCAGGAAGCAGCATCTTTCCTCACCAAGACCAAAGCCACGGTGAAGAAGATGAACGAGCAGCGAAGCCACGTCACCAAGCTATTCGACACCATTCGCGGTGAGTTTACACGACTCGAGTCAGACCTTGAAGACAAGGGACAGACGCTGCCGGCACAGATCAAGGCTTACCGCGATGACTATGCACGCAAGAAACTTGAGGAAGCCGAGGCGCGTCGTCGCGAGGAGCAGCAACGCCAAGCCCTGCAGATGGCCAAGGAATCTTATACCGCAGATGTCGAGGCTGAGCTTCGCCAACGTGTGGCAGATGACATAGTTGGTCTTTACAACAATCTCAATGAAAAGTTCCGCTCCTGCACACTCGCCACCATCGACGATGTGGAGAGAGCACTTCGTGGAGCCGCCAATGTGGACAGGCTGCCCGATGATTACTTCAAGATGATTGTTTTCCGTACTCATGAGCCAGCAGCATTCTATGGCTATCCCAGCATTGCTCAATCAATCAGAGAGCGGGTGCTTTCGGCTATCGAGCCGCAGTTGCGCGAGCAGTACACATTTGAAACGCAGAGCAACATCCAGTCCCTCCTCGACCTCATCCCCTCCAAGCGTGCCGAACTGCAGCGCATGGCCACCCTCGATGCCGAAGCCAAAGCCAAGGCTGAGGAGCAGATGCGCCAGCGCGAGGCCGAGATGGCACGCCAGCGCGAAGAGCAACAACGGCAGGCTGCCGAGGCAGAGAGAGTAAGAGCCGAGACAGCCAAGCAGCAAGCACAGCTCGGAGGGCTCTTCGACCAAGCAGCAGCGTCTATGACGGCCTATCAGCCCAAGACCACTATTAAGAAGCGCATCGCGATAGACAACCCGCAAGGATTCCTTGCCATTCTCAACATGTGGTGGATGGGCGAGGGCTGTACCCTCACGGTAGAGGAGCTTACCAAGAAGTTCAAGCCTATGATTACCTATTGCGAGAAGATGGCCAATGACAAGACTGACCCGCAGTTCATCGAGAATCCCTACGTCCGCTACGAAGACGAAGTAAAGGCCAAGTGATATGAATCCCGACAGCTATTACAACAGACGCGAGGTCAGCAACTCCGACCTTACCGAACTAAAGAACCTCCTGCATCCCCGACAGCAGTTCGGGGATAAGGAGGCTGCTTTCCGCTTCGGTACTCTTGTCGATGCCATCATCACGGAGCCTGAGCGAGCCAACCATTACACGCTCACCGTTGACGATGTGCAATACACCGATGAGGAATGGATGCTGGCTATGGAGATGCAGCGTAGCCTACGCCTTGAGGCACGTAAGGATGCTTTCCTCGCCCACGTGCTCGACAAGGCCGAGACACAGCGCTTCATGGTACGCCAAGCACAGCAGTTCTGCTATGGCGGATTCCGCTTTACACTCGACACCCGATGCAAGTGGGACTGGTTCCTGCCGGAGGTACATTTCGGTGGAGACCTCAAGACCACCTTCGCATCATCGCAAGCCGAGTTCGACGAGGCAGTAGACTTCTTCGACTGGGACCGCTCCCGTGCTTGGTACATGGATATCGCAGAGAGCAACCGCGACTTCATCTATGCCATCAGCAAGAAGAATTGCCAAGTGTTTAAGAAATTCATCAACCGAGACGACGATATCTACCGACGCGGTCGAGACAAATACGAAGAGCTCGCCTTCCAATGGTGGTGCCTGAATCTCGATATATAACCTATTTATTAACATTTTTAATTTTTATCATTATGAACGTAAACGAAAATGAAAACTGCTGCAATGGCGTTTGCCCAACTTGCCCAACTACAAGATCTTACATCGGAGTAAAACAAGTGAGCGCAGTTCCCATGACAGCAGGCGAAGCAGTCGATAAAGGCTATCGCGTAGGCCAAAACGGCTCTGTTATTCCTCCTACCACCCAAGGTTACGAGGTAATCTACGAAGATGGATACAAATCTTGGTCACCAAAGGATGTTTTCGATAAAGCATATCGCTGTACTGAAGGTATGACCTTCGGACTTGCTATCGAAATGCTGAAAGCAGGGGAGTGCGTGACTCGCAAAGGATGGAACGGTAAGGGTATGTTCCTCTGGCTGAAGCCCGCCGCTACCGTCAAGTCGGAGTGGTGTAAAGACCCAATGCTCAAATTTCTTGCTGATAGCAATGGCGGAGAGATTGAAGCTCTTGGCACTATCTGCATGAAGACAGCCGATGGCAAGGTCTTGACAGGCTGGTTGGCTAGTCAGACAGACATGCTATCCGAAGATTGGATAATACTTTACTAACATTGTATGCTCGAAATCTACTGCCGCGTCACCGAATTAGGCCTTGTGCCCAAGTATGACTCCGACCTCGACGAGAAGCACCGCCTACGTATAGGCGATGATGTCCTGTGTAAGATATCGCGACCGCGCAACTACGAGTTTCACAAGAAATTCTTCGCGCTCATCCGTCTTACATTCGACAACCTCCCCGAGAGGCTCCACCACATGCTCAACGTGTGGAGCGAGGAAGATCTGCTCGTGTGCATCAAGCTCGACCTTGGACTGGCCACCACCATATACCACGGAGGGCGCGAGTGCATCAAGCTCGGCAGTATCAGTTTCGCTTCAATGGATAATGACGAGTTCGAGCGGTTCTACAACAGAACCCTCGATCTCGTCTTGCGTAAGTATCTGCGAGGCACCGATAAGCAGCAGCTAATTCAAGAACTACAACGCTTCTATTAAAACCGAATCATTATGAAAGTAGGAGAATACTATTACGAGCCAAAAGGCAAAAACTACGCCATCTACGTAGTCGAGAAGATAACACCGCCAGCCGAAAGCACATCATCCAACACGAGGGGAATGAGAAAAGGGCCACTCATCCACAGTAGAAAGGTGGAAGAGCACTTCACTCCTGAGGCTGCACGTCGACGAGTATACGAACTCAACGGATGGAACAACTACAAACCACTTCACCGACAAAAATGCCAATAAGTGGGGATTTTAAGGTATTTTATATGAATTTCAGCGACAAAAATGCCACTCAAACATAACTTAAAAGTCAATCCTTATCCCTATCAGCAAGAAGGGATACTTTACGGGCTACAGAAGAAACGCATCTTCATAGGCGATGAGCCAGGACTCGGCAAGACACTGCAGAGCATCGGCATCGTCGACACAGCCGATGCATACCCTTGCCTCGTCATCTGCCCCTCATCGCTCAAGATTAACTGGCAACGCGAGTTCGAGAAGTTCACCGACAAAAATGCCCTTGTACTCACCGACAACAACAAGACCACCTGGCCATACCTCCTGCGCATGACACACCAAGTAGCCATCGTCAACTACGAGAGCCTACGCAAATACTTCGTGTGGGATATTAAAGGCGAGGGCAAGCAGTTCCGACTCAAGGATGTTGTCTTCTCCGACGCGATCAAGATGTTCCGCTCCGTCATCATCGACGAGAGCCACCGCGTCAAGGACCCGTCCGCACAGCAGACCATCTTCACCAAGGGCATCGCTACGGGTAAGGAGTATGTTATCATGCTCTCTGGTACACCTGTTGTCAACCGCCCGGGCGACCTCACGGCACAGCTATCCATTATGGATCGTCTGCGCGACTTCGGAGGGCACGCACGCTTCACCGCCATGTATGGACCCATAGGTGGCAAGGACAATGAGCTGAGCGATGAAGAGTCCACCGCACTGCTATCCGACCTATCGCAACGGCTCTACGGCACATGTATGATACGCCGCGAGAAGAGCAAGGTGCTCACACAGCTGCCTGATAAGACACGATGCGACCTCTATGTCGATATCTCCAATCGTGAAGAGTACGACCTTGCACAGAACGACCTTGAAGAATATCTGCGCGAGTACAAGAATTGCGCAGACTATGAGATACGACGCAAGATGCGCATGGAAGCACTCGTGCGCTTCATGGCCCTGCGTAGCATAGCAGCCAAGGGTAAGGTGAAGCAAGCGATAGACTTCGTCCGCATGTTCCTCGACAGCGGCAAGCCCCTCATCCTCTTCTGCTCCTATCATGAGATTGTTGATGAACTCAAGAAAGCCTTCCCCGATGCGGTATCCGTCACGGGACGCGACAGCGCCATGGCCAAGCAAGCGGCCGTCGACAGCTTCCAGCAAGGAAAGGCAAACCTCATCATCTGCTCCATCAAGGCTGCAGGTGTGGGACTGACACTTACGGCATCATCATCTGTGGTTTTTCTCGAACTTGCTTGGACCTATGCCGACTGCTGTCAGTGCGAAGACCGTGCCCATCGTATCGGGCAGAAGGACAACGTCACATGCTACTATCTCCTAGGAAGAAATACTATTGATGGTGCCCTTTACAACATCATACATAAGAAGAAGTCCATAGCCAACCAAATCATGGCCACATCCGACGATGTGCCCACCGATACGGCCTACTTCGATGAGCTGGTTAACGATATGTTTCACTCCTTATAGATGAAAGATGAGAAAAGTAATCATCAAGCAACGCAGAATGAACGATAACATTCGCGGCATGTTCGAGCGCATGCCTACCACGCTCGCACAGTATAGATTTGCTAAATGCATCAGGCGAAAGATGGATGAGGCAATGATTGCAATATGCAGAGCAGAAGCAGAATTTCCCAACGTAACAACATTCTCTGAATTGTATAAAAATAGATACTTTGGATTACCGCCATCATGAAGAAATACACCCTCCGTGCCGCATCCGAGAGAGCAGTCATAGAAGCACTGACATACTACATCGAGCAGCACCGGCACACACTCGCACAAAATAAAATGAGACCATTCCTCATAGCAAGGAAAGAAATCAAACGTCAAACCACCAAATAACATTATTTATTATGAACAAAGAAAAAATCCAAACCAGAAAAGACGAAGTGCGATACACCACTTCCGACCCTAAGCGAATGCTCAACAAGTACCTCTCCAAACGCGTGCTTCACACATTCAAGGAAACATTTGTCGATAAAGAAACGGGCGAGCCTGTAGAGATTGAGCGCAATGAAGTACTCTTCGAGAATGGCACACTAATCAATCAGGACATCCTCGCCAAAATTCGCTTCTACATTGAGGAGGGAAGCATCACTGAGGTAGAGGTTTCCAATCAGAAACGATTGGGCTTCGAGCTGGAACATAACTACTTTGACCTATACAGAGCCAAGGTGAATGTAGATGCCAAGAAGCAGACCTTCCTCCTATATGCGCAGTCAGTAAGCAATGCGCTCGACATACTCGGCGACTACATGGAACTGAATGCACGTGGCGGATTCTTCATCGAAGAGGTCAAGCTGCACGATGGAGTGAAGGCTGTCATCGTTGATAACCTCGTCACACGCAAGCAGTCAAACCCCGAACTGGACCGCCAATACATCCTCGGACAGATAAGCGTAGAGGAGTACGTGAATGCACGTGTTCCCGATGACCAGGAAGAGCATAAGGAAGACCAAACCAAGCGCCTCTTCTACCATATCTCTGCACGTGTGATATATGGCGAAGAGAACAATCCCGATGGAAAGACCGTAGTAGCAGAGCAGGAGATGATACAAGACTATATCGTACACTCTTACACCGCCACACGAGCCAATATGCTCATCGAGAAATACCTTACCGATAATCAGAAGGCTTATGCCGAGAAATGGAACAAGAATCATCCTAAGTCTCCGCACATCATGCGCACCATCACATCCTTCATCGAGGAGTCCAAGATATTCCCCGTAGGGTGCTTCATCCCTCTGGAGTTCTCAGAAGCACATAAGGAGGAGCCAGCATGACCATCGACGAATTTCTCCGCATGCAAGAGCAGCAGTCAACGAGAAAGCGTCCGTCCGATGACGAACACCGCATACAGGTAGCCTGTGTGCGGTGGTTCAAGCAGCAATACCCATTCTTCGCCCACAACCTATTCGCGGTCCCCAACGGAGGCCGGCGCGATGCCGTCACAGGCGCACGACTCAAAGCCGAAGGCGTGCTCGCTGGCGTTGCCGACCTCATACTACTCAAGCCCAACCGCTTCCATGGGGCGCTGCTCATAGAGATGAAGACGCGCAAAGGCAAGCAGCAGCAGACACAGCGCGAGTGGCAACAGAAGATTGCTGCAGACGGATACCGATACGTTATCTGCCGCTCCTTCGACGACTTCCGCAGAGAGGTCAACGACTATATAGCAAACATATCCTAACCACCTACTATCATGGCAAGAAACCAAAAAATCGGGTTTGACTTCTATCGTGTCGATACCGACAGATATCAAGACATACGCATCAAGAAGCTGAAGAAGAATTACGGGTGCAATGGTATTGCCGTTTATGACTATGTACTATGTGAGATATACCGAGTAAAAGGCTGTTTCCTGGAGTGGGACGAAAGTACTACCTTTGACGTAGCCGAATACTTCGGGCTTAAGGAGAACACCGTAAGCGAGATCATGAGATACTGCGGTTCAGTGGGTCTTTTCGACAAAGAACTGCTATCACGCGGGATCGTCACCTCTGCTTCAATCCAAAAGCGATATCTCGACATGTGCCAAAGTGCAAAAAGAGCAAATGCAACCATACCCGAGAGCTGCAATCTTATCACTGATGCAACTAACGAAAAATCTATTTCCTCCGAAGAAATGCCGATTTCCTCCGAAGAAATGCCGATTTCCTCCGAAGAAAGTACACATAGTAGAGTAGAGTATAGTATAGTAGAGTATAGTAGAGAAAAGAATACTCCTCCTCCGAACGCGCGTGCGCGTACGAACGAGGAGCCTCCGGCACCTAACCGAGGAGGAGATTTTTCTTCTTCTTTGGATAAAGGAGCTATTAAGTCCCAACTCGCTGCAGCGCTATCATCGACTCCAAATGATTACTACGAGGCCATACGTCTGACATCCGACTTCACGGCAGACATGCCAGTACAAGTCATTGCACAATGGCTCGACGAACGCAAGCGAGGTGGAACGCGACCCTTCTACGAGATTATACAAACCCTGCAACGCCTCGAAAACAACGGGCAACTCATCACCACATGCCCCGACCGCATCCTGTGGCAAGCTATGGTAGCCGTGCGCACAGCAAGGGAGATATCACGCACTCAGGCCGACGAACTCCTGCAGCTCGCATACCAGCATGCCGACTCCTTCAAGCAACGCGTCAACGAGTGGCTGAAGAATAAAACCAAAATCAACTCACCCTACAACTTCATTCGCTCATCACTAAAGTAAACCTCATCAATCACCTAAGCTGCGATAGCATCGCAGCCGACGCTGTTACTTGGGAGGAGTACCGAGAGAAATACGCAGTAACCAACGAAACGAATCCTTTTGAACGATGAAGATAAGAGTATTTACCGCATTCAGCGGATACGATAGTCAGTGCCTCGCACTCGACCGATTGAAGAGAGACTTCCCCGATTTCGATTACGAGCTAGTCGGATGGGCAGAGATAGACAAGTATGCCATACAAGCGCACAATGCCCTCTATCCCCAATGGGCGGATAGGAACTATGGCGACATAAGCAAGATTGATTGGGACGAGGTTCCCGACTTCGACCTCTTCACCTACTCCTCACCTTGTCAGGACTTCTCCAACGCAGGACTCCAGCGAGGTGGCGATGAAGGCAGTGGCACACGCAGCTCGCTCCTATGGGAATGCCGCAGAGCCATCATAGCAAAGAAACCCAAGTATCTACTCCTTGAGAATGTCGCTGCCCTGGTATCACAAAAGTTTCTCCCACTCTTCAACAAGTGGCAAGCGGAACTTGAGAACTACGGCTACACCAACTTCGCCCGTGTACTCAATGCCAAGGACTACGGAGTGCCGCAGAACCGAGAACGAGTATTCCTCGTTTCCATCCGAGATGTGGATGCTCGATATAGCTTCCCTCCCACGATGCCACTTGACAAGCGACTCAAGGATGTGCTTGAGCAGAATGTGGATGAGAAGTATTATCTGAGTGATAGACTCATCAATACATTGTATCAAGATTGCAAAGGAGTAAAAGGAATGAAACCATCTGCTCCACCTCACGAAGGGATAGCATCATGCCTTGTTACAAGCATGTCGAAAATGGGTAGAAGAGATAACTATATCAAGGAAAATGGATAAGAGATTAGTCAAGCTATTGCAATCAGGAAAAATAGGGGGGGGGGTAAGATATATGCCCTCGACACCTACAATCAGCAAGCACGCGAAGATTTTTTCTGTGCTATAAGAACAAATATCAATACTGCAAATCATCATTTTATAATAGAGCAAATGGAGCGTGATTACTTCGGATATGGGCGTAGGCGAGGAGCCGATGGTAAAGTCGAAAGGCGATTTCTTAACGAATACACAAATTCGTTACACGGCCAAGTTGGTCATGCGAGAGAAAATATGGAAGTTTTAGTTGCGGAAAGCAAGGATGTAATTGAAAAAGGAAAGCTGTCTTCATCGCAGAATAGTAGGGTGATAGATATCATGGGGATAAGTTACGCAATGACGAACGGAGAGAAGGATGGTGCCCCTAAGATAGTGGAGACCACCTACCGCATCCGCAAACTAACCCCACGCGAGTGCTTCCGCTTGATGGGAGTAGAGGACAAGGACATCGACACCATCCAAGCCAGCGGAGTGAGCAACTCGCAGCAGTACAAGATGGCAGGCAACAGCATCGTCGTGGATTGCCTCTACCATCTTTTCCGCAAGATGTTCACCGAGACTCAAAGTGAGGATAGACAATTAACATTATTCTAATATGAACATCGCCCTCATCGCAGTAGACAGCACTTTCCCCAATCTCGCCCTCATGAAGATAGCGAGATACCATCGGGATCGTGGCGACACCGTGGAATGGTACACCCCTTTCGACCACTACGACAAGGTGTACATGGCCAAGGTCTTCTCGTACACTGAGGACTACGGCCAGTACATCACCAATGCGAAGGTGATTATCAAAGGCGGCACAGGATACGACCTTACCACTACGCTCCCCGACGAGATAGACCGCCTGCAGCCCGACTACTCCATCTATCCCTCGATAGACAAGAAGACCGCCTACGGATTTCTCACTCGCGGTTGCCCTAATCGTTGCAAGTGGTGCGTGGTCCCGAAGAAGGAAGGGAAGGTAAAACCTTACATGGATGTAGATGATATCGCCATCGACGGACGCACAAACCTCATCCTCATGGACAACAATATCCTCGCCTCCGACTACGGTCTGCAGCAGATACAGAAAATCATTGATCGCAGATATCGCGTAGACTTCAATCAAGCATTGGATGCCCGATTGGTCACTCCCGAGATTGGTAAACTACTCGCTCAGGTGCGTTGGCTCACCTTCATTCGCTTCGGGTGCGACACGCCCAAGCAAATCAAGGACTGCGAGCGAGCGATGGCCCTCATCGACGCTCACCGAAAAGTACCTGGTTTTTATCTCATGTACACGATGATATCCGACGATATGGAGGAAGCCTACCATCGACTATCGCATTTCCGAGATAACAAGCGCGTACGCATCGTGGCACAACCCTTCCGAGACATCAACAATCCTCACCAAGTCATCCCGCAATGGCAACAAGACATGGCACGATTGGTTTATGTGATTATCGCCATTATTGTACTGGCGGTGTATGGTGGGATCTTTTGGTGGTAAGAAATAATATGAAACAGATATTCGATTCAATGGCCTTAGATCTGGCCAAAGCAGCAGCTAAAGCGAGTGAGATAAGTTTCCTCATGCGACCCAACCTTGCGCAGTGGCGCAAGCACCGGGAGGCATCGAAGCGTGTGGTGGTCCTCGTGAATGCACAGAAGAGATGCGCAGAGATGGTGAACAATGCGAGTAGGTTTAAGGTCAAGAAGGGGAAGAAACAGAAATGACTCATCTTTTCTTTTTTTTAACACGAAACGAAGTTCGCTGGCCGAAGGGGAAAGCAATTACCATAAATAAATAATTAACTAATAAAATTTACATTATGCCAACAGGGTATACCGCCCCTATCTATGAGGGCAAAGAGGATTACACTTTCGAGAAGTTTGCTATGTGTTGCGCTCGCAGCTTTGGTGCTTGCGTAGGTTTAAGGGACGAGCCTCTTGATATGGAGATTGATTTGGATAAGCACTTCCAACCGTCGGACTATTACAAAAAGGAGTTGGAGCGTGCAGAGAAGGAGTATAAGGAGTTTCTTCTCAATCCGCCTACCGTGGATGAACTCAGCAAGGAGTATGACGAAATGGTGGAGAAGAATAGGAAGGAGTACCTTGCGAGGAAAGAAGAAAATGAGCTGAGAAAGGCTCGCTATTGGGATATGCTTTCTCAAGCTCAAGACTGGGTGCCTCCAACGCCTGAGCATTGTAAACTGAAGGAGTTTATGATTAAGCAGTTGGAGGGAAGCCTGAACTTTGATTGCGGTAATTACAAGCCTGTCACCGAAAGTCGTGAGGAGTATATAGAATACCGCTTGTCAACGAATCGTTTCACTCGTAAGATAGAGCATTATCGTGAGTCATACCAAAGAGAGGTAGATGCCTGCAATAAGCGCAGGGAGTGGGTGAAGCAGTTGATGGATTCATTGAAGTGAAGCGTATTGTTTAAAGAAAAATTATTAAAATCATTATAACCATGGATCTAAATAAACTAAGAGACCAAGCATACAAGAGCGCATGCGAGCATGGGTTTCATGATGAGACATACAGCTTAAGCCACTACCTGTGCCTTATCATATCAGAACTTATGGAGGCTGTTGAAGCCGATAGGAAACGTGACCATGCAGACATGGAAGCCTATGAGAAATACGAAGGGCGCATCACCTTTGAGGAAAACTTCGTAAGGCATATAAAGAATACGGTAGAGGATGAACTGGCCGATGCATGTATACGCATCTTGGATATGTTCGGAGCTGTAAAGTGGTATAGCCGTGTTGACCTAAACAAGGCCATAAAGGAATTTGATTATGAGCCGAAAGATTTCTTCAACCATTACTCTTTATTTACAGAGAAGATATATTCTTTAGTGTTTTATATGAACATATCACAGTTCCCTTACCACATGGTACGAATCCTTAAACAAATATTCATCCTTGCTGGTAGCCTAGGTATCGACATCGAACGTCACATCGAACTCAAGATGCAATACAATCAATCAAGGCCACGGTTACACGGAAAGAAGTATTAACCACATGAAAACCTATATCTCCCTACCCATCAGCGGCCGAAGCATCGAAGAGGCAAAGGCCGAAGCAGAGAGCGTGAAGAAAACCTTCCAGCAGGCCTTCCCGCAAGGCGAAGTCGTCACACCCTTTGACATCGTCTCTGATCCGCCCGATATGCCACCGCACGAGCAGTACGCCTACTGCATGGGCCGCGACATCGAAGCGCTCCTCACATGCAGCCATATTGCCATGTGCCCAGGATGGCGCATGAGCAAGGGCTGTCAAGCCGAACACGCCATAGCAGAAGTCTATGGACTAACCATAAGTTATCTATCATCAATAAATACTAAAGCATTATGAAACATCAATTAAGACAATGGTATTACCGCGTATGCCTGTTCCTGGGCATATACAAGAGAGAAGATTTTGTGACCGTATCTGACGTTTTGAATGAAGCATATAAAGAATTTTATTCCTCACCTCATAAAACAGGACTATGTTTTTTTCTGGAATCAGCGTTGTGTAAGTGCGCTGGAATACGTACATGTTCTCCAAGAAAATATATCCCTAAATTTACAAAGGAGTTCGTAGGTGCACCGAAAGAAACTTGTGGCGGCTTTTGGTGGCCCCATTTGCACGGACTTGAAGCCGAAGAAATTCGCCTCGATGCTCTTCAGACTTTGTTCTACTACTATAACGCACACGATGAATTAATCCTTAAAGGAAAGAATTTATGAAACGAAAATACATCATCCTCAACCGCTTCGGCCGCCCCTTTGCGGTGGCCGACTCACTCCAAGACATTGCCGACCGAACAGGCGTACCATTCACCTCCATACACCTCAAGTATCAGCAAGGAAAGCCCATCCGTGGGCAGTTCCTTGTGATGCTACGCGAGAAGCACGAATACCTCTGGCACAAGCACGGAGGCCGACGCGGAGGAGACGACTTCTTCGCCTTCTGCACACCCGAAGAGCTGCGTGCATACAAGGAGACAGAGAAACGAGAGTACACCCCGATATGTGAACGTGTTAAACCGATGAGATTATGACAAGAGAACAGATAATGAGACTTCTTGATGCAAAAATCAAGGCAGCAATTGAAATAGCCCAACAAGACCATGGAGAACACAATAATGAAGCATGGAGACATTACTATGGTGGAGTAGCTCAAGGTCTTACAGACGCTAAAGCAATTGTTGGAATGTTGGATAAACCAAATAAATGATTATGGAAGCATTCATCAGAAAAAACACTCAAGAGCTTATCTCTAAGCTACAAGCTATGGGATGCGACATTTGCCCATGTGCTACATTTGAAAATAGCAAATGGCTTGACATATCCATAAGCAAGAATGGGATAAGCATACATGGTATAGGCTATTGGGACGAAACATGTAACTTTAATTCAGTGGAAGAAGCGTTGAAGTTCTTCTTGCACGAAAATGAGCATAGTGATAACCCGGCTGTCGATTGTGGCGAAGATGAGGAGATGTTCCTCAGAATCGTTCGAGAGACGATGGATAATTTGATTTAGTTATGAAGGATTTCATAGAAGCAGTACTGGTCGTATTGTTTATCATCTTACTGGTAGGAGCCTGCAATAGTGATAAAGATATGATAGAAGTTGCGATAGATATATATTCGCATTACAAAGAATATGCGGATAGCGTATTAACCAAGCAATAAGTTTTACAAGATTATGGACAACGAACTTTACAGCAGAGCAAAATAACTAAAAAGAAATATTGCAAATCTTGATAACGCAATATCTGAGTTGGATAACGAAAGGAAGGGCGAGCATGTATCAACAACGGTAGTGTTAGAAACGCCATGGAGTGTCTTCTTCGGATTAGCATCAGACGAATTGAGGAAAGAGTTTCGCAAGTTTATGGTTGATTTGCGAGATAAACTACAAAAAGAATTTGAAGAACTATGATAGACCCATTTACATATGACGGCTTGGTCGAGCACCTTGACGGAATATCCAAAGATGTTGACGAGATATTTCAAGATATCGACTGGGCAATGACCGATGAACTGATGGAGATAAAGAAGAGACTTGATTCCCGCGTCGGTGCGCTCAAAAGCATATTGTCAATTATGCGAATTGATAAATCGCAAGAAGCGCTCCTCAGTCTCCATAGAGCACAAATTGTAAAAGAATTTGATTAACTATAAACATTTAGATCATGCAACAAGTACATTTATTCAGACCATCAAAAGAGATAGAAAGAGATCTTGAATTATCAAGAATAATGGTTCGCTCCTACAATGAGCGTTTCAACAAACTAAAACAGCCCTATTTGCGAAAGCTCGAGGAGGCTATAAAAAAGCAAAAAGAATAAGAATTTGAAGAACTATGAAGGAAGACCTTGAACAAAAAATAAAGATTGCAGAAGAAATATGTAATCTCGAAGGCGTACTGAAAGCATGCGAACTCTATTCGGGAACTCATGGACTTTTTAGTTTCAATAGACCTCTCAGTTTTGTGCTTCCCGACGAGCTGAACGAAGGATTTATAGAGGTCATAAAACAACGAATTTGTAAACTACAAAAAGAATTTGATGAACTATGAAGATAATAAGAAAGATTTCCGTTCCCACTGGCGAGATATATGTAGCCAAGGGCGACAAGGGATTGATTGAGTTCCTGACAGTAGGTGATTATGGAAAAGACGCGAACATCAAAGCTGACTTCCTCGGAATCACAAGAGAGTTGAACGGAGTACCCAATGGAGAGGTTATGCCACTAACAGAGAAGTGGGTAGTGACCATATCTACCCAATACGGATGCTCCATGAATTGCAAGTTCTGCGATGTACCAAAAGTCGGCAGGGGAGTCAACGCGACATACGATGACCTCGTAGGGCAGATTACAGCAGCACTCAGCATGCACCCCGAGGTTACTGCCACCAAGAGACTCAACATACACTTCGCTCGTATGGGAGAACCGAGCTGGAATAACGACGTTCTCCGATGCGCACGCGATATCAAGAAGATTGTCAGACCCTATGTTGGCCGCTCACTCGTCCATCCCGTAGTATCTACCATGCTTCCGAAAGCAAACAAGAACCTCGTGCCATTCCTCCAAGAATGGTGCGAGATCAAGAACTACGATTACAGAGGATGTGCAGGGCTGCAGTTCTCCATCAATAGCACCGACGATGAGCAGCGCGACTATCTGTTCTCGGGCAACTCACTATCTCTCGACGAAATCAGCGAGATAGGACGATTGCTCCCCGACCCAGTAGGGCGTAAGTATGCACTCAACTTTGCCCTTGCCGACGATACCATCATTGATGCAGACAAGCTGGCGCGACTATTCGACCCAAAGAAGTTCATGGTGAAGATTACCCCTCTCCATGCCACGGACGCTTGCGATGACAACAACCTCCACACAAGCGGAGGATACGACTACTTCACCCCATACAAAGACAAAGAGGAGGCGTTGATAAGAGCAGGATTCGATGTCATTGTGTTTGTCCCAAGCTATGACGAGGACAATGGACTTATCACCTGCGGCAATGCCATCCTGTCGGGCACTCAGATACGAACCCGCTATAAGGTAGAACAATTTGATGAACTATAACCGAGAATTATGAAACAACAAGAATTAATAGATCTGCTGGAGGGTTGGGGGTTCAACCGTGTTTCATGTGGGGAGCTTTTACTCAGAGATAGATTGGCACAACATAGAGTAATAATAACAGAAATCTATGTCGATATTGTCGTATCCATACATTACCTTGGCAAGGAGTATCATGATGGTTATCGGTTTCCCGTAGACGCATTGGAGCTAATTGCACGTGAAAATATTTTAATGATTTCCAAAGATTGTCTCATGAGTGCCATGAGGAAACTATTTAACAATTACGTTTCAAAGTCCTTCCTAAGAGAATTATCATAGGCTCGACAAAACTTTTTCAAGCCCATGAAAATATTTTTTCAAGCCTGTGAAAATAATTTTTCAAGCCCGTGAAAATTTTTTATCCCCATAGGGGATAGCAATAGCAACAACAAAAAAACTTTAATAAAGGCATTGTAGATTGAAATTAAGTACATATCTTTGCAGCGTTCATCGCCAAAGGAACAAAACATTGCGGGTTATAATACTGTAGCATTTTTTGTGCTTCACTGGTTCTATGCTGTAAAGTTATATAGGGCTGTTACTCGGTACGCTACAGGTATAATCCCAATTATGTCGTAGTTTCTTTGGCGAGAATAAGGGTAACAGCCCTTTTTGTATTCACTAATTTCAATGTACCAATGCCAAAGGAATTGAAATTGACAACGGAGAGAAGTATAGTAACTCCCGACTCACGCCCCTGCGGAGCGAAATCCGTATTCGAACAAAAGTTCCTCATCGAGAAGAACGCGAAGAACACAGCCTACTGCTTCATCATCAAGTCGGGACTCATGCGAGAGTTTCACGACTTCTGCATGAACTTCCGTTCGGCAGACCCATTCGAGGAGTGTATCAACCTTTTATCAAATCTTTAATATCGCAGACTATGCAAGAACTTATTAAGATAACCGAACATAACGGACAGCGTGCCGTATCAGCAAGAGAACTTCATCAAGTATTAGGAAGCAGAAAAGATTTCTCTACGTGGATAAAAGACCGCATCATCAGATACGACTTTGTTGAGAACCAAGACTTTGAGGTTTTCACCGATTTTGGGGAAAACCCCGAAGGCGGTCGCCCACTCAAAGAGTACGCCCTCTCCATCGACATGGCCAAAGAGATTGCAATGGTCGAGGGTAACGAGCGAGGCCGTCAGGTAAGACAATACTTCATCCGTTGCGAACGCGAACTGCGCCAAGCAGCACTCCCATCCTACCAAATCGAAGACCCCATCGAGAGAGCCAAGCGGTGGATCAAGGAGCAAGAAGCAACAGAACGCCTCGCATTGGAGAACAAACAACAAGCCGAACGTATCGAGCAACAAGCAGAGACCATCGAGCAGCAAGCCGAGCAAATCAAGGCCGACGCGCCCAAGGTGCTCTTCTCCAAAGCCGTGGAGACAAGCCAACGCTCGTGCCTCGTGGCCGAACTCGCCAAGATACTGCAGCAGAACGGAGTGCAGATAGGACAGAACCGCCTCTTCAAGTGGCTACGCGCCAAAGGATACCTCGGCAAGACGGGACCCTACTACAACCAACCCACGCAGCGAAGCATGGAGAAAGGGCTCTTCGAGATAAAGCAGCAGACCATCAACAAGCCCGACGGCTCCATCATCGTCACCTCCACAACCAAGGTCACAGGCCGCGGACAAATCTATTTCGTCAACAAGTTCCTCAAACAAGACGTAGACATGGCGGTGTAGACCATTTTCGTGAGGTCACGAAAATGATAGCCTATAACCAACCGAGAGGACGGGGAACAATTCGTTCCTCGTCTTTGTTATAACCAAAAACAATGAAAATACAAATAAGAAAAACTGCATTGATACGACTGGTGTTAGCTAACACTTACGATAGGTTTAAGAGAACATCCAACGCGATTACCAGAATACAGCTATACTCGAGGATGATTCACTTGGAATGTATCGCAATAGAAGGTTGCATTCGTGCAAGCCAAACTATTAGTAAATAAAGCGAGAAGAATATGGAACAATTCATGCAAAATAATAACGAGATAAATAATAGTCTCAATAAGGCTCGGCTTATCATCATTGGGCTGAAAAAGTCAATGTCGGGAGAAGAAGGGCAGCTTCATTGGGGGACCGTCATGAATAGCCTCCCTAAGGAACTAAAACTAAGAATCATCGATGTAGCTAAGGAGTACGAATCGGAGCTGCAAACTAAATTAGACGAATTATGGAAGGCAAACTTAAAATAGGCGATTGCTTTATATATAGAGAATCGCGCTCATTTACGGCATCCAAGATTACCAGGGAAAGGACCTCCAAGAATTTCCGTAGGCTTGATAATCTTTTGTCGAGTGAACAATTCTCAACGGTGTGTTGTTACTACGACGAACATAACACTAAATACTATGGAATGGATAGAAATTGACCACAAACAAGAGAGAACAGTACAGAAAGTTTTTTGCGACCATAGAGGCGGACTGAAAGAAAGTCTCGACACTACAATCTATTGCCCCAACGGCATTGATGATATAAAGCGACACCTTGAAGTCAGAAAGTATATCGTCAAGTTTCGGGTAGTGGATGAGCCTCAAGAGGATGACCGCCTCCCCGATGTGTGGGGAAAGAAGAAATATCCTGTCCACGGCATATTCACGGATGGAAGCCGTGGGGTTATAGGATGGTGCAACTTTTTGAAGTAGTAATCCAATCAGCTATAGAGGGGAGGCGACGGCCGTGGCGGTATAGCCGGCCTTTTTCGTGACCTCACGAAAATGATACACAAGCGGAGGGGATAGCCACTATCGGCTGTCCCCTTTTATTTCAAGAACACCTCGCACCACTCCCAGTAGGGCATCCAGTCGGCACGCTCCATAAATCGGTCTATATAATCAAAGGTCTGCATAGCGGATATAGGTATTGGGCAATATCGCCATTGATATAGCACACATCCTCACCCTCCAAGTCGAGGCCGTTGCACACGGCTATGTGCACGCTCAGGTGGTGCAGCTCATGTACTATGAGGTTAAAGTATACAGCAGGGCTTGTAGCCATCGCCCACACCGACACCGTGGCACGATGCTCGGCACTGGAGAAGGTAAGTCCGTTGTTCACCCTGCCGCTCCGTAAGTTCTTTACGGCATCGGTATAGTTCTCCTCGTTGATGTCGAGCGCGAGAAGGGCATCCATAATCTCATCCACGTGATACCCCGTCACGGGTAGGAAGATGATCACCCTCCACGGCTCGTCATTCACTCGTATGTAGCACTCACTCCGTATCATTCAAGAAGTCGCTCCAGTAGATAGGCTCTCCGTTACCTGTCATCGTGGCTATCCATCGTCTGAGGATGAAGCCATCGGCCGCATCGTCATCCTCCACCGTGGCCTTGGTGATGAGTAGTATCGTCTTCTCGTCCAAGGGCACCTTGCCCTTCAAGTCGGAGCAATACATGTGGTAGGTATAGATGAAGTCGTAGGTTACATTCTTCACCCCTATGCCATGCTTCGTGAGCAGTTCCTTTACCTTCTCCTTCGGCAGGCACTCCACCGACTTCTCTTGGTCGCCCTCCTTGTAGTACATCAGCGATACGGCATACTCGCACAGCGGCTTGTTGAAGTGCCATCCGTAGTTGCTCAGATAGACATTCATTGATTGTGGTCTCATATCCCAAGTGTCTAAAGCTGGTTTACACATAGTTCATCAAAGTTAAGAGGAGCAGGCCGAAGCCTACCCCTCGGTAAATACATCTTACATGTAACGCTGGTCCATCCACGGCTCGTCACCCATGGGCATCTGTCCGTGCATAGGAGGCTGTCCCATCGGGGGCTGTCCCCAATATACACCGCCCATCTGTCCCATGCCTTGGCCACCCATCTGTCCCATGCCTTGGCCACCCATCTGACCCATACCTTGACCACCTCCGTAGCCACCCATGCGTCCCATGCGCTGACCTCCACGCTGACCCATGCCCTGATAGCCGCCCTCGCGCATGCCCATCTTCTGCTGAGCCTTGTGGATTAACTTCTCGCCCTTTTGAAGAAACTCCTGCATCTCTTCAATCATCTCTTTCAATTCTTCCATAACACACTAAATTAAAAGGTTCTTAAACTCTCGGATGTCCTCGGTCGTGAACTTCACGCGACCCAAGTCCCCAACAAGCATTTCCAGGAATAGGTTGTGCGGCAGCTCTATCAACAGCTGTCCCTTGCCTACCGTTACATCTACCATACCCATCGCGTAGTGCCGCTCGTCCATCTCCTTGAAGAGATTGGCCACGGTGTCTACCATGACATCGCTATCCACCACACCATCCTTGTCGGCCACAAACAGAAACATCATGTCGATGTACTTGTTGAGCTTGTCATCAAAGCGGTTCATCACATTGCTGATAGCGTTCTTCATGAACACCCTCGCCTGTGGCCGTGAGGCAAACAGCTCGTCCACCTTGCTCTCTGCCCACGACTGCATCGCGGTTTTCAGTTCGCCCTTGAACTGGTTCACATCATCAATCTTCATTTCTTCTTAGGTTGAGGGTTACGCTTCATCTTCACATACTCCGCATAGGGCATATCCGAGTATTTCTCGCGGTACTCCTTAAAGTCGTTCAGCTCCTCGTCTACGGCCTTGCTCGCGCTCTTCTTGATGCGCTTGGTTATCGTGAGGTGATGGTCGAGCAAGTCCTTGCCCTCCTGTGTCCCCTCGATGATAGGCTTTAGTATCTGTAGCTGTGTGGCCTGTATCAAGGCAAGCAGGTTGTCGTTGCTCTCCTTCCACTCGGCATCGTTAGACACCAGTTCAAACTCCTTGTCGGTCATCCCTTTCATGATAGCGTCTATCTCGTCCCACACGGGTGTGCGGCTCTGCATCGTCTGCTGACGCTGTGCTTGCGCTTTGAGCTGCTGTATGCGGTTCATGCGTTCTGATAGTTCGTTCTCTATCATCGTGATAGACTGCGTGTCAAATTCTCTCGTCCCAAGTACGGGGTCGCTGTTAATGAAGATGTTGTTTGGCATATAAATTAGCTTGTTAGGGAAAGGTGGTGTTACCCACCTTTCTTGGTTCTACGATTCGTTCGCTTCCTCGGTCTCGCATTGTTAGCCTGCTGTAGCCTGGAGAAATCGGTTGCAACAAGTCTGGCTGATTGCACCAGTCACCGTAGGCTCAAGAGGCAATGTCACGATACCCTCAAGCATCTTGCAGGTCTTGCGGTCGGTGTAGTTGATGCTCGCCCCGAAAGCCTTGTCAATCTCACACTGGATGAGCTTGTCTTGGTATGGGCGAATAGCAGTGTTCACAGCCACGGCACTCTCCAACTTGCTCAGTCGGGCATTGGTCTCATCGTCCTTGTCACGGGTGTACTTGTAGAGTGAGAACAGCTCGTTGTTGATGCGGTTGTTCACGCGGTCGATGTTGTCGCGGTTGTTCACATACAAGCCGAAGTCGGCATCCACCTGACTCTTGTACAAGCTGAACTTCTCAGCCACATCGGTGTCGCGTGCTGCGCGTGCCTCTTGCAAGGAGTTGATGCGCTGCCCGTAGAAAGCGTTGGTCAGTGCAAGCACATCCTCACACTCGTGCTCATAGGCTTCAAAGGCCGTAGGTGCGTGATGGCCACCACCGCTACCACCGAAGCTGTTGATGTTCACATTAGCAGGAGTACCGCCACTGATGCTGCCTCCACCACCGCTACAGTTACCGCCACCGTTAAGTAGCGAGCCACCATTGCGCCATAGAGCAGCAGCGCCCAGTGCTGTGCCGATGATGCCCAAGGTTAAACCTGCATTTGCTCTCCCTCTCGTGCTGCCGCCACCTCCGTAGCCGCCGCCACCTTCCTCATAGTTGCGAGGATAGTCTCTTTGTTCGTAATACATATCTGAAACTTTGTTTTGCGCCCTCTAACACCTTCGGGCATTGGTGCTGCCTGTCGACATTCAGCGCGACAAAGTTCCGCCCATTTCCGTTGCTCGTAAACTATTCCGTTGGCAGCTCGTTGCATATCCGTTGCCAGTTCGTTCGCACGCTCCACTTCCGTTTCCGCAGATCAAGCGAGCAGCGCAACTTCTGCACGCATTGCCGTGTCACGCCCATCAGCTCCGCCACCTCCGCGTCCGTCCACCCATACCTCGACAAAGCGCAAACAAGGAGGCAGCGTGCATCCGCACACTCCTCCCTGTTCGACTTCATCAAAGCACTCTCTCCTATCTCTGTATGCTTCAGTACGCAGGCTACAGCTTGGTTGTATAGCTCATGCTTCATTCGGCTTTAGGTCAGCATTCACGCGTTGTATACTCCCTGCCATCGCGTTGATTAGGCTCGAGATGTCATCCACGCACTCAGGGATGTTCGCTCTACCGGTAATGTACTCTTCAAGTACCTTGGCTTCCTCAACTATCTTGGATGCATTGCACTCATCCACAAACTTCATCTTCACTACCTGCTCTACGGCAAATGCTCGAATATCTACTTTGTTTCTCATACCAATAAGTTAAAAACAACGAATTGCACAACAATAATCCTTTCTGCCGTTTTCCCACTCGCTATACTCGACTTCGTTAATGGCGACAATCTCATCTTCGGGAATGATGTGGCCGTCATCGCAATAGTAGTCTAGTGGAGGCTCTTCGGGATTATACTTGTTGACAACCGTTACTTTCAATTTCTTCCCCTCAGAGGGGAGCAGTCTTACAAACTTTACTTCTCTTTTCTCCATTGTAAAAGGTTTTGGTTACGATAAGACAACAATATCTCGGGGAAAATGTTTATCTTTGTCGAGTAATAAAAGATTTAAGGGTTAGATTTGTCGGAGCTGGCTTGTGAAAGTCGGCTCTTTTTTATTACTACTACAAAATAAAATGCTCCCGACATCAATGTCGGGAGAAAAACTTGTAGATATTACAAGAATCTTCAAGAATCTACCAACTCCATATCGGCATGCTCACGTTCACCACTATGCCATAGCTGAACCCCTTGTTCCCAAATCCTGCATATGGCCCGATACCCACTACCACCTTGGGCTTCCTCGTCTGTTGTCTGTAGACCGTTGTCTGTTGTCTATAAATATCAAGGCTCACCAGCTCGGGATTATACCCTCTTACCACAGCCTTGTAGGTGCTATCCTCATAGGTCTTCTCACTGATAGGGATTACCACCTTTGCACTGTCTTGAATAAGGTTGCTAGTAAGGTTGCTAGTACTTTCCAATTCGTTAGAGATTGGAATGTTTTTTAGCTCACTTTTTAGCTCACTTTTTAGCTCACTCTGCCCAACCATTGGAAAGACTGCCGTGTCATACCTCACCACATCTTCCTCAGCAGGAGCAGGCTCGACAATACGGATAGTATCATGCACGACAAGGGTGTCTGCCGACATGTCCGTTGTCCGTTGTCTGTTGACTATTGTCGCAAGAAACACATTGAGTAGCACCGATACTATCAATGCTACCCACAACCAATCTCTCTTCATCATACCTTCAAAGACTTCATATAATCCAATATTCCCTCCACATGCACCTTCACCACCACATCCTTTCTCGCCATCAGATAAGCCATGTCGGCAGGGTTATCCATGAAGAAGTTCTCGGTGAGCACAGCAGCACACTTCGTGTTCTTGAGGATGTAGAAGTCCTCCTCCCAGTCGGGGTCACCATCCTGCATATCCTTGCGTATCGTGATTCCTGGACCGCAGAAGTTCCTCTCTGCCGCGGCATACAGCGAGTCGGCCAGCTTGTCGCTCTTGGTCTTCCCATTACACGTATACGCACTCCATCCTCGCGCACGCATCCACTCGCTACCATCACCCGAAGCGTTGCAGTGAACCGACACCAGCAGCACACGAGATGCTCCCAACTCCTTGCACCACTCGTTCACCCTACGCACACGTTCCCTCAGAGGCACGTCAGTGGCCTCCTTCACGATACGCTCCACGTCATAGCCACGTGTGCGCAGCTCACGCTCTATCCCCTGCGTGATATCGCGCGTGTAGCGGTACTCCCTCAGCATCCCATCAGGACTTCTCTTGCCAGTCGTGTTCTCTCCATGGCCATTATCGAGCAATATCTTCATACCTCATCCTCCTTCTCTCCAATCGTCACCTCTGTCTCACCGTGGCTAAATGTCACCTCCTTACCATCTGATAGATTTTTCCCGACTATGCCGAGAGCCGCGAACCCCAAGAGGATAGCCGCAGCTTTCAGCACAGAGGGATCAATAACACCCGTCGGAGGCACGAAGAACGATACCAATAGTAGCACTATCGCCACCGATAGGCAGACATAGAATATCGCCCTATCCTCGTGTTTTACTATCTTTTTCATAGTTTTTGTTTGTGCTAATCATTAAAATCTACTTTTTCTTCTTCACCTTCTTCACCTGCTTCTCCTCTTGGATGTAATGCCGGTGAATCACTTTGCCCATGATAGGGCAGTCTTGTGTTACAAATTCTACTACTCTTGTTCTCATAATACTCCTATTACAATTCCTACTAAATCAGCAACCAAGTCCTTCCACTCAGCACACCCCTTACCAGTGCTATCATACACCTCCTTGGCTATACCAATACCCATAGTGAGCATACCTGCCAACCACCAAGGCATAATCAAGGTAAGCACAGAGCTGATAAGGGCTGATAGGATGACATGCATCATCCCATCACTGCCCATCCAGTTAAAAATCTTGTTCAGGTACTTCATACTCTTCAATTGAAGGTTCTTCGATTAGTTGGTCAGTCTCCTCATACATATCCTCTGTTAGATTCTCATTCACAGCGGAGACGTATTCTTGTCCAGTACTCACCTTTCTGATGTACACACTCTTGTCAGAATATACCTTCTTTAACAAGGCACCATCCTCTCTAATATAATCTCCTACTACTATCATGACATTGTTATTAATTTGTTGATTCTTCAATATTGGTAAATGTTTTCCAATTGTCTGCACTTTTCCATGAATCCAAAGTCCCACTCTTAACTAATATCTTCCAATTAGTAGGATGATTGCCAGTAAATGCAGTTGTATCTACAAGTGTTGGAGGAACATCTAACTCGGAAAAGTCATATTCAGACACATTATCACAATAAGCAAAACTATACTCGCCTATTTTAGTTATGCCTCCATGAAACTTAACCTTCTTCAGATTAGAGCATCCAATTAAGCTGTATTTTCCTATTTCTGTTATATCTGTTGGTATCTCGATATCTTCTTGTAGAACAACTTCTTCTCCCATTCTAACATAAAGAGTACTTGAAGAAATGTTTGTTGTACCCGACACTCCTGAATACATAGGATTTGCCGATGAGCCACCAAATGAAGAGTTCAGCCAAACAGATAGGCTTGGTACTATTAGTCTTACAGTACCAACACCACCGAATGCATTCGTGGAATAATTTATAGAACTCTTAACCTCAAGTTCTTCTAAATTAGAGCTGGTAAAAAATGCACGACCAGCTATAGTAGTAATTGTACTTGGTAATACAAGTGTTTTTGGGCACATAGTAGAAGACATAGCATCGCTAAATATTACTTCAACCCCTTCAGGTATTACAGAATTTTTACACCCAACAATAAGAGTCTTTTTGTATGTCGTGTTATTACTTGTATATTCTTTTCTAACACAAACATTGCATTCTTCTCCATTATCATCTTTACTATAGTAACGAGAATTCCCTTCAGCAACTGTTATTGAATTAACATTATACATTTGAGTAAACGCGGAATTATTTGCTCCTTCAAGTTTTTCAACAGATGCCGGTATAACAATATCGGTTATTCCAGTCTGTGTAAAACAATTAATTCCTAAAGTTTTTACATTTTTCAAATCAATTGACTTGATATTCTCACAACCTGAAAATGCACTTGCACCTATACTATTAACACCACCATGGAGTTCTATTTTTGTAATAGACAATCCTTTGAAAGCCCCTTCGCCAATGCTCGTAATTTTATCATCAATAGTAACTTCTCTGAGTTGAGATACTCCTGTGCCATCAGAATCAACCATGTTTTTTGCAAAACCATACTCCGCAAATAAAAGTATTTCGTTATTAAAAGCAGAAGCCTTTATTATAGGTGTGCCATCTGTGCGGTTATACCCTTTTTTTCTTATAGCATCAGCTATAGCATTTAGTATATCATTAAGCTTTCCCATATTAACCAACAGTTATACTAAAATTATCACCAAGTTTGTCCTCATCATTACCTTTTAACAAATTATCCCATTCCTCACGAAGTTCACTACTAACATATAAAGTTACTTGTTTCCCAGCGGTATAACTTGGCAGTCTTTTTAGGGCATTAAATACTTCCTTGGGAAGAGCCTCTTTATTCATTATATAGATATTTGTCAGTGATGAACAACCTTGAAAAGCATTTAACTGGAGTTCACTAATATTCCCAATTTCAAGTGTTGCAAGATTTTTACAATCTTTGAAAGTATTATCCGCAATCGTAGGTATCTTTCCTATGACGACCTTCTTAAGATTAGTGCACCCATCAAGCGCAGAATAACTTAGGCTTTGAGCATTGTCAATGCTCAATTCTTCTAAATTTGTACATTGGTCAAATGCTCTTGTATCTATCGCTACAATCTCCTCTCCTTCTTGCTTTAACACAACCTTTGTAAGGTTTTTGTTTGCTTGAAAACATTGAATATACAAGGTGCCGTCAATACGAATTGTGATTTCTTGTAATATACTACCGCTTCCAAAAGCACCAGTAACAACGCATTTCAAAACCTTATCTGTTATAGTAATCTCTGTTACACCATTTGAACCACATAAGCATCTCCCCGCTACTGCTGGCCCATTCTTAATGGCTTTATACCATCCAGTAGTATTAAGTGCTGCTTGCCCAACATAAACTAGTTCATCTGTAACATTTAACTCTGTAAGAGCTGTACAATTCGCGAAAGCGTTACTTCCAATGCTTGTAGCTTTTGACAAATCAATACTCGCTAAGTTTGTACAACCACTAAATGCTTTGCTTTGAATAGTTGTAATATATCCTAAAGCATTAACTGTCGTCAAATTAGCACAATTAAGATACACAGCTTCTCCCATAGTTGTGACATCTGAACCAAACGTAACAGTTTCAATTCCTAATAAACCTGCTGGAGTATAACAAATAAGTTCTCTCTTAAATTTACCATTAATTTGTGGGTTAATTCTATCACTATTAATAATATCAGCTATATTTTCAGGCTTAAACGTATCCTTTTCTCCCTCTGCAAAAACAGCCTTTACTCTAATGGTATCAGCCAATTTTGCAAAGAAATTTTCTAAAATCGTTATTTCTGCCATAATCAATACTCTCTTTCAAGTACAACATCAATAGCATCGTAAATAGCCTTATTAATAGCGTTAGCTATTGTTGGTTCTTCTCCTTCTCCTACTACCATTCCTGCCGTTAAAGCGTCGTATTGATCTTTTGTTGCTAAGCTGTTTAGAAAGCCTGTATCCAACTTATCTGCGTCAACAGCCCCATTAGCAATCTTCTCTCCCGTAACAGCATCAGCTCCAATCTTTTCTTCGGTCACTGCGCTATTGCCAATCTTATCAGTAGTAACGGCACCAGCTTCGAGCTCACCTCCGCCAGCCATCGTCAGTCTACCCTCGCCATCGACGTTCTGACAAAAGTAGAATCCTTTCTTCTGAGTTGTGCCATCGCCCAAGGTGATGTCGTTAGCAATGTAAACCAAAGCTCCATTGACAAGGTTGTTCTTGGCTCTCTGTAGAGCAGCCTGAGCTTTCATCATATCTTCGTCCGTAGCCACACTCTCCGCTATGGTCTCGATGGTGATGCGCTTCCAAAACTTCTTATTATTGCCAGTATTAGTATCATCAAACGCATTGCCAATCATCTCGCCTCTTAGCGATTCATCCAATGTAGCGTCGTTAGGCCAAATCAGCTCATACAAAACAGCTTCGTCTCTTACGAGTACCTTCATTGTTTCGTATACCGCATATGAAAATGTACTATCCACATCTAATAGGTCTTCAAACGTTCTAACGGTATCTCTAATATCAAAAGGATTAGTACACGTTACATTGTACCTAATTTGAAGGTTGTTTCTTCCGTTTGCTAAGTCAGGATATAATAGTCCCATATCAATATGTATTAATTGTTATAAAATAAGATCCAGCATTCATTCCTGTTCCGCCATATTTGAATCTGTTATATGTAACACCTTTATCATCTGTTTCTGTGCCATCCTCTTGGAATGCGTTGAGCTCACTCCAGTTTGTAAAACTTGGGCCTTGCATTAAGTTCCATTCCCAAACCTGTATACTTGCATTGTTCATTGTTGCAGGTATGAGTACAATAACATTGTATGTAGATGCAGGCTTTGTTGTAATGAAATTGGCGTTTTTTTGATCATTTTCAGGCTTGCTCTTGTTGTATCCAATAACTTGCGGATCGGACTTGTTACTTCCATCCGACTTCTGAGTGTAGATATACGAAGGCAACACCGCATTAACAGTCTTTAACACAAACTCTGCGTCAGTCTTTGTTACTTCACTGTTCATTCCGTTTGCTGTTTTTGACAATGTTTCGTATCCATCCTCATTGAGAGGTGTTACCGTTATCGCTTGGGCTGTACATGTAACCTTAGGATACTTATACACGGCTTTTATCTTGTTTTCACCTTCAACAATCTTGATGGTATATTTGCCAGCGCTATACTCCGCCTCAGCATCGTTATTGTACACCTTTACACTGCTCGGGGCAAGGTTCGTTTCCGTTATGGTTCCACTAATGGAATTGTCGTCCGACGCTGCACCATCTTTCTTATAGCCCCACGTCATTCCTGTAATCTGTGGGTTTGTCTTATTTAGGCTAGCTTCAGTTACACGCAGCGATAGGTCAACACTTTGGCCAACAGTCAACTCGCTAGGCCACGTCGATGATAGCTGTATGTTTGCATTGCCATATGATGCGCTGGCATTCGTCACTGTGGGATTTGGACTACCTACTGCTGGATGCGTGTAGGATGCTGATCCTTCGAGTTTTTCCAATTCTTTCTCCGCATTGACCTTTGCTGGCTCCAATATGCCATCGTCGTAGGTGTTGTATGCGCTATTCAATGGCCACACAAATAGTTCTTCTGTCGTATAGACTACCTTGCCTTCATCAACAGTGACAGAGATATTATACAGATAGGGATCACTATTATTTTTAATTATGTCTGCATATCTATACTCTCCGTTAGTTGGTTCAACCTCGTTTCCGTTTACCTTTACGGTGATTTTATGCTCGTCGCGTTTTGTGACATCAGGACGATTACCTCTCACGGACTCTTCGTCTTTTACGATATTGCCATCCTCGTCCTTGTATCCCCATCTAAGACCCGTGATTTCGGGCGGTGTAAGGGCAATCTCTGAAGGTGTGTAATTCACACTAATTAGCAGGTATCCGTTGGGACGAGTGCCAACGTAGTCTTTCGAAACTTTGAGTTCTGCATATTTTGTTATATCAACGGAACCCTCACTCGCTACCACATTCTCGGGCACCTGTATCTCCACCGCCCTATACAGCAATGCCTTAAACAACACGTTGAGCGGAGTATCCTTGATGAGGGTGTTGTTGCTCACGTAGGGTTTCACCTCTTCGTTGTCGAGCAGCTCGTCGCCAAGCTCGGTGCCACCAATTGGGATATCGGTGCCCAACATGCAGATGCCGCCACCACCGCCTTCTCCGCCTGCATAGAGGCTATTGATCCATTCGGCTTCCGAGCGACAGCCTCTATTCAAGCCACGCAACACGGAAATCTCAAATGCGCTCAGTCCGTCACGGCCGTAGCTCTCTACGTAGCTCACGATATTCATCACCTCGTCTTTCGGATTGGCTTCTTCTGCCTCGGTGATGCCGAAGATGTTACTACGGGTGCTCGACATCAGTGTGCGACCGCCATTCTTCTCCCATATTGCCTTGAGGTCATACGAGCCAGCCGCCAACGTGCCTGGGGCGATGGTCATCGTCAACACTCCACCTACGGCATTCGGCCTCAGGTAGTAGGTGTTCTCTGTGCCGATAAGGAAAACTCTTAGTTTGGAACCCACAAAGTCCTCCTCGACCTTGTTAACGCCCCTCCATATCTTCCAATTAATTGTGATGTTACTATTAATGTTTATCGTTTTCATATCATTGAATCATTTGTGTTGCTTGACTTATCAATACATCCCCGTGAGCATCCTTGAATGCTTGCAGTGTTGCGCCAGCGGTGTAGTATATCACGCCTCGATAGACCTTGTTGGGTATGTCGCAGTATACCTTCCCTGTTGTTTCATCAGGTTCCCCTATATGCACGTCGCTGATATACGAAAGAGTTACTTTTACGATTTGGTTGTCGCCATTCTTCTGAGGCATACCATACAGCTCCAGTAACTTCTTTCCACCATCCAGTATGATAGCCGCCTTAGGGTTGTCGAGGTATCCCGTCGTGATAGGATTCTTCAAGGACGCATAGGCTCTTTCCGTGCTCAGTATAGGCTCAGACACATGGTGTGCCCATCCTTCCGACTTGACCGACACGAAGCGGAGAAACGTTTCTTCGAGCGTAATCCTGGCATACTTCACACCTTCACCTACAATATCAACTTTATAGTCTTGCACTGTAGGTTCAAGGAACGACAGATTGGCATTACGCAATGCGTACCGTATCGCATCCTCCACCTTACTCTTGATGATGGTGTCCAGCTCCGTGTCGTCGCTTCCAAACAGAAACTGCGACTCGTTGCTGGCATTCTCGTCTATACATACGCGAACGTCAGAGACTATGCTTTCGAGGCTCTGCTTCAACATATCACTTCATGTTAGGGAATACCACGTTATACTTCTGCATCAACTCCTCCAACTGCTCCTTGCTCTCTACGGTCACGCCCTTCTCCATGAAGTACGACACCGCATCGTTGATGTTCTTGACCTCCTCGACGACATCAGCTTCATCATCCAACTGCTCAGGCTCTTTCGCCTTTTTGCCTCTTCGAAGCTCTGCCGCATTGGGCTTCACGCGAGCAAACTTAGGCTTGTTCTCTTTCTCCACGTCTGCCTGAAGCCGTGCCGGTTTGCCTCCATTGCGGATTTCGTACGTGTTTCTGAGCACAATCTTTTTGCCGAACGAAGGCATAGCCTCTATAGCATCCTGTACAAATGGGTCAGATGTAGCCAAAGTTCCATTCTTTTTGCTTGACACATCGCCTCCCTTGAACTCGAGGTGCACTCTTACGCCTCTATAGGTAGTAGACAAGCTACACTTATCCATACCTTTTATTTCGTATACTTTTCGAATCATATCCATATTGGTTTAATAATTAAAAAAAAGGGACAGGGCTATATAACCCTGCCCCCTAGTTATTGTATCGGGTTATCTGTTACGCATTGATCTCTCCACGGTAGCCTACCCATTCGCCATCGATCCACTCGTACAAGCCGGCTTGATTGTCGGCTGTGTCGGCAGTGAGGTAATAGATGATACCTGTATCACCTCTTTCGAAAAGAGTCTGAACCTTCTGAACGGTCTTCTCAAGGTTAGAGTAGCCTACAGCGGTTACATCGGGACCCACGAGTAGAGAGTTGTAAGAACGCAGTGCAAGACAGTCATCCTGAATGTAGTACGAACTCTTGGCTTGGCGCACTTCGCCACCCTCACCCTTTGAGTGGTCGATGTTAATGGTTGTACCGCTATCATAGTAGAAGCGCTTGGCATCACTCATGGCGAAGATGACCATGTAATCTGACAGACCGAGGTCATCGAGTGCGTACTCGTGCTTGAATCGGATGGTACCGAAGGTGGTCTTCAGTGTGGTCAGGTTGGCCTCGATGTTCTTGTCGGTGTTGATAACGATGTCGCGATGGCCAGTGAGGTCTACGTTGAGGAGGTTCTCGATAGCATTGCTGCCGCAGTATGCGTCCATCACATTGGTGGTAGAGAAGGGGCCAAATGACATCTTCGAGATACCGACAAGGTCGGCAAAGGAGAACTTACCATCCTTGTTGGTCTGATAGCCGAGACGGATCTGACGGAGGACACCCTTCTGTGTGTAGGTGTCTTCAACACCATACTTTGAATGTCTCTTGCGGAACTTCTTACCAGCGCCGATAAGCATAGAGCGGGTACACTTACGACGGAACTGGTCGAGCTGCCAGTCCTTGAGCTCCTGCACATTCCACTTAGACTTCTTCTTGATACGCTCAAACAATTCGGTGTAGGTGATAGCACACACCTTCTTCTGGAGGTAGCACTTTCTCTCGTCGGGGTAAGCCGCGTCGGGGGCAATCTCAACTTCAGACTCCGACATGGCGGGAGCCATGACATGGAGGGTACTACCAGCGGGGATGGGGGGAGTGCGGGTCTGACCGCCGACGATCTTACCATTGATAGCTTCCGCCATAACCTTGGTCTGGTCTTCACTCACAGAGGTGATGTAGAGTACGAGAGGCGAACCATCTTCGGCACCGCCTTCCTTATCCTCGTAGCCGGACACCTCGTCAACCAATACGGTCGAACCAGCTACAAACAGCTTCTTGTCCGAAGAGTAAAGGTTAAGTTCTACGGGGGCAGCGTCGCCTTCGAGGTTGCCTTCTGTATCGCCCTTGGTGACGAAGTCCAAGATGCCCTCACCAATCTCGAAGTCTACAGGCTCCTTGGTGTCAACCTTCACCTGTCGAGCTTCCTTAAGGAAGTCATGGTGCATGGGGTACTTGTGCGACTTAAACTTAGCCACGTAATCTTCAACCTCGTTGATTGCTTGGCCAAGCTCCTCCACGGCACTGCCCGACGCTACACCGCCAGGAACCTCTACGCCACTAGGATTAGCCTCAATAGCGCTCTCGATAGGAGTACCCGCATTGGGGTCCTTACCGTCAGTACCAGGACTCATTACCTCAACAGCCATAGCAGCGCCACCACTCACTACAGCCAATACGAAGAGCATCAACTTGCTCATCAGTTCAAATAAGTTTCTCTTTTTCATTTCGATAAAATAATAAGGTTGTTATTTAAAGTATTAGTCTTCTCCAACAAAGGGGTTGTATTGTCTCTTCGGCTTCACCTCACGCACGGGCATCTGTCGGCCGCCTACCTGCTCGGTAGTCTTGGGCATCGTGCGCAACTTGTCGGTCACCTTGGTGTTCAAGCCCTCGGCAATGCCTTCCTCGCGAGCCATCTCCACATCGTTGTCGCGGGTCAAGCCCTTGGCCATCAGCTCAAACATGCGAATGGGGATGATACCCACCTCAAGGTCGCTACCCATCTGGAATATCTCGGAAAGGATTTCCGACGCTTGCTCATTGGTCAAGCCCAGCTCGTCGCGCTTAGCCTGCAGAGCTTCGATACTCTTGGGAATGTTAGCCTCAATCTTCGCATCGGTCTCATCCTTCTTTGAGCGTTGAGCCAGCCATTTGTTTCTCGCCTCGGTGAGCTTTGCCATGTACTCGGGGTCGTCGCGCAGCGCATCCAAATCCAATCCCTCGTACTCGACCATCCAAATGACGGGGTCAAACTCCTTGTTGCCTCTTGCAGCAGTGAGCATGTCGGTGAGGGCAGGGCTGGTATCGAGATTTCTGCGCATAATCTCAGAACTCTCACGATAGGTGTCATACTCGTCCATCATGTTACCCATGTAGTCGTAGTATGCATCCTCATCGTCCAAGTTTAAGTCGGGCTTGCGCTGAGCCATACGCTCGCGGAAAGCCTCTCTCTTAGTCTTTTTGATTTCTTCTGCCATACAATTATCTCAATTTATGTGGGGCAAAAATACCCCTTATGAAAGGGCAGTTACTCGCATTTGGTAGTAATCGAACCTTAGTAGTAAGATTCGTTGCGCGTGCCGTGGTATATCTCCTCGCCATAGCCTCTCGCCACGCTTGGCATGGGCATACTATTGGAGATGAGAGCGGCTATCATGTCGGTCATGAAGATGTCGTCGTGGTTGTCCTTGCCTTCCTTATTACCATAGGTGCCATCGTCGCGCTGCACATAGATGAACGCCTCTTGATAGAACCTCTCGTCGGGGTCGATGAACTTGTCGTCCTCGAACACTACGATGAAATTGTCTATCATGTCCTGCTTGGTCTTCCTATTCGTATTGAAGCCAATCTTCCTTACTGTTCCATTCTTGATGTCCTCGGGGTCGGTGGAGCGACGCATGTAGAGGTTGTCATACTCCACGGTGTTCAAGATACCGCGTATGTGGTCGCCCTCCTGGATGTACTCGTTGGCCTCACCGCGCTTCTTGTCAAAGGTGTTGCTCTCGAAGGCAAGCAGCGCATTGTGATAATACTTCGCCACCGCCACGGCCTTACGTGCCAGCTCATCGTAGCGCACATGCCCATGCCATCGCGCCACCACCTCCAATGAGCCTCCGAAGAGCAGAGGCCATCGGTCTACCACGGTGATACACGAGTAGTCGGCTCTGTCTGTGCGGCCACCTACGTCCACCGTCACAAGGTAGCGGTCGTGGGTCTCTATCTTGTCGGGATGCCTCCACACCCAGAAGGGAGTGAGATTACCTTGCGTGAAGTGTACGCTGCCGTCGGCCTTCATGGCGATGTTGCCCTTGGCTATCGGGTCGCGCTTGTACTTCTCCTCCATCATCTTGATATGATACGGAGAGAATATCGTCTTCGATGAGTACACGAAGCATTCTATGTCGTCGCTCGGAGCTTCCGAAGCCATGCTGCCGTGGTCGTGGAATCCCTTGCGCTTCTCGATGTACCAGTTGATATGCTCCAAGGTCGCTCCCTTCACCCACAGCGAATAGAGATACTTGCCGCTCTCGCTCGTCTCATTTGGTGCTACATCGTCATGTCTGTTCGTGAGCAGCCACTTGGCAAACTCCCTCTTCTCCTCCTTGGTCTTGAACTTCTTCATGTCGTTCTCGATGTAGAAGAAGGGGATGAATACGGCCTTGCGGTTCGATATCTCTTTCTTTGCCGATTGGTACACGTCGTAGAAGTAGCCGCTTTGTCCGCATGCGGTACTCTCCATGACCTCCATCGTGAGTGGAATGTTGAGGATACCACCACTGATATTCGTTACCACCGCCTCGGCACTCTTCATGGGGGTAGTGCGCCAATAGGCTACCTCGGAATAGTGAGCCATCGCGTAGTCCATACCGCGGGCACTCTCGAAGTTCTCATAAGAGGCTACGGTAATCACGTTGTCCCTCACCACCTTACCGCTCTTGTCGGTGATGATGCTATCCGAAGCACTTCCCTCATAGGGGCTGAACTTCAATTCCGACACGTCAAAGACAAAGGCAGGATAACCCTCAAGCACCTTCTTGTACATCGCCTTGATACGACGTGCCGTGTCCTTGGTCTGCGCGAGGATAACGCTATACCAACCCACCTTGAGATGTAGTTGTATCCATGCCATATAGAGCTGCACGAAGGTTGAGCCTCCCCACTGACGAGCCTTCAACAAGACGATACGGATGGGTACTCCGTCCAAGCGCATCTTTTCCAACTCGACAAGCAACGTGCGCTGGGCATAGTTCAAGGTAAACGGTATCATCTGACCGCTCACCTTGTCCTTGATCTGAAAGCAAGTGTAGAATGCAAACGAAGGGTCGCGGGCGATACGCGCCATGAACATCTCGTGTATCACCTCGTCGGCAGTAAGCTCCTCGCCATACTCCTTGTAGAAGTCCTCCACGAACTTGGCCACCGAACCGCTCTTCTTTACGGCTTTGTAGAGTTCGTTGTTGTATACCTCGTCCGTGAGCCACTGCGTAGGGATGGGGTAGTCCTTCACCTGATACTTGTGCTCGTGAAGTTCCATGCCCTTGCCCGTAAACTGGTCGTGCTTGCCGAATATCTTATCCACCCTCGACTTGTTTTCCGAGAGCATCTTACCTACCTCATCCAACGCCATAGCACATACGAGATGAGGAATGACACGAGGTGTATCTTCCAGTTGAACATAGGTAGAAGGATGAAGGCCATATTGACCAATACAGGCTTCCATAGGGGAAGTTTACGCTCGGCATAGGTGCGTGCATAGGCGGCCATCAAGAAGCCGCTCAGACCACACGTGGGTAGCGACACGGAGGAGAAGGGGATGAGTGCAGCCACGCTCGATGATATATACCCCACAGCGCACGTCTTCCATCGCGGCTTGAACTGAAACAGCGCCCATAGGTTGAGCGCAAGGTGGAATACGTTGGCATGGTCAAAGTGATACACGAGGCATCGCCACCAAGGGCATCCGTCGCCAAAGGTGAGGTTCATCCAAAACCCCACCAAGCACCCCAACGTAATGAATATCGCAGGCCATAGCTGCCTATCCACGAGAGCCAACGCAATCACTATCCTACCGTACCTTCTCATGCCTCTTACGGTGGATAATGCGCGTGGCGGTCAGCTCTGAGATGTAAAAACCTTTCGCTGGCCTACATGCGGCAAATTGTGAAATGAAGTAGGTGGAGCAACCGCGAAACGCAGGCTGCTCCTTTAGTCGAAGATACTCATTGTAGAGGTCATCTACAAGGATTTTGCGCGTGGCGCTGATTTGATGGGGCCTTCGATTACGCTTACGCCATAGGATTTCGAGATACGCCCTGTAAGGCTCAATCCAAAACTGCGAAGTCGGAGAACTTATGGCTACTTGGATGGCTTGCTGATGACTCTTGACATCGGGCTGACGGAGCGCATTTTTGTAAGCTACAAAGAGAGCTTCGTCACGTTCCTCGAAGAACGTCAACTCATTCAAAGTAACTCTTTACTTCTTAACAACAAAAGTACTCATTTTGTTCGACATACGCAACTATCTCAACTTGTTATTCCGCTCTACCTCATAGCGCAGCACCATACCGCTCAGCGCATCCATATCCTTCATGTCGGTGATGATGGCAAAGCGGTAATACTTGTATGACCTCTTGCGGAGAGAACGTATCGGGGCCCAGTTGGTTCCATCATTTGAGACATACACTACGACATGGCATTTGCTCGTGCCGTCAAACTTGGAGTAGTGCAGTCGCATGTCCTGCAGCTTCTTCAAGGCGAAGGGCTCATCAAGCATTATCGGGCGCGTAAGCAGCAAGCCCTTCCTTGTAGCGGTATTGTCGTCTCTCTCGGAGGGGCGGTACAAAGCATCACCTATCTGCACGATAGAGCTGGGATAGTCGGGGACAACAGTCTTCACCTCATTGAAAGTCACCGTCTCATCGTCTCTTACCTCGAACTCGCTGCCAACGACGGAAGCAAACTCATGGGTCGTGAGTGAGTATACGTAGTACTTGTAGGGCTTCGTATTGTCCGCACCAGTCCCTCTCTTGGGGAAGATACGCAAGAGCTGGTTCACATAGTCGTAGGCTATCGAGCAGGTCTTCAATATCTCGCGGAAATCGCGACTCTCACTCACCACGATATGGTCAAACTCTCCCTTGCCACAACCATCAAAGAACCCTTCGGGGAAGTACAGACTCTCATCCACATTATATCCCTCCATCGCACCCGAGAGGTTCACCACCTCAGAGCCTTGTATCATCATCAACCCTTGGTCGGTAGTAAACACCACAGCACCATCTATCTGCGTGATGCTGTCGGGATTGTTGCATACGTCGCGGGAGATAGGCTGCGTAGACTTAAATGTTCCGTCATCGGCAACCTCTAAAGCCCATATCCCATCTGTACAAAAAACATACAACGGGAATTGTCCGAACTGCCCTTCCGAAAGAGCCTTTGCCGAGGTCGACAACCCAATAATATCACCATTTCCGACAGATATATAGTTTATGTCTCCAAATAGCAAGGGGTTGTTTGCGTTCGTAAAACATACATCCCTTGGCGATAAATACCAATTGTCAGTTTGCATTCCGACATAATCAGAGCCAGTGTTCGTGCCAGTTATATCCTCCATTCTATTGTAAGCATAAGATCCTTGAAGCGTGGGGTGCCTTGTCAGTTCCACGGGGTACCATAAAGATCGCATGCCAGGGACAGGGAGGAGAAGTTTTTTTGCATATTCGTCTGGGTAAAAAAAGTAATACGAATCTTTCAGATTGAATTTAGTCTTGGCATAGTTGGAATCTGGCAACTTGACGACATACTCAATCCCCTCTCTTTCAATTACAACATAGGCGTCATTATTGTAGATGTTCGTGTTGTATGGATAGTATGCGAAAAATGAGAACGAAGAGACATCACCATAGAGCCATCTCTTCAGATTGCCCATAATCAACCTGTTATTATAAGAGAACACAGAGGATGCCGTTGTTCTATTATTTACAAAGTTTCCATTTAAATGCTCCCTCGTAACGATGGCCGATTGCCTTAAATCTAAGTCTTCAAATTCTCCAAGTTCATCAAGTGTGAAATCATCGTTTCCGTTTAATGCTATATCATTGCCCGACAAATATACACTTAAAGGAATCTCTTTCAATAAATAAAAAGACGAGCACTCTTCGACTTCTTCGTGAAAACTGCGGTTAATAAATACAGCAGAAGGAGTGCCCTCTGGCTTCCTTAGCGTAGAGTATGAGTATTTCTCGTTTTCTACATCGTATCCATTGATTACGCTAGTATAATTAATCGTATTGTCAATCCACGAGCTGAGACATTCTGTGCCGCCAAGTTGTAATGGGGATATAAATACGCAAACACTTCTGATTAAATCCTTGAATTTCGCTATCGAGGTCTTAACAGATTCGGATTGCGAAGAGGAAACGAATAGGCGATGCCAGTATAATGTGTACTTCATCTGAAGGTTTCCCTCAGTTTGATTTATAAAGCCCAGTTCAGCCAACATTGGAAATTTGGTCGTGCAAGCCATGAGCACTTGGGGAGAACAATCCATATATGTGTTGTCATACAATTTATAACAACATTTC
>JAEIGA010000379.1_pt1 | contig 65075 bp, 59 predicted proteins | sample 9270691 | NCBI WGS metagenome assembly JAEIGA01 (sample SAMN17057246, study PRJNA624740) | gut metagenome | biome: biome; isolation source: fecal sample | host: Bos grunniens | place: China: Xizang | collected 2019 | reverse complement strand
GGTCTTCCTCGGTCGCGGACGTCCCCCGGAAGTCCGCTCTGTGCCGATTCCCCTTCAAGTCCAGTCACCTTTACAAAGCAAAACTACAGAGCCACAATGACTCTGTCGCATCACTTGGTGCGGGTGACAGGACTTGAACCTGCACGGGGTAACCACCAGATCCTAAGTCTGGCGCGTCTGCCAATTCCGCCACACCCGCGTGACTATTAATAAATGAATGGCAAATGTACTTGCATTTGCCATTCTCGTGGATCAAAGCGATCCCATAAGACCGTCCGACGCATACGCATCATAAGATTGATGCTTCGTGGGACCTTTTATCTTCGGTAGTATTATACAATATAAAATTCATTTTGTAAATATGGTATTTTCACCAATTTTACTAATAAAAGTTTGGTAAGAAATAGAGGATATATAAAATTTAAAAAAGTTTAGCTTTTTTTCTGAAAACACTTGACAAATAACAAATGATAGTATATAATACAACAGAAAGACGAAGAAGTCTTGACAATAAAGCAGAATTTCCGTTCTCACCTACCCGTATTAACGCGTTAGGTTAATATAATTTGCCCTTATGGGTGTATTATGTGCGTACGGAGTAATTCTGTATGCATTTTTTTGTTTGGAGGTACACAACCATTAGCACGAACAATAACAAGGATCTTCCGATCAATGAGGAAATCAAAGCCCCCGAGGTTAGAGTTATCGGTTCAAACAACGAGCAGCTCGGTATTATGAAAATCGAGGACGCTCGCGCTTATGCTGAGAGCAACGGAGTAGATCTCGTACTTATCGCTCCCGCAGCGAACCCACCCGTTTGTCGCGCCATAGATTATGGCAAGTTCTGCTTCGAGCGCGATAAGAGGGAAAAGGAAGCGAAGAAAAAGCAGGTTATAGTCAAGCTGAAGGAGATTCAGCTTTCCTGTAGAATCGAGCAGCACGACTTCGATACTCGTGTCAACCAGGCGAAGAAATTTCTCCGTGAAGGAAACAAGGTTAAGGCTGTAATTCGTTTCAAAGGTAGAGAAATGGCGCACACCGACCTCGGTCGTGACGTTATTCTCAAGTTCATTGAGGCTCTCGCAGGCTTTGGCACTACTGAGAAAAAGCCTCAGCTTGATGGTCGTTATATGTCCATCGTTATCAATCCTGTCAAGCAGGACAAAAAATAAGTTTATAAAATTGGGTAAACCCCTAAAATAAGGAGTAAAAAAATGGGAAAGATCAAGACACACAAGGCTTCCGCTAAGAGATTTTCTGTAACCGGTAGCGGCAAGGTAAAAATGAACCACAACAATCACCGTCATAATCTTGGAATTAAGACTCCCAAGCGCAAAAGAGGACTTCGCAAGGGCGCTATTATGAGCGAGTGCTTCGCACCCACTTATAGAACTCTCATTCAGAAGTAATCGACAAATCAGAGAAATATTGGAGGATAATATAAAATGGCAAGAGTTAAAGGCGCTATTATGACGCGCAAGAGAAGAAAGAGTGTATTAAAGGCAGCTAAGGGATATTGGGGCGCAAAGTCCACTCACTTTAAGATGGCTAAGCAGGCTGTTCTCAAGAGCGGCAACTATGCTTACGTTGGTAGAAAGCAGAAGAAGAGAAACTTCCGTCAGCTTTGGATCACCAGAATCAGCGCACAGGCTAAGGTAAACGGACTTAATTATTCCACTCTTATGCACGGTCTGAAGCTTTGCGGCATCACCCTCAACCGCAAGATGCTCGCTGAGCTCGCAGTTTCTGATAAAGCTGCTTTTGCAGCAATTTGCGAACAGGCAAAGGCTGCGCTTTAATTGAATTAAATTCCCGGTTAACCGTGTGTTCGGTGACCGGGAATTTTGCTATACATAAAGGAGAAAGTAAATGATATTAAAGCCTGAAGTTATCACCTCTCGCTCAAATACATTAATAAAGTGGGTTGCATCGCTTCAAAACAAAAAGGAAAGAAATGAAGAAAAAAGCTTCATAGCCGAGGGGATAAAACTTACAAAGGAAGCCCTGGAATGTAAACTATCCGTTACTCATATCTTTGTTTCCGAGGGAAAAAGCAGGGCAGTATTGCAAGAGTTTTCGGAGCCTCTTTCCTCTGATTTATATTCATCAACACAGGTTGTTATAGTCAGTGATAGCGTCTTCGGGAAAATATCTACCGAAAAAGCCCCGCAGGGCGTTATATCTGTAATAAAATATCTTGACTTTTTTAATATTGTTGATATAATATATAAGGAAGATTTTTTTCTTTCCAAGGATGAAAAGGCGATATTTTTGTGCTCTGTCCGAGACCCATCAAATCTTGGAGCTATAATAAGAAGCGCTGTTGCATTTGGCTTTGACAGAATTATTCTTTCATCAGACTGCGCTGACGTATACAATCCCAAGACAATCAGAAGTGCGATGGGTGGAATTTTCAAAGTCAATATTACAGTTGTCGGTAGTGTAGAGCGTTTTATTGAAGCGGCGAAATATAACGGCAGACGTGTTTTTGCCGCAGAGCTTAATTCGAAAGCCCTGACTCTTGATGAGGTCGAGCTTACGAAAAACGATATTGTCATTATTGGTAACGAGGGACATGGCATTCCGGAGTATGTTTCTTCCCTCTGTGACGATAGCATTTTCATTCCTATTTCTGATAAAACCGAGTCGCTCAATGCCTCTGTTGCGGCCTCTATCATAATGTGGGAACAAAGAAAGGGTTAAATATACCATGGATCAGCTTGTTTATTGGATTTGGCTGTCTTTAGCCTGCACGCCCGGCGCGCAGACCTTCGCTAAGCTTTTAACTAAATTCAACGATGCCTATTCTGTATATGATGCGACCGATAAGCAAATCAGAGCTTGCGTTGGTTATCGTATTAGCGACTGCACGGCACTTATAAACAAGGACCTCACCCGCGCTGAGAAGATATATGAATTTTGTAAGACTAAGGGCGTTGGTATAGTAACCTATAACGACGAAGATTATCCCGAATCCCTTCGCGAAATTCAGACACCTCCCGTTCTTCTGTATTACAGAGGAAAGATTCCTGATATGAAGAAATTCAGGTGCGCTATTGTAGGTACAAGACGCCTTTCCGATTATGGAAGGAAAAACACCTTCAGATTAGGCTATGATATGGGCTGTGCCGGCGCAATAATCGTTTCGGGAATGGCTATCGGTATTGATAGCGTTGCGATGGCAGGCGCCATAGCAGCAGGAGCGCCCGTTATTGCAGTTTTGGGTAGCGGTATTGACGTATGCTATCCCGAGGTACATAGACGTCTGGCGCGCGAGATTGTAAAAAACGGTTGTGTTTTCACAGAGTATCCTCCCGGAACAAAACCCGATAAGTACAATTTCCCGAGAAGAAACAGGCTTATCAGTGGTCTGTCTACCGTTACCGTAGTTATGGAAGGTAGCGAAAACAGCGGAGCAATGATAACCTCAAGATATGCAAGAGAGCAGGGAAGACCCCTTTATGCTCTACCCGGTAATGTTGGCGCTGACGGTAGTGACGGTACGAATCTTTTGCTGAAAAACGGCGCTCACCCTTGCACCTGCGCAGAAGATATAGTATATGCTTATCAGGATTGCTTCCCGCCTGTGCTCAATCCCTTCAACCTCAAGGTGAAGATGGATGTTGATATGTTTGAGGTCTTAAGAGAGCTTGAGGTATCCGCAGTTACTCCAACGGATAATATATTCAAGCCCGCAAGACCTCAGCCTAAAAAGCCGAGCGAAAAAGCGGCTGAACCTAAGGCGGTTGAGTCCAAGCCCGTAGAGCCAAAGCCCGACCCTTCGGCGCTCCCGCAATTCGACAGGGATCAGCTGAAGATATATAAGAGAATACCCGAAAACGGAGATTGCTCCATCGAGAGCCTCGTTGATGAAAATTACAGCTTCAAAAAGGTTATGGGAATTCTTTTAAAGCTTGAGATGGGCAGATTTATCCTTATGCTGCCCGGCGACAGAGTAAAGCGCAATAATAATTGAAAGGAGCGGCTGTGCCGCTTGATGTAATGTCATATTTGGTAATAGTTGAGTCGCCTGCGAAAGCGAGTACTATAAAGAGCTATCTTGGCTCGAATTATAAGGTTATTGCCTCAAAGGGACACATTCGTGATTTGCCCAAGAGCAGTCTTGGTATAGATATTGAAAACGGCTTTAAGCCTCACTATATTAACATAAGAGGAAAAGGCGATGTTATTAAGGAGCTTCGCCGCGAGGCAAAGGGAGCAACAAAGGTTTTTCTCGCAACAGACCCTGACCGTGAGGGAGAGGCGATTTCCTGGCATATTGCAAGCCAGCTTGGTATTTCTCCTGATGAGTCGTGCAGAATCACCTTTAATGAGATAACAAAATCCGCTGTTAAAAAAGCGATAAAGAATCCAAGACCTATAAATGAGGATTTGGTAAACTCTCAGCAGGCCAGGCGCATTCTTGATAGAATATTCGGCTTTAACATCAGTGAGCTTCTTTGGAAGCGTGTTAAGAACGGTCTTTCCGGCGGTAGAGTACAGTCGGTTGCTACGCGAATAATAACAGAGCGAGAGGAAGAAATCAGGTGCTTTGTTCCTCAGGAGTATTGGACGGTTGAGGTTACACTATGCTCTTCGAATAACGAGGAAATAGCGTTTAAGTACTTCGGAGATAAAAAAACAAAGCTGAGGTTATCTACAAAAGCAGAGGCGGATGCGATTATTTCTGCTCTAAAAAATGAAAGCATTACCGTTTCATCAGTAAAACATGCTGTGAAGCAAAAAATGCCCGCTCCGCCCTTCATCACCTCTACACTTCAGCAGGAGGGCTCGAAGAGACTGGGATTTCAGGCTCAGAAGGTTATGATGATAGCTCAGGAGCTTTATGATGGCTTAAATCTTGGCGCGGAATTTGGCGGCGTGCAGGGCTTAATTACCTATATGCGTACCGATTCTATGCGTATTGCTGAATCTGCTCAGGAATCTGCTCTTTCATATATAAAAAACAATTTCGGTGAGGAATATCTTCCCGAAAAGCCAAGGGTGTATAAGTCAGCCAATCCTTCACAGGATGCCCACGAGGCTATCCGTCCTTCTAACGTTGAGCTCGCTCCTGCGCTTGTAAGAAAATATCTTTCTCCTGATCAGTACAAGCTCTATAAACTGATTTGGGAAAGATTTGTTGCCAGCCAGATGCAGCATGCGCTTTTTGATACGGTTACCGTTGATGTAGAGTGCCAAGGACACGTTTTCAAGACTGGTGGGTATATGATTAAGTCCAAGGGGTATCTTGCCGTTTATGAGGATGATTCTATGGCTGAGCACACCACCGAGGATGACGGCGAGAGTCTTTCCAAATTCCCTGTACTAAAGAAAGGACAAAGGCTCTTTGTCAAGGAGCTCTCGGGCTCTCAGCATTTTACAGAACCGCCTGCAAGATACACGGAAGCATCTCTTATCAAGTTCCTTGAAGAGAACGGAATCGGCAGACCATCCACCTATGCTCCTATAATTTCGATTATCACATCGAGGCAATATGTGAGAAGAGATGGAAAATCCCTCGCATCAACAGACCTCGGTGATACAATAACAGGATTTATGAAGGAGTATTTCTTGGATTTTATAGATTACGAGTTCACGGCTCTTATGGAGCAAAAACTTGACTCTATAGCTCAGGGAGAAAATACAATTCAGAGCGTTATTTCAGAGTTTTACGCTAAATTCTCGAGGGATCTCGAAAAGGCGCTTGAATCTGATAAGATTGAAGCAAAATTTGTACCGTTAGCCGTCAATAGCGAAGTTAACTGCGAAAAATGCGGCTCGGTAATGGTATATAAGGACGGTAAATTTGGCAAGTTCCTCGCTTGCTCAGCCTTTCCCGCCTGCAAAAATACAAAGGCACTTGACAAGAACGGTAACATTGTTGAGAATGAGGAAAAGTCCGCAGAGTCTGCTGGCTTTAAGTGCGAGAAATGCGGCGGCGAGATGATTGTCAGAACGGGAAGATACGGCTCGTTTTATGCTTGCTCAAATTATCCTGAATGTAAGTTTACAAAACAAAAAACCTACGACGTTGGAGTACCTTGCCCAATATGCAATTCCAAGATAGTTGCAAGGCAGGGTCGCGGCGGCTCGTTCTTGTTTAATTGCGAGGCTTATCCCGAATGTGACTACTCAAGTTGGGATATGCCCCTGAATGAGAAGTGCCCCGAATGTAATGCGGGCCTCTACTATAAGAAATCAAGACGACTCGTTTTGTGTAAGACAAAAGGATGCTCCTATCAGCGTGAAGAGGAAATTACGGTAAATTTTAAATGAGTAATGAAACAGTATATATAATCGGCGCAGGACTTGCAGGATGCGAGGCTGCTTGGCAGGCGGCGCGAATGGGTGCTAAAGTTGTTCTATATGAAATGAAGCCCCAAAAATTCACTCCAGCCCATCACAGCGAGGGTTTTGCAGAGCTCGTGTGCTCCAATTCCTTCCGCTCCAATGAAATCTGCAACGCAATAGGACTGCTTAAGGAAGAGCTCAGATTAATGGGTTCTCTTATTCTTGAGGCGGCGTATGCAAATATGGTTCCTGCAGGTAGTGCGCTTGCTGTAAACCGTGATAGCTTTAGCAAATATATCACAGAAAAAATCAAATCTCACCCCAATATTACTGTAATTAATGCCGAGATTGACAGTATTGATCCCGAGAAAATTACAGTCGTGGCAACGGGACCTCTTACATCGGATTCTATGTCTGAATTCATTTCCTCGATTACAGGAGATAATAAGCTTCATTTCTTTGATGCGGCGGCTCCAATCGTTGACTTTGCCTCCATTGATATGTCCCGGGCGTTTTTCGCTTCGCGGTATGGCAAGGGTAACCCCGAGGATTATTTGAACTGCCCGATGACCAAGGAAGAGTATGACGCTTTTTACAATGCGCTGATAAATGCTGAGTCTGCAGAGCTTAAGGATTTTGACAGAGATGCGCAGGCTGAGTTTACCGTATTTGAAGGCTGTATGCCCGTTGAGGTTATGGCGAAGCGGGGCTATGATACCCTGAGATTTGGTCCTATGAAGCCGGTTGGACTTCCTGTGCCTGAAACGGGAGAGGATGCCTATGCAACCGTTCAGCTCAGACGCGAAAATGTCGAGGGGACAATGTACAACATTGTCGGCTTTCAGACGCACCTGACCTTTGGCGAGCAGAAGCGCGTTTTCGGACTGATACCTGGACTTGAAAATGCGTCCTATTTCAGATTTGGAGTAATGCACAGAAATACCTATCTGAACTCACCCGGACTGTTGAGTTCCGTATATTCATTGGCATCAAATCCCCGCACCTTCTTTGCAGGACAGATGACAGGCGTTGAGGGCTATATTGAGTCCGCTTCCTCGGGATTTGTCGCAGGTATAAACGCCGCAAGGCTTGCGCTCTCTATGGAGCCCTGTGTATTTCCTAAGGAAACCGAGATTGGCGCCCTGGCTCATTATGTCAGTGAGGGTGGCGTCAGCTCGTCGTTTCAGCCAATGAATGCTAATTTTGGAATAATTGCCCCCCTTGATAGAAAAGTTAAAGGAGGAAAAAAGCTGAGAAATGAGGCTCTGGCGCTTCGTTCTCTCGAAATTATCAAAAACGATTTCAGCTTTCTATGTAACAAATGAGAATTCTCGTAGATGCTATGAGCGGTGATAACGCGCCTCTTGAGATAATTAAGGGCGCGGCTCTTGCCGCTAAGGAATATACCGAGCACGATATTGCGCTTATAGGTGACGAAAATGTTATTTCTGATATATCGGTTAAAAACGATATTGATATAAAGGGAATTACTATTATCCCCGCGGAAGCAGTCATCTCGATGGAGGACAATCCTCTTTGTGTTGTCAGAGATAAAAAGAACTCCTCAATGGGTCTTGGCTTTAAAGCTCTGGCCAAGGGGGAGGTTGACGCCTTTGTCAGCGCTGGTAACACGGGCGCGCTGATTACGGGTGCTACGATTATTGTTAAAAGAATTCCCGGAATTAACAGAGCGGGAATTGCTTCCGTTCTCCCTCTTACCACGCCCGTTCTTCTGATGGACTCCGGAGCTAATCTTAACGTAAGCTCGGACAATATACTTCAGTTTGCTTTTATGGGCGCTAAGTATATGGAAAAGATATACGGTATCGACCGTCCAAGGATTGGTCTTTTAAACAACGGTACCGAATATAACAAGGGTAATCAGCTTCAGATTGAGGCATATCAGCTTCTTTTGGAATCAGGACTTAATTTTGTTGGAAACGTTGAGGGCAAGGACGTCCCGTTTGATACTTGTGACGTGCTTGTAACGGACGGATTTACAGGCAACATTTTCCTTAAAACTCTTGAGGGTATGGGAAAATTTATGATGAACACCCTCAAGGACGTATTTTATACCAATATAGCTACAAAGGTTTCTGCTCTTACGATGAAGGACAAAATCAAAGAGCTGAAGCATAAGTTTGACTCGTCAGAGCATGGCGGAGCACCGCTGCTTGGAATTTCAAAGCCTGTTATTAAAGCTCACGGTTCATCTGATGCGAATGCTATCAAAAATGCTGTCAGACAGGCTATACATTTTGTTCAAACGGGTATTAATACTGATATTTTCAGCTTTGCCGCCGATTATGATGAGAAAAAACTTCTCGCAGATGCTGAAAAGCAATTTTATGAAGTTGATAATTAGGTTTTGAGTTAGGAGGGGCTATGGGTATAGGTCGAGAATTCAATACTCTGATGGGAAGAATCGGATATACGTTCAAGGATAACACCTATCTTCAGATTGCCCTGACTCATACCTCCTATAGCAACGAGATGAGGTCGCGAGGATTTCGCGCAGAGTCAAATGAAACGCTCGAATTCCTCGGAGATGCGGTTTTGCAGATCATTATTTCCGAGGAGCTGTATGATAAGTATTCGAGGCTTGGTGAGGGGACGCTGACACAGTACAGACAGCGACTGGTTTGTGAAAAAACACTTTCCGCGATTGCCGAGCGTATAAATTTAGGCGATTATCTTAACGTTGGTACAGGCGAGGAATCAATGTGTGTTCGATCAAGACCAAAGGTGCTTGCGGATGCTCTTGAGGCGGTAATTGCGGCTGTTTATCTTGACGACAGAGAAAACGGTAACGGTATTTTGTACAGATCGGTAGTTTTGGGACTATTTAATTATCACATTGACGAGGTAATCAAAAATACCGCGCAGGATTATAAAACGATGCTTCAGCAGTTCGTTGAGAAAAACGGTGATTCCGTCCTCGCTTATGAGTATACGGAATCCGGTCCTGAACATAATAAGACCTTCACCGCGATAGCCTACGTTAACAATAATAAGGTTGGCGTCGGCACAGGAAGAACAAAGAGAGCCGCTGAAATGGAAGCGGCAAGGTCAGCTCTTATGCTATTTGGTATTATATAATATGGCGCGTCATATCAATATTCCTGTTTTTATTCCGCACCTCGGTTGTCCGAATGAGTGCGTATTCTGCAACCAGAGAACAATCTCAGGCGTCACAGAATTTGATATAAATACAGTCAGAAGGAACATAGACGGCGCATTGTCAACGGTTACAGAATCCGATGAGTGTGAGATTGCCTTTTTCGGCGGCTCCTTCACAGGTATAGATAAAGAGCTTATGTTGGAGCTTTTATCAATTGGCAAGAGCTATATTGATAAGGGGCTCGTTAAAGCCCTTAGGTGCTCGACCCGTCCGGACTACATCAGCCCTGAAATTTTGGATTTACTGAAAAGGTACGGTGTTAAAACAATAGAGCTCGGTATACAAAGCGTGTCAGATGCTGTTTTATCAGCCTGTAAGAGAGGACACACCAACCTCAAGACAAAGGCATCCTGTGAAATGATAATCTCGTACGGTTTCTCTCTTGTAGGGCAGATGATGATAGGCTTGCCTGGCTCTACCGTTATTGATGAAATAAATACGGCGACGTTCATAGCTGATATTGGCGCATCTGCCGCGAGAATATATCCTACAGTTGTTTTCAACGATACAGAACTCCGTTATATGAAAGAGCGGGGAATATACAAGCCTCTTTCTCTGGATGAAGCTGTTGAGAGGTGTGCTGCGGCATATGAAATTTTTCTTCAAAGAGGTGTGAAGCTGCTTCGCGTAGGGCTTTGTTCGTCGGAAAATCTATTATCGGATACAACCTACAACTCTGGTCCTAATCATCCGGCGATAGGTGAACTTGTCGAAAACAGGATATTTTTAAATAGGATTTCGGATGCTTTTTCGTCGATACCTGCACCCTGTGGTAAATCCTATATAATATCGGTAGCGCCTGGCGCTGTATCAAAAGCTGTAGGACAAAATAAAAAGAACAAAATAGCGTTAATTGAAGGTTTTTCATTGAAAAGCCTGAAATTCGTTGCAAATATAAATCTTCTTGGCTTTGATTTTGTTATAGAAGAAGAAAGGAAAAATTGACGAATGTATTTAAAATCATTGGTTCTTCACGGTTTTAAGTCATTTCCAAACAGAACGGTGCTTACCTTTGAGCCCGGAGCAACCGTTATCGTTGGTCCCAATGGAAGCGGTAAGTCTAACATATCCGACGCTATGCGTTGGGTTCTCGGTGAGCTATCGAGCAGAAATATCAGAGGAACGAAAATGGAAGACGTCATCTTCGGCGGTACTGACGAGCGTCGCCCCATGGGTTTCGCTGAGGTTTCTGTTACCTTTGATAACACTGACCCGGAAAACCGACTTGACTCCGAATATGACGAGGTTACCGTTACAAGACGTTATTATAGAACCGGAGAAAGCGAGTATCTCATTAACAAGGAGGCAAAGCGACTTAAGGATATTCATATGCTCTTTATGAATACCGGCGTAGGCCGTGAGGGATATTCTATCATAGGTCAGGGTAAGGTTGCTGAGATAATCTCTAAAAAGAGTGATGACAGAAGAACAATCTTCGAAGAGGCGGCAGGAATTTCAAAGTACCGTCACAGAAAAGAAGAATCTGAGCGCAAGCTTAAAGGAGTATCAGAAAACCTTGACCGTGTAAATGATATTCGACTTGAGCTGGAAAACCAGGTTGGTCCTCTTGAGAAGGAGGCAGAAAAGGCTAGAAAGGGTCTTGCGCTTTATGAAGAAAAGAAGCGCGCAGACGTATCACTCTGGCTTTTTGACTCCAAACAGATTCTGGACGATATAGCCGACGCCGAGCGCGAGTGGAAGCTCTCGCTACACGAGCTCGAGATTCTTGACCAGGAAATATCCGACCTTGAGGCTCAGACCGAAACTCTGTATAATAAATCACAGTCAAATAAAATTAAATCCGCGGAATTACTCGAACAGATTCAGATTACGACCGAAAGGCTACATAATCTTGATAATTCTATGCGTGTTGCTGAATCTGATTTTGCACATTCACTTGAGCTGATTGAGGAGTGTAAGAATAGAATATCAGAGATTGAGCGAAGCGAAGCGGCGCTTTCAAAAAATAGAGATGAGTATGAAAGCAAGAAAGCTAAGATTGTTGAGATAATCAACGAACTTAGCGATAAGAGATTTGATTTTCTTGCAGAGCAACAGAGGCTTACTGACGAAATTTCTAAAATTTCCTTGGATATTGAGCACGCGCTCGACGATCTAAGGGGTGAGGAAAACCTCGTATCTGACCTCGCGGCAAGAATTGAAGTTATTGAGAGAACCAGCATAACCGATGGCGATAAATCGGTACAAATGGAGCTTGAGATCTCAAGATATGAAGAGGATGGACAGAGGCTGAAGGAAGAGGCCGAAAGATGCGACGCCAACGCTGAGGTTTTCAGAAATCAGATTTCCGAAAAGGAAGCGATTATTGCTGAAAATTCAGAGAAGGTAAAGACTCTTTCTGAAGAAAAACAGGCTCTTTCCGATAAGATTTCCGACCTGAAGCTCAAAAGAGATACTGTTAATCAGCGCGCTGACGTTCTTCAGAGAATGAATGAGCATTTTGACGGCTATAACGAGAGCATCAAGTTCGTTATGCGCGAATACTCTGCAGGACGCCTTTCCGACGTCGGCGAAATATACGGCCCCCTTTCTTCGCTTATTAACGTAGAGAAGGAGTATATTACCGCCATTGACACAGCTCTGGGCGCCAGCCTTCAGAACATTGTCGTTGATAACGAAAGAACTGCCAAGTCTGCAATGAAGGCACTCAAGAGGGCTAATGCGGGTAGGGCTACCTTCTATCCTGTCAGCGCTATTAAAACGCCTAACGAGAGCGACGAAATAAGAGCGGCTAAGAAGCTTCAGGGATTTATCAGCAGAGCAGACAACCTTGTCGAGTCTGACAGTAAATTCAGATCCATTATCGAGTTTCTTCTACTCAGAACATTGGTCTTTGACAATATTGACAACGCATCCGAGGCCGCTAAGCATATTAAGTATAAGGTTAAGATAGTTACCCTTGACGGACAGGTTATTCACGCGGGTGGATCCTTCACGGGAGGTAGCGCTAAGCGCGATAGCGGAATACTGTCGCGTAGCAGTGAGATAGCAACGCTCAGAGAGCGCGGAGAGGCGCTTACAAGAGAGATTAACGAGCTTGCGCGAGCTTTTGAGAAAACAGATTCCGAGCTTGCAGAGGCTACCGAAATACTTCGTTCTGCGGAGCAGGACAGGGATCTTCTTCTCTCGCTGTCTCGCTCTCAGTTTGCCGCGCTCGATAATGCCAACGCCAAATATGAGGCTAACGAAAATATTCTGAATAAGCTCAGGCTCGACTACGATAATCTTATCAACGGCAGAGCCCTGGCGAAGGAAGAAATTATACGCCTCAAGGCAGAACGTGAGGCGGCGCTCGAGCGTATAGAGAGTTATAAGGAATTCAGAGCTAAGAAGAGCGCGGAAATGGGCGTTCTTGATGAAAAGCGTGACGAGGTTATCTCAAAGGCCAACGCCATATACGTCAAAATAGCAGAGCACCGCAAGGAAATTGAGGCTGTTCAGCAGATGATTGACAACATTGACGAGCGCCTTTCGGATCTTGCCGCAGAAAAAGAGGCTCAGCAGAGCAGAATTGATTCTCTTTCCGAGAAAAGAAAGGGAATTGACGCTATCAAGAGCGAAAGCATGGCAGAATATGAGGCTCTTGAAAACACGCTTCGAGAGCTCACGGAGATGCGCCGCGAGGTTGAAAGCGGAAGTGACGAATTTGAGCGCGAGCTGAACATAATTCGCCAGAGAACCAAAGAAAAGACTGCATCAAGACAGACTATTGTTGAGCTTTGTATAAGAAACGAAAATGCGCTTAATCGTCTTAGAGAGCGTCAGGACAAGCTCGGCTCGCAGCTTTGGGACGATTATGAGATCACCTATGAGGATGCAGTAGCTCTTCAGTATCCGCCCGTTAATGCAGAGAACAGAGATGAAGTTGAGGCAATTCAGACCTCTTGTAAGCATAAGCTTCGTTCTCTTGGTGGCTACAACCCCGAGGCGATTGATAAATATGCGGAAACCAAGGCTCGTTACGACTATCTCAACTCTCAATATATCGATCTTACAAAATCCAAGGAAGAGCTTGTTGGAATTATCGAGAGAATTGAGAAGGAAATGAGAACCAGCTTCATTGAAACCTTCAACGCTATTAATAAGCACTTTGGCATCACCTTTAAGGAGCTGTTTGGAGGCGGTAACGCCGAGCTTTCTCTCACCGAGCCTGAGGATGTTCTTACCTCGGGTATTGAGATTAAAGCGGCTCCTCCCGGTAAAATTATCAAGAGTATGTCCTTGCTCTCGGGTGGTGAGCAGTCATTCGTTGCCATAGCGTTGTTATTCGCTATTCTTAAGGTTAACCCCACGCCATTCTGTATTCTAGACGAGATTGAAGCGGCGCTTGACGAGGTTAACGTATTCAGATTTGGCGAATACATCAAGCGTCTTAGTGACGGAACACAGTTTATTCTTATCACACACCGCAGAGGAACGATGGAAATCGGTGACAGACTCTACGGTGTAACCATGCCTCAGCGCGGTATATCTCAGGCAATAGAGCTGAACGTTACCGAAATAGAAGGCAGAGAAAAGGAGTTGCTCGATGGGGTTCTTTGATAAATTAAAAGCTGGATTATTTAAGACCAAAAACGCTATCGTTGACAAGATCGATGATATATTCCGTCGCTTTGTTAAAATCGACGAGGATCTGTTTGATGAGCTCGAGGAGCTTCTGATTTCTGCTGATGTAGGAGTAAATACAACAGAGATGATCCTTGACGAGCTCAGAGAGACTGTTAAGGATAAGAGGATTCAGGACGGTAGCGAAGTAAGACGTGAGCTGTTCGATATTCTCAAAAGGCTTATCGGCGAGAGCGAAGGATTAATTCTTTCGACCAAGCCCTCGGTTATACTCGTCATAGGTGTTAACGGTGTTGGCAAAACAACCTCGATAGGTAAAATTTCAGCCCATCTTAAGAGTGAGGGAAAAAAAGTCGTCGTAGCGGCTGCTGATACCTTCAGGGCCGCCGCGGCAGAACAGCTTGCCGTTTGGTGTGACAGAGCGGGGGTTGATCTCATTAAACAGGGCGCAGGCGCTGATCCTGCCGCCGTAGTCTTCGATGCAATTAACGCCGTCAAGAGCAGAAATGCCGACGTGCTTATTATCGATACTGCGGGCAGACTTCATAATAAGAAAAATCTTATGGATGAGCTTGCCAAGATTGACCGTGTTATAAACCGTGAGTTACCCGACTCTGCCAGAGAAACACTTCTCGTGCTTGATGCGACCACGGGACAAAATGCTGTTATTCAGGCTAAGGAATTCAAGAATGCCGCTAAAATTACCGGACTAATACTCACAAAGCTCGACGGTACTGCAAAGGGAGGCATCGTTCTCTCTATCAAGCAGGAGCTCGGTATTCCCGTTAAGTTTATCGGTGTCGGAGAAAAAATTGACGATATGAAGCCATTTTGTGCAAATGAATTTGCACAGGCTCTGTTTGAAAAGGGAGAATAATGTTAACTAGTAAGCAAAGAGCATATTTACGTGCTTTATCACAGCATCTTGATACTATTTTCCAGGTTGGAAAGGGCGGAATCTTGGACGAGATGTGCCTTCAGATTGCTAACGCACTTGAAGCAAGAGAGCTGATTAAGGCTCGCGTTCTCGAAAACAGCGGATATACCGCCAAAGAAGCGGCGCAGGATATAGCAGAGAGAATTGATTGTGACGTTGTTGCCTGTGTGGGAAGCAGGTTCGTTCTTTATAAGGAATCTGAAAAGAAGAAAAAAATCGAGCTTCCTCGATAAAATATTGCTATGGATGTAGATATTAAGTCTTTGGATGCTCTCAGAGAAGCGGTAAAAGCAAGACTGAGTGAAAAAAGATATCTTCATACGCTAGGTGTTGAATCGTGCGCGGCAAATCTTGGTGAAATTTTTCTGCCCAATAAGGTTATGGAGTTGAGAGCTGCAGCGCTACTGCACGACATTGCCAAGGAGCTGCCTATAGCATTGCTCAGAGAATTATATCAAAGTAGCGTGTTTTCTCATAAGAAATGCGTAGATGCCGCGCTTCATTCCTACGTTGGCGCATTGTTAATAGAGCGCGATTTTCCGGAATATGCTACCAAAGATATTCTTTCTGCTGTAGCTAATCATACGCTTGGCTCGCCCGATATGACTCTTTTTGATGAAATAATTTTTATTTCTGACTACATAGAGGACGGAAGAACGTATGAATCCTGCATTTCCGTAAGAAAAACCTTATTCAGAGAGCTTTCCTCTCGAGAATCAAATGAGGAGAAGCATCGGGCATTAAGAAGGGCAATTTACAGGTCGCTTTGTTATACACTGGATGCGCTGAATAATAGAGGCGCAAAACCTGACGAAACGTCTGTATTGACAAAAAATGCATATTCTTCCTTGATATAAAATAATATTTATCTCGTTATAACACAAAATATTAGAAAAAAAGAGGTTATAATGAGAAAAATTATTATATTTTTTATCGCGCTTGCTACCGTTTTCGGTATTACATCTGGCAAGAAAGACATTGCTAAGTCTAACGGTTTTTCCGAGCTTGCCAATAAAAACAATTATACGTTTTTAGTCTGTGGAATTGATGATGCTGCTGAGAATACAGATGCCATTATTGTATTTGATTATGATCTGAGGAACAACATCGCGTCCTTTATTCAGATACCTAGAGATACCTATATAAACGCTGACTGCAAGGTTAAGAAGATTAACTCAATTTATCCCACTCTTCTAAACAAAGGTTCATCGAAAGAAGATGCCATGAATGAGCTCTGCCTTGAAATTTCTCAAGTTATTGGCAAAAAAATCGATGGATACGTTGGATATACGACGGGTGCACTCGCCAGAATTATTGATATAATCGGTGGAATTGATATAGTCATTCCTTCCGGTGTATCAGTTTCTGATGAGGACGGGAATAATCATATAAATCTCAGAGAGGGGAATAATCACCTTTCGGGCGAAGATGCTGTCCGCTTTGTAAGATACAGAAGCGGATATTCTCTCGGAGATCTTGGTCGAATAGATGCGCAGAAGCTGTTTTTGAGCGCGTTTGTTAAAAAGCTGAAGTCATCTATTAACTTTACAACTGCAATGAAGCTTGCTCTTAACGATAAAGACGGTATAATAACAAATTCTCGAGCGATGGACGTCTTGAATATTGGACTGAAAATTCGTGGAAGGCTTTCTCAGGTAAATCTCAGGTATTCCAATCTTCCGGGCATGGCCAAAGAGACCTCGGGTAAGTGGTATTATTTTGTCAATAAGAACGCATCAGTACAAATGTTAGATGCCCTTGGTTTTAATACTGAGGGTGGATTTGATAAAAAAACGAAGCTTTTGTCTAGTGATAAGAACTTCGAGAATTTATATTATGATACAAAAGTTAGCTGGAAAATATATAGTGAGGAGGACCTTGGCTCAATCAGTATTCCTCATAAGTAATTTTTCGCGGAAAGGTTAAAATGGAGGCTGAAAGAACCAATGAGCTCTCGTCCGTATCTTCGGAAGTGCTCGCTAAAGAAATAGTTAAGGTCTTGCTCGAAAAGAAGGGAATTGACGTAACGCTTTATGACGTCAGGGAAAAGACCTCTGTAACAGATTTTTACGTTAATGTTACAGGACGCTCCTCAACGCATGTTGCATCTCTTGCAGATGATGTTGACTACCTTATCGACCTTCGGGGAAGAAAGTCTGAGAGAATTGAAGGAAGACGAGGAAATGCTTGGATTCTTGTTGATTATCTTGACGTCATTGTTAACGTTTTTGATAAGGAATCCCGTGAGTTCTATAATTTTGAGCGTCTTCTACCTGAGGGTAGCAAGGTTGATATTACCGACCTCATTCAAGATGTTGATAGCAAGTTTGATAATAACTAATTTATATATGTGAGGATTTTTTAAATGCAATACGATTATTCAAGCATTGAAAAAAAGTGGCAGAAAATTTGGGATGAAAAGAACGCCTTTGCAGCTAAGCAGGATTTTACACTTCCGAAATATTTTGCTCTTGTTGAATTCCCGTATCCTTCGGGACAGGGACTTCACGTAGGACATCCCCGTCCTTACACCGCTCTTGATATTGTTTCAAGAAAAAAGAGGATGGAGGGCTATAACGTTCTTTATCCTATGGGATGGGACGCTTTTGGACTTCCTACGGAGAATTTTGCGATTAAGAACAAAATTCACCCCAAAATCGTTACCGAAAATAACGTAGCAAGATTTAAAGGACAGCTTAAGGCGCTCGGTCTTTCGTTTGATTGGTCGCGTGAAATCAATACAACAGACCCTAATTACTACAAGTGGACCCAGTGGATATTCATACAGCTTTTCAAGGCAGGACTCGCATACAAGAAGGAGATGGCGGTTAACTTCTGCACATCCTGTAAGGTTGTTCTTGCTAACGAAGAGGTTGTTAACGGCGTCTGTGAGCGCTGTGGCTCTGCTGTCATCAGAAAGGTTAAGAGCCAGTGGATGCTCAAGATTACCGAATATGCAGACAAGCTCATTGATGGACTTGATGGCGTAGATTTTATTGACCGAGTCAAGGCTCAGCAGATAAATTGGATTGGAAAATCCAAGGGTGCTGAAATAGATTTTACTACAACCGCAGGTGACAGCCTGAGGGTTTACACCACCCGTTGTGACACTCTCTTTGGCGCGACTTATATGGTAATCGCTCCCGAGCATCAGTTCTTGAAGGATCATGCGGATATAATTGAAAATCTTGATGCCATTAAGGCTTATCAGGAAATGGCTGCAAGAAAGTCGGATTTTGAGCGTACCGAGCTTGTTAAGGAAAAGACAGGTGTTGAAATTAAGGGTATTCGTGCGATAAATCCTGCAACAGGAAAGGAAATTCCTATCTTTATTTCCGACTACGTTCTTGCCGGGTACGGAACAGGCGCCATTATGGCAGTACCCGCTCACGATGAGCGTGACTGGGAGTTCGCTAAAAAGTTTGGACTTCCTATCATTGAGGTAGTAGCCGGTGGCAACGTTGACGAGGCTGCCTACACCGATACCGCCTCCGGAGTTTTGGTGAATTCTGGATTCCTTAACGGACTTGAGGTTACCGAGGCGAAGGAAGCTATGGTTAAATTCCTCACAGAGAAGGGAATAGGCGCTGAGAGAGTAAATTATAAGCTCAGAGACTGGGTATTCTCGCGTCAGAGATATTGGGGCGAGCCAATCCCTGTTGTCAACTGTGAGAAGTGTGGCTGGGTTGCGCTCCCTGAGGAACAGTTACCCCTGATGCTTCCCGACGTTAGCTCCTACGAACCCACCGAAAACGGTGAATCTCCTCTTTCTCTTATGACCGATTGGACTAATTGTACCTGTCCTAAGTGTAACGGAAAGGCGGTAAGAGAAACCGATACTATGCCTCAGTGGGCAGGTTCTTCCTGGTATTTCCTCCGTTATTGCGATCCTCATAACGATAAGGAGCTCGCTTCCCGCGAAGCACTCGAATATTGGATGCCTGTCGATTGGTATAATGGCGGTATGGAGCACACAACCCTCCATCTGCTTTATTCTCGCTTCTGGGCAAAGTTCCTTTATGATATAGATATAGTTCCCTGTAGTGAGCCTTATATGAAGCGTACAAGCCACGGTATGATTCTTGGCGAAAACGGCGAAAAGATGTCTAAGTCGCGTGGAAACGTAGTTAATCCCGATGATATTATCCGCGACTTTGGCGCTGATACAATGCGTCTTTATGAGATGTTCATCGGTGACTTCGAGCAGGCCGCTCCCTGGAATCCTCAGTCTATCAAGGGCTGTAAGCGCTTCCTTGAGAGATTTATGAGTCTTTGCGATATAGTCAAGGGCGAGGGCTTCACTCCGGAGCTTGAAAAGCATCTTCATAAGCTTATTAAGAAGGTCAGCTCCGATATCGAGGCGATGAAGTTCAACACCGCTATAGCCGCTTTGATGGCTACTATCAATACCATTTATGAAGTTGGTAGCATTACCAAGGACGAGCTTGCTTTGTTTGCTAAGCTTCTTTCTCCATTTGCTCCTCATATAGCCGAGGAGGTGTATTCTATACTTGGATATAACGAGCTCATTTCGACTTCTGCTTGGCCTGTCTATGATGAGTCAAAGACGGTTGATGATGCGATTCAGATGCCCGTGCAGGTTAACGGAAAGGTTAGAACCGTTATTACAATCCCCGTATCCTATACGAAGGAAGAAATACTTAATCTTGTTCGCTCTGACGAAAAGATTTCTACAGCACTCGCGGGCAAAACGGTTGTTAAGGAAATCGTTGTCCCGGGTAAAATTATCAATATCGTAGTTAAATAAATCAAAGAGCCAGGCTCATTATCAATTCTTTGTTCGGGTAATGAGCTTGGCTGAAAAAATATCCTAAAAAACTTATAAAAAAGTATTGACAAAAGCAAAACATTATGTTATTATAATTAAGCGATTGCGAAATGCGAGTGTAGTTCAATGGTAGAATTCCAGCCTTCCAAGCTGGTCGCGTGGGTTCGATTCCCATCACTCGCTCCAGATGCGCCCATAGCTCAGTGGATAGAGTGCCCGGCTACGAACCGGTAGGTCGAAGGTTCGAATCCTCCTGGGCGCGCCACAGTACACCACCGTTAAGGTGGTGTTTTTGCTTTTATGGGGACTAAATACTTGACATATATCTATAAATTTGATAGAATAAGGTATAAAAATATACAGAGGAAATGTATGCGATTTACGTTTGTTCCCGAGTTTTATTTTGATACGTTTGACGAAGCAACCCCCGAGCTTTTAGCATCTCTTGGGATAAAGGGTATTATCCTTGACGTTGATAATACACTGGAGCCTTATGAAAATGCCCGCCCCGGTGAGCATGTGATTTCCTGGCTTAACGAGCTTAAAAAGGTGGGTATTTCTGCCGCTATTGTATCAAATAACAACGCAGATAGAATTAATTTGTTTAATAAGGATTTGTGCTTGCCCTCCTATTCGAAGGCGGCAAAGCCTTTTTCTAAAAATATAAAAAAAGCGATGCAGGATATTGGAACGACGATAGAAAACACTGTTCTTATAGGAGATCAGATTTTTACTGACGTCTGGGCGGCGCATAATAGCGGTATCAGAGCGATTTTGGTTAATCCCATAAGGGATAAAAAGGATATTCTAACCCGTTTTAAAAGGCTTCTTGAGGTACCCATCAAGAAAAAATATAAGAAGAGGAGAATGAAGAAAAAATGAGTGCAACGTTTGGACCTGGCGGAAACAGCGAAGCGTTCAGGCTCGCAGGATATAAGTCTACGTTAGACGCTCCGCGCTGGCTCTCTGAAATAGGGCTTAACGCTTACGAGTATGAGGCAGGAAACGGATTGAGCGCTACTTCGGCAACGCTCGCCGCTATTGGAAAATCTGCAAGGGATTACAATATTAAAATTTCTTATCACACACCATACTTTATTTCTCTTTCGGGCGTTGTAGAGGAAAAAAGGCTTAAAAGTATTGATTACATCAGACAAAGCCTTGAAGCATCAAAGCTCCTTGGCGCACATACTATTGTTGTACACGCAGGCTCTGCGGCTAAAATAACGCGAGATGAAGCGATGAGACTTGCATCTGACACGTTATCAAGGACAGTAGATACACTTGACACCTATGGAATCAAAATCGGTATTGAAACGATGGGTAAGGTTAATCAGCTTGGAACCTTAGATGAGGTTCTTGTGCTATGCAGGATTGACTCGGCTTTTGTTCCCGTTATTGACTTCGGCCACCTGAATGCAAGGGAGCTGGGCGGTGTATTTATGTGTGTAGACGATTATATGCGCGTCTTTGACAAGATTGACAGACTGATGGGCTTTGACGTGCTCAATTCATTGCACTGCCATTTTTCAAAAATCGAGTGGACAGGCTCTGGTGAGAAAAAGCATCTGACGTTTGAGGACAGTTTATATGGTCCCGATTTCGAGCCCTTTGTTGAGGCTATATTCAAGGCTAAGATTAGCCCATCTGTTATATGTGAATCCGCGGGCACACAGTCAGATGACGCCCTTTCGATGAAAAAGTATTATGAAAGTTTGAGGTAATAGTATGAATAAATTAACCGAACTCAGAACTAAAATGAACGCGGAGGGAATTGATGCCGTTTTGGTTTTCGATGAGCTTAACCAGCGATATCTTTCCGAGTTTGCTTTTACTGACGGATATCTGCTGATAACCGCAGAGAATGCCTATATGATTACCGATTTCAGATATTATGAAATGGCGACCATATCAGCCAACAAGGAGTTCAAGATTCTTACCCCCACCGACAGAAACGAGTTCCTTGGAAAGGTCTTTTCCGATGAATGTGTGCGCAGGGTTGGCTTTGAGGGGCTTTCTGTATCATATTCAAGATACAGATCGTTAACCGAGAAATTTTCTGACATTGAATTCGTTAATATCGGCTCTATGATAGAGGTAATACGTCGCATTAAAACGCCCGAAGAGGTCGCATTTATGCAGAAGGCTCAGGATATAACCGATCTCGCCTTTTCGCATATTCTGAATGTAATCACGCCCAATATGACCGAGATAGAGGTTGCCGCGGAGCTCGAATATATTATGAGAAAGGCAGGTGCCGACGGTCTTGCTTTTGATACTATTGCTGTATCAGGAGATGCATCCGCATTGCCTCACGGCACCCCCCGTAACGTCAAGCTGAAGAGTGGATTTTTGACAATGGATTTCGGCGCGAAATATAACGGCTATTGCTCAGATATGACAAGAACCATAGTTATAGGAAGGGCAGATGCTGAGATAAAGAAGCTATATAATACTGTACTTGAGGCACAGCTTTCCGCTATTGATTATATAAAGGCAGGATGCGACTGTGGAGAAGCGGATAAGGTCGCGCGTGATATAATTAACGTTGACTATAACGGAACCTTTGGCCATTCTCTCGGACATTCGGTAGGCTTATTTATTCACGAAGGACCGTCGCTTTCGGCTAAGGCGTTCGGAAACAAGCTGGAGGCTGGAAACGTAGTTACAATAGAGCCCGGTATTTACCTTTTCGGTAAGTATGGATGCCGAATCGAGGATATGGTTCTTGTTGAAAATGACGGTATTTATAATTTTACCAAGTCAACTAAGGAGCTTATTGAGATTATTTAATCAAAATTGAGTAAATTTTCTTATTTTTTTAAAAAATATTGCTGATACCTATTGCAAATAAAGGTTTTTTTTGCTAAAATATCTGTGTATTAAATAAAATTGTAAAGGATGATTTCTAATGATTACAGCAGGCGATTTTAAGAATGGTGTAACCTTTGAGATGGACGGTAAGGTTTATCAGGTTATCGAATTCCAGCACGTTAAGCCCGGCAAGGGAGCCGCTTTTGTAAGAACCAAGTACAGAGATGTTGTTACCGGTGCTACCCGTGAGGCTTCATTTAACCCCACCGCTAAGTTTGAGAATGCGGTTATTGAGCGTCGCGACCTTGAGTATCTTTACACCGACGGCGATCTCTACTACTTCATGGATCCCGAGACCTACGAGCAGATTCCTCTTAATGCGGACAAGCTTGGCGATAACTTCAAGTTCGTCAAGGAGAATACTGTTTGCCGTATTTCTTCCTGGAAGGGCAACGTATTTTCTGTTGAGCCTCCCACATTCGTTGAGCTTAGAGTCGTTGAGACCGAGCCCGGCGTTCGCGGCGATACTGCTACCAACGTTACTAAGGCTGCTACTCTTGAGACAGGCGCAGTTATCAGAGTTCCGATTTTCATCAACGAGGGCGACCTTCTGAGAATCGATACCAGAACCGGCGAATATCTTGAGCGCGCTTAATCGCTTTATAAAAACACTCTCCTTAGCGAGAGTGTTTTTGCAATTTTAATATAGGAGGATAATATGAGTATTTCAGAAAAGGCAGCATACCTGAAGGGTTATGCAGATGGACTCGGTATCAATGAGGGTACCAACGAGGGAAAGGTTATTGTTAAGCTTCTTGAACTTGTCGAGGATATGGCTGAGAAAATTGATCTTCTCGAGCAGGCAAATGAGGAGCTCTATGCATATATAGAGGAAATTGACGACGATCTTTCAAATCTTGAGGAAGACCTCGACGCTGAGGAGTCCGAGGAGGATTACAGCGACCTTAACGAGGATGAGGACTTCGATTTTGATGAGGATGTGGACTATTATGAAATCGAGTGCGCCTCCTGCGGCGAGAAAATTTGCTTTACTGATGACATTCAGATTGAGGAGCTTGTTTGCCCCGCTTGTGGAGAGCTTGTAGTTGGCACTGACGGGATAGGCTGTGATATGAATTGCGATGCTTGCTCCGGCTGTGACGAGGAATAATAATCTAGGAAAAATCAACAAAAAACTTTGTATAATCTATTGACAAACACAAATTATAATGGTACAATATAATGACGCTTATCGATAGGCTCAAAGATGTAGGTAATACACGCCTATGATAGCGAATACACACGAAAGTGAGGTGCTTTTACATGTTCGCTATTTTCGTAACAGGTGGAAAGCAGTACAAGGTTTCCGAGGGAGACGTTATCTTCGTTGAGAAGCTTGGCCTCGAGGAAGGCGAGAAGGTTACCTTTGATCAGGTCCTTTGCGTTTCCGGCGAGTCCCTTACTGTTGGTACTCCGTATGTTGCAGGTGCAACCGTAGTTGCTAACGTTGTTAAGAATGGTAAGTCCAAGAAGATCGACGTTATCAGGTATAAGTCTAAGAAGAACGAAAAGAAGAAGATCGGTCATCGTCAGGACTATACTAAGATTCAGATCGAAAAAATCGAGGGTTAATCTTAATGACAACAGTTTGTTTCTATAAGTCTGAGGGGATTTATTACGGCTTTGAGGAGAAGGGGCACACCGGATATGGTGAGAGCGGCGATGACGTTCTGTGCGCCGCGCTGTCAAGTATGACAATGCTCATTATCAACGCTATTGAGGTCACTTATGATTCTCACGTTGAATATTCTATCGACGAAAAGACCACCGATATTAAGCTTATAGCAAAATCTGCTTTGTCCAAGTATGAAAAGGATGAGAGAAAAAGATTTGCTATCTCAGGACTTATACAGGCGTATTTCTATCAGCTGATGGATCTTGTCGAGGATTATTATGAGTTCCTTGACGTTAAAGAGATCGAAAGGGAAATATAGCCAAATCACTACGGCAATATGCCAATTACTAAATATGGAGGTACACGAAATGTTAAAGCTCAGTTTGCAATTCTTTGCTCACAAGAAGGGCGTTGGTTCTACCAAGAACGGACGTGATTCCGAGTCCAAGCGTCTCGGCGTGAAGAAGGCTGACGGACAGGCTGTTCTTGCTGGTAACATTATTGTTAGACAGCGCGGCACTAAGATTCGTCCCGGTAACAATGTTGGTATTGGTACCGATGACACTCTTTATGCTCTTATTAACGGCACCGTAAAGTTTGAGCACGTTTCCGGTGGCAAGAAGCAGGTTAGCGTATACGCTGACTAATTATATCAAAAAGAGCAGTTTATCTGCTCTTTTTGTCTATATGTTCATTTTTGGAGGTTTGTATGTCGATTCTTGTAACCGGTGGAGCAGGCTATATCGGTTCTCATACTGTTGTTGAGCTTATTAATCAAGGCTACGATGTTGTCATCATTGATAATCTATCCAATAGTAAACCCTGTGTAATTGATAGAATACAGACCATAACGGGAAAGAGACCCGAATTTATCGAGTGCGATCTTTGTGATTACGAAAAGCTTGATACGGTTTTCGAGTCGCACAAGGATATTGATGCGGTTATTCACCTCGCGGGCTTGAAGGCTGTCGGAGAATCGGTATCGCTACCTGTTAAGTACTATCAGAATAATCTTATAAGCACTTTAAATCTTATTGACTGTATGCTAAGGCACAAGGTCAACCGTATTGTTTTTAGCTCGTCTGCAACGGTTTACGGTACACCAAAATCCGTTCCTATCAAAGAAGATTTTCCGTTATCCACAACAAATCCATACGGTGAAACCAAGCTTATGATTGAGCGAATTCTCAAGGATACAGCATCGGCAAATCCAGATCTTTCTGTCTGCGTTCTGAGGTATTTTAATCCTATTGGAGCACACAAGAGCGGTCTTATCGGTGAAGATCCAAAAGGAATTCCAAATAATCTTTTGCCCTATATTGCTAAGGTTGCATCCGGTAAGCTTGAGTACCTTAATGTTTTTGGAGATGACTACGACACCAAGGACGGTACAGGCGTCAGAGATTATATTCACGTAGTTGATCTTTCCTGCGCCCATCTTAAGGCTATTGAGTATACATCCGGAATGAGAGGAATTGATTATATTAATGTAGGCACGGGCAAGGGGTATTCCGTGCTTGATATTGTCAAAGCATTCGGTGACGTGTGGGGAGAGCCTGTTAAGTATAGAATAGCCCCCAGGCGTCCCGGTGATATTGCGGAATGCTATGCCGATCCTACAAAGGCTTATCAGGTTCTTGGCTGGAAGGCGGAGCGTGATCTTATTACTATGTGTGAGGATTCTGCCCGATGGCAGAAAAACAATCCTGACGGATATCCTGATTGATTATACAAAAGGGGGCTACCGCAGTAGTCCCCATATTTTTGGGAGTATAAAATGAGTCTTGAAAATAAGATGCTATTCCTTTTAGATATGGATGGAACTATATATCTTGACAATCTTCTATTTGACGGTGCTTTGGATTTTTTATCCCGTGTCAGAGAAAAGGGTGCTAAATACATATTTCTTACCAACAACTCATCAAAGAGCACTGAAGCGTATGTACAAAAGCTCTCAGCCATCGGAATAGAGAGCTCGGAAGAGGATTTTCTTACCTCAACCGATGCAACTGCGCTATATCTAAGTACTGAATACCCATCATATAAGTTTTATGCTATGGGAACAAGATCATTTGTCACACAGCTAAATAGGCTGGGGGTGGACGCAACATCTGATTTTTCTGATGATATTCAAGGTATAGTTATCGGTAACGATACAGAGCTCACATTTGAAAAGCTGGATTTCGTTTGTCGTATATTAACAGAGAAAAATGTTCCGTATATTGCTACAAATCCCGATTGGACCTGTCCAACGAAATACGGTTACGTTCCTGACTGCGGGTCTTTTGCAGATATGATATTCAGGGCAACAGGGAAGCGACCGATTGTTATCGGAAAGCCCGAGCCCCAAATGGTCAAGCTTGCTCTTTCTCGATATGGTTACAAAGCTGATGCGGCGTTAATGATTGGCGATAGACTTTACACAGATATAGCAGCAGGCTACAATGCCGGAGTAGATACTGTTCTTGTTCTTTCAGGAGAGAGCACTATGGCAGACGTCGAATCTTCTGAAATTAAGCCCACTTACATATTTAACTCTATAAAAGAACTAATAAATCTCATATAACACTATTTAAATAAAGGCAGAAAATGATTACAGTTAATAATTTAAGTTTTCAATTCGGCGGTCAGCTTCTATTTAAGGACGTCGATTTAAAGTTTACACCCGGAAATTGCTACGGAATTATTGGAGCGAATGGAGCCGGAAAATCAACATTTCTTCGTATTCTTTGCGGTGAGCTTGAACCGACCAGAGGCGAGGTAAGCATACCGTCAACGGCTAGAATGTCTGTCCTTAAGCAGAATCATTTTGAGTACGATAGCTATACTGTTCTCGATACCGTTATACTCGGTAACAAAAGGCTTTATGAGATTATGCAGGAAAAGGATGCCCTGTATATGAAGGATGATTTCACCGACGAGGATGGAATCAAGGCCGCAGAGCTTGAGAGCGAATTTGCTGAGCTTAACGGATGGGAAGCAGAATCTGATGCATCCAAGCTAATACAAGGATTAGGATTGTCTGAGGAGCTCTTATACATGCCTATGCGTGAGCTGCGAGAAAGTGAAAAGGTCAAGGTTCTACTAGCGCAGGCGTTATTCGGAAACCCTGACATTATTCTTCTTGACGAGCCTACAAACGGTCTTGATATTGATGCGGTAATATGGCTTGAGGATTTCCTGTCCGATTATTTTGGCACCGTACTCGTTGTTTCGCACGACAGACACTTCTTGAATGATGTTTGTACCAATATAGTTGATATTGACTATAACGAGATAAAGATGTATGTAGGTAACTACGAGTTCTGGTATGAATCCAGCCAGCTTGTTCAAATACTCATCAAAGCGCAGAACAAGAGAAATGAAGAAAAGATGGCAGAGCTTCAGAACTTTATTTCTAGGTTCTCTGCTAATAAGTCAAAATCCCGTCAAGCAACCGCAAGACGCAAGCTTCTTGATAAATTAAAGGTTGAGGAGCTTCCCGCATCGAGCAGAAGATATCCTTTTATATCATTTGATATGGACAGGGAAGCAGGGAAGGAAATTCTCTATGTGGAGGGCTTATCAAAATCAATCGGTGAAAATGTTTTATTCAAGGATTTATCCTTCCGCGTCAATAAGGATGATAAAATAGCCTTCATTGGCAACGAGCTTGCTATTACAACTCTATTTAATATTCTTATGGAAGAGGACGTGGCTGACGAGGGAAGTTTCAAATTCGGAGTATCTATAACAACTTCTTACTTTCCTCACGACAACTCTAAGTATTTTGAGGGACACACAGAATCTATACTTGATTGGATGCGTCAGTACTCGAAGGACCAAACTGAAACCTACCTTCGCGGATTCCTTGGAAAAATGCTTTTCTCTAATGAATCGGTATTCAAGCCGGTTAACGTTCTTTCGGGTGGCGAAAAGGTAAGATGTATGTTCGCCAGAATGATGATGTTCGGCTCAAATATGCTCATTATCGATCAACCGACTGACCACCTTGACCTGGAATCAATTACAGCTGTTAACAACGGTATGAAGAGCTTTAAGGGTAATATATTATTCTCCTCACACGACTACGAGATACTTAACACTGTAGCCAACAGAATAATTGAGATTACTCCTGAAGGAATAATTGACAGACCCGGCACCTACGAGGAATTTCTTGAATATAAGAGAAACCTTAATAATTAATTAAAAAAGGAAGAGCAATTTGCTCTTCCTTTTTGTTTATATTATTGATTAGTCGATAGAGCCTACGATGTAGGGAGCCATATCAGCTCTTTCTTCCTCGAGTCTTTTTGCCTCAGCCTCAGTAGCAGCCTCAGCCTCTGCCTTTTCAGCGGCAGCCTGCTCAGCTCTTGCAGCCTTCTCGGCTTCCTCGACGATTGCCTTCATAGAGAGAGCAACCTTTCTGTTTTCCATATCAATCTCGGTGATCTTAACGTCAACTACCTGACCAACTGTAAGAACGTCAGCAGGGGAGTTAATTCTTGTGGTAGAGATTCTGGAAATATGGATAAGACCGTCAACATCCTCATATACCTCAGCGAATGCGCCGAAGGGCATAATGGAAACAATCTTAGCAGAAACGACATCACCAACGTGATACTTGGTGGTGAACTGTACCCAGGTGTCCATTTCAACAGTCTTGTAGCCGAGAGAAATTCTACGCTTCTCTACGTCAAGCTCCTTGATATAAACCTGAACAACCTGTCCAACGCTGACAACCTGAGAAGGATGCTTAATTCTCTTCCAGGAGAGCTCAGAGTTGTGAATCATACCGTCAACGCCGCCGATATCAACGAATGCGCCGTAGGGAGTGAGGTTCTTAACTGTACCTGTGTAGGATGCGCCAACCTCAAGAGTAGCCCAGATGGCGTCCTCTCTAGCCTTTTTCTCCTCGTTAAGTACAACCTTGATAGATCCAAGAGCCTTCTTCTTAACAGTATCGAATTCAAGCAGCTTGATTCTCTGCTCGGTGCCGAGAAGTACGGAGAGATCGCCCCCCTTTGCAATTCCGGTCTGGGATGCGGGAACAAATACGGTGTTACCGTTGGTAGCGATAAGAACGCCGCCCTTAATTACAGAAACAACCTTTCCTTCAAGGATGGTTCCGTTTTCATGGGCATCCTTGAGGACAACCCAACTGTTATCTCTGTCAACTCTTTTCTTGGATACGGTAGCGATACCCTTGCCATCCTCAACACGGATAACGAATACCTCAATCTCGTCGCCAATCTTGAACATTTCAGTGAGCTTGGCGTTGGGATCATCAGTGATCTGATCCTTAGTCAAGACGCCTGTAAACTTAGCGCCAAGGTCGAGCTTTATCTCATTTTCGCTGATAGTGAAAACGATACCGACAACTGTTTCTCCTGTATGTAAAGATTTGAGAGAGCCTTCCAGCATTTCTTCAGTAAATTTTTCTTCCATTGCTTTTACAACCTCCGTTATTATACCGTCGGGCGTGGAAGCACCCGCGGTTATTCCTGCACTTTTAGTGCCATCAGGGAAATCAGTTGACAAATCTGCGACAGATTCAATTAATACGGTGTTGGGGCATTCGATTTTGCAAAGGTCATACAGTTTGCAGGTGTTCGAGCTTTCGCGGCTGCCTATAACCACCATAAAGTCAGAATCCTTGGCGATTTCAATTGCTTCGTTCTGGCGATTTTCAGTGACACTACATATTGTATCAAAAAAAACCGTGTTTGTACATAGTTTTTTTAAAAAATTTTTAATTTTTTTAAATTGCACTAAATTTTGCGTCGTTTGAGCGCATAAAATGGGTGTTTTGCCATTTAACTCAATCTCTTTTAATTCCTCCATAGAGGAAAAAGCAATTTTTTCACCTCTGGCATAGCTCATTATTCCAACAGCCTCGGGGTGCTCCGGTGTGCAATAGAGAAGAAAGAAGGTATTGTCAGAAGTGTTCTCATCTGCTATGCGGTGTATTTTTTTTACGAAACCACAGGTTGCATCGTGGATATGGAGGTTAGGATATATGCTCTCAAGATGAGTAAGCCTTTCATAATTATCCTTAGTTATTCCGTGGGTACGAATTATAACCATCATTGGCGAATCGGGCTTTTCAAGAAAGACGCCCTCAACCTCTTCTACCTCGATGCTTTTTACTCCCTTTGCTTCAAGTTCCGAATTGTATAAGTTGTTGTGTATAAGATGCCCAAGCGTATATACTCGTATGTTTTCTGCTTTTTTAGAGATAAGGTCAGAAACCATCTTATCAGCCCGTCTCACACCGGGGCAGAATCCCGCGTATTTTGATAGTTTAATTTTCAACCCTTTGATTCCTTGTTTTATTTTTCATTTTAACCGAGTATCGCCGGCATTATAAAGAGATATTATTTCGTTGAATATAACGTCGGTAGCATTTTTGTATTCCTCGTTACCGCCGTTTTTATAGTTAAGAGCCTTGTTATCAATCGGCCTGCCAAAGATAACGTGTACCTTGCGGAAAATTGAATACTTATTCTTGCGCACTTTAATACATACGGGTATAACGTCACATCCTGCGCGGTATGAAATAAGCCCAGCACCGTTTTTTCTAGGTGTTTCGGCAGGATTAACTCCGGGGTAGCGGTGACCCTGTGGGAATATAGCGACAAGCTCGCCGAGGTTAATCATTTCAATGGATTTCTTTATTGCAGAGAGGTCATTACCGCTTCGGTCAAGCTTTATAGCGCCCAGCCAGGAAATTATTCTTCTGAGAAAGGGAATGGAGAAAAGCTCTTTTTTTGCTATAAATCTGATTTGTCTTGGACAAGATGCGGCAATCAATAATACGTCTCTGACTGCAATATGGTTCGAGCAGATAATATATCCGCCTTCCTTGGGAATGTTTTCAAGCCCATGGCGCTTAACGCCATATAAAAATCTGATAAATCCCGCGAGAACGGAATGCGCTCTCATATAACCGTTCTTCTTATGTTTTTTTTTATAGTTATTCACGATTGAAATAACCGCGTCGACAGTTTGCTCCGCTGTCATATCGGAGTTATCAAGCATTATAGCATCATCGGCGGGCTTGCAGGGGGCAATATCACGTGTAGAATCGTTTTTATCGCGCTCAACCATCTCACAATAAACCTGCTCGTAGGTAACCGTGTGTCCCTTTGAAATAAGCTCTTCGTAGCGCCTTTTCGCCCTCGCCTCAGATGAAGCTGTGAGAAATATTTTAATCTCAGCCTGCGGCAAAATAACTGTGCCGATGTCTCTGCCGTCCATAATGACGCTGTGCCTTTGTGCTATGCTTCTCTGAGTATTTAAGAGGAAATCGCGAACCTCTTTGATAGCGCTGACTGCAGATGCCGCCATTGATACCTCAGGAGTTCTGATAGAATCGCCAACGTCTATGCCATCAAGGAGAATAACCTGCTTACCGTCAATAAAAGTCAGCTCCAGCTTAAAATCTGAAAGGGCAGGGACAACCTTTTCACTATCTGACGGCGATATACCATTGTTCAACATATAGAGTCCGATAGTTCTATATAAAGCACCCGTATCAACGTATATTATTTCAAGTCTTTTTGCAACAGCCTTTGCAACGCTTGATTTTCCGGCTCCACCGGGACCATCTATCGCAATTCTTATCATAAAAATAATTCCTCTTCCAAATTTACATATATTCTGCCGCAGATTTTCCTGCCAAATATCCCGTTGAGAATGCAATCTGCAGATTGAAACCACCTGTATATCCGTCCACGTCAATAATCTCTCCTGCAAAGTATAAGCCGTCTGTAATTTTTGACTCCATCGTTTTCGGCGAGATTTCCTTTACATCAATACCGCCGGAGGTTATGATAGCCTCTTCGATGGGACGGAAGGAGGTTAGCTTAACCGTGAAATCCTTCAAAGCGCACAAGATAATTCTGCGCTCCTCCTTAGTCAGGTTGTTAACCTTTTTGCGGGGATCAATCTTACAGTACTCGACAAAAGGGGCAATCATTTTGGTTGGAAGCAGCATCCCGAGTGAGTTAATAAAATCCTTATTTGCTTGCTGATTGAAGTCTGAGAGCAATCGTTTGTCAAGCTCGAATTCATCAAGAGCCGGCTTTAAATCAATGTGCAGAGTCAGCTCGGAAATATCAACTCCACGTAGATGCGCTGATGCTGATAAAATTACAGGTCCTGTAACTCCAAAATGTGTGAACATCATTTCGCCAAAATCGGAGTATAAAGCCTTGCCTTCTTTGCTTGTGATTTTTATTCCAACGTTTCTTAATGATAGTCCTTGCATCATTTTGCAGAATTCGGAATCCGATTCTAAGGGAACGAGCGAGGGAATCAATTCGGTAACACTGTGTCCAAGCTTTATAGCCAGCTTATATCCTGACGCATCAGAGCCTGTCAAGGGATATGATTTTCCGCCAGTCGCGATAATAACCTTGTCAAAACAGTATTTTTCATTTCCGTTAATGATAAATTTACCGTCTGCAAGTTTTTTTATTGATTTTACCTTTTCGTTGACTATACTTGCACCCTGACAATAGCTACGCATCGCGTCAACAATATCCTTTGCTTTATCTGAAACGGGGAAAACTCTGTTGCCACGCTCGGTTTTTAGCTCGACACCAAGTGAGTTAAAAAACTCAACGGTATCATCAGGAGAAAAGGTGTTGAATGCACTGTACAAAAACCTGGGGTTTCTTGGAATATTCTCCATAAAAACGTTAATAGGAGAGCGGTTTGTGACGTTACAGCGCCCCTTGCCAGTTATAGCAAGCTTTTTTCCAAGACGGTCCTTATGCTCAAAAAGGGTAACTGATGCACCGTACAGCACTGCAGTTCCGGCAGCCATCATACCAGCAGGACCGCCGCCAATTACACAAATTCGGATAATATCAGACATTTGTTCTCCTTACTTGTCCGTATAAACGTCATACTCATCCCAAAGCTTCTCAAGAGTGTCAAATCTCTTTGTAATTTCCTTCTCGTTTCTTCGCGTTATTTCAACGACAATCGCATTAATTATACTCAGCGGAGCCACAAGCGAATCCATGAACGAAGCCATATCCGACTGTGCCGTGATAAGGGTTGATGCATAGTTGGCGATTGGCGCGGTTTTGGAATCGGTCAAAACGATAGTTTTAGCACCCTTGGAATTTGCAAATTTTACAGCATTGATGATTTTGTTTGAATAGCGAGGGAATGTTAAAGCGAAAACGGCGTCCTCCTCATTAATAGAGAACATTTGCTCAAAGACCTCGTTTGATGAAGCAGGGGTTACAAGCTTAACGTTGTCAAAAATCAAGGACATGTTGTAATGAAACAGTCTGGCTATCGGTTCGGCACTTCTCGCGCCCATTATATAGAGCGTTCTGCATGTGTTTATCGTATCGACCGCCTCATAGAAGCGATCCTTATCGAGCTTTTCAAGAGAGTGTCTTATTTTATCAATATCAGACTCCATAACCATCTCGGGAACGTAGCCACGACCGATCCTGTTCTTTGTTACCTGGATTCTTTGGTTAGGAGTCATCTTTGAGCGCAGAAGAGTAATTACAGCCTGCTGAAACTCTTTATATCCCTTGTACTCAAGATTCTTTGCGAATCTGATAACAGTCGATTCGGAAACGTTGCAGTAAGCGCCTAGCTGAGCCGCTGTCATATATGCTATTTTTTCGTATTCGTAGATAACTGCATTTGCGAGCTTTCTATCAGATTTTGAAAAATAACGCGATAGTTCTGAGATTCTTTGTAAAACGTTCAGTGCCATAATTATAGCTCCAGATGATAGACTTTTTAAAATTATAACATAAAAATATTTTAAATTCAATATGAAAACAAAAAAGAGTTGCAGTTGCAACTCTTTTTATAACGATATTTTTATTGGTGTTGTGTCGGGGAAAAACAAATTGTCGTGTGTTACGAGTAACACTATGGTATCCTTTGAAATACTTTCGACAATTTTCAGAATTATTTCAACAAGCTCGGAGTTCAATTCCTTTGTCGGCTCGTCAAGAAGAAGTACAGGCGCCTTCTTAATAAACGCCCTGGCGAGCGAGACTCGCTGCTTCATACCACCTGAAAGTTTATTCGATGACAGGCGCATATCTGATTCAGAAAATCCAAGTCTTGCAAGGATATTTCGTGCAGCGATAATACAATCGCCTTCGCCTTTATGCGCAAGCGCTACGTTTTCGAGAGCAGATATACCAGGTAATAATCTATACTCCTGAAATGCGTATGAAACGTTCTCGATTCCACCGCCTATGACCTCACCCGAAAAATCATTATCCAGCCCGGCAATAATATTAAGCAGGGTTGTTTTTCCGATACCGCTCTCTCCAACTATAAGATATATTCCGTTTTCAAAGCTGAAGGAGAAATCGGAGAGGATAACCTTTTCGCCAAACGACTTACAGATATTTTTAACCTCTAGCATTTTTATACCTCCTGAGAAGATATTTCGCCAGAAATTCGAATATGAGGCTTAATATTACAACCGTTAAAGTCCACGCCATCAGCTCCTCATATTCCGAAAAGCCCTTGGAAAGATATATTTTTTTGCCGATCGAGTTCTTTGTATAAGCTATGATTTCTGCTGCGATACCCGATTTCCAGGCAAGGCCAATAGAAGTTATAACAGCCGGAATCAAATAATTTAATAAGGTCGGTACCCAAATGTACTTTAGCTTCTTCTTCCTCGAAAACTCAAAGATTCGCGCCATTTCCAATATTTTTCCATCAACGGAGTCAAAACCATCAATTAGATTTTGCCATATTATCGGCATAACCATCAAAACAGCTATAATTACAGGAAGACTACTGTTATCAAGAATTATTATACAAAGAATCATTACGACAGATGCTACCGGAGTGGACTTTATAAAAGTCATTCCCAAAGAGATAAAGGTATAAATAAACGAAGAAAGCTTCGATAGAAGAGCTAAAATGATACCGAACAGAACACCGATAGCAAGACCTAAAAGGATTCTAAGGACCGAATTTAAAACAGTTCTCCAAAACGAAGCCGTTATAACAAGCGCTCCAAGTGCCTTCAAGGTTGACACGGGGGTGGGGAATAAGAAATTTAACGAGTTATTTTTAGCCGCAAGCCACCATAAAAGAAGCCAACCCGCAAAAGAAACGGTAACAAATATTAATTTCTTGGTTATTTGTTTATTCTTCATCAGCATCCTTAACTTTAATGGAGTTGTTGGTCATAACATATTTGAATATAGGAGCAGTTGTAGAAGTTGGAACTCCATAATAAACATTTTTACCCATGAGATCCATCGGTGAGTTTATTGTGATGTCGTTTCTTGCAACTACGTAGAGTGAACCTAGGCAATTTATTGCCAGCGCGCTTATCTGTGCGCCCTTGGATGCGAAGGTTGCGACAGAATTGGTGGGAAGACACGCCATATGGACTTCACCCTTGCCAAGATCGACTATAGCAAGCGATGGATCTGAATACATAATGAACTCATATCTAGCGCTGTCTGTGCCATAGTCGTTCATGAGCTTCGACATACCCATTCCGGTAGGACCGTTCATTACCGCGATTTTAATCTTCTTGTCCGAGGTGGGTGTTATATCATTCGAAGGGATATAATAAAAGCTATCGTTTTCCGGTTTTGCGTTGCCAATAGCATCATAGAATCCCATAAGAGTGCTTTTCATTTCTTCGCCGTCTTGATATACAATTGAGCCGTAGAGATTGTTTAGTGCGGATTTTGCAACTGGAAGGGCAGGAATAACACCCGACGAAACAATCATCTGAGATGAAGAATCAAAATTTGTTGGCGCACCTATATATTCAATTGATGATTTATATTCTGCAAGAAAGGCTAATACCTCCGACTCATTCGCTAATAGGAATGAATTATTAACTGCGATACATCCCATCGAAAGCGGACTATCTGATATCTTGTCCCACTCTGTGGAGAGATTTAATTTGATTGAATACTCAAATCCATTCTTTTTAGCTGAGTTGATTGCTGCGGTAGCCTTAGGCTCCGGAAGAATAGCAATGTCGATTTTACCTGTTTCCATAAGTGTTTTAACATAGTCGTGATCGACCACGGACGTGAGAAGCACGCTGTCGGGATTTGGTTCATCTGTGTTGTTTTTGTTGCCGCAGGAATAAAGCGCGGGAAGCAACATAAGTACAGTTAAAATTAAGCAAATCAGTTTTTTCATTTTGTCATCCTTTCAAGACCGTCAGGGTCAATTATAGTTATTAGTTTTTCATTTAATTCAATTATACCGTCCGCGATTAAATCATCAAGCGCGCGGTAAAGAGAGGTCCTGCCAAGATTGAGCGCCTCGGCAGTTCTTTTTCTGTTGAACAAAAAGGTTCTCTTGCCACAGGATTTATATATATTGAAAATGTGTGTAGCAATTTTCTGCTCGATATTATCGGCGGAAAATGCCGAAATCTTACCGCAGAGAAACTCAATTTTGTTTGCTAAAAAGTGAATTGTATTTTTTGCTGTTATTGGGAATAAATCAAATAATTTGTACAGCTCATCGCTGATCAAGAACAAAATAGTAGTCTCGGTTTTTGAACAAATATGCATTGGATATTGCTCCTTGGCGCCTACTGCCGCTATAATACCAAACGAATCGAATCTGTTTAAGCGATTCATCGGTATACAGCTTTCATTACCGTGTATCTTTTGTACTTCACAGTATCCCGAAAGAATAAATCCAATCTTTTTTGAGTAATCGTCAGGTGTGAAAATAAATTCGCCCTTCCTATACTCTGCGACTTCATATTTTACGGAGCGTAGGGCTGTGTCAATCTCTGACTGTCCCATATCGTGAAACAAAAATAATTCTTTAGCTACGTCTATCATTTATTGCACCATTGTGTTCCTTTTGGAACATATTATACAACATCTTTAATTGAAAGTCAATATTAATTTCAAATTTGACATTTATTTTTCATTTGAACTTGCTTTTTAATATTTTATGTGATATATTATATAAGTAATATTTTAATTTGGAGGTCATTGCTGTGATTGGCATGCACGCTCTGTTGAACACAAGATTTAATTTTTTTATAGATAAATTTATGCAAATCATCAAGGTTCTTTTTACCGGCTTTGATATTTACGATGCTATCGATATATTAGTACTCGGGCTTATTATTTTTGTTGTTGTCAGATTCCTCAAGGGCAGAAAAGCAACAGCGCTTCTATTTGGTATAGCCATTTGCGTTACAATAATGCTTTTGTCCTGGATTTTCCACCTCGATACTCTTTACAAGGTGGTACATTCCTTTGTCGGTAGCGGCCCCTTGGTTCTGGTTATTATTTTCCAGAGCGAAATCAGAGATGCTCTCGAGAGAATAGGAGCCGGTTCAATCAACAGTATATCGAACCTTGCAGGCAGACACAAGAAAAAGGAAATTTATTATAGCGTTGTTGAAAACGTTTGCTCTGCTGTCAAGGGAATGGCTCTTGAATGCACGGGAGCTCTTATAGTCATAGAGAGAACCACCAGACTATCAGACGTTATTGATGGTGGTATCAAAATTAACGCAGAGGTAAACGCATCTTTGCTTCGCAACCTGTTTTTCAACAGAGCGCCACTACACGATGGAGCGGTTATAATATCAGAGGGGCGCATTGCCGCCGCTTCTTGCTATCTACCGCTTACGAGGAGAAACGACGTTGATTCTGATCTTGGAACAAGACACCGCGCCGCTCTCGGTATGTCAGAATCTAGCGATGCTATTATAATCGTAGTTTCGGAAGAAACGGGAACTATCTCCGTTGCTCACGATTGCGTTTTACAGAGAAATCTTACTCCCGACGAGCTCAAGAGCTTTATGCTTGAGAACATTCTCAAGGGTAGTCATAATTCCAAAGAGGATTAAGGGTTTTATGAAGAATAAAAGTGTTAAAAGTAGGCTAGGCATAATTGTTACACTACTCGGATGCTTCCTTGCGGCATTTCTTATCTGGCTTATTGTTGGATATATTGATATTGCCGCTACGGTCAACGTCTGATGCTTATGAATAAGGGTTTCAGTTATTTAATTGGAAATATCAGCCTTCCGTTTAACGCCTCTGTGTCAGAGGCGTTTTCGGTTGTAAAATCCAGGTTGAAAAGAGCGGGACTCTATACTGATGACGTTACTTTCAGCGTTTATCGTCGGAGTGTTGATGCAAGAAAGAAGAATGATATTCGTTTTGTTTATTCGATTATCGTTGATAATGTTGCCGTTTTGCTACCAAAGGATAGAGCAATCAAATTGGGGTTGACGCCGTATGTTTTTGAGAAGCCGATCGTTGAATTCGGTGCTGACACGTGCAAGGACAATATAGTTGTCGTCGGCTCGGGCCCCTGCGGCTTGTTTTGCTCATTGCTTCTTGCAGAAAACGGCTTTAAACCCATACTGATCGAAAGAGGCTCCGCTGTTCACGAAAGAAAGCTGCGGGTTGACAAGTTTATTAAGACTCGTGTGCTTGATACAGATACAAACATCCAGTTCGGTGCGGGAGGAGCGGGCACGTTTTCTGACGGAAAGCTCGTTACTCGAACAAACGACAGCTTTAATAACTACGTTCTCTCGAAGCTTGTTGAATTCGGCGCACCAAAGGAAATTCTAACGCTTGCGCGTCCTCACATAGGAACCGACGTTCTTTTGGAAGTCATTGATAATGTCTTGAGACGAATTGTCACCTTGGGTGGCAGAGTTATGTATAACACTAAGCTTCTTGATTTTCGCACGTCCGGAAACAGGGTCAATGCTGTTATTACAGACAAAGTCGAGATTTCCTGCCAGGATCTTGTCCTTGCAATAGGTCACAGTGCCAGGGATACGCAAGAGCTCCTCATATCAAAGGGTATTAACGTGGAAGGAAAATCGTTCTCTGTCGGTATGCGAATAGAGCATCCTGTCGATGTTATCGATAAGGGAATGTACGGCGATAATGCAGGCAACCCGCTTCTCGGCCATGCGGAATACAATTTGTCCTATGATACGAAAAACAGAGGTGTATACACCTGTTGTATGTGCCCGGGCGGCGTCGTAGTTCCTGCCGCAAGCGAAGTGGGCGGTGTTGTAACCAACGGAATGAGCTATCATTCCCGAGATGGAAGAAACTCTAACAGCGCTGTTTGTTGTACTGTTTTCAAGTCTGATTATGGTTCATCACCTCTTGACGCAATTAAATTTCAGAGAGATATAGAAAGACGAGCCTTTGATTTGGCGGGTGGCGATTTTAGCGCTCCTATAATTACCGTCGGTGATCTCCTATCCGATAAGTGCATTTCGCATCCCGGCGAGGTCTTACCTACTTACATGGACGGGAAGGGCGTCAGGCTAGTCAATCCCTCTGCATATTTGCCTCAATTCGTGGTTGAGGGTCTAAAAAACGGAATACTTGATTTTGATAATAAAATACGTGGATTTGCAATGTCAGAGGCAGTTCTGACAGGTCCCGAAACGAGAACAAGCTCTCCTGTTCGTATTCACAGAGAATCGACAGGACTTGCCGACGGATATTACAATCTTTATCCTTCGGGAGAGGGCGCAGGCTATGCCGGCGGTATAACCAGCGCAGCCATTGACGGAATCAGAACCGCGATGGCGATAATGAGAAAATACAGAAGAAATTGATGGTTGAAATTCAGACCATGGCAGGTCGGGCAACCCTTGCACCGACCTGTCCGTCCTCTAGGACGGATAATCCGCATTATGCGGCTTAAGTAGTTAATAAATTAGAAAGGCGGGATTGTTCCCGACTAGCGGTTAAAATAAATGCTCATTAACAAGGAAATAACGAAAAAGAGGCAGTGGGTCATCAAGTCACAAGCTACACCTGAAGCCCAGAAGGCAATCATCGAAATTGCCCACGACCTCGGAATTAATCCTATCGTTGCCCGATTGCTTTATAATCGAGGCTATTGCGATTCTGTTTCTGCTGATTCTTTTATCAGAATGAAAAAGGAGATGCTGAGAAATCCTTTTACTATGGCAGATATGGACAAGGCTGTTACAAGAATCAAAAGGGCGATAGACAATAAAGAAAAAATCACCGTATACGGAGATTATGACGTTGACGGCGTTACCTCCGTATGCACGCTGTATCTGTATCTTAAGAGCGAGGGCGCTGATGTAGATTACTACATTCCGAACAGAACCGGCGAGGGCTACGGCGTTTCGTCCTCCGCTATTGACGTTATTAAGGAAAATGGCACCAAGCTTATTATCACCGTAGATACAGGTATCACCGCTAATGCTGAGGTTGAATATGCAAGGTCTGTTGGTATTGACTTTGTTATCACCGACCACCACGAGTGCAGGGCGGAGCTTCCGCTCGCTGATGCGGTAATCAACCCCCACAGACCCGATTGCGAATATAAATTCAAGGAGCTTGCCGGAGTTGGCGTTGTATTCAAGCTTGTGTGCGCCTACCATTCGAAATATCACAATCTCGATCTGATTAAGGCAACATTTGATCTTATTAACAGGTACGGCGACCTCGTTGCTATCGGTACTATAGCCGACGTTATGCCTATCAAGGAAGAAAACCGTATTATTGTTACCTACGGTCTTAAGATGATAGAAAATACCAATAGGCTTGGACTGTCGGCACTTATTGACGCATCTGCCGGTCGAACCGACTTACGACGCAATGAACGGAACAGAAAGCACAGAAAGACTAAAATCACCTCCGGATACATAGGCTTTACGCTTGCGCCGAGAATCAATGCCGCAGGTAGAGTCAGAAGCGCAACCCTTGCTGTGGAGCTGTTTTTATCTGAGGACGAAGGTCGTGCAAGAGAAATTGCCGAGATGCTTTGCGAAGCGAATAAGGAGCGCCAGGCGGAAGAAAACAAAATAATGCTCGAGGCGTATGATATGATAAGTAGCCTTGACATTGATAATAACCCTGTGATAGTTCTCAATGCTGATGATTGGCACCACGGTGTTATTGGTATTGTGTCCTCGAGAATTACCGAGAAATTCGGCAGACCCTCTATTCTCGTTTCTTTCGAGGGTAATTCCGGCTCCCCCTCATCAGAAGATGTGGGTAAGGGATCGGGCAGAAGCATCAAGGGTTTAAATCTGGTTGATGCCCTTTGTCATTGTCAGGAGAATCTTGTCAAATTCGGTGGACATGAGCTTGCCGCAGGTCTTTCGGTAACCAGAGGGCAGCTTCCGCTATTTGTCAAGAACATCAACGATTATGCGAGAGAAACGCTTTCATTAGAGGACCTTATTTCTGTTATAGAAACAGATTGTGAAATTCAGTTTGAGGATATTAATCTCGCGCTTGCAGAATCCTTACAGCTTCTTGAGCCATACGGAGTCAGCAACCCTATACCTATGTTTATTATGCGCAACGTATGTGTCAACGAAATGACCGGAATCAGCGAGGGAAAGCATACTAAGCTTGTGCTTGGAAATAATAAGACGACACTATCGGCTATGTATTTTTCCAACTCTCCAGATTCGCTTGGCATCTACGTCGGAGATAGGGTTGATGTGCTTTTCAGTATAGATATCAATGAGTGGCAGGATAGACGAAGCGTCCAGCTTATTATAAGGGATATAAAGCCTTCGGTTGCTCAATCCGACCTTGAAGAGCAGGAAAGAGCACGCTTCGAAGAGATTAAAAACGGCGCGACCTTTAACGCTTCGGAGGACGTTATCCCCGAGCGCAACGACTTTGTGACCGTTTATAAGTTTATTCAAAACGCCGCCAACAGTGGGCTTTATACCTTCAGCCACAAGGATTTGTGCAATAAGATTATGGCTACTAACAGTGGTTACAAGCTTGGATATATCAAGCTTAAATTCATCATTATGGTCTTTAGAGAGCTGAATATTGTTGGTATCGAGGAGGAGAACGAGGTTTATACCTTCCGCCTTCACTATTCAAGTTCAAAGAGGAATCTTGATAAATCTTATATATTAAAAAGACTGAGGACACAGCTCAGGTAATTCAGGAATTGCTTATGTTTAAAGAAATGAAGCCCCTGCTCGACTTTCTTGAGCAGGGCGAGCGAAATTACGATCTGGAAAAGATAAAGAAGGCATACGCTTATGCGTATGAGCTACACGAGGGACAGTACAGACAGAGCGGAGAAGCATATATCTCGCACCCTGTCGCTGTCGCTCTTATCGTCGCGGAGCTAGGACTTGATACCGACTCTATTTGCGCCGCTCTTTTGCACGATACGGTAGAGGACTGCGCAGATAAGACGAATCTTGAAATACTTTCCAAGATGTTCGGCAAGGAGGTTTCCGCCCTCGTTGACGGATTAACTAAAATTATCAGCGTCCAGATCGCAGATAAAGAAGAAGCACATATAGAAAATATCAGAAAAATGCTTCTTGCAATGAATAAGGATATCAGAGTTATCTTTATAAAGCTTTGCGACAGGCTTCATAATATGAGAACTCTGTCCGCCAAGCGCGAGGACAGGCAGAGAGCTATTGCTCTTGAAACTATGCATATCTATGCGCCTCTTGCTCACAGACTTGGTATCCAGAAAATTAAGCTGGAGCTTGAAAACCTCAGCTTGTTTTACCTCGATCCCGTAGGATATGAGGAGGTTCGTTCTGCGATTGAGGAAAAATACGGTCAGAACCGCGATTTCCTTGAGGATGCTAAAAAGTACATCAAGGAAAAGCTCCTCGAAAACTCTATAAATGCAACCCTTGAGGGCAGAGTCAAGTCGGTATACAGTCTATATAGAAAGATGTATACCCAGAACAAATCGTTTGATGAAATATACGACTTTTATGCTGTCAGGATTATTACCGAAACCGAGCTTGAATGTTATACAGCACTCGGCCTTGTGCACGAAATGTTTAAATCCATACCAGGAAGATTCAAGGATTATATTTCGACCCCTAAGCCCAACCTTTACCGCTCTTTGCATACTACGGTAATTGGAAAGTCGGGTATCCCATTTGAGGTTCAGATAAGAACCCGTCAGATGCACGAGGAAGCAGAATACGGTATCGCGGCTCATTGGAAATATAAGTCGGGCGAAAAGTCCGCGGCGGAGATTGATGAAAAGCTTCGCTGGATTGCAAGACTTCTTGAATCGGATGAGAGCACAAGAGATCCCGATGAGCTTATTCACACCTTCAAGACGGACATATTCCACGACGAAACCTTCGTATTTACCCCCAAGGGCGACGTCATATCTCTTCCTCTCGGCTCCACCGTCATAGATTTTGCCTATGCAATTCACTCCGAGGTAGGAAATAAAATGGTAGGCGCTAAAATTAACGGCGCCATCGTTCCCATCGACAGAGTTCCCGTCAACGGTGATATTATAGAAATTATCACATCGTCATCCTCTAAGGGACCGAGCCGAGATTGGTTAAAAATAGTTAAAACAGGTGAGGCTCGAAGCAAGATAAGACAGTGGTTCAAGCGCGAAAAAAGAGCAGAGAACATCGAAATAGGCAGAGCCGAGGTCTACAAAGAGGTACGCAGACTTTGCAAATCTATTTCTGATGATAAGATTGATGAAATCGTCACCATAGTAGCTAAAAGAGCAGGCATACAAACTGCAGATGATTTCTATAACACCCTAGGCTTCGGTGGTCTTTCCTTACAGCGCTTTTTGCCTAAAATCAAGGATGAGCTTGACAAGCTCAACGCTGTCGAGCACGTTACCACCCCCGAGGATGAAATTGCAAGAATCAAGCTCACTGATATACCGAAAAAGAGAAAAGCGCAAGGTGGCGTTATTATTGACGGAGAGCCCGGTTGTCAGGTTAAATTTGCCAAGTGCTGTAATCCTCTACCAGGCGATAAGATAGTTGGATTCGTCACCCGAGGCTTTGGTGTGTCGATTCACAAGACCGACTGTCCCAACGTATCACAGTCAAGAAAAAACGAAGACAACCTTTCAAGATGGGTGCGCGCCGAATGGGACATCGAAGAGGTCTCTACCTCTTCGAGCTACGAAGCAATGATACAGATAGTGGCAGAGGATGAAATTGGCGTCATAGCTGCTATCTCCAGCACTCTTGCCGAGATGAAGGTTTCGATTTCTCAAATATATACCACGGTGCTTAAAAATGGATCGGTGGCAATAAATCTTCATATAGGCTGTAAAAATACCGCGCACTTCGAATCCATAGTTTCAAGACTTCGCGGAATCAAGTCCGTTATTTCTGTTACTCGCGGCTTCGCGGGATAAAGAGGTAAATATGATTGCTGTTTTACAACGTGTGTTTTCCGCATCTGTTGTTGCTGACGGAGCGCCCTCGGGTCAAATTGGAAAGGGTTTATATATTCTTCTCGGTGTTGAAAAAAACGATACTGTGAGGGATGCCGAGCTTTTGTGTGAGAAAATATCAAAGCTCAGAATTTTCTCTGATGAAAACGGAAAAATGAATCTTTCTGTCAAGGACGTCTCAGGTGAGGTGCTGGTTGTTTCCAACTTCACGCTAAACGCCAATTATGCTCACGGAAACAGACCGGACTACCTCAACTCAGCTCCTCCATCTGCGGCAGAGAAGCTATATAACACCTTTCTTGATCTTATGAAGCAACGAGTCAGTATAGTAGAAAGCGGCGTCTTCGGCGCTGACATGAGAACGGAAATGACGACAGACGGCCCGGTAACAATTATTATGAGCTCCGCCGTTTTGAGTGGAGGGAAGAAATGATACTTCATATTGAAGGAAATATTAACAGATATTACGTACAGACGCTTTGTATGGTCTTTTTTCCGGGTGCAACCTTCGGAGAAAACGAAGCTTCAGCTCCGGGCATTCCCGAGGTAAGTGTGAGAGTCAGAGAAAATCCTGACAACTCTGAGATTTATGCATTTGCGTCAATGACGCTAAATGACAGAGTTTGCGAGGCTAACGTTACAGTTTCAAGAAGCGAAGAAATTACTATTGCCACTCATGAGGCTCTTGCGGTAGGCAGAGCTATATTCGCCGCAGGAAAGGAGCTTCTTGGCCATATACCACCGTGGGGAATACTGACGGGTATCAGACCTGCTAAAATCGCAGGAGAACTGCTTAAAAAGGGTAATGGTATCAATAAAGCAAAAAAGATTCTTCGTGATGAGTATTTTTTAAATCCTCAGAAAGCGGCTCTCGCTGTTTCCGTTGCCTCGCACGAGTTTAAGCTTCTTAAGCAAATGGACAAGAAGTCCTGCTCCTTGTATATTTCCATACCCTTTTGCCCATCCAGATGCGCGTATTGCAGCTTCGTGTCATACACGACACCCCGTCTTTTATCGATGATCGATGAATATGTTGATACGATGCTTGTCGAGCTTGAGCAGACCCTCGAGATAATTAATACTACAGGTCACAAGCTCGTGTCGATTTACATAGGCGGAGGTACTCCTACCACTTTAAATATTGCACAGCTAAACAGACTCTTTACTAAAATCAGCGAGCACGTGGACGTTGCTTCGCTTTTAGAGTTTACCCTCGAGGCAGGACGTCCCGATACTATTACAGCCGAGAAGCTCGCTTTGGCTAAAAGATACGGCGTTACGCGAATAAGCGTTAATCCGCAGACCCTGAATGACGATATTCTTAAAGAGATTGGAAGACGCCACACTACTGCGGATTTTTACCAAGCTTTTCAGATTGCCAAGGATAGCGGTATACGCGATATTAACGTAGATCTTATTGCAGGACTCCCCGGAGATGATTTCAAAAACTTTTCCGAAACCATTGATAAGATAATCGAGCTTGCACCATCAAATATCACAGTACATACGTTCTGTGTCAAGAAGGCCTCTGATGCCCTCAGAAACAACTCCGACATCTATTCGCTTAATGGCGGAGATGCTGCCAAGTGCGTTTCATATTCACAGTTGAGAACAAAATTTGCAGGATATAAGCCGTATTATATGTACAGGCAGAAGAATACAGTCGGAAATCTTGAAAACGTTGGCTTTTCAATAGAAGGACACGAGGGTATGTATAACGTGTATATGATGGAGGAGGTACAAACCATCTTTGCCGTCGGAGCGGGTGCTGTAACAAAGCTTGTATCTGATGGTGGTAGCGGAGCGGAGAAGAAGATACTCCGCATGTTCAATCCAAAGTACCCTTACGAATACCTGCGTAAGTTCAAAGAGGAATCCGGCGAAACCACCCTCAAAAATAAGGTGCTTGATTTTTTTAATAACTGAACCAAACCGGCGTATTGCATAAGCTTTACGTCGGTTTTTATTCTAATATCTCTTCCTTAATAGTATTATATACTAAAAACACAAGGATAAATATATGAGTAAGCTATATAAGAATATTGTTAACGGAGCACTTTCGTTGACGGTAGCCGCCTTTTTTGTCAAGATAGTGGGTGTGCTTTATAAAATACCTCTTTTATATATAATAGGAGAGGAAGGAATGGGGTATTTTAATACCGCTTATGTAATATACGGTTTTTTCTATATTTTATGTTCGGGTGGCATACCCAAGGCTATAACCTGTATTATTTCAGAAGCAGATAGCCAAAACAGAGAAAACATTGACTATTTAATCTACAAAAAAGCATTGCGTCTCTTGTCCGTTTTCGCATTGTTATTATTTGCCTTATATCTTATACTATCGCCTCTTATATCCAAGCTCATTGGAAATACAAGAGCTTTACCGACAATTATAGCAATATCACCAACGATATTTTTTGTTACTGTCAGTGGAGTGATTAGAGGGTATTTATGCTCAAGAAAAAAGCTCCTCCCGGTTTCGCTTGCGCAGGTCTTAGAGGCGGTGTTCAAGCTTATTCTGGGACTGATTATGGCGCGTGTCGGAATGGCTCTTTCTTTAAGGCTCGAGCTTGTTGCCGCGATGTCGGTTTCGGGAATAACCATAGGCTCCGTTGCAAGCTTCTTTTTGCTATACATTTGGGCAGAAAATACAAATAAAAATAAAAAAACAGGGCAGAGCTATAAGACCAAAGAAAATCTGACGTACAAAATTTTAAAAATTGCACTCCCAATTACAATAGGTACTTCAATTTTAAACATAGGAAATATCTTCGATGCTTCGATAATTTTGAGGGGATTAACAGGCTCGGGCTTTTCAATAGAAGAGGCAAATATTATATACGGTAATTTCTCAACGCTTGCCGTTCCAATGCTCAACCTTGTTATTTCACTTGTTACTCCTCTTACTGTCACACTCTTGCCCGAACTGATTAATGTGAAAGGCAATATAGCCCAATTTTCATCAAAGATTGATAAAGTCGTTTTTCTTACAACATTTATTGTTGCTCCCTGTAGCGCAGTATTTTTAATTTATAGCTTTGACCTGCTCGACGTTTTGTTTTCTTCAAGCGCCGCCGCCAACGGATTCGATATGTTGTGCGCGCTCTCGTTGGGCACACTATTTCTTTCGCTTCTGAATGTTTTCAATACCGCCTTAGAAGCAAAGGGAATGTTTTATACGCCCATCATTTCATTATCTGCCGTCACAGCTACTAAATTAATTTTCAGTTATCTATTTACCGCTAAAACAGACTTAGGCTATCTGGGTGTTCCAATCGGAAGCACGGCATCATATCTTGTGGGACTCTTAATTTCACTTATAATATTAAATAGCTGTAAAGTGAAAATTAAGTTACTTATTAACTCGGTTATTCCAACTATTTTTGCTTTTATTTCATACCTTTTACCGTATATATTTTTATTCAAAAACGGAATAATATTTGGTAACACGTTGCATTTATTCGTTGTTCTATTTGTTTCTACGCTTATATATATAGTCCTGTGCGCTTTAACGTATTTTATTGTAATAAAGGCCTCAGATAATAAGTTTATGAAACAAAAATCGGCATTATTTACCGAAGCATAGCAATATTTTTTGTTTAAATATACAAAATAAATATGAATGTCTTGCATTTTCTTTGCTAAATCGCTATAATACTTATGTTATCAAAATAAATGAAAGGATACAAAAAATGACTAAAAAAGAGTTAGTAGCAAAGGTTGCTTGTGAAACCGGCGTTAACAAGAATGATGCAGAGGCAGTTGTAAATGCTGCGCTTAATGCAATAGCAGAGGCACTTAAGGAAGGCGATAAGGTTCAGCTTATGGGCTTTGGTACTTTTGAGGTTAAGGAAGTTGCAGCCAGAGACGGACGCAACCCGCTTACCGGCGAGGCTATTAAGATTGATGCTTGTAAGAAGCCCGCGTTCTCCGCAGCAAAGGCGCTTAAGGACATCGTTAACGGCTAATTTTTATGCGTCTTGATAAATATCTGAAGGTTTCAAGGCTTATTAAGCGTAGGACTGTTGCAAATGATGCCTGCGATGCTTCACGCGTATCTGTCAACGGCAGGGCGGTTAAAGCTTCCTATGACGTCAAGGTAGGCGATTTAATTACAATCAGCTTCGGCAGTCGTAACGTAACTGTGCGCGTGCTTGAAATCAGAGAAACAACTAAAAAGGCAGAATCTGTCGGTATGTATGAGGTTGTTTCCGAAACTGAGGCATAATAAATGATAATTACTGCATATTCTCTATTATCGGGAGTATGCAGTTTTATTATTAGGGTGGGAATATGCAGAAGCAACAGATAATATCAATAACAGATAAGAGCAAGCTTGAAGTAAATATGGTCGAGGCAATCTTGATTTTTGATGATGACTATTTGAAAATACAGACGGAAATTGGAGTTATCGAAGCAACAGGAAGCGGACTGAAGGTAGAGTCGCTTATTAAAGAAACAGGACAGATAACTGTTATCGGTGATATTTCAGGCGTAGGATTTGTTGAGAAGAAGAAAAGAAAATGATTGAGCAATTTCCGATGCACATTAAGTTCTTTTTTGTGTTGACCGCTATATTTTTGCTCCTTTATATTGTTTTTGAACTTCTTTATGATGTAGTGATTTCAATAGGTGATATTCTTTCTCGGAGGAGAAAAATCAATAGAAAGTACAGCTATCTCACCCCATTACATACAGTGTTGTACTTTTTCATTTTTATTGTTGCGGAGTACGTTCTTCTTGATGGGGCATCTCGGCTTCTAAATGTTATTATTTTCATCTTTTCTTATTATTTCAGCGCTTCGTTATGTCGTATGAAGGTTGTAAAAATGATAATCACTGGCTTATCCGCAATAATTACAGGGGTAATTAGGCTTTGCAATAATGTCATCCGTATTGTTTTATTCCCATTTAACAAATTATTTGGCATATTTAGTAAGAATAAAGTGCAAAAAAGCGAAAAAAGAGCCAATAATAATTTTAATCCAACTTGACTTTGTTTATTATATAATGTTATAATATATAATAAAACTTAAAGGGAGGGTCTATGTCTGATAAGACTTCGCTAGCGAGTTATTATTTTCACCAAGGCACGAATTTCAATGCTTATTCATACCTTGGTTGTAATTCTGATACAGATGAGTTTGGAATCACCTATCATTTTCGCACCTGGGCGCCAAATGCCGATAGCGTTGAGCTATTATGTGACAGGCTCGGATGGGACAACCCTATAAAGCTCTCAAAAATCTCAGAGAATGGCATCTGGGAGGTTGATATACGAGAGGACTTTTCTCTGGAGGGTGCTTTATATAAATTCCGCATAACTAAGGATGGAATTAGTCGACTTAAAGGTGACCCCTATGCCCGTTATTCAAAGGGATTTGCCGACGGCGCATCTATCGTATATACAAAAAACAATTTTAAATGGACCGACGCTAATTGGCTCAGACACAGAAAGAGCGTCATCTCCTCAAAGAAAGGATACTATCTTTCAACTCCAATAAGCATTTATGAAGTGCATCTTGCGAGCTTTATGCGACACGAGAATGGCGGCTACCTTTCTTACCGCGAGAGCGCCGATTTGCTTGCTCCTTATCTTGTCAGTATGGGTTACACTCATATAGAGCTATTGCCGATTATGGAGTATCCCTTTGATGGCTCTTGGGGATATCAGGTATGCGGTTTTTATGCCCCGACTTCGAGATTCGGCGCACCGGATGACCTCAGATATTTTATCAACGCTATGCACAGACACGGTATCGGTGTTATACTCGATTGGGTGCCTGCGCATTTTCCGAAGGACGAGTGGGGGCTTTTTGAGTTCGACGGCGCTCCCTTGTACGAGTATCAGGGCCGCGACAGACAGGAATCGCGCTCCTGGGGAACGAGATTCTTCGATCTCGGTAGGGAAGAGGTTCAGAGCTTTCTTGTATCAAACGCACTGTACTATCTTCGTGAGTTTCACGTTGACGGACTTCGCGTTGATGCCGTGGCATCTATGCTCTATCTTGATTATGACAGAGAGCCTGGCGAATGGGTTCCCAATAAGGACGGTACGAACCTGAATTTGGAAGCCGTCGCATTCTTTAAAAAGCTCAATACCGCTATCTACGGTGAATTTTCCGACGTGTTGATGATTGCCGAGGAATCGACCTCATACGGCTTAATTACTCATCCTGTATCTGAGGGCGGACTAGGCTTTAATATGAAATGGAATATGGGATGGGCCAACGACTTCTACGCATATATTTCTACAGACCCATATTACAGAAAGCATCATCATACAGCATTGAATTTTCCGATAATGTACGCCTTTACAGAGAACTATTGCTTGCCAATATCTCACGATGAGGTCGTTCACGGTAAGAAATCGTTCATAGATAAGATGCACGGCGAATATGAGGATAAATTCAGTCAGATGCGCGCATCCCTTCTGTTTATGTTTACCTTCCCGGGAAAAAAGCTGACCTTTATGGGTACGGAGTTTGCGCAATTCAGAGAGTGGGATTTCGAGAGTCAGCTAGAATGGTTTATGCTTGACTACGATACTCACTTCAATACGAGAGAGTACGTCCGAGCGCTCAATCAATTTTATCTATCGAGAAAAGAGCTGTGGCAAATCGATTTCAACCCCGATGGATTTGAATGTATTCTACCCGATGAAGCAGAGAAGAACTGCATTGTCTACAGACGCAAATCTATAAGTGGCGATAACGTTATCGTTGCGATAAATTTCTCGGGCACAACACAGGAGCTGTCCTTTGAAACCAAGAAAATAAAATCATTGGACGTTCTTTTCGAGTCTGAATCAGGTGCGACCTCCTCCAAGCCAAGGATCACCTCAGGAAAGGATTCTTACAGAGTAAATATAACTCTGAATAAATTTTCAGGCGCTGTTTTTAAAGAAATAAGTAATTCAAAAAAGATTAAAATATAAAGGAGACCGGCATGTATTGTAAAAAAGAGTGTATCGCGATGCTTCTGGCAGGTGGACAAGGCTCTAGACTCTACGACCTGACCAAGCAAACTGCAAAGCCCGCAGTAACCTTTGGTGGAAAGTATAAAATCATCGACTTTCCTCTTTCTAACTGCATCAACTCCGGCATAGATACCGTTGGCGTACTTACTCAGTATCAGCCCCTCGCACTTAATGAGTATATTGGTAACGGCGAGCCCTGGGACCTTGACCGCACCCGCGGCGGTTTGTCTGTTCTTCCGCCCTATCAGGGTAATAAGAGCTCCGATTGGTACAAGGGAACTGCTAACGCAATTTATCAGAATATCAACTTTATCAAGCAGTATGACCCCGAATACGTATTAATCCTCTCAGGCGACCATATCTACAGAATGGATTATGCGAAAATGCTTGAGCAGCATAAGAAAACGGGCGCAGTTTGTACCGTTGCTACAATTACCGTGCCCATCGAGGAAGCGTCAAGATTCGGTATCTGTAACACGAATCCCGACAACTCCATATATGAATTTGAGGAGAAGCCCAAGGCGCCCAAAAACAATCAGGCATCGATGGGTATATACATCTTCAACGCCAAGGTTCTCTTTGAGTATCTCGAGGCAGACGAGGCGGACGAGAATTCCTCGAACGATTTCGGTAAAAATATTATCCCGAACCTTTTGAATAACGGCGAGAAGCTTTTCGCATATAAGTTTTCGGGCTATTGGAAGGACGTCGGAACAATATCCTCCCTTTGGGAAGCAAATATGGATCTTATCGGCGAGGACCCCATCCTCAATATGTCTGACAAGACCTTCAGAATATTCTCAAGAAACACAGCAAGACCCCCTCAGTATCTCGGCAAGAATTCTCACGTTGAAAACTCGCTTATATCAGAAGGCTGCCGTATATACGGTACAGTAATAAACTCGGTCCTCTCAGGCGGCGTTATTGTAGAAGAGGGCGCCATTATCAAGGATTCTGTTGTTATGGAGGACGTTGTTGTCAGGTGCGGCGGAAAAATTTATACAGCTATCGTTGACTCGGACGTTGTAGTAGAACAGGGCGCTGTGATTGGCAAGCTTGATGCAGATAAATCCGAGATTGCAGTAGTTGCCAAGGGCAGTGTAATTACCGCCGACGCGTCGGCAAATAATTAAGGAGGTTGATATAATGGCTATCAGTGCAGCAGGAATTATATTTTCTAGTCTTAATGATAATACTCTTTCCAGACTAACAAGCGACAGGACCGTTGCGGCTATTCCTTTCGCGTGCAGATATCGCCTCGTTGATTTCTGCATCTCCAATATGATTAACGCCAATATGTCCAACATACATATTGTTGCCAACTACAATTACCGCTCTCTTACCGAGCATATCGGTAGCGGTAAGGATTGGGACCTCGCAAGACGCGAGGGAGGCATCAATATTATTTCTCCCTATCAGACCGCTCACTCCTCGCACGCCAAGATGTTTTCCACTCACATGGAGGCTCTTATCAGTATGAAGGAATACATCGATGAGCTTAAGGAGGATTATGTTATTCTGATGGATTCTGACCACGTTCTTAATATCGATCTTGAGGATTTGGTCAAAGCCCACGAGCGCTCCGGAGCAAATATCACTCTCGTTACTCATGGCATAGATAAAACCTACACGTCGAAAAATCCCAGAATTATGGTTTCGTCTGTTGCGGGAAAAATCAGCGATATAACTATGAGCTCTCAGTATTCCGAAACGCATCCCGAGCTTTCGCTCAATATTTTCGTTTTGCACACCAACTATCTGAGAAGACTCATCGAAGAGGCGCAGGGATATAATCTCACGAGCCTTACAGGACTGATAATTAAAAATTACAAGAACGAGAACTACAGAACCTATAAATACACAGGCTACGTCGCTTCGGTATCGAGCTTTTTGGATTATTACAAATATTCTATCGAGCTTGCTAAGTGCGAGGAGGCAAGAGCATCACTTCTCGAGAAGAAAAACGCTCCCATCTTTACCCGTATTCACAACTCTGCCCCGACCATTTATAAGAGCGGCGCGAAGGTAGAGGGCTCTATGATTGCAGATGACTGTGTAATTGAGGGTACGGTTATCAATTCCGTCCTCTTCAGGGGCGTTCACGTCGCTAAGGGCGCGGTAGTTAAGGATTCCGTATTGTTCAGCGGAACTACCGTTTGCAAGAATGCAAGCCTTAATTGCATTGTCACAGACAAGGACGTTACCGTCTCTGAGGGCGTTACTCTTTCCGGTAATGAGAATATGCCCTTCTACGTACAGAAGGCTCGCAAGGTCTAAATAATTAGTTTAGGAGAGCTTATGAATATTTTATACGTAGCAAGCGAAGCTAATCCGTATATCGCGAGTGGCGGTCTTGGCGACGTGATGGGCGCTTTACCCAAGTCTGTCAAGGAAAGCAACCCCGACTACGACGTTTCGGTTATTCTTCCGCTGTACGATACTATTAAGCCACATCATAAAGATGAGCTTACAAAATTGTGCGATATAAGCTTCAAGCTATCCTGGCGCTCTACAGGCGCAACCGTATACACAACCAAGCTTTCAGGCGTCAATTATTACTTTATCGAAAATCATTATTATTTCGATAGAGGAAGGCTTTACGGTGAGTATGATGACGCAGAGAGATTTGCATTTTTCTCCCGTGCGGTTGTTGAATTTATACTTCAGACAAATCGTATTCCCGATGTAGTTCACGCTAACGATTGGCAGAGCGCTCTGGCTGTTGTATATTTAAAAACCGAGTATCTGAGAAACCCACTGTTATCCGGAATCAAGACTGTATACACTATTCATAATATTGAGTATCAGGGAAAATTTGATCCGAATATCCTCGGTGATGTATTTGCCCTTGATGAAAGATACAGAGGTATCGTTGAATTTGACGGTTGTATCAATCTTATGAAGGGCGCTATTGAGGTCACAGACTATATTACAACGGTTTCTCCTCACTACGCCGACGAGCTCAAGTATGATTTCTTCGGCTTTGGATTGCAGGATTTGATGGTTAGGTTTTCTCACAAGCTGTCAGGTGTTATTAACGGTATTGATTACAGTTATTTTTCACCCGATAAGGGAGGGGATATTGATTATCCTTATACCAAGCGCACCGTTAAATCCGGAAAGCAGAAGAACAAAGCGGCGCTTTGCGCTGAGCTTGGACTGAGCACCGATCCTTCCATCCCTCTTATCGTTATGATAACCCGTCTTGCATCTCAGAAGGGAATTGACCTTGTGCTTCACGTAGCAGACGAGATGTTTTCTACGAATGCTCAGTTTATTATTCTTGGAACGGGTGAGAAGGAATACGAGGATGCGTTTATTAATCTCGAGAGACGCTTTCCGAACCTCAGAGCGCTTATCAAGTTTGACCGCGTTATCTCAAAGCGTATGTATGCATCAGCGGATATGTTCCTGATGCCGTCGAAGTTTGAGCCATGCGGACTTGCCCAGATGATTTGCTGCTCGTACGGTACAGTTCCGATTGTAAGATCGGTCGGAGGTCTTTATGATACAATTATCCCTTACGGAGAAAATGGATCAAACGGCTTCAGATTTGATAATTACAACGCTCACGATATGCTTTATACCGTCAAGTATGCAATTTCTGTATATGATGACCAAAAATCCTGGGCAGACCTCAGAAAGCGCGCGATAGCGTGTGACTTTACCTGGAACAATTCTGCGGTAAAGTATATTGAAATCTATAAAACTCTATTAAATTGGTAGGATATTTTAGCAATGATAACAAAAGCAAGCGCAAATCCAATTACAGGCGAAAAGGATAAAATTAACAAGAACGAGCTACGCGAGAGAATAGAAGCAAAGCTTATTACAAGAGGCATCACCTCGCCCGAGCATGCAACCGACGAGCAGCTATATTTTGCTACAGTTCAGGTTCTCAAGGATATAATGCTCGATTACAGAAATGACTTTAAAAAGAGAATCAAAGCAGTTAATGGCAAGAAGGTGTGCTATCTGTGTATGGAATTCCTCGTAGGAAGGGCGCTCAAGAATGATGCTATGAACCTTGGCATCTATAACGAGCTTTGTTCGATACTCACCGACTTCGGCTCCTCGTTTGAGCGTATTTTTGCGTGCGAGGTTGACCCGGGACTCGGAAACGGCGGACTCGGCAGACTTGCCGCTTGCTTTATGGATTCTCTTACTGCGCAGGACTACGCCGCCAACGGCTATTCGCTTCTTTATGAAAACGGTCTTTTCAAGCAGAAGATAGTTGACGGTGAGCAGGTTGAGCTTTCTGACGAATGGCTCGGCTCTGGTGGCGTATGGCTTGTGCCTCACCCAGAGCGCAGTCTCACAATACGCCTTGGCGGAAAAATAGAAGAGAAGTGGGAAAACGGTGAGTACAAGGTAATTGCATACGATTATGACGAGGTTAAGGCTGTTCCTTATGACCTTCTCATTCCGGGTACTACAACAAATGCCGTCAACACTATAAGGCTCTGGCGAGCAAGACAGGCGTACAGCTCACTTAACAGTAACACCTCGCAGAACAACTATGTTATGAGAATGACGGGGGAGAACAACGCTGAGCAGATAACAAAGCAGCTTTATCCCGCCGATAACTATGACGAGGGTAAGCTCTTAAGACTCACTCAGCAGTATTTCCTTGTTTCCGCATCTCTGCAGAGCATAATCAGCGATTATTTTGCAGAGCACGGCTCGCTCAGCGGTTTTTCTGATAAGGTTTCCATTCATATCAATGATACACATCCCGCTCTCGCAATCCCCGAGCTTATGCGTATCCTCATGGACGTTTATTCTTATTCATGGGATGACGCTTGGGAAATAGTTGTCAAAACTATTTCTTATACTAATCATACGGTTCTGCCCGAAGCACTCGAGTGCTGGAGAGTTGATCTTTTCTCGGTCAAGCTTCCCAGAATCTTTATGATAGTCAACGAAATTAACCGCAGATTTACCGCTGATCTTTGGAATCTGTATCCAGGTGACTGGGATAGAATTTCCAGAATGTCAATAGTCGCTTACAATCAGGTCAGAATGGCTAACCTCTCCATCGTCGGCTCTCATACCGTCAACGGAGTTTCGGCGCTTCACAGCGATATACTGAAGAAGACCATTTTCCATGACTTCTACAAGATGACACCCTGGAAGTTTACCAATGTTACCAACGGTGTCGTTCACCGTCGTTGGCTGAACTATTCCAACCCCGCGCTTGCTTCCTTGCTCGATGAGCTTATCGGATCGGAGTTCCGTGAGGATGCCTCTCATCTTATTAAGCTTGAGCAGTTCAAGAACGATAATGCCGTTCTTAATAAGATAGCGGATATAAAGCATCATAATAAGGAGTTTTTTGCATACTACGTTTACAACAAGACGGGCAGAAGAATTGATCCTGATTCTATCTTTGACGTCCAGATTAAGCGTATGCATGAATATAAGCGTCAGCTTCTTAATGTTCTTAAGATAATTGCTCTATATAATGAAATTCTTGAAAATCCGAACGCCAATATTCCAAAGCAGACATTTATTTTCGGATGCAAGGCTGCTCCCGGATACGTTATGGCGAAGAAGATTATCAAGCTAATTTGGTTCTTAGCTAAAGAACTCGAGAGCAATCCTCTGACAAGGGACAGGCTGAAAATCATATTTATGGAGGAATATAACGTTTCTCTTGCAGAAATTCTTATTCCCTCAGCGGATATCTCCGAGCAGATTTCTCTCGCAGGTAAAGAGGCGAGCGGCACGGGCTGTATGAAGCTTATGATGAACGGCGCCATTACTATGGGTACTCTTGACGGTGCTAACGTAGAAATTCTTGATGCTGTTGGCAGAGATAATATCTATATCTTCGGTCTTAACACTCACGAGGTCGATGAGCTATGGAGAAACGGCTACGTATCGCGCGAGTATTATCACTCATCGCCAACCCTTAAAAAGGTTATTGACAGGCTTTACAGACCTATCGGTGGTCAGGATTTCTCCCATATCGCGGATTACCTTATAAATCCCGGTTATGGAGTTGCCGATCCGTTTATGTGTCTTGCTGATTTCGAATCCTATATGTATCAGTACAGAAATGCTATAAACGATTATTCTGATAAGGAAAACTGGTCAAGAATGTCGCTTATGAATACAGCAACAAGTGGTGTATTTGCATCCGATAACAGTATAAATAAATATGCCAATGACATCTGGCATATCGAACCGATCAATAAGGCAAGTAAATAAAAGAGGTCTTCTGTGAATTCACGACTTAAAGTCGGTAATACGTCTTTTCCGATATACGGCAGAGTCTCGTATCTGCACAACGGCATCGGAAAGGACGTGACCGCTTATGAAATTAATGAGGCCTGCTTCATTCGTGTTCTACTCCCACGAACGTTGGGAGTAGTTTCAGTTTACACGCAGGTTTACAACGAGAGTCTTGGCATCCTTGTTACACAATCGGTTGCCGAATGGGCTGATATAGTTGACGGTATGGATGCCTTTGATTCTAAAATGGATTTTAATGAAACGGGCGTAGGTCTGTATTTTTTCCGTTTTATTATAGAGCTTCAGGACACCGTGCTTTATGGCTACAGGGAAGGAGATTGTCTTGTCCTTTCGAATAGATTTGATAATGCACAGCTTTATCAGCTTTCAGTCTGTGATTTCAAATACAAAGCGCCAAAGAATAAGTACGGCGGTATAATTTATCACATCTTCGTTGACCGATTTAATAGAGGCGGCGAGGTCGAGATAAAGCCGGGCGCGGTTCTCGTATCAGACTGGTCTGTATCCGTTCCCGAATATCCCGAATACCCGGGCGCTCCTTTAAAGAATAATACCTTCTATGGCGGAACCCTTTGGGGCGTTATTGAAAAGCTTGAATATATAAAGAGTCTTGGAGTTGATACAATATATCTGAGCCCGATTTTTGACGCCGCATCCAACCATAAGTATGATACGGGAGATTATCTCACCGTAGACGGTATGTTTGGCGGAGAAGAGGCGCTAACCCTACTTATAAAAAAAGCTAAGGAATATGGCATTGGCATAATCCTTGACGGAGTATTCAATCATACAGGGTCCGACAGTATTTATTTCAATCGCTACGGTAACTACGATTCCTTGGGCGCTTATCAGTCGAAAGGCTCGGAATATTACTCCTGGTATGATTTCAATTCGCACCCTGACAAGTACACTTGTTGGTGGGATATTGATATTCTGCCTAGAATTAACCCCGATAAACCCGAATGCCGTGACTTTTTCGTTGCTGAGGGCGGCGTTATTGCAAAATATGCGTCCCTCGGGATAGATGGCTTCAGACTCGATGTTGTGGACGAGCTATCGGATGAATTTGTCGAAGGAATCAAGAACACACTTTCATTATCAAATAAGGAATCCATCCTTTACGGAGAGGTGTGGGAGGATGCTTCAAATAAGATTGCGTACGGTAACAGGAAGCGCTATTATCTTGGCTCTGAGCTTGACGGAGTTATGAATTATCCCGTGAGAACGGGAATTATTAACTATCTTCGCCGTCACAACTGCGACGCTCTTAAATACGCTCTGACCGATGTACTCAATAACGCGCCTGTAAGAATACGTAATTTACAGATGAATCTTCTCGGAACACATGATACTGAGAGAATTGTAACCGTCCTTGGAGCAGAAAGCGCTGAGGGCAGAAGCAACAAGTACCTTGCGACAAAGCGTATGAACGATATAGAACGCGGAATTGCTAAAAGAAAGCTCAGGATGGCTTATACTATTCTCGCTACCATTCCCGGTATACCTTCAATATTCTACGGTGACGAAACAGCCCTTGAAGGATATCGCGATCCGTTCAACCGTATGCCATATCCTTGGGACAAGCAGGATATGAAGCTAATCGACTTTTACAGAAAAATCGGCAGAATCCGCAGAGAAAACTCTGTCTATGCAACGGGTGATTTTTCCTTGAATTATCTGAATAACGATCTTTTGGTTTTCACTCGCTTTGATGAAAAGACATCCTTCGTTACCTGTGTTAATAATTCGAATTTGCCGATAACAGTTTCCTTTAAAGATGACGTAGTTGCAAAAATTGAAGAAAAATCGGGTAACTTATATACTATACCTGCATTTTCGGCAGAAATTTTTGCAACAAATTGTGGTAATTGCTTTTTTATAGAATAATCTCGGTGATAATATGATTTTTACTTTTATAGGTATGGCGGGCTGCGGCAAATCCTGTATGGGAAGGGCGGTTTCGCATAAGCTCAAGCTACGGTTAATTGACTCGGACAAGCTCATTGAGGCGCGAATGGGGAAAAAGCTCCAGGTGCTCATCGACGAGCTTGGCGTTGAGCGCTTCAGACAGATAGAGGAGGAGGTACTCCTCTCAATTAGCTGTGCTGAAGATGAGCACATAATATTATCCACAGGCGGTAGCGCTATCTACTCAAAAAAGGCTATGGATTACCTTAAGACGCAGGGAGTTATTATCTACCTGTATTGTGGCTTTGAGGTGATAAAGGAACGCCTTGGAGATTATTCAAAGCGCGGTGTTGTCTTAAAGCCCGGACAAACACTCCTTGACCTATATAATGAAAGAGCTCCTATGTATCAAAGCTACGCCGATGTTACGATAAATTGCGACGGAAGCGCATATCCAATTTATCAAAGGGTCACTGCATCGGCCATTAAAAGATATATTAAAGGTAATGACACCAAATAAAATCAGCCGAGGGCGTTAGTCCTCGGCTTTTATATACTACGAAGAGCTTGATAAAGCTTATCAATATCCCTTTTTGTGTTAAAAACAGATATAGATACTCGTACTGCTCCTGAGCCCGCAGTTCCAAGCCGTCTGTGAATCTGAGGAGAGCAGTGAAGACCGCCTCTAACACATATACCCCTACTATCGAGATATGCTGATACCGTTTCGGAGCTTTGGCCGGATAAATTGAACGCGCATATACCGTTTTCACAGCCGAATATCTGAATATTCTTTATATTGCTTAGTCTGTCAAATAGGCTCTGTGTCAAAAGTCTTATTTTATTCTCAATTTCCGTCTGACCGATACTTTGAATATATTTTATACCGTATCTTATTGAGATAATTGACGGGGTTGATAACGTACCGGCTTCAAATCTTTCTGGTGATAAGAGCGGCATCGCGGTTTCCAGCGAGCCTGACCCGCTTCCACCCTCCAAGAGTGTTGAAATTTCAGACGCTTCATTACCTATAATTAAGAAACCCGAGCCCTGTATTCCAAATATTGCCTTATGCCCCGGAGCACACAGAGCATCAAAAGAGACACCTGATAAATCAAGCGGGTGATGACCTATATACTGAGAGGCGTCCAGAATAAGCTTCAGATTATTCTCCAAAGCGATCTTTGAAAGATCTTTAACATCTATGACCTTTCCCGTAACGTTTGATGAAAGGGTACAGACCATATACTTGGTCCTATCGGTTATCACCTTAGATATGCCTTCCCTGAGAGGAATATCTGTTCTGAATACGAGAATTTTACCACCATATATCTGCTTTTGCTTATACAGCGGTCTGATAACTGAATTGTGCTCCAGGTCGGAGATTAAACAATCACCCCCATCTCTGATAATGCCCTTAATGGCAATGTTTAGAGCGTGTGTTGCGTTTTGGGTGAAGCATACTGAGTTGGGAGCGCCCCAATTTAACAGCTTACAAATTTCCTCTCTGGTTTCATATATAGACTCAGCCGCGGCTAAGGATAGCCTGTGACCGCTGCGTCCCGGATTTCCGCAGTATTTCTTTAAGCAGCGCTCGACCTCTTTTATTACAATACGAGGCTTTGGAAAGCTGGTTGCGGCGTTGTCAAGATAAATCATTACTTCTCGCCCTTATTGAATATCTTATAATTAATGCCCAAGCCTTTTAGTATATGCACCGCAGAATAGGTGTCTTTATTTTCTATCTCAAGTCCGTGAGTGCATCCTTTTTCGGATAACGAAGGGCTTAGCTTTACAAGCTTAGCTCGTATTCCGGATGCGTTTAGATGCTTTCTTGCTTTTATGGCGTTTGTGACTGTTTCGACCGAGATAATAATTGTCTTCAAGCACAAAACCCCTTCCTGTACCCTGAGGTACATTTTCATTTTATGAAAATAAGAAAAAAAGTTGACGAATTTAAAAATAATCATAGACTTTTTGTATTAATTATGATATACTTATTAAGAAATATATTATAATGGATAATATTATGGTTAACGTAGTTACATTTACACCAACCGATTATTTTGGCTCAAACTGTCATTTAATCGGGTGCTCCGACGTGTATGCAGTTGTAGATCCTTCCGTGGATTTTGATACGGTTCAAAAAATTCATCCCGAAATTAAAGGTAAGGTTAAATACGTCCTTCTTACGCACTGTCACTTTGATCACATTATGCACATAAAATCATGGGCAGAGCAGGGAGCAACCGTTATTGTTGGAAAAGCGGATGCGGAAGGCCTATCTGATGCCCAAATTAATTGTTATCTTGGATTTCTAGGTATAATTGACGGATATTTTGGCGAATATACCGCGGTTAATGATGGCGACAGACTTCCGCTTGCCAATTCCGAGATTCGCGTTATTTCCACACCCGGACATACAGCAGGCGGTGTTTGTTATAGAATAGAAAATAATCTTTTCGTTGGCGATACAGTTTTTGCTGACGGAGGATATGGCAGATGCGATTTACCGGGCGGTGATATCACGGAGCTTGAAAGGTCTATAATCAAGCTTATCACAAGAGAGGCAGAGGCTACTGTTTATCCGGGTCACGGCAGAAAAACGACACTCACAGAAATAATATATAACTTTAGTTAAGAGGGTACTATGGAAGAGTTAAAGAACAATTTTATTCACGATATTATAGACGCGGATCTTCTTGAAAATCCCGATCTCAAGATTCATACCCGTTTTCCGCCCGAGCCCAACGGCTATCTTCATATCGGCTCTGCTAAGGCGATTTGGATAAACGCCATGACAGCCAAGAAATACGGCGGTCTTTTCAACCTAAGATACGATGATACAAACCCCTCGAAGGAGGATAACGAGTACGTCGAGAGCATTTATGAGGATCTGAAGTGGCTTGGCTGTGAGCCCAGCGGAGGTGTGTTCTACGGCTCTGATTACTTCGATAAGTGCTACGAATACGCAGTTCAGCTTATTAAGGACGGCAAGGAATACGTGTGCGACTTAAATTCTGACGAGCTCAGAGAATACAGAGGCACTCTCACCGTACCTGGAAAAAACAGCCCTTACAGAGACAGAACAGTTGAGGAAAACCTTGATTTGTTTGAGAGAATGAAAAACGGCGAGTTTCCTGACGGCTCCAAGACCCTGAGAGCTAAAATAGATATGGCGTCTCCCAATATGAATATGCGCGACCCTGCAATATACAGGATAGTTCATATCGACCACCACAGACAGGGAAATAAGTGGTGTATTTATCCTCTCTATGATTATGCGCATCCTATTCAGGACGCACTTGAGGGTATTACTCATTCGCTTTGCTCCATAGAATTTGAGAATCACAGACCTCTTTATAACTGGGTCGTTGATAATATCGGCTTTGAGCAGAAGCCCAAGCAGAGAGAATTTGCGCGTCTTAACGTTACCCACACCGTTATGTCCAAAAGATACTTGAGAAAGCTTGTAGAAACAGGACTTGTCGACGGCTGGGACGACCCGAGAATGCCCACGCTCTGCGGCCTCAGACGCCGTGGATATACTCCCGCATCTATATTTGATTTTGTTTCCAGAGCAGGTGTAGCAAAAGCGTACAGCATTGTTGACTACGAGCTTCTTGAGCATTGTATCAGAGAGGAGCTAAACGATACTGCTCCTCGCAGAATTGCCGTGCTTCATCCTATGAAGGTAGTAATTACAAACTATCCTGAGGATAAAGTTGAATATTTTGAGCTGCCTAACAATCCAGCCCATCCCGAGTTCGGCACAAGAAGCGTACCTTTTACAAGAGAGGTATACATCGATTCCGATGACTTTGCAGAGGTTCCTCCGCCAAAGTTCTTCAGAATGAAGCCGGATTCTGAGGTCAGACTTATGGGCGCTTATATCGTTAAGTGCAATGAAATCATCAAGGACGATGACGGAAACGTTGTTGAAATCAGATGCACTGCTGATCTTGAAACAGGAAACGGTATGCCTACCGACGGAAGAAAGGTCAAGGGAACAATACACTGGCTTTCCTGCAATCACGCTATCGATTCAACCGTTATGCTCTACGACTTCCTATTTGATATCGAGAACACCGCTGATATCCCCGAGGACAAGACCTATGACGATTATCTTAACGTCAATTCGGTTGTCAAGCTCGAGGGCTGTAAGCTTGAGCCTTCTTTGATAGATGCGAAGCCCTCTGACAGATTCCAGTTTGTGAGATGCGGATATTTTGTCAAGGATACCAAGAGAGAAAACGTTTACAACAGAATCGTTGGCTTAAAGGACAGCTTTCCGAAGAACAAATAAATAAAAGCTGCCCTCGGGCAGCTTTTTTCAAAGGAATACGTATGTTGAAGGAATTATACGAACGGTTAATGTATCTTCTGACCGTACCCAAATGCGTTTGCTGCGGCGAAAAGCTCTCGTTCTATGACAGATGCCTGTGTCCACCTTGTCTTGCAGAATATGAGGCTTGGAAGGGAAGAAATTGCTCGGTATGCACGAATTTACTTACATACTGCACATGTAGTAATTATTATCTGAAAACGCATTACGTGCACAAGGTAATCAAGGTATACAGATACAAAAGCATCAACGTTGATACTCCTCAGAACAGAGTTATCTACGCCCTGAAGCAATCAAACAGGTCTGACGTATTTGATTTTCTCGCAGAGGAGCTCAGCGAAAGCATAACTAACAACCTGGATTTAACTAATAAGGTAGATTATATTATTACCAACGTCCCTCGCAGACCTCGTGCAATCAGAAAATTTGGTTATGATCACGCCAAGGTGCTTGCCAAGCGGGTTGGAAAAATCTTGGGGATAGAGTATCGTTGTCTTCTCGTTTCACGAGCGAAAAAAGCGCAGAAGAAGCTCTATAAATATGATAGAAGAAGAAACGCCAAATTCAGATACAAAAGAAAGAACGAAATAGACCTGAGCAACAAGTCTGTTATTATCGTAGACGATATTATTACCACAGGAGCGTCTGTCGGTATTGCTGCGGCGATGATACGTGCTCTCGGAACTAAGAAGCTCATTGGCGCATCTGTTGGCATTGCATACAAGGATATGTATGACAGAGGCAGAAAAAGAATAAAATAAAACTCCGCTTATTGGGCGGAGTTTTATTATTAAAAGCTTGGATTAGCTAAGCTTTGCGTAGTTAACCTTGATGCCGGGGCCCATGGTTGTAGCAACTACACAGCTCTTGATGTACTGACCTTTTGCAGCAGCGGGTTTAGCCTTGATAACAGCACCAACGAGAGTGTTGAAGTTCTCGGTGAGCTTTTCTGCGCCAAACGAAGCCTTGCCAATGGGGCAGTGAATGATGTTGGTCTTGTCAAGACGGTACTCAATCTTACCGGCCTTTGCTTCCTGAACAGCCTTTGCAACGTCAGGAGTAACAGTACCTGCCTTGGGGTTAGGCATAAGTCCCTTAGGACCAAGCACCTTACCAAGACG
>JAEIGA010000378.1_pt1 | contig 65116 bp, 92 predicted proteins | sample 9270691 | NCBI WGS metagenome assembly JAEIGA01 (sample SAMN17057246, study PRJNA624740) | gut metagenome | biome: biome; isolation source: fecal sample | host: Bos grunniens | place: China: Xizang | collected 2019 | reverse complement strand
TATTGCCAGATACAAGATACACATTCGGAGGCGCATAACCGTCGAAACGAACCTTTACTGCCAAATGCATAAACGGAATATCATCTTCCTCACGCGGCGGCTTGATCTTAACGTTCCATCCTTCGCTAACTAAGCGATCAGCCAGCTCCGAATCTTCAATAAGCCATGAGAAATTCTTATTTCCAGGAGCGTTAAACTGACTTTCTCTCCCGGAAAAATTTCTCCAAATGATTCTAGCATCATCGATCTGTAAAATTCCATTAGGTGCAAATGTTACTTCCATATTTTTAATCTCCTTTATTAATTATAAATTTTATTTTGGTTTGCTATAATGTCTGAAATATCATGTCCCAGACTACAATTCATATGATGTCCATCCTCAGTAAAGTTAGGACATCCCCAACAGGAAACGGCGTTCTCGTTACCACACGGAAGCATCCAAGGTACATGATCGCTTGGAATATCATCCGACACGAACCATTCGAAATCGCCATATTGTGAAATAGTATCAACCGCGGCATCTACGAGTTTATCGTAATATGAGCGATCAATATCTTTCTCTTTACCGAGAGTTTTAACGACTTCGGATTCAAGCCATTCGTAACCTTTGGTTCCAGTGGCAGCCGAATATTTAACGTTTCCGTCTTTATCCTTGCTTTCTCTGAGAAGCTCTTTACCACCACATCCTGGTTTTATAGGATAGAATTGACCAACTCTACCTACGAATTCCGGCGTATCGCTCACTTTTACCGTCTTCTCTTTACCGGTATCGGGATCGATAATAACTTTTTCGGCGTCAGGATCATTATTTCTCAAATATAAAGCCGACGTAACTGACTTAGCCTCACACATATCCTCAAATATAATAGGCTCTCTAGTGAATAGAGTTTTGTATACGTAAGGAACTGCGAATTGAGCGCCAGTAGCAGTCCAATCTCCGAGACCGCCATCCTCGTTTTTATACCTGGCGATATAAACAGCGTCATTAACCAAACACATACGATCGTACGTAGCCTCGTGTTCGAAAGTATAGCCATACATCTGACCGTAATCCGAAACGAACTGTATAATCTCAGGTGTAGCGTTAGGAATCTTAATCGAGTCCGTCTTAATATGAGCTACAGTGAATCCACGCTTCTGAACCTCGTGTTTAAGGTTAATCATAAACAATGCTCCACGCTTAGCCACGATATTGTCCTTATTACGAATATCTCTGAATGGATTATCGAATTTAGCCGACGTCAAACCATAAACTGAGTTGATAGCTATTTTTAACGCCTGAGCCAAGTCTTTAGCCATCTGAGGATCATCGAGATACTTAGCCAAAGCTCCATTCAGCATTTTTTTAGCAGCATCGAAGTCTTTATGCTTAATTGCGATACGAGCGTCTCTTATTTCCTGGAATCGCTTAGTGAATTCCGGACCGAATAACTGTTCGGCAATAATACTTGCTGGATGCATTGACTCAATATCAAGCAGCGCCACATTCGTATGGATTCCCGGTTCGGCATATATATATCCGCCTTCTCCAACTTCCTCACCACGATAAGTGGACTTACCGGCATCGTATTTATAACCTGGGAATATCGGTCGATTCTTTTTATCAAATCCCGTAAACTCATCAAATGGAACATCATCGATAGCTTTGACGCGAATTCCGAGCGAGTCTTCGTCACCCATATCCCTGTAATTAAACTGGTCTTGAGGTTTACGATTCTTACCAAATATAATTCTCGTAGTGAGAGAGTTAGTAGTATCGTTAACGCTCATTCCAGCCACGTCAGCCAGTATCTGTCTAGCTGTGAAATCGGCTTTTAAGTGATCGAATACCGCTTCCGTCGCTATAACGTCGTTATCACAATACTCGGCAACCTTAGTCCAAAGTTCCTCCGGAACGGGTTGATCCCACGGTAAACCGAGTTCCTGGTGGTGAATACCAAGCTCAATCTCCCATTTTTTCAAAGATTGCTTAGTTGCAGCGAAGTCATAAACGTCTGTATAGGATACGTTGTATGCCTCTCCAAAGAATGCGTTTTTATCACCATTGATAATATTTTGTGAAAGATTATACAATTGTTCGTTTGTATATCCCATAAGTCTTGCATAAAGAATATGGTTATCGTATCTACGACAATTGAAACCTACGAGTCTGAATTTCATAAGATCTTCAATTTCACTAGGTTTCGGATTAATCATTCGTACAACTTTTTTACCTTCGCCCTGAGCTTTCCAGTTCACTAAGAATAGATTTGGAAATACCTCGACGTCATAGAATACTAAACTAGCATTCTCGTCATCATCCGGAAGCGATGGCTCCTCGGATTTAAAATTCATTTTCGCAACCAGCTTTATGCAGTAATCAGATTGATTGGTGCTTCCGGCAGCAAAAGCCAGTACAGCATTTTTCATATCCGATACGTCATAGCACAAATCGCTGGTATATGCATCTTCCAATATCTTATGGATGAAGTCTATGCTGCATTTAGTACTAGCGTGATACTCTTTATTGAGATTTCGCTTAATTACCGTTCTTAATGCTTTTTCATTCTTCACCCCTTCAAAATTTAACACATTTTTATCCTCCTTTAGCGGTAAGCCGGAACTGATAGTAGCTATTGGAAGATCGTTACATTTTGTTAATTTTCTACGCAATGAGCCATTTCCGGCGTACGCTTTCACCTCTATTCGATCATCGTAAACTCGACTCAACTTACTAGGATCTCCGGTATAAATATAATGTAAGTGAACTCCTTGTCCGCTTTTACTTAATTCAGCATATGTCGGAGGCCATTTACTAGCCTCTTCGATATTCTTCTCCAAATTTTTATTTCCATCAGCATCACAAATATCAAAGTCAATGACTATGTGATTTTCTGGAACTTGAACGAAATGTAATCTGGATGTATCTAAATCGGACAATTTGGTTTTTACTTTTTCCCATTTATTCGTCGGTATACCGTTAGAATTAGCGTATTGAGCCGGACAATCGAATCTCAATTTATCAAATATAGAGCCTATAGCATTGAATTGAATAAGTTTCGGTTTAACGGGTTCTTTTTTCTTTTTAGAAGTATCGAACCTATCTATTCTAAACCCGCTATAATAACTTCGAATTCTTGATCCATCCTCAGTAGCGTATCGTTCGTTAAACTCTTTGAAATAGTTTTTTAACTCTTCTTTAAAAGTTCTTTGTGAGAAAGGATAAGGAACTTTAGCGTCGTCACAGTATGTCTTATACATTTCCCATGCTGCTTTCAGCGTAGTTCCATCCTCTTTTTTAAATACGTGAAATGAATCCAATATAAAGTTATAAAAATCGTTAGATGCACCCATCATTTCGATAGGAATATAATCATCGTAATGTCCAGGATCCGCTTGATACACGTTTAAACAGTGACAAGCGATTGCTCCGAGCTCAAAAGCAATCTGTTTAACCGCCGTATTGTAATCCCTTCGATTTAACTTATTCCCAGTAGGCGTTACATCGATAAGTCTTCGAATGAGACCAGATTTCGCATCTGTGATTTTTACAGGTTTATTCGAACCCATGAATAAGAAACATTTAAATCTATTCGTGTAAGTACCTTTATACTTCTCATTGACTGTCATCTCTTCATGAGAAACCAAACTATTCAGACGAGTGTTATCTTCAATTCTCGATAAGTCGCCGTCATGCTGAATCGCAACCAACGGATTAGTCTTAAATGCCTCCAAAGCGAATTGGTTGTTAGCCGACCCTATAGCTTTGGCGTCAAAAACCGAGTAATATCCCTCGAATAATTGCTGAATAATATTCAGTATCGTGGATTTACCCGTTCCACCTTCGCCATATAACACTAGGAACTTCTGTAACTTCTTAGAATCTCCGGATAACACGGAACCTATTGCCCACTCGATCTTATGTCGCTCAGTCTCCGAATATAAAGTGGATATGAGTTTTTCATAAGCCGGAAACTCGCCAGCTTCGAGTGGGTAATTGAGTCTTTTGCTGGCATAATCCTTTTTGTTAGTCTCTGTATTGGAGAATATCAATTTTTCATCCAACATGTGGTACATGTCTCGCATTTGCTTTTGACAATATTTATGCCAAGAGTCTATAATGCCTGATTCTGCGTCCCACATATAACGGACTTTTACGTGGGAATCGGATGTTTTTCGGTATTCATCAGCGTATTGCTTAACCGCTTGATCCACAAGACGAACTAAATCGTGTTCATCTGTGGACCATAAACCACGCTCCTCATCCCAAATAGCATAGAAGTCCTTACCTCTAATCATGAGGTCTGAACTTTTATAATTAATAATAAATTTGGGATAGATCTCGACTCCGTTCTTAGTCTGCTTAGCCGAGACCATTATAAAATCGAGCATTACAAATTGTTATTCTCCTTTCGTATATTTCACTTCCCTGATTTTATCGATTATGTTAGCCCGCTTTAAAATATAACCAAGGGCTAATAATGTAAGCAATGTGGTTCTACGTCTAATCTTATTTACAGTCATGCTTATTTCAGCGAGCTGTAATCTGGTAATAGCGTCCTCTCTGGAACTCACATTGTAAGGAATATAATCGTCTGTATACATTTTCGCATCTCCTTTCTTTAAGTTATAGTGTTTAGATACCAACACATTTGATACCATATTTCGACCTCTCGTAAATCCTCCGAGCATCCTCTAATCGTGAATAAACCCCCTTTACCATCGGGCTCATAATTACGATTCATGAAATTATCGACAATATCAATAACTCGATGTCGATCAAATTTTTCATCAGACATGGAACCCAAGCCAAGATTTACAATCATTTTCCAAAACCATTGACCAGTACGATCCCCGTAATCGGTATTATCCATAGTTTCTTCTTCGATTTTTATTGCCAAAGCGAGGATCATTTCTAGTACACTACACGGTCCTTCCAAATATAAATCCGCGGATTCCAGACAGGTGTAATCATACGAGAATCGATGTCGTAAGTCCTTTCCGTCCTCAGCGCGATTCTCATCTCTAGGTATCAAATATATAAACTCGATATCATGTAAACATCGTAATAGTTTCCTAAATGAAACTTTTTTTGAAAAACGATTTTCGCACGCTGTATTATATAGCCATGCGAAATAATCTTCAGCTATTTGATCGTGTCTCATTCGTCATCCTTTGGATTCGTATATCCGCTAGCCACGTCGGAATATTCTCTATAGTCCATAAGGATTTCATAATCGGTTTTCAGACGTTCATTTCTGATGAATACGGAATCGTCCTCATACTCACCGAAATGATTAGCGAAGTCCTCGCCAACGGTGTTTTTGACATCCTCGATGACGTGATTATCATCGTCGGCTAATACTCCGTCGGTGTAATACACAAGACTCATTGTTTCATATTCGTCATCCGTATCGAATTCCTCAGGAGTAATCACATAAGGCGGTGTGCCGATTTCCATAGATTCCGAACCCCCTTTCTCTCCAGAATAATTAGTTACAAGATTAGCATATTCTGCTTTTTCTTCTTCGGCAGCTTCCGGGTTATTCTCGGCCCAGGTTGCGTAAGAACGTTCCTCCTCAGACATATACTTGCTCTCGTAGTATTCCCTAACTTCTTCGATTTCTTTTTCCGCTCTCGCAGCATATTTGTCGTTAAGGAATTTCCAAGTCACCGCAGAGCCAACAGCGGCTCCGGCGGCAAATATCAACACTTTACTCAATGTATTCATATTTTCTTTCCTCCGTCTTTATTGACATAACAGTGAACGCTAGGCCGCCAAATAACAACGAGATACTCATGAGTATACCTCCTGCTATATGACGTTTTCTTCTTGTATCTAATGCATGATCTAACATGGATAAGACGTTTTCCAATTGGTCCATGTTTACATTCCCCTTTCGCTAGCTAAAATGGCCAATCCACTTACAAAACAGATACCTGCTAATGTTGCTAGACTATAAGAAACAAGAGCTAATCTGCCGTTCATTGTTATACCCCTTTCTTCTATTTTCATATCGGTTTCAATTCTTCCATATCGGAAATATAGTGTTTTCCGCCTATAGAAATATAGTCGAGTTTATCCTGTCCAAGCAGTGCAAATATAGTGGCGGATCCAACCCCCATTTTTGCAGCAGCCTCGTGTACAGGTATAAACCCGACGAATGTACCATCTTTGAAAACTGGCTCGTCTTCAAGATTATTCTTTAGAATATAAAGTATTAAATCTCTGCCCGTAATCATATATTCCTCCCCTTTCATTCAGAATTTAACGATGGGCATAACCAAGTGTACTCTAGACTATCACGCCAGTAGTCTCCGGAGCCTACCGCATTTAGTCCATCCCTTCAAGCCATCAAACTCCAAATATCGCCGTCGACATTAAAATCGAGAATGATAGAACGCTCATGACCATTAATAAACAGACGTTTATTCTCGTCGTGAATATCGTCGATACCGAAATCAACATAGTTGTTACATGTTGGATCGTTTTCGTCATAAATCCATCCGACAATATTACCAGCCTGTGATCTGTCGAATCCTAACATGTCATATACCTCGTTCAAATATAAATGACCGCGAGATCTCAACAAATCATTAGCCCATGCTTGCTGTTGTCTCAGGAACATATGGTTGAATTCGGCATCTTTTTCCCAATTAGGACAAGTTTCGTCGAAAATACGAGAATATCCGCTTCTTTCACTTACAGTTGCGGTATTTACTGTTTTCTTAACGATTTTCTCTTTACCGTTTTCATCTTTTTCGATCTCTTCGATTTCTTTCGCTTTAATGTTGTATTTAAGCTCTCGGTCAAGCTCTTTACCGAAACGCTCAATTACACGACCGCGATATTCTTTAAACCCACGATCAACAGTTGCATAAGCAGCAGCCAAAGCGACATTGCGTTTACGAAGAATACGGTTTGAAGCAACGATACCTGTGATTGACAAAGCGCCTACAGCGATAGCAGGAGCATACATTTTAGCAAGTTTAACACCTGTCTGAACATATACAATAGTTGTATCTTTCTTAGCGTCTTCTGCATTATAAGCAACGCCAGCAGGAGTAACACCTTTTTCTGCGGATTCGTGAATCGTATTGAGGTTTTCTTTAGATTCGTCAAGTACTTCATTTACTTTAAGTGTAGCTTTACAAGCCATTACGCCACTTGTAATAACTCCAACTACACCAGCTGCTACAAGAATTTCAGGACTGTGTTTTTTAAATTTAAAGCCGATTTTATGAATAGAACGGCTCATGCTTTTTACAATCATGTCTTTATTCATGATTAATTACTCTCCTTTTCATTATTTTTTGTTATTTCGATATCTATATCGCAATCATCACACCAATAAGAAAATATTCCGTCCTCATAAGGCTCGAGGCGAATCAGTTCTTTTCCACAATCAGGACAATTTATCCTTTTACGATAGCAACCAAATGTCTTGCTCACGCGATTACCCCCAATATCCATCTAAGAAAAACGTATGTGAGGGATATGATAGTTGCCATGACACACGTAGACACGCATGTGATAACCACAGCGGCTATCGCTTTACCAATATAATACCCGTAAGGTTTCTTAGTTTTTTTCTCTTCCATGTTAACCTCCTCAACGCTCAATCGCTATAGCTCTTGGTAACTTAAGAATATATCCGTCATATACTCGTTCGACTGTCGCGCTACGAATATCAGTCCATCCGTAGTTATTACCAGTAAACGGGGCTGTCTGTTCGACCATATCATACAGATCGGACACCGTTACGAAACCGTACTTACGAATATCACTAGCCATAGCGTCTAGTACCGCTTCCGCATCTCCACGAGTGTTGAATACAATATCGTCATAATTGAATCGGCTCGGTCTTGATGATTCATAACGTCTTCTATCATCACCTCGACTAGAAGAAAATCTATCGTATGACACATAATCTCCGTTATAACGATCTCGTTTTCCGTCTCTACGAACGTGTCCATTAAAGAACATATCAGCGCTGTCTTTGATAATGTTCACGAGTAATCTTTTAATCTCCGGGATCAGTACATCGGTTAAAATATAAGTCTTAACATTAGCCGCATCCTCAGAAATAAAGGCGTCTTTTAATTTAGCCACCTCGCTTTTTTTACGAACCTTAGCAGTTCCGTTAATGACTTTTTCAATGTGCTTTTTATCTATCACATTACCTTTAGACTTATCGAATCTGCCAACCGGTTTGTTTTCAGTTTCCATGATTATTTCTCCTTTCAGAAAAAGTAAAAAGGAAAGTACCTTGTTACAGGTACTCGCCTTTTAGAACTCGCTCATTTCAATTTCTTATTAAGTTCCTCAACCTCTTGGGCATCCACAACATACTCGTCTTCGGATATGCGAGCAGGCTGTACATACACCTTTTCCTTTTTAGGCCAGAATTTCTTAACAAGCTTATAACCGGCGAACACCGCGCCTGCTATTAAAGCTCCTCCAAGAACTTTCCCTCCTAATCCAGAACCGCTAGTAGGTACATCAACCTCCTCAACCAATTCCAACATTTCTTCGTTCATCATTGTTTCGTCCATAGTCTTTGACTCCTTTTCTAAAATTTTTTCGAACATGGCTGTTCCTATAATATTAGTTGTATTTTTCGCGATATCAATCACGATGTTTTGGCGCTGTAGTAAAGCTCATAACCGTACACGGTCCCTGATCGGTCAATTGAGCACTAAAATATACATCGATATATTCGTCATCAATACTCCAGCTCAGATCGTCGCCAACTCTCACACCTTCGAGGCCGATTTCATAATAGAATTCGTTTAATGTGATTTCCATCTCATCGCGCATTCTTTTATTGAGGTCATTTATGGCCCGATTGATGGTATCAATATTCGAGTTGAAGTATCGTCCGAACGTGTCATCGTAGAATAACGAATCGCCTTTTCCCGTATAAATAACAGTGTTATTATTCACAGGATTTTTTGATACTTTGTTTTTTGCGACAGTATCTCTTACCTCACGCTCTTTTTTCTCGCCGATTGTTTCAGTAACAGCTTCGCGATATTCGGTTAAAGCTGTTTCGGAAAGCTTATAAGCGGTAGCCAATGCCGCATTACGACGAGCGTTAACCGAGCTAGCGCCTATTAAACACATAATAGACACCGTTCCCGTAACTGCTGCCGGAATATAATGTTTCCATGTCGCCTTTACAGCATCAATCGGTTTGATCTTTTCGTGCTCGCCGAGGTTTTCTTCCTTAAACTCATCAATATCTTTGAGAGCTTTTGGCGTAGCTTTTACGGCTAACACCGTTGTTGTCAACATACCCGCAATCCCGATACCAGTAAGTATCTCAGGACTGTGTTTCGTTAACGTGGTTTTTGCGACTTTAATAGCCGCTGATAGTTTTGACTTGTCCATTCCAATTTCTCCTTTCGATTTAATTAAAACGAAAAGAGTCCCAAATCAGGACTCCCCTTCGTTTTTAGCAAGGACTTCGGCAACTTTTTTCGATACTTTTTCGTCGAACTCTTTTTCCTTAAGGAAGCTTGACGCTACTGTTGCAGCCAAACTAACCACCGGAACTACGATTTTCAACGCTTTAGTAACTTTATCATTCATCACTATCACTCCTTTCTCATAATAGTAAATGTATCTCACGCGACCTCACTACAAAAATATCAGTATATTCGGTCACCCGCGTGCGGTTTTTAATAGTAGTTTTCAAAATCAAAGGTGGGATCCATTACAAATCTAATAATTGTGCATTCTAATCCGTCATCCATGATGACTTTTTCTTTATACACATCGAACCAAGATGTCCAGCAAGTATCATACATTTCGCAAGAAGACCATCCCATGTAATCGCCGTAATCAGTACGTTCTAAACCGACTAATTCGAAATATTCATTCAAATATACGCCTTCGGTTTCCTGCATTTTTCTGTTAATCTCATTTTCAGCACGCAACATCGTTTCGGTAGTGGCTTCGAAATAACGTTCGGAGTAATCGTCGTAATATAATTTTTTCTCCGGTTCCATGTTTTTGTGCTCTTCGGCGTCGTACTTATCCTTAGCAATTTCAGCTTTTACATTTTTATCAGCGTCTTCACCGTATAATTCGTTTACTTTGTTTCGATATTCCTTGTAAGAATTATCGAGAAGTGCGTACGCACTCATTAAAGCGGCTTGCTTGTTTTTATTCAGAGTATTTGCTCCAAAAATACAAGCTACTGTAGCAGCGCCTGTAATTGCAGCCGGAATATAAACAGGACCTGCCACTTTTACCGCTTCCATTTTTGTGAGTTTTTCACCTTTAATTTCCTCAGCAGACTCGATACGTTCCAAAGCTTTAGGTGTTGCTTTTACCGCCATAACAGCTGTGCCGATTACACCTGCGCTGCCAACACAAGTTAAAATAGTTGGCGCATTTTTTCTTAAAAATACTTTGGATGTTTGTAGCAAGTTGTTCATGATTCATCCCGCCTTTTTATAGTTTTTGAAAACCAAAAGAAACAGTGCAGGATTCGAACCTGCGATCTTCAGACTTAAGTCTGATGCTCTCCCAACTGAGCTAACCGTTTCTCATAATAGCAGTTGTAACTTTCGCGAAAAAAAGAAGAAGGAAGCGTTAAGCTTCCAACTTCCTCATAATTTTATCCAACTTATTATCCATTTCGTCGAATAGTTCCGCTTGCGTTAATACCAGGTCGATTGATCTGTTCATTAACCTATAAGTTCTCTGAAATAGCTCAAATGATTCGCCGTCCATGTCTTCTAACATCTCCGGCCTAATCAATTTATCCAAACAGAGTTCTTTAAGTTCATTAGCCTCATTCACCAGTTTTTTAGTTGCTTCGTATAACATACTATTCTCTCCTTTATTAATATATCGGTTTCATTAAAGCGTTTGTAACTTTCGCGAAAACAAAAAGAATAGAGCTTTTTACAGCTCTAATTCCTCTTCAAGTTCTTCAGCAAGTTCTTCAAATTTCTTCATATAGTTAACACACCATTTGGCAAACCACTTTAACATTTTCTTATTGCTGAACAATGCAAACATTAACACTGTCATAGCAATAGAAGCCGCCATAGTTCCCACCATAACACCAATCGCCAACATTAATAATTCCATCATTTTAAAAACCTCCTTAAGATTATCTTTCATAATAGGAGTTGTGCGCTTCGCGAAAAGACAAGAGATCGTGTTACAGATCCCCGTCTCTATTCAATTGTGGTTCAATCTTCTTTCTTAAATGCCCAAAAAATCGCTCCGATTATACACGCAAATGCGAATACAATCCACGTTAATGGGTTTTTAGTTAACTTTCTCATATCAAACCACCTCCTTGTTTCATAATAGGCGGCGTAAATGCTGCGAATTTTAGATATCTCGCCTGTCAAAACAGGTTTCCCATCGCTCTTTGGGTATCGGTTTCATTTTTAAAGCCCACATTATTTGTCTTATTGTAACCGTTGGATATAAACCGTCCGTACACCCTCCAGCACGCTTATCGAAATATTCTTTAAAATTTGGATGTAAATATAAAGGGTCAGTTAACCACGGATCTATTTCGCTCCACCAGGTTTGTTTAGTAGATTCGTTGAATCTTTGCTGGATAATAGCTAACCCTCTATTACCAATGGTGAATATAGTGCATTTATTATAAATGGGATGTTCACAAATATATGTATTCCCGTACATTTTTGAATATATCGTCGGTTTTTCGTAGTGATACCTCATTTTACACCTCGTATGTAAAAATAAAAGAACATGCGAAAAGAGAATAGCATCAGCGCTATTCTACATATACCATTGTTGTAGTTTCTTCAATATGGTTGATTTCCTCAATTTCCTCAACCATAAAGAATTCATTAACAAATCCATATAAATTAATCGCTAATACCATCCCTATTAATATAACCAATAAAAATTTCTTCATGGTAAAAACCCTTTCGAAATCTATTAGTTTCTCATAAAGGGGAGTGTTTATAGCGCGTAAAAAGAAGAGGCTATGTTTCCATAACCCCTCCTAAGATCGTATTACCCTTACTTGAACCAGGATAACAACTTATTAAGATGTTTTCTCCCTGCGGATGTAGTGATCGTTCCTTCACGTTCAAAGTTAATTGATGCTACAGTTCCCCAAACCGTAATGATTATAATTGCTGCATCTTTGGTTCCCATCATAATGTTTTTAATCAATCGATCTTTTTTATCTTCCTGCATCTGTTTCAGTTTAAGTTCAGTTTCGTTTTCACGACTCTCAACTTTTTCATCAACTTCGATGTCGAATTTCTCAATCTCGATTGCTCGATCCATTAATTTGGTTAAACCATCGACCGTAGCCTTATATTCATCCGATCCTGGTACCATCTCGTTCAATTTTTCGAACTCTCTACGAATCTCTTCATCCAGCATTCCTTTCATCATGCTCATATTCATTTCCTCCTTCTTTCAAAAGTAACGCGTAAATACGTTCCATAATAGGACTTGTTACTTTTGCGAAATATAATTCTTATTTTTTACATTTAGAGTTACTTGTTTACGTTTTTCAAGACCTACGGGCAGAGTGAATAACTCTAAGAATAATTGTGGTCCCTCTTCGGGAATGGAGTTATCAATTCTAAGATCACCAATTGGTTCTTCGCGATTATAGATCATAGACGAAATGTAACCGACCAGTACCCCTACACCAAAACCTATAGTTGCTGCGAGTAATACGTATGTCATATTAATTCACCTCCTTTTCTAAAATGTTTTTCTAAAAACTCACCCGGGAATTTTTCCGATATCAATTTAACATTCATTTTGGTAACCCGTGTGTGGTTTTTCTAAGCTAGAATAGAAAGATTTAATCTAGAAAAGAAATAAGAGCCCATGTGGACCCTCATTTTTTCTTCCTTTTGAAAAGCGCCTTTAATAAGAACACTATTAATAATACGCATAATATAGGTTCCGCAAATATGATAACTCCAGCCGCACCAACCGTCGATATAGTTAGTAAAGCCGCAGCCACCACTAGCGCAACTATAATAAGTAGTATTGTGAATAATATCATTTTATAATCACTCCTTTCATAATAGTGATTGTATTTAATGCGAAAAAGAAAGAGTCCTAGATGGACTCAATCTCTTTGTTATCGAGTGCTCTTTCGCGCTCGGATTGGAATATTTTAGTACCCCATCCGGAAGTGTTGAGTAGAACCAATATGGTCCCCAACACACCCAATGTGATTCCTAATAAAAATGCCATTCCTGCCATCATTCCGTTCACTCCTTTCATTAAATTGTATGTATTTTACGCGAAAAAGAAAGAGAGCGTGGTATGTGTTCCCTCACCCTTGCGGGAGCATAGACGTCCACGTCTTATAAATTTATCGTTCTTATGTTCACTTTTGTTCTCTTTCATAAAGGATCATGTTCATATCGCGAAAATAAAAAAGAAGCCCTATTCGGACTCCTCTTTGATAACCTCTTCTTGCTTTTTACGTATTTGTTTAACCGCCGTATATCCTAAACCTGACATGACCCCTACAGTCAAAGTGCTAAGTAATAAAATTTTAATGTTGTTCATAATTAACTCCTCCAAATATCAATCTCTATTTTCGCTAAGTAGCCAAAAGAATCGTCTATACCTGTCGTAATACATATCTCGACCACATGGTATTTCTAATTTAGATTTCAAATACGTGTAAGACAGCCCTTCCGTTACAGCTTTTAAAATATAAGGGTATAAGTATTCATCTGTTTCTTTCACCAACCGTTCTATTAATTTTATTTTATCGCCGTACTGAGCCCTTTTAATGGCATACTTGGCGGTTAGATCTGACGGTACGCCACTAGAAGTAGTTTGCTCCAAATTAGACGCGAATATAATAGACTCATTACAAGCCGCATACGATTTTTTCCAGTCTTTATACTGCAAACAGAAATGCTTAAGTTCATAGTATCTGTGCTTATCGATGTAATATTTATTTTTCTCTGAAATTTCTGGACGTATTACTGTTGCCATTTTGGGCCCTCCCACTAATAACTTTTCTGAGAAAATCTTCGGTCGCCTTCTTAAGCTTTTCTCGATCACAAGACTCTGGTAATTCGACATATATAGTTCCGTTTTTATAATTAAATATCCTCTCCATATTCACCTCGTTTATAGCACCGGGGCAGGCGCCGATTACTATTTTAATATAATAATTATTATTGTCACCTGCGTACGGGTTTTCACATAATTTTAAATCTAGATTAAATTATCAAATCATTTGCAATATCGGATACTTTTCTGTAAAGTAAGACGAAAGGAGGAGGAATATGACACATGTACAAAGAATACCCAAGATTTTACAACTATGAAACACTAGATTATGGTCGAAAGTCCAGGACAGATGACCCATTACTTTCGGTAGAGGAAATTCTCGACAAGCACGACAAGATCATTGAAGAATACGCTGAGAAATACTTAGGCGGTCCTATACCAGAAGAGAATAAATATAGAGAAGTTGGGAGTGGTGAATCGTTAGATAGTCGTCCTGAGATATTACGTCTATTAAAAGCTATAGAAAGCCCAGCCATTAAAGCGGTAGCTGTAGTTGAGGTTCAGCGTTTAAGTCGTGGAGATCTCGAGGACGCTGGTAGATTAATAAGAATATTGCGATATACAAATACGTACGTAATCACGCCTATGAAAATATATGATTTGCGTGACGAGTATGATAGAGACGCGTTCGAACGAGAGTTAAAACGCGGTAATGAATATCTTGAATACTTCAAGAAGATTCAAGCTCGTGGAAAACTTGCTAGTGTTAAAGAGGGCAACTATGTTGGTTCAGTGGCTCCGTACGGTTTCGACAGAATCGCCAAAGATGACGGTAAGAAAACATACCACACATTAATCGAAAGAAAAGACCAGGCGGATGTCGTACGAATGGTATTCAACTGGTACTGCAATGAAGATATCGGAGTTACAGCTATATGTCGACGCCTCGAGGGGCTCGGAATAAAAACAAAAACCGGAGGTAGTAACTGGAACCCGTATCAAATATTCGCAATGCTGGAAAACGTACATTATATAGGCTGTGTACGTTGGAATTGGAGAAAAACAATTAAGATAATAGAAGATCAAGAGATTAGAAAGCTTCGTCCGAAGGCTAAAGTAGATGAATATTTAATATTTGAGGGTAAGCATGATGGTATAATATCAGAGGAACTATTCGACAAGGCTAAAGAAATACGAGGTAAACGACACCGCACAAAGCAAGATTTAACGCTAAAGAACCCATTCAGTGGCATAATGTATTGTAAGTGCGGAGCAAAAATAGGATATAATACGTACAGAAAACATGGAGTAGAATATGCGCCGGCAAAATTAGTATGTAATAATCAGGTACATTGCAAAACGGGATCAGTTATTTTTAGTGAAATATACGAGGACGTGTGCGCCAGTATCAAAGAATGTATAGAAGATTTCAAAGTAAGAATTAAAAATAACAAGGATGATTCTTTTAAGCTCCATAAAGATTTAGTCGAACGTCTTGAGAAAAAATTAAAAGAACTTGAGGAAAAAGAGGTTGCTCAATGGGAAGCGCAATATGATCCAGATGTACGTATGCCACAAGAAATATTTAAGAAACTTAATGAAAAATTAATCAAAGAAAAAGAAGAAATAAAGAAGGCGTTAGCTAAAGCAAAAGGCTCTATTCCGAAACAGGTTGATTATCGAGAAGAGCTATTAAAGTTTACGGATGCTATAGTTGCTTTAGAAGATCCAAACGTAAACGCTAAAGAAAAGAATCAGTTCTTACGAAATATAATTGATAAGATCGAGTATGAACGTCCGGAGACGGTACGTATAACCAAAGAGAATGCTAAAGAGCACGGAATAGACACTTCCAAAGGCATGCAATGGTATAGTCCTCCGTACAAAATAAAGATGAAACTTAAGTATAAGTAATTTAGGGGTCTTTTAGGCCCTCATTCATAGGGTACTATTTGATACCGATAGTGTTATATCAAGGTTTGTTGGATAAAAAGAAGAGGGTTTGTCGCTGGGACTACCCTCCTTTTTCAACTAAGCTTCTTTCAAATAGAAATCGATAGTTACATTACGATCCACTTTTAAACGACCTTTAAACACTACTTCTTCTGGATCTACAAAGAACTCCAGTATCGGACTTGCGTTAGTTTTGTTAAGCTCATCCACAACAAGACGCTGGTAACCATCTGCCATAAACCGATTATATTCCGTTAAATCATACCACTCTTTATCTTGATTATTTTTATAATAATTCGGATAAAGTTTGTCAAATTCTTCGTTCAATTGCTCGGTAATACCGCTATTGGTTTTATCAGCATACATGTTATAAACTCGAATAAGTTCACTCTGCATAGCCTCTACAATTCCTGGAATAGCTTTGTACAACCCTATATTTTGCACGTTAAAAAATACTTTATAAGTGTTATTCATAACAACATCCTCCTTTAAAATATATTAGTTTTTCATAAAGGGGGATGTTATCTACGCGGTTAAAAAGAAGAGTCCGTGTAGGACTCAACTCACCCTTCGAAGAACAACACTATATCTACAGGATTTTCAAATTCCTGTTTCTCGATAATAGTCTTGAATACTTCATATTTTGCGGGTTCATTTTCCTCAATATACAGAATCTCTTCTAATAATCGTCCATAAAAACCTTGTGAGTAAGATAACATCTCAATTACATCAACAACCTGTTCAATATCATAACCTTTTGTTTTTGTAGCCATGTTAAACACTCCTTTAATTTTATTTTCTCTCATAATAGACTATGTATGGTCCGCGTAAAAACGAAGAGTCCTTGCGGACTCAACGCCTATTCCTCACATAATTGTTTAATCATTCTTACTTTATCGCCTGAAAACACGCTTGAATCATTCGCTATACTAATAATAGCTTTGTAAAATTCTGAACTGTCATAACGTTTTAACACTGAAATTGCCTGACTTTTATCGCCTGAAAACATGTTACTGTTCATAATCGCTTTAACTGCGTCACTATAACCCGCAATCGAAGGATTACTTACCATTACCACATCTCCGATTTTATAATACAAGCCAACCAGTGCTCCGAATGACACGATTTTACCAACCCCTTTAGCAAATTCTCCAATAGGTTTCAAATCGATCTTTTTCATGATAAAACACTCCTTTATGTGTATTTTTCTCATAACAGGACATGTATGACCCGCGATTAAGACATTATCGTAGAATAACGTAACCCGTGTGAGGAAAAATAAAAGGGATTGTCGCGATGACGAACCCCTTTTACTTCATAAAGACGTATTATTTGCTTGATTTGTTATACTTAATTGAGCTAATGCCGAGAATCACACCCAGGAAAGTATCGACAGCTAATACGGTCTGTACGACTTCGATTCCGTACGGAATCCCCCAAATATCGCTAAGCGTTCCGTAAAGAGTACCCGCAGCCGGGAGGAACACAAGAGCAATCCATTTGAGAATATTATAGGTTTTATTACTTAATTTCATAATAATTACCTCCATTTTGAATCAACCAAGTCCGAGTTTAAAGAATACGTAAGCTATAAGTCCACCGACCACAGCAGATATACCCTTATCTACGATTCCATCCCAGCGTTTAGCGGGCTTATTGGTTAAATCTTTGACATCGGTCTTTATCTCGTTTACTGTTTTCTCAACGTTCTCTTCTCTAACCGCAAGCACGTTAACGGCGCTTGTGAGATCTTCGAGATTGTCCTGACGTTTCTCAAGTTCGACAATACGATGTTCGTTGGACTTACTACGGTCTTCAACCGCTGTCAAACGATGTTCGAGTTTAATTTCCATCATTCGACACCTCCCATCCTGAGGGATATGCTTCCGGCGAATATGTATTACCGTCTATGAGAGACTTATAAAGTGTCCCGTTATAATTCACAATATCTCCGGTATTGTATGCATCATGAGCACCTGTAGGTTGAGACCATACGGGATATCCGGAATCGTCTAAACCGACCGGCGAATATAATGATACTGAAGAGCTCGGTCTCCAATTGTCCTGACTTGCGTGGTCCTGGATAACTTTATACAATTGAGGATCACCTACGCCATTCGTACCGTATGTAACGTACTCGCCGATCTTATATTCTTTACCACTTGTCCACGGATCATATATAGTGGCGACTTCCAGGGCTTTTTCTTCTGGTAAACTTGCAGCATACATCTGCAACACTTTACGAAATTGTTCAGCTATTTGTAACTTATTCATTTCGTCACCCCCAAAAGAGCATTAATGATATCATCAGTTGTCGGCGTAACAGAAGGAGTTTTGGGTTTTTCTTCTACCAACTCATAAGTATACCCTTTGAGTTTGCAGTATTTTTCACAGAAAGACTCGTCCGCGATTATAGTATTCTTATACTCGCCATTTTGATAGAGTTTATACCGCATCGTTTAATCCCCCTTCATCTTTCTTTATATACATAATAAGCACGCCGCCGTCGCCGCCGTTGCCGGGGATGTCTGTGCTAGCATCTCCGCCATCGCAGAAGAAGCCGCCACCGCCGCCTCCTGAAGGAAAGTTCGAATTGGGTGAACCATCTCCGCCATCGCAGAAGAAGCCTCCGCCTCCTCCGCCTCCTTCGATGCCTTTTCCGCCATTTCCACAATAACCACCGCCGCCTCCACCGGCACAACCACTACCATCACCGCCGTTACCGCAGTAGCCGCCACCGCCTCCGCAGCCATTACTTGCGTTACCACCGCGGCATCCAATACCGCCGTCGCCGGGATAACTATCAACACTGCTCTCCGCGTTAATGGGCATTCCTGCGTCATATTTTAAACCTATTTTTGAATGATCGAATAACACATTCAACAAATTATCATTGAAAAGCGTTCCATATTTCGGTTGGTAGCCGACGCTTCCTCCTCGACCTATTCCTGTTCCGCCGATACCGATAATATCGTCGAACCCCAATCCGCTTCCACCACCTCCGCCGTACTCGAGTCCGTTACCACCGTTGCCAGTTGCTTCGATATCGTGTGTACCTCGGGCAACAATTCCGCCTCCGCCTCCACCAGCGAGGCCATCGCCACCACTACCAGCAGCATTTGAGGTGGCACCTGTTCCGGATCTGCCCCCCGAAGCTACATAACCATAGTACATAAAAGCGCCGTTTTCATCTTCAATAGACATATCAACACGAGTTTCTCCGCCATCCATAGTACTGTAGCGGTCGGTATCATATATTCCTCCAGCTCCGCATTCTATATATATTTCCGTACCCTTCGGTATTATCTGAGTCGCGATTCTAAGTTCTCCGCTTCCACCGCCACCGCCACCGAAACATGGGTCGGAAGCGCCCTCATCTGCATAATATCCACGTCCACCAGATCCGCCACCGCCAACGATGAAGAATTTAAATAATCCGCCTACAGCATCGGGAGCATTAATCATGGTAGACGATGTAATTTTCATAATAACCAAATTCTTCATATTAGCCATCGCTAACTTGGTGAATGCGTCATTCGGAGTAATGTCAGACTGAAGACCGAATAAATTTTTAGTTTCGTCAGTAATGATCTCTTCTTTTGTATAGACATCAACTTTATTCGCTTTATTTGCTTCAAGATCCTGATATGCTCCAACCCAGCCGTCACCGAGCATGAGAGTTAACCACTCATCTTCAGTCCCTTTGAAACCGTTTTTTACAGCCTGTTCGTAAGACGACAAGCCTCTTAAAGCCGGTATGGGTTCGAATGTACCATTAGGTGTTCGTATCTTTGTCGATACACTACTTATTCGTCTCATATATCACACCTCCGTTGTTCTGAGAATCTCGAAAGAACCAATTGTAATTTTTTCATCATTTAAAGATTTACAATCGATCATTTTGGCTCTACATGCCTCGTTACCAATTGCATAGCCGGTACCATTATCTATCGATTTACAACCGACAAGCATCATGCTATTCCCTGCGCCATCTACACGGAATCCGGTTTTGGTACCACCTTTAGTATTTCCTTCTGCAACGCAACCATGACAATACATTTGACCGTACTGACCGCCTTCGGCGTCTTCCGTCTCGCCGGTATAATAGAAACCCGCATAATTAAAACGAGAATACACATTATAACAAGTACAATGCGATCCATAAGACGGAGTTACACCAGCTTTTCCGTTATATTCATACAATCCGCCAATAATGGTTATTTCTGAACGTTCATGATCGGAATATCCGTCGTCGTTATTATCATGGCTCCAACAGTCTATTAGAGTAACAACTGTTTGTTTAGAATGAATATCACCGGTATTATGCGAATGAGCGTTAAATCCATCACCATTCGAACCAGAGAAACATCGAGCAGCCTCACAACGAATGAATTCACAGCTTAAAGCTTGATCGTATATGAATGCTCCAGCTTTACACACGTTAGTAGCCTTACAATCTTTGATTACCGAATTAGTGGTTCTCGAGATATCAAACGCTAAATATTTACACTCAATACCTGAAACGTTAAGTGTTATATTTCTACGAGTATTCAAGAATAAAGAGGTGGCAGAACTTCCGCATAACGGATTTGCTTCCGTGATCGGACCGCGACTAGCGAAATACAAAGTTTGTGTGGACGCGTCAAGAAACCATCTATATTCAAGCATGTCGGCACAACCTTCAATTTCCTCCAATGCATCACCGAGTGTATCGCTCTTACATTTTATGATTCTGGTATCTTCACATCTGTATTCATATCCTCTCTGAAGCGGATGTCTGTCAGCGTCGGCTATAACGGTCTGATAGTCCACAAGACCATCTTGGAATATCCAGATGTTATTAGAACCGAATTGTCTGTCCGTTTGTACGCTTCGTACGTATTGATATCCATCTACAGTCGGCGCACTCTCGGCTATTACAGCTTTCGGATCGTAAAATATAACTCTACCATCTAATCCGTAAGAAGAAATATTAACGTTACAATGGTGCGCGTAATCGAGATTTATGGTCTGTCTATACACGCCAGGATATATGTATATGTTAGATGCTCCAGAAATTAAAGCCTGGTTAACTGTGGCGAATGGAGAATCGACAGAGCCGTCGTTTTCGTCTGATCCATACGTACTTACATAATACGGTCTATCCGGTAACGGCATATCTCCGTCAACTATTTTGATTTCCGATACGATAATATCCTCAGTACCTTCACGATTATCTATACGAACGATAGCATACGGATAATCGTATTCGTCAAGCTTGTCAATACGTATAACCTCATAATCGTTGATTCTTACACTATTGAAATACGGCACGGTATTTACAGCATTTGTTCCGTTTTCTGAAAAGCAAACTTGTAAACGCTCGTCCAAATTCCATTTAACTCCGACATAAGCATTACCACCAAACGAACCATATTTAAATGTTGCGAAATAATATCCACCAGGAGCCACAGTTATGGTCCCATTTTCGTCAGTAGTCGCATGCAGTCTATTAAGCGAATATATTTTCTGATTAACCCCGTTAATTACATGGTTATAGGCTATTCGGAAATCGACATCGGTGTTAAAATGATGGTTATTGTATGCCAATTCTTCAACGTATTTAAATATTGGACTTTCTGAAAAGCGCAGCATCCATCCTATGGTTGTAGCTGACGACAAACGTAAAAAGCGAGTACCTTCTGGTGACGTTACGGTGCATTCTGTTCCGTTTTCACCCAAGGCGCTATTCGTCTGTATAATTTCTTTTTTGGCATTGTAGAAAGTTATACAAGATATGTTTTCATGTACGGTTTCAGCTATAAACGTAACGTCTATTCCTTCATGACAAGGTATCAATTCTGTCATCATTCTTATACTGTCATCCGTGATAATCCAGCCACGTTTATCTACATATGACCCCTCAACCCATTTAATTGCAACGGTAGAAGTTCGATCCGATATTCGATTACTGCTCCATGTATCAACATCGTTTGTCACATCGTCTAAGACTTCGGGCACCTCTATAGTATCTCGGTCTTTAGGATTGATCCATACTAAAGTATTATCTCTGGTCGGTTCAGTTTCCGATACCTCTATGGAATGTAATGACCTAACTTGTTCACGTACGGCAGTTCCTGCGTTTTTATACTTAGTTCCATCTGCTCCGATACGAACATCCATAAGTTCCGCATCACCGGTCGTACTGCCGGTTTTAAGAGACGTGAACGCATCAATTCTAGCTTCCGCTGCCGCAGCACGATCTCTAGCTTCAAGGTCATTACCTCCAGCTTTACCTTCGTAATAACACCGTGATATAAGATCGTGTATCGAGTCTCGAACTTCTTCGCCGTATACAGCATTTTTTATTTGTTTCAACATCGTCTGTATATCGTTTGGGAACTTCGATACGATGTCTTTAATACTAGACATTACATACTACCTCCTTCTTCAAGTTCTTTTACTCTAGCCTGTAAGTCATTATATATACTTTGTAATTCTTCAAAGTCCTCAGACACCTCAGATTTATACTCATCAAACGTTGCTTGTTGAACATAATCCGTAGGCAATTCAGATATAATTGAATCCATCGTGTCTTTGGCTTGATTCGCTTTAGCGACGCTAGCATTAACCGCGCCGGCAGTCGATAACACTTGCGATACGGAACTTTTCATATTTTTGCTTTCGTTTACTTGTGTGTCGGTCAACGAAGTGCGGTTGAATCCAAACTCGTATTCATTATTTTCTGGCTTCTCGAGATCATATGATATTCTCGTACACTGAAAATAATCGTCTAATTTATGAGGATGTGATAAAACTCGTACCCACGTTCCAACTTTTATTAGTTCGACATCAACATTTAACAAATGCATATCTACCGCTTTGACAGTTAACGCTATCGACATTTTTATATTCTTTTTTAACTCTGCACTACCCAAAGACATCAACTTATGAGGATCATCGCAATCGGAAAAATCAACTTTTCTCTCAATTCGTCCGAACAACGATACGGCAGTTTCGTCCTCGATATAATCTTTTCCGTCGTTAATCTCTGAGATGTCTAATTTTTCATCAGTGTTTTCGCCTTTATCGTTTTCGAGCGTCTTACCCAAAGGAATTATTACCGTATATATATTTTCGGCGGTTATATGCTCTGTGATATCAAGCAAATTAACTCCGAATTCTATTATTTGACTGGATGTTTCCACATCACCATCGTCTTTAGAACTAGCAATAAGATCTATATAACGGCTATCACCAACATCTCGAAAATTAATAATTCCACCAACTACGTCGATTATCTGTTTGTTTATTTCATCTAAGGTTGTAGGATAATCATTACTGTTGCAGGTTATTTCTCCTTCCACGGTAACTTTACCGACTGTGAAACGTTTATCAGCTTCGACTCTTGAATTATGATTGTTTATAAGTTTTCGAAACAAACCGTCCACAGAGCCGCTATACGAGTACGGACGCTGAATCGAATCGATCAGATATGAAAACTCACCCTCACAGTATGTGTTTTTCTGATTGTAGAAATTTCTATCGTCATTCAACACCCTACCTGTGAATATTTTTTCATCATTTTGAAATACTTTGACTTTTGTTTTAAGTTTCTCAAGTTGCCCGTACAGGTTATTACTGGTCGGTAACGTGAACGTTAATGAGCCAGCTTTATTTATTTCCGCTGTTACTTTTGGAGATAGTACGCCACATCCTTCATGAATAAGAGAGGGGTCGTGTAATTCTTTATCGTCTGCGTAAATACGATACATTACAAACAACCCCCTCTATACTCTATCGATATGGTACCGTTTCCCGTTATAGTTAATTCGTTATCGCCCTCAACGGTTCTTATGTTGACGACTCTATGTGTACCATCGGGCAACGTGTATGTCTTTCCTTCAAATGCGACTTTCATACCTTTTCCATCGGACGATTTAACCTCGAACGACGGGGTTACAGCCATTCTTCTTCCTATAATCACAAGTTCGAGTTCCCCATCAACCTTAAGGTCTTTATAGTTTCGAATTATACCGGTTTCAAAATTGAATGTGTCCCAGTGCCAAGGTTCTAGTGAGCTGAATTTTTCCAACTTATATGGCGACAAATCGTAATCGATTGTTACCTTGGAGTTATGTGCTTCAGATTTCCATTCGTTCAACTTTAATCTACCAGTGTAATAAAACGATGGGTCGTCTTCAAGCGTAACGTCAAGTAATCGACCATGAATATAATTGGCAATATCCGAATATACCTTGTGCCATTTTTTGTGATCATAGTTCGATAATTGTCCGTTATCAACTATGAATTCGATAGAACCAGTTCTACTTCCATATGCCACATCGCCAGTCAATGCGGTGGAAAGGTCCAGATGCCAATCGGCACCTGGAATATCCACTATATGTGTTTTTACTTCTGGCATAGCTATAGTCGGACGGGAAGAGGGTATTAAATACCAATCCGCCCAGGTGTTTTTAGAACCAATGATTAATGAATGGTACATTAATTTCCCCTCCTTTTACGAGATATTATTGAACCTAGACCACCATCGACTTTTGGCGTAATAAAGCCAACTAATGTATCACCGTCTACGGTTACTTCCATGTTCTCCATCTTATCTCCGAGTCCTGATACTTCATTTTTCACTTCGTTAACGGCCGTTACGATCTCTTCGTTTCCAGAAGCAGCGTCATCTTTCGCCATGGTTCTTTCAGCAAATGCACTAGCGTTTTCTGCAACCAACTCAATGGTATACGGGCGAGCGATTGCTAGAACCATATTAGTGAACGGATCATCACTCTTCTCGATCGAAGACCAATCGATTACCGCGCGAACCGTAAGACCAAGATCTGAAAGTTCTTCATCTGCTTTTCCCATGATGATGTCGCCTAATGATGCGAATGGGTTATTTATTTCTCGCACGAGGTTATTCGCCGCTTCTACCGCTTCGTTTGTGTTTTCAGTAATACCGTCGGCTAGATTTGACACAAGGACTTCGCCGGCCGTTTTCCATTCGAAGTTTGCTCCACCGATAGTTTCGACACATGCTCCGAGTATCGAGGACGTTGCATTTTTAGCTTCTTCTGTTCCATTTTGAATTACAGCGCTTCCGAATACGGTTATCGCTTCGCCCATCGGACTAAACGTTCTTTTTGTATCTTCTGGCACTTCCGTAGTAACAGGATTCAACCCAACTTTAGGACTCCAACCAGCTACTTTAGCAGCGGTTTCCTCGATTTCCTCTTGTGTCAAACCGACTTCGAGCAATCCGGTTCTGTAGTCCCATAAATATTGATAGTAGGCTTTCATCGCACTCTTTGAACTTTTCTCAAGATTTTTAGAGGCATCTTCGGACTCCTTAGTTGTCTTAGCCATTTCCGTCTTGAGTTCGATGACCAAATCATACAACTTTCTGATTGTCTCAGGACTTTCGCCATTAGCAAGTGCCGTATTATAAGCGGCCTCCGCAACGCCAAGTTGACGTTTTTGCTCTACGAGTTTATTGTTTAAAAATTCGAGTTGTTTTGTGAGCTTTTGCGATTCGGTAGCTGTACTTTCATTGAGCGCCAACCAAAGATCATATTCTTTTTCTAAGGTGCTTATCTCGGATTCTATACTTTCTTGTTGCGCATCGTAATAACCACCCGTAACAGAAACAGATTCGTTCAAAAGTTCTCCGAATTCTGATCTTTCGTCGAGATAATCATTATACAACTTTTGGATTTCTTCCGGATCTTCTTTGATTTTTATAGCGTCCAGCCATGCTTTCTCCGCATCATCGACTGCCTTTTTCTGAAGTTCGAGCTTCTTAGTGACCGCTTCGCTTTGCTTAGCGATTTTGTCGATTTCGCTCGCCGTTTTATCGTTCGCTGTGAGCCATAAGTCTAACTCTTTATCGACAGTCGTTTTATCAAGTTCCAAAGCGTCTTTTGCCTTTTTGATTTGTTCTGCCAATCTCGTTTTAGGTATCTCATCGAGCTTTTCATTAGCTTCCTTATTCTCGTTACGTAAAGAAGCTATTGATTTACGTAGATCAATGCTATCATTAACCAAACCACTGATTATCTCTGGATCTAATTCGTTAAGTTCTGCTATAGAGCGAGCCTGTTCTATCAAATCCCGTTGTTGCTCCATGTTTTCGATTTTTTTATCATTAGTTTCGATTTGTTTTTGTAACAATTCTTCTTCACTAGCGACATTTTTGTTTTCTTCGAGCCACATATCATAATCGTCCTGGATTTTGTCTTGTTCCTCTTTAAGACCTTCACGCTTAATATTTAATAGATCGACTCCGGAACCGCGAATTTGTTCCGACAATTCTGTTAGGCGATTGGTATATTCTATCCTGTCGCTATACGACCTATCGATTCTTTCAGCGGAAGATTGAAGACCTGGTATGTCAGATAGCTTAGTTCCGTAACTATCTCTACTTTTCGAATTTTCTTCTATTTGTTCAATGAGGTGGAGAGCGGTATTATATTCGCCGTCTGCTAGATCGAGGAGTTCTTGATAGAACGGCATAAGTTCTTCATTAACCTCAGTTTGCTTGCGTAGTAGCTCTTCTGCTGAGGCTTTAGGGTTATTCGCCTTCCAATCTTCGAACGTCTTTAATATAAAATCGATGTGCTGCAACGGATCAGCTTTTGCGCTTTCATACTTCTCCAAGAATGTGTTTTTAACCGGACCAACACCGCCGCCACCGCTATCACCCTTAAGTTCTTTAATAAGGTCCATCTCTGCTTGCTTTATGTCTTTATCGGCTGCGGCAACTTCATCTAAAGATTTATAATACCTCGATCGGGCATTGTTATATTCCTCTGGCGTCATAGCTCCGTTTTCGTAGGCCTTAGTAGAGTCATAAAACAGATCGTTCTCCGCTTTCGCTTTTTCATCAACTAATACTTTAAGAGCTTTGGCATTATCGATATTTTGTTGAAGGACTTCCCTTTGAGATACTGTTCCATACTGTGAATTTTGAAGTGTTCTGTGTTGAGTATTAGTGTCTTCTATTCTTCGGTTCACATCACTCACGATTGCATCGGTTTTTGCCGTCTGCCCATTCATGAAATTCGTCCGGTTATACTCGTCGAGCTGCTTCTGATTTTCAGCGTTCGTTTTATTCATCTCAGCAAGGGTTTGGTTTTCTCTCTCCAACTCTAGTAGAGCCGCTTTTGCTTCGTCAGAGTTTGCGCCGGCCGTTGCCACGATATTGTCGTATTTAGACTGACTGAGATTAACGATTTCTTGTTGGCTTTGCACATTTGTCGTGCCGGTATTGACATTCATTTGCATTATTTGGGGTTGGCCTACAGTTTGATAGTGAGTAGTTATATAAATATCTTGCCTAATATCCCCAAGTTCCATATCCATCTCTAAGTTCGCAATGGCGTTTTTGAACACTGCTTCTATATTCTTAATCTTTTGTTCCATGGCTTCTTCGGCGCTCATATCTTTTCTAATACCTTCGGCTATACCCTGTACAATATAGCGACCGTTTTCTGCCATGACCAAAGATGGGGAATTAATCTTGAGTATACTTCTAAATGTATCCACTACAGTTGAACCCATATTTTTAGTGGCACTCACAACCAAACCCGAATAATTACTTACACCGCTTGCGAAGCCCTCAGGCACCCCTCTACCAATTTCCATGAATACTTTCGATGGGGAATTGATAGCGAGCTGCGCTTTAGCAGCACTAGCGGCCAACTTAGCCATATTTCTTGCCGCATTGGTCGCCACATAGGTATGTAACGTTATACCATTAGCAAAACCAGTAACTAGGCTTTTACCAGCAGATGTGAATGATGAAACGTTCGATCCAGCAGCAGTCGCAACACTCTTTACGATCGCTTTCATAGCCGATGTGGCTTTTGATGTTTCGGATTTTATAGCGTTCGTGAACGTGGTCATAAGTTTTGTCGCAGCACTTTTAACTTTACTTGTATTAGAAGTTATGACATTCACGAAAGTAGTCATAAGTTTTGTTATAGCGCTTTTAACTTTACCAGTGTTAGAAGTTATAGAGCTTACGAAATTAGTAACGAGTTTAGTGGCATTAGTTTTAACTTTGGGTTCTACGTTTGATATACTTGTAGAATACGCTGTTACCATTTTAGTAGCCGCGGCTTTAACTTTCGGAACGCCGCTAGATATGGCCTTGACGAATGACTGGATACCTTTCGTTCCTGCGTTTTTCAGTTTTGATTCTAGGCTATCAAGTCCAGATGTATTTATGTTACTTAACGCGTTCGTCAGGGCGTTAATCTTCGCACTTATATCTCCAACATTAACATTGGCCATAGATGTGCTAAACTTAACAAGTCTAACTCCAAACAACACTATATTACTTCCAAAAACAGCAAGACTATCGGTATTCGGAACTGTCATGCTAGCAGAAGCAAACAGTTTTATAGCGGAACAAGCACTAGATACGCGAGCTACGCTTTCTTCTCCGAATTCTCCGATACGGTCGATAAACGTTTTCAACCTTGATCCGACTGTCGGAAGACTCTCACTAATCGAAACGAAATTAGCAATATTTCCAGGTACTGTCGCGCTAGCAGCAGCGAATTGAGCAATCGCATTAGCAGCGTTGCCTATTCGGAACATGCTGACCTCGCCGAACGGTCCTATAGTTTCGACAAATTCTTTTAAATTTTCGCCGACATCTATGACGTCTTCACTTATATCGACCATTTTTTCGGGATCCCCAGCGCCAGTAACTTCGTTCGATGCTGAGGCAAAAGCTTTAATCGCATTACATGCATTTGTAATACGGGCTACGCTATCATCTCCGAGAGGACCTACCGACTCAACAAAACTAGCTAGATTCTCCCCGACAGTGATAAGTTCATCGGCAAAATCGGCTAAACCACCTGAACCGAATAATTTATCTGCCCAGCCAGTTTCAGGGATCTCCCCAGCTGCTGTAGCAAATGATTTGATTGCGTTACAAGCGTTTTTAACTGTCTCGAGTTGATCTGGCCCAAATGTGCCTATACCAGTTATAAAACCGGCTAAACTTCCTCCGGCGCTCTTTATCTGTTCGCCGAATCCTCCAAGACCATTGTCTCCGAATATCGCAGCAGCCCAACCACCTTCATTTGGAATTTCATTAGCTGCGGTAGCAAAGGCTTTTATAGCTTCACATGCATTTTTAACTGTCTCGAGTTGGTCTGATCCAAATGTACCAAGACCTGATATGAATCCAGCAAGATTCGAACCTACGCCCTTTATCTGTTCGCCGAATCCACCTATACCATTTTCGCCAAATATTTTTCCAGCCCAACCGCCTTCATTCGGAATTTCATTAGCGGTTTGAGCTAATGTCTTGATGGCTTCACATGCGTATTTTATAGTTTCTATTTCAGCACCGCTAAATTCGCCCAAACCTTCTTTAAATCCGGCAAGTCCTTCTCCGAGGGGTTTAAGTTGGTTGGCGAATTCTGAGAATGATGAACCACCAGTTAACCAAGAGGTCAAACCGTCTAATATATCCGCAGCTGTGAGCATAAGAATCGCTTGAGCCAAATATTTAACTCCCTGCAAAGCTTCAGGATCAACCGAACTAGCAAGGGTCAAGAATGGCTGCGCATTGATCATGAATTTAGATAATTCAAGACCTAATGACGCAAATGACGTCTGTCCGAACGACATGAAACCGCTAATAACATCGGCAGCTGTAAGAGCTAATACCGATGCGGCTAAAATCCCAACGCCTTTTAACACGCTTTCGTCTACCATTTTGACGCCAGTTACAAAAGGCATCACACTTACCATAAAGCTCGATAAGGCCATACCTATTTTTGGTAAACTGTCGGCAACTCCAGAAGCGAATCCGCTTATAAAACTTCCTATTATCGAACCTATACCGCTTGCTAATTGTTCCAACATTGAAATTCCTTTACCAAGAAATTCCTCAATCTTCGGGAAATGCGTTGTTAATGCCCCTATTGAAACGAGCAGGGCTCCAAGACCGACTACAAGTGCGGCTAGAGATCCTATTCCTACTAACGCTGCTGGACCACCAAGACCAACAACTGTTAATATTGCTAAAGCGGCTGATAATGATAATAATAATCCGCATAACGCTTGCGTCACACCCATTGTAGATTCGACCGGTAAGTCTGATATCGATTTAAGTACCGTTCCTAATATAGCCACGACACCGGTCATAACTAACAATGCGGCCGATCCTAATAAAGCATTCGGACCTAAAGCAGCAGCTATAGCTAAAGCGGCTGACATTGCGAGTAATACTCCGCCAAGCGCTACTGCCGCAGCATACACCGATTCAACAGGTAAACCAGCAATCGCATATAGACAAGCGCCCAATACGCCGACTACCGCTGTTAATACCAATAACGGTCCCATTGCTGATTTAGCAGTCTTGGCTACGGCCAATAAACCGGTCATTATACCCATCAATACACCAATAGCTCCGGTAGCCGTTGCTAAAGATGTAAAATCTATTCTCGATAGTAAGATAACCGCCGTCGCTAAAACGCCTATACATACAGTAAGAGCAACTATGGTCCCGGTACATGCCTGAGCATTTTTCGTAACATTAATAAGCAGTGCCATTATTACGCCTAACACCGTAACGGCGCCTACACCCTTGACTAACCCTTCTGTGGACATCAGACTCATTATTACTGCTATTCCAGCCAATACGCCGATCGCTACAGATATTCCTATCAACGTTGCGGCGAGACCTTTAGCATTGCCTGCGGTTTTCGACACCATTATCAATAATCCGATTATTGTTCCGAATATCATAACAGCCGTACAACCTTGATCGAGCGCCGCCGGATCCATACCGCCAAGAAGTTTCACACAAGCAGTCATGGCTAATAAGGCCATACTTATGCCTATAAATGTCGCAGCAAGACCTTTTGTATCGCCTCCTGGAATCTTATTCACTAACATGAGACCGGCAATAACCAAGCTAAAAGCTACTATACACTGGTAACCTTTTCGTATGTCTTCGGTATTCATGTCTTTCATAATCTTTATAACCGCTATCATTGACAGCATTGCGACACCAACACCCACGAATAATGCGCCTAATCCGGCAGCATCTCCACCGGGAATCTTATTGATCGCCATAAGTGCCCCGATGACTAAAGCGAAAGCTGTTATACATTGGAAACCTTTTTGTATATCATTGGCGTTCATGTCTTTCATGAGTTTGATCACAGCAACCATCGATAACATGGCTACGGAAACACCCACCAAAGTACCAAGCAGACTTCCCATATTCACAGGTATCTTACTTATGAGCAGGAATGCTGATAAAACGCCACCGACAGCTAATACGCCTTTAGCTATAGGTCCCACATTCTCTTCGGTAAGGAAATCGAGCATTTTCATGGCTCCTGCTAATGAAGCGACTGCCAACGAGATACCCAATAAAGTCAAAGCAAGTTTACCTAAACTGCCGTCTACTCCTCCTACCATTTTTGCAGCAACGGCTAAAGCTACGACCACTCCGGCTAACGCAGCCACAGCGCCTACCGCTTTCCATAATTGACCTGTTTCCAGCTGAGCCAGCGCATATACGGACGCAGCTAATATACCAACCGATATTGACATTTTAAGCACTGCGTCGGCTGCTTCCGAAAATTTACTTTTTTTTGGATTTATTCTTTCAGCAAACGCATCCATCAAGTTACCAGCTTTGGAACACATTTTACCGAAGCCCTCGACGCCTTTTCCGAAACTTTCGAATATATCAAGAATCTTCTTAACAGTAACAACAAGGGCAGCTACTCCACCGATTGCTATAATGTGATCCATTTTGATTTCTGGCCAGTCAATCTCGGACCATTTGATGCTTTTTAGCCATTCGAAAAGCTTGTTTACGGATTCTCCAAACCAAGTTAATAGAGAACCGCCAATATCCGTAATGGTACCCAATAATTCACCTTTAGAGGTTATCAAACCAGCTATCAAACCGGCTATAATAAATCCACCAATGGACATCATTACGGTTGATGGGGAATTTATACCTAACAAAGCACAGAAAGCATCTATTAAAGCTGTTGCTACTCCGCTAATGGCATCTATAACTGCGCCTACACCGTTTTTTATACCATTAACCAAACCGAGTATAATGTCTCTACCAAGATTCTCAGAATCATTAAGAGATTTTATCCATTCAGTAATCGATTTAAAAGCGTCTGCGATATTCTTGACAAAATTATCGATGTTTACGCTTTCGAAACCTTTAGATACATCTCCGAATAGCTTAGCCCAGGCATCACCGAAAGCATCTATGATATCTTTAACGACTTTGAGTTCACCAATGGCTTTTACACAATTCCAAATACCTTCGCCTAGAGCCACTAGGATCTTAGCAACTTTATCGATACTGTTAGCCAGTAATAAATGCTCATCTGCCCATTCTTTAAATTTAGTTATACCTTCTGCAACGTTAGCTATAAGGTCCGCCATATCCATATCGAATAAACCCAAGACTGCTTTAAGTAATTTTATTGAACTAATTAAAGATTTGGAAACGACATAGTTAACGCCTTTTAAAGCTGAGCCAAGCCCTTCAAAAACTTTCTTGAAATTATCGGCCGCGCTATCGCTAATGTTCAATGCGTCTCCTAATTTTTCCAAATTATCCGAAAGCGTCTTTGCATTTTCTTCATTATCTTTCGGGAATAGTTCTTCTAAAGCCGCCTTAACTTCCTCAAATGGTGACAGTATATCTTTGAATAATCCGCTCAAAAACTCAAAAGCGCCAGAAAAATCAAGCACCGAGTCCAGCCATTCATTGAATCGATATATCGCGTCACCTATGCTTGCTGTCACATCGAGTATTCCGAGATCCATCGATTCCAGGATATCTGCAAAAATTTTAAACGCTATCTTAATTGGACCGCCGACAATGGTTAAAATAATATCGAGCGCCGCGAATAAACCTTTAAACGTGCTTTCCACCTTTTGAGCTGTCTCGTCGGTCATTTTTAAATTTGTTGAAAATTTATGTAATCCAGCTATAATGTCATATAGCTGATCCGAGGTAGCGGGCGGAAAGACATCAACCCATGCATCTTTAATCGCGGTTATCGCCTTGACCAAACCCTGTCCTGCATTTTTAAACGAATTTATAAGAATCGTTCTTCCATTAAGTTCATCAAGCTGCGATATAAATTCGCTTACTGGCAAACCTAATTTATCAGCTTCGTCTTTTAATTCTCTAAATGCGTTTATTTGCTTTTTCGTATAACCAAGATTTTTAAGTTCCGCATCAGACATCTCTGTAAGTTGTGCGATTCTTTTAGCTTCCGATTTTGTTAATTTGGTTTGTTCATTGTTTACGGCGGTCTGAGCCTCTTTATAATCGGTTGCGTGACGAACGGAGCTACCTAATTTCTCATTAACCAAATTTTGAGCATGAGCGTAATCGTAACCTGCTTTCGTCAACGCTTCGAAACGCGCTTTACCGTTACCAAAATCCCCATTGATAATTTTATCTACTACTGCTCCGTAGTCTTTGAGTGCTTCACTAGCATTTTTAACCGCATTTACGGTACCTTCAACTGGTTTCATTATCCCGGATATTTGTTTTCCGAGATTGGTGAAAGTTTTTCCAAGGGCTCCTTTTAATAAATTATTTCGAGCATCCGAAATTTTTCCGATTATACCAGTAAAGAAATCAGCAAGTGGGGTCAATAAATTTTTAGCTTGCTCGAAATCACCGACGATAAGCTTCCACGTTTGAGCCCATCCCGATTGTGCTGATTCTTTCATTACGTCCCATAACTGAGAAAATGTTTTTACTTTTGTCGCTGCATCTTCGGCAGTTTTAGCAAATTGTAGTGCTGATTGTATCTCGTCTTTGTTTTTTCCAGATTTCTCAGCCAGAGCCTTAGAAGCTTGTTCGATAGCTTCCGCCTCGCCATAACGAGCTTCCGCCTCTTCGAGAGCTGCCGCAACAGCTTCTTTAGATAAACCGGTATATTCGGCTACATATTCGTTAGCTCCGGTAGAAGTGAATTTCTTAAGCGTCTCAGTAAGCACCTCAGAAGTTAACCAGCCTGTTTTGAGCGATTCTCTAAAAGATCCTTCGGCTTTTATAGCCGCCTCTGCTCCGGTTTTTAATTCTTTAGAAGTTTCTTTGAGGGCATTTTGAAATACCTCACCGCCCATACCGGCATTAACTACCGAGTTCCAGTCCATAAGTTTAACCGTACCCGAAGCTAAAGCCTGTGATAACTGATACATAGCGGTTGAAGCCTGTTGTGAAGTCGAACCAGACACCGCCGCCAAGTTCGCAATACCCTGAATTGCATTTACTGACGTTTCGAGATCGACGCCCGCAGCTGTAAACGTACCGATATTACGAGTCATTTCGGTAAAGTTATAAATCGTCTTATCGGCATAGGTATTCAGTTCATCCAATGCAGCATTTACATCCTTCAACGTACTACCTTTACTTGCAGTATTAGCAAGTATCGTCTGAACGGCGTTCATCTGTGTTTCGTACTCTTGAAAACCGGTTTTTATCGGATCGATAGCTAACGCCGATACAATTTTCTTACCGGCATTCATCGCAGAATTTGTTATGTTAACGAGGGCGGTCGTACCTATGACCTGAAGTGCTGAAAACTTGGCTTGTACGGTGTCGATACCTCTTCCGAGATGAGTCATATCGACTTTCTTAGCCGACCTATCTAAATCATTAAACCCTTTTTCGACACCTTTAAATTGTAAATTCTGTTTGAGTTTATCTAAAGAAGACATCGTGGTCCTCACATTAGATTCGAAATGCCTGTTATCAAATTGCATTTCTACAACTCTAGAATCGACCGTTCTACTCATAGTCTAGTGACCTCCCTCCATAAATCTTCCGCTATTTTATCAAAAATAGGCTGGATTACAGGGTTAATGTAATCTCTCCCCTGAACCCAACCTCCAGTTCCGGTTCCGTGACCATATTGCAGAATTATGGCTATCGGAACCCCATCATTAATATTTGAGTTATGGAACACAATCTTGCTTGAAGATGCGCTCTGTTCTATTTCGTAATACCATGAACTGGCAGTTTTTCCTGTTTCTGTAGGCGTAGCGGACGCAAGGGCGGCCACGCCTTCTCGACCATACCTATCAAGAATATCTCGACGCGTAATGTTTTTTAGTTTTTCTAAATATTTAGTAAATTTAGAAAAATCGCCCTTGTGTCTAATATGTATCATACGCTCGCCTCTTTTCTAAGCCATGCCGAGAAGTTTCTTCCATGTTTTGTTTTTAGCAGTGATTTCGCCATCGACTACACATCCATTTTCTTGTTGGAAATGAGCAACAGCTGATGTGAATTTAAGTCCAGCTATTCCATCGATATTTCCAACTTCTCGATATCCGAGTTGATTCAATCGTTTCTGGATAAACTTAACGGCTGGATGTTTTAAGTTTTTATGTCTAGATATCGTCACGGTTTTGGATAATGTTTCTGGTCCAGCGATACCGTCGACGGACGCTCCGCACGCCTTTTGAATATCTCGGATAAATTCAACCAACGTATACTCGTCAATCTTGGTTGGCTCCGATTTAGGTTTAGTTACGCCCAAAAGAGCGTTAACCTCATTTGCTATTTGACCATGACGACTATATAAATATTCGCCGGGACACGCCTTATTAGCAAACCATCTATGGACAGTCATATTTTGTCTATCGATCTGTCCTATCAATGATTTGTCAGCTTCCCATTTCAATTCTTTTATGTTGTTTCTCTTGCATATATCAACAAGCAAGTTTATTAAACTCTTATAAGCGGCATCGGTTATAGCATACGGATGTGTCGTATCTGATGCTACTTCAATAGTTATTGCTCTATGATCGTTAGATCGACTAGATGTGCAATAACTTCTATCTTTTTCTTCAACGTATAATCCTATACTTCCGTCTCGACCAACTCCATAATTAGACGAAGCCTCACTAGACAATTTCTCAAAACATCGTCCAATACCTTCGGCCGTAAGTTGACCTACAACGCAATGTATACTTATCGTATCAATTTTGTGATTACGAGGAACAGTCTTATTAGGACTGATTTTTGTATATGTAACTAATGGACTATTACTCATAATTATCATCCTTTCGAATTTAATTGTTTTCTGCGTGACGCATTAAGCGCTCTATTTTGGGTCATTCTTTCTCTCATACTCATTTTTCTAGCCGGTTGACTCTCGGCGTTATATACTCGAATCAGCATCATTAAACGATTAAAATGCCATGTTTCGCATTCCATAGGTATGTTTGAAGTGATCATCCAGTAATAAACGAGCTCATTCGTTATAATTTTGTTATTTCCTTTTTTCGATTTCGAATCAGTCACTACCGTCGCCGTCATTGGAGCATTCATATATTGTTTAACTATTTCTATCTGAGTATTTGTTATTCTCGTATAAACTTCTGGATCGACGTTTTCGTCTAGCGTCATACAACGAATATAATTAATGGTCTCTTCATACGTTAACCCCTTATCTGTAAGAAATGGTTTACAGTATGTAGATTCCCATTTTGAAATAGAGAGTAAAGAATGCTCCAGAGTCAATGTCTGTTCGCTTACATATATGAATTCGTTATTCACTTCGTCGTATTTTTCAAGACCAGGTACAACTAACTGAAGCATTCTCGTACACCTCCAGTATTTTCGATATTATTTAACAGCGGGATGTTTTGTCGTTTTTGTCTGACTACTGATATCGGCAGGAACTATACCGTTAACAAATTCTGCGGCCTTATCAGCATCTGTAGCCAACTCCATAAACAATTTGGAATATGCTTCGGTCTGTGCAAATCCGTTAGCGATCTCGTCAGATTTAATAAATCTCTTTCCGTCGTCGCTCTTTTCACCATAGGCTTTGAGAATCAGATCTTTGAAGACCTTGATGATTGCAGGTGTGTCCTGAGCAGCTACGATTCTCTGAATCATTTCAGCGAGTCCGCCGGTTGTGCTCATCTGCATTTCCATAACTTCCGCTTTTGTGAGGTTGAAGTAAAAATCCTCTTTTCTTTCTGCGCCATTAAAATCTGTGTATTCGATAGTTTTCTTTAACATATAGTTTTATCTCCTTTCAAATAAAAAAGAGGGAGTCGCCAGCCTCTTTTACTGAATACGACTCCCAAGATTTAAGTTTTTTTTTGTTTTATTGTTGTTTATTTATCAGCCAGCAGCTGCTTCGCCAATAAGTGTAACGATTTCGTCGGGTAAAGGCAGACGAGCTTCTTCGCTTTCAGAACCATACAGAACAGCTTCCAGGGCAGCAAGCTTTTCAGCGTCAACCTTCTTAGAATTGATCTCAAGATGCGCCGTGGGCTTAAAGCCAGTAACCGTTACGGGTGTAGTTGTACATTCCCAAGAGAATGTAATAGCTTCAGGAGAATCATTTACGGTAGCATATGCTCTCTCTGAAGGAGCAGCCATAGCACCATAGATAAGATGAAGCTTATAACCGTAGTCGTTACCGTCAACATCATTGCCGAGAACAGTTCTGTAGCACATACCGAACATCTTTCTCTTCTGCTGACCGATAGAAATACCAGGTGCGATTTCAGCAGAACCGTCACACTCAGCAAATTCGTCAGGGAACGTGTAAGCTTCGATTGAGAAACCGAAATCTTCCGCACTCATAAGGTTGAGGTACTTGATGTCATCAGCGTACAAAGGTGTAGCTTCTGCGCCAGAAGGGCTTTCGGTTACGGCAGTAAGACCGCTCCATGCAGCACCTTTGCTGTAGGCTCCAGTTTCATCAACCGGATAAAGAACGCCCATTTTACTACCGGTCTCGTAAAATCTTTCACCGGTCTGATCCCATTTAAGTTTAGCCATTTTAAACTTCCTCCTTTAATTGTTATAAATTTTAAATATAAAATGGTTGAGATTATCCACAGAGTATGAATCTACGAAACTACAATGCGGTATCTCCAATATTTTATTGATATATCCACTATTTGGACTTTTATCAATCAACGTTACCAAATACCCAGGAGCTTTGAGATATAAAGCGTCATTCGCTCGTTTTACATCGATATCATCTAACGAATATACAATCGCTGGGTATTTCATTTTTACTGACTCAGGGGGCTGAAAATAGACATGTCTATTACCGTCCGGTTCTGTTATGTTGATGATTTCACAAAGAATTTCATGTAACTCTAACCGCTTATTATTCATTATATACGCCCCCTAAAGTCAATATTAGTCTAGGGGGACGGACGTCGACATAAGTCGCTTTCCATTTAGCCCCCATAAACTCCACATATCTTATAGCATGGAAATTCTGATAGGCAAATTGGTCGGCAACTATACTTATTTCATTTGAAATATTTATGTCGTCATTAACCTTGTCCGAAGTTTCGAGTTTTCGAGCATTTCGTGCAACATCTCCAGTATATTCTCGTTCGGTAATGACCGTCTCATATATACCAGGCTCTGTTTCCTCGGTTACGCCGTAGCCGATTTTACCAAAATATTTAGCCATTTTGAATTTCCTCCTTAATTATCAACCAGCAGCTTCGTCAGAAACAAGTTCTTCAAGAGCGATAGCTGATTCAGGCTCTGTGAGAGCGCCGGAAAGTCTTGTTTCCATGAGATAGGTATACTTGTTGAAGTCAATGTTGAAATCGCTGAACTTTGTGATTTCGCCACCCTTTACAGAACCAAGCTGATAGTCTGCGAGGTTTACGATAATACCGAGAAGCTTCTTGGTATTTCCATCTCCATCTTTTCTTGTCTTACCCTCAAGCTGTTCGATTTCAACAATAGCGCTTACATTGAGTGCTTTTGCGAGATCAGCCTTGGAATCGTAAATTCTACGACCGTTAAGGTCACGAGCGAGAAGCATAATGTTTACGAAATGCGGAGCACAGTAAAGAACCGGCTGACCACTTCCCTTAAACTTTTCACGAGAATACAGCGACGCTTCAACCATAGCTTCTGAATAAATGAAGTTTTCGCCGAAGTGTGCGTTAGTGTCTGTACCCTGAAGCTTCGCCTTAGCAGCTTCGAAATCAACGGTCTTATGAATTGTGTAGAGTTCCTCATCCTTCCAGATAGGACGAATGTTTGTTTCGCTGATCTTATCAGGATCTGTATCTTCACGACCGTCACCGATAAGAACTGAAAGCGCCAGGGTCTCATACATAGTGCCCTTCATATTATTCCAGATCCAGTCAACTACGCTGAAGTCTGTAATATCGATTATATCATCGCGATGGAGCTGCTCCTTGATGTAAACTGTTGCGGGTTCTGTCTTTCTTCCAAGAAGCTTGATGTGATCATTAAACTTCTTCTCTTCACCCTTTTTGTAACCCTTAGCTTTAAGTTCTGCCTGACGAGCATCTGCTTTACGGGTACGAATACGAGCATAAGGTGACTTTTTGAGCTTATTGATTACTCCCATAACCCAGCTCTGATCCGGAAGACCGTAAATTTCAGGTGCTCCGGGATTAAGAAGCTTATGATCGGGAAGAAGCTCATTAAGTACTTCTGTATCTCCGAGATCTAAACCATGCGCCATAAAATCATTTTCCTGAGCGAATAATGCAATGGCGTCCTGCAAGCTACCTACGCCCGACTGTTTAGCGAGATTAATAATAGCTTCCTGGTCAGCATGTGAAAGAACTGCTGTTTCGTTAGACTGATTTTTATCAAATACGTTATTTTTCATAACATCATCTCCTCCTTCTGAGTGTTCGACTTCATCATCGTCATCTTCAACGCCTGCTTCCTCAAGAGCCATACCAACCATTGCGGCGCAACACTTTTTCTGCTCTTCGGTCATTTCGTCGTAGATTTCCTCTAATGTTTTTTCGTCATTTGTTGCTTTTTTCTGATCTTCGTTCACTTTTTCACCCTCCTCTTTCTCCGAATGTTCTAAATTCTCTTCGGTGTTATCCGAATGATATAACATGAGTGCATTCTCATCATAATTTATGATCAGTCCGCCCTCTTCATCATCACCGTGAGCCATAACTTCATCTATGAATGCGCCGGGATTAGCCCCTGCCATAACAAGACTGAGTTCACGAATTGTTCCGTGAATAACGTCTTTGCCAACGTGTTTTAATTTATTTGCCCATATAGACAAAGATCTCACATCACCGTTATACACCAAAGCCTTCGCATTACGTCCAGCTTTAGTATCGTTAAACTTACAGCGAGCATACACCCCATCAGCGCGATTCTCAAGAACAGCATGTCCGAGAACTGCGTCTGGAGTAGTATGGTCATGGTTCCAGATCAACGGTACGGTTTTACCATCATCATCTTTAAATGCGTTTTGTCGTATGGTTCTACCATCGCCGCACAATAGATCGTTTCTGGTAGCGTAACCGCCAAAATCATATGTCTCCATTTTGACTTTTTCCTCCCTCAAAATTTGTAGGACGTTTGTCTTGCGACGATCTGTTGTAGTCATGGTCATCGTTAGATCGTCCTATGTTCTTATTTCTAAGTTCGTCAGCGCGAGGATCCTTAGACGGCTTCCAGCCGATAGTTTGTCTTATCTCATTAGATGTCGCTATCTCATTTCTAGTAAATGTATCAGCAATCTTTGCGATTTCTGTAACGGGTACTAGACTGAACGGATCTCTAAAATAAGCTATCGATTGTTTTTTCATTCTCGCAGTCTTTGTGAGGAACTTACGCTTGAGTTCATCAACTACTGCCGCAACTACTGGTTCAACAGTTCTACTATAGTAGTTAAGCATCGTAGCTTCATTAGCTGTCCCATCAAGTATCTCTTGAGTAAGGTTGAGCTGACTAAAAGCCAGTTTCGTCAAATACTCAATCTGAGTCATTAAATTGTTATCAAGAGGACGATTCAACTGGATTATTTTATCAGTGGAATCTATATAAGCAATGCCATATTTAGATCCATTACTCAGCTGATTATGTATATCTTTGACTTTCTCTTCCGCTTGATCTTTTTTAACTTGATGACGTACTGTATACGGCAATTGTATAATCATGTTTAATTTACCAGAGCACAGTTCCTCATCGACCGCATCAAGTAAAGCTAGCTTCCTGGAAAGACGCTGTATAGTCGAATTCTTTTCATTCATAACCGCGTAGAACGGGTTTTCAATAATGCCGACATTTCGCTTATCCATCCAAACGTCTTCATGTTCTCCAGTTCGATCGTTATAAAGATCTATCTTTACAGAACGAGGTTTCCATTCAACTATTTTACCGACACGCATCGATAATATATCATACGAGCCCGTTTCATTAGGATTTAGCGATGTATCCACCGGAACAATAGCTATACATCCTTCTCCAAACATAGAAGCATATACGTCTTGTAGAAAAGCTCGACCGCTTTGATCGATGTTTGCCTCGAGCGTAAGACAGGTATTTAAACCACTATTTATGGTTTCTATAAATCTTTCATCATCGTCTAGTTGGACATGCTCTATATCTATAGAGGCCGCATCCAACGCAAGTCTGTTGAATATAGACGCCAATATTGAGCGATCCGTACCGCGCGCATAACGAACTCTATCAGGTCGATGGTAATATGAATTACCAGCATTTGACCAATCGTATGTGGGGTCTCTGTTGTTTTTGAATGCGTTCCAGCCATGCTGGAGTCTATCAAGTATTCCCATTTTGAATTTTCACCTCAAATACTCTTTAACTGGTTTATGAATTTATAGCCTTTCTGCACTTCGGCCTGAGGAATTTTGGAAGCTTTGCGCTTCATGTTCGCTATGTAGTATTGATTGTTGGCTATCTTTTTTCTGGCTTTTGCGGCTTTAGCAGCTGCCTTGTCGGATTTTATAGAATACTTCATAGCTTTAACGCCGTAACCTGTCGACTTGGATATTCGATTAGAGGTTCGACGCAAATTAGCCGCTTTGTATTTTAAATTTTCTGACTTTTTATGCAACCTCGCTGCCTTGAAATCGCTGTCATTAGCAATCGATTTTCTCTCAAGTTTCGCCGCTTTCTTATCATACTTAGCTGCTTTTACGGCTTTTCTGTTCGCAACCTCGAGGTCTTGTTGAGCATGTACTTTCTCCGACTTTTTAGTCATGTTAGCTGACTTTTTGTCGTATTTAAGAGCTTTCTGTTGTAACTGTAAATTTTTATTATATTTACGAGTTGCCCTATGAACGCCCCACTTCATACCAAGTACACCGTAGTGCAACAACTCATCGTTTCTAACTTCATCCATATAATCACCCCCATTACTCAAAAGCTTCTCGATTCACTTTATATGCGACATACGCATCCATCATTGCGGCAACTGCATCGATCTTATGCTCCTGGCGTCGCTTATACAACTTTCTGTTACCGTTTGTGTCTTCAAGCGCTATACAATTACCCATGGCGAAACACATAAGTTCCTCGTCAAACACAAGTTTTCTTTCTTCTGAAAGTTTCTTGAGTTCACCCAAAGGAACAGATTCGGTTCTAGCGCCCTGAATAACTTTCTCGATTCCAAATGGTCCGTTCTCTCGCTCCCAGCGTTCGACAAACTCTTTAGCGTTATACGGGTCAAAGCCGAAGCATCTGACATCATACTCATTCGCTACAATGTGGTTATCCACATCCTCATAAACTTCCATCATATCCAAAACTGTTCCTTCTAGAATTATCAAACTACCTTCTTTGATGAAATGCTCATATTTAATTCGCATAGCTGATGGTAATTTTGCTAATGTCGAGGAGGATATGTAGTTTCGAGTTTTAATACCAAAAGCTCCGTTGCGTAATGGGAACATGAAAGTGAATGAACAGAAATCATCCCCCTGTGACAAGTCAGCTCCCAATGCACAAGGCATCCCCCAGTATTCTTGTTTCGAGCGAACTGGTATCGTTTCTTCATAAGTGAAGAAATAAGTATAACCTTCCATCGGAATTCCAAAACGTTTAGCTAAAATATCGTTTCTAGTAGCAGGAGCATTCTCGGCTCTGTCTACATCTAATTGATATGTTTCGTAGCTAACGGTTTTACCAATGTTCGGATTGGCTTTAATCCACATTTCTGGCTCAGCAACTTCATCTATAGAATCGAGCTTATAATACCAGATGGACACATGTGGATTAACATAATCGCCTTTTAAGATGTCCATTAACTCCATTTTGATTGTGTCGCCGCTTCCATTACGGACTGTACCTTCAGAACTCATAGCTAATATGAGATAGTCATCGTTTTTGGAAGCACCCTGTTCTATAGCGCCTATTACATCTTCACGAACATCCCCAGAAAGCCATTCATCGACTGTCGCGATTTTACATCTCAAACCTTGGAGCTTATCTATACTCATCGGTCGAATCTCTAGCAATGAACCAGTCAAGAAGTTCTCTATTCCTTTTTTTGTGGAAGCAAGTTTACAACGGTTGGCTTTAGATCCTGTAGTGTTCTGGATAGATCCTTCTGTAAGGAACTTGAATAGAGGTCCTCTGGCTCTAGTGATAGCGGTTCTTATCGGAGATAGAACTTCCTCGGCTTGTCGCATCGTTGGAGCTGTAGTTATCTGATGTGTTGTCGACGTGTCCACATTTAAAAAGTAATTTTGCACACATGAACCGTACATCGATTTAGCAGCGCCTCGAGAAACTATGAGGTATTGCTTGTTGGTCAGTCGCTTCTTTATCTTTTTCTTAACATAGCGACCGCCATGACCATTTGGATTGGGTTCATAAACGCTTCTCTCTACGAAATACCACCAGCCAAATATTTGTTCGGCCCATAGCATAAACGAATCCAATAGATGTAAATCTTCGCCATCGGTTAATGTGAGTTCATTCTCGCAATAATCAACAAAACCCTGGATAGCTTGGTCATCATACCAAACCCCAGGGTTAGCGATTAATTCATCTATTCGATTCATCTCCATAGAGATTTCTTTACATACGGGTATTTCGCCTCGGATTACGGCCTCTCGAAACCGACCGTAGTGTACCGGCGTGGCCGTATTCGATAACGCCATAATGTCACCTACTTATCTTTTTGTCCCTTTTTTGGGTTTACCATATTCGAGTCGCCAAACAACTCACCAATATATTTATTGGCAGCCGTACCGAGAGCGTATGTTGCGACCTGGGTTGCTATGTTTTTACCGGACGCTTTAAGTACTTCATTTACGAACTTTCTACCCTCAGATGTCGTCGCTTCCCGATATTTGGCTTCGTTTTTAAATCGTTCGAGTTTTGCCGAAAGCTCAGCATCGGTCATATCTTTCAGTCTCTTATTTTTCGGCGTTGTTTCAACTTTAGTTTCCGACTCTTTATCTCCGGAAACAGTCTTCCGAAGCTCATCAAGCTCCTGCCTTTTAGTAGCAAGGCCGTTAATCTTGGCCTGTGTGCGAGCCCTGTTTTTGAGAACTTTCTCCTCTGCTTTAAGTTTCGCTAATTCTTTTTCATAGCGCTTCTTACCAGCTGGAGTTAAACTCCCGTCTTTGTTTTGGTATCTGCGGATTCCCCACTTCATACCTTTTGTGCCAAAATGTTTAAGTTCGTTATCCATTTTGAATTATCACCACCTTTACATTACTTCGTGGTTGCCGCCGTTATTGAAGATCTGATCAGCCGGTACGCTATCTTCAGGAACGGCATAAAACTGCTTTGGATTTGCTGCGAAATCGTAATTATACGGAACCGTACCAAACGCAGGATAAGGATAATACCCTAAAAGTATTTCGCCTGTCGGTTCGCCCGTTTCTTCATCAATGACCTCTCTATCTAAAGTTGACGCGTGTAACACATATCCCTCAATCGGATAAATGCGATACGTTCTTAGTATGTTTGAATCATTATATGACGCTTTCATTGTTGTATTTTCGTAAACGGGCGTTACATCTACCAAATAAGCCATTTTAACACCTCCTTTTTATAGATTAGTCCAACCTATATCATCTAAATATTGAACCCAACTGTTCCCATTTGGTGACGGGTCAGTTTCAGGGTCAAGAGCTTCAAGCATAGTTAAACAAGCACTTGAAAAAGTTACTGAGTATTTAAACTCGTTTTCTGTTCCTGAATAATCCATTAAATGCTCAATAATGTTTTTTAAACTTTCAACCGAAAGCGGACAGTCGGCAAAAGAAACATTTCTTCCGATTTTCCCCTCAAAATTAATGGTTGTGAGTGCTGTGCATCCATTAAAATTTTTATTAAGGTTATTGCTTCCGTCATCTTTCAGCTTTAACAGCGGTATCTCTGAAAGTTTTGTTGCATTTTCAAACATATTCGCTGTATTGACTTTAATATTACTGTTAGAAATGTCAATCATTACCTTTGTATTGGTTATCCTTGAATTTAGGAAAATACCATTGCAAGCACTGCCGACCTTTATATCATACAATGGTTTATAGTTCTCATCAGTCCATTGATGTCCATAAAAAGCGTAGGTATAGCCAGTTGATATTATTTTGCCATTGCTCTGATAGACATTCCAAAAATTATAATGCTCATCACTTTTGCCTTTTTCGTATACTCTATCTGCAATGGTTTCAAATTTTTCCGCTATACTCACGATGCTTCACCACCTAATCCGTACTTATTAATAATATTTTCAAGCGAAGATTCAACATCACCGATTGCAGCATTAACATACTCTTTGCTAGCCATCGGTTCAAGTAGTTCGTTTTTTTCAGCTTCGGTGAAATAATCGACGCCTTTTATCGGGGTGTGGCCGTCTTCTCCCGACAAACCCGGCTCTCCTGTGTCGCCTTTTTCACCTTGAATTCCTTGTGGTCCCTCTGGACCAATAGGGCCTATATCTCCGGTTTCCCCTTTTTCACCTGGTGGTCCAACAGGTCCTTGTTCGCCGCGATCTCCTTTCGGTATGACGAAGTTTAATGCTACCTTCGTTCCATCAATCGTAGACTCGACAGACGCTGATTCTCCCGGGGATGCTGATACTGTGAGATTTTCCGGCTTTAAATATTTTGACAATTCCGACTTCATTCGTACAAGCAGCCGTTTTAGCGTCGTTTCATTCATGAATTCTTTACTCATAACGCCACCTCTTACTCTTTAAATATTTCATCCCAAACAGCGTCGACATCTGAAGACGGCATTACGGATACTGTTGGATCTTTCTCGTTATAATTACTAACGAGTTTCTCGCCGTTGATCGATGGTAGATTCTTAAGAGATCTATAATCGATATCGCTAGGGTTAACAGGTATAAATTCGCCACCTGTGCTGCTAGGATTAGTTTCGGCGGCAACCTTGAGTCTCCATTCTATTTCGTCAGCCTGCTGTTTACACATATCCAAAACAGTTCCAGTAGGCGTATCGAAAAGTAGTCTAACTCTTAAGTGCATATATGTTTTAACAGCATTAAAATTAACAGAAGACTCTTTTGGTATGAAATCAGTCCATTTTGAAGATTTATCCTCTATAGAGAATCCTTCAGACGGACCTATGCCGATTTGAGTTAGTATCATGAACACGCTATTGATATGCATGATAATGTCAGCATCAAAGTGCTCATAATCTTCTGCGATTCCAAGCAGCTTCTTTATTGATGTGAGTATGCTGTCCATGATGCCTCTCCCCTTTAATTAACTTTCACATACTCGCTCATACAATAGCCGCACGCTTTATGGTCAGACTTTGAAACTTTATACCAACCTTTAGCAGACTCGTCGACGATGATTTCGAGTTTCTCGCCTTTATTTACTGTGTAAAGCACCTCAGATCCTTTATTTGGCGCTTTTCTAACGTTGAGTTTTAAACAGTTTACAACCACACCTTTTCGAGATTCTTTCTCGACGTTGATTGTCTCTCGTTCTACCTCTGTTGCTTTTTCGATTTTTACTTCCTCGGTATTACGAGTTCTCATTTCTCTTTTAGCCATATTGCTACCTCCTTTTAATTTTGCCTCCATGGGCATGTGTCATTTTGTTTTCTATCAATCGGTGCGATTATTAATAAACTCTCGTCACCGTAATGAATAGCTTTATGAGTATTATCGCTTACGCATATCGCGTTTTCCGGATTTAAAAGTGTATCGAGTTTTCTATTAACGATGGCGTCTTTTGGAACCGGGTTTATATGATGTACCGTAATTGGTCCAGCGATCAATCGATCATCTATACCTAAATCGCAGCCCATATCCCGTACAATAATATCTCTTCTAAACGTTTTCCATTCCTTTGAACTGTAAAACATCTGATTAAGATATCTATCGTAACCGAACGTCTCTAAACCAACTACACCTCGAAGACGCAAGTATTCATACCTCTCTTCGAATGTCGGGATCGTAATTAATTCTGAATACGACTTAATAATCATACTCATCAACAACCTCTTCACTTCTATTTCCACTATACTGACGCATAGCTTTGATGGCCTCTGCGAAAAGCTCTTCCGATTTTTGCTCGGATTGTATTTTTTCAGCCTTCACTTTTAATAATTCGTTCTCTCGTTTAAGTTTCTCCATCTCCAACGATGCTTTTGTTGAACCCAGTTTCAAATAATGAGAAATAACCTGAGAGGAAGCAGTTCCTTCTCGTAATTGTTTCTCAGCGAGATCGTTAGCCAACGATATTAACTGATTTTCTCTTGATTCTGGCGATAGAGCTGGCCTTAACGGTTTATACTCTTTATCCGTATTAGATTTTTTCATAGGTTCTGCCTCCCTTCTAGGCAAATATAGAACGATTACAGTAATGTTTTATAGTACTTTACACCATCTTTTGGTATAGTTCATTTAACATTTAATAGGACGTAAGAAACGGAAAGGAACCCCGTTCGGATGGGAGAAAGAATTATACATCGGAATGGCAAATTGTAATATTAAAAAGCAATGTAAGGGTCATCTCTTACGTCCTATTAAATGTTAAATGAAAAAACCAAAAATCCCCCCGGGGAAAATATAAAGACCGGCGCGATGCAGGGAGGGGGTGTAATTTTTTCGACCCCCCCTATATCTTTTTAATTGTCGCTCGTGATTTTTTACTCTCGCCAAACTTTTTTATAAATGTCCAGCGGATTTGTTGTGATTATTTCGTCTATTATACTTTCTATCACTTCATTTTCTTCCTGCTGTGTCATATCATCTGACAGTTTTGGTTGTACAAACCTTGCAAGATACTCACATGTATCATATCCTTTTTCTTTATCGAACATCAGCCAAGAAGTGAACTGTTCGAAGTAATCATAAGGATTGTCAATTGTGGTTAACATGCATTCTTTCGACATATTAGCTCACTCCTTTCAAATAATTCGAAACTGTTGATTGAGAAACACCTAATGCGTTTGCTATTTCGCTCAAACTATAGTTAGAGTTCTTCATAGCCTTTATTCTATTGACTTTAGCAGTACTCAAAGTGGTACTAGCTTTAGGCATCGCTCTTTCTCTGAGACTATCAACATCAGCATTATCAAGTATTCTTTTAAGTTTGTTCTCACTTATAGCTCCAGCTTGTATAGCATCCCATTCCCTATCGGTGATCTTTATGGATCTTTCCCTTCTTGATACGGAATTCACTTCTTCTCTGTATTTAGTTAATGCTCTTTGACTAGCTTTCTTAACATCACTAGTCTTCATCTTAGTTCCTGTTTCTTGTTCATAAGCTTGTTTCTTAGCATTAACTTCAACATTAGCTTTACGTTGAGCTGCTCGTTCACGAGTCTTATTAAGTTCAGCAGTTCTTAGTTTATCCTCAAGATCAGTTACTTCTTTTTGGTATGTAGCTTTAGCCGTCTTTGAGTATGCGATCTTGTCTGTGTTATACATCTCTTTACGAGCTTTGTTAGCAAGTGACTTCATATCGTTTGCAAAGTCAGCATAAACTACTTCTTTCGGATGTTTAAAGTCTGATAGTAATTCATATGCATTATCAGCTTCTGCCATCTTTGTGCTCTTTTGTGTACGAGTCTTAGTGACAGTAGTTACTTCTCCTGTACGTTTGTTAGTCTTAGATACTGTATATGTTAAGTCGTCTGCTTTCTTATAAAGAAGTGCGCCTTCTGGTTTACTAGGATCATAATCATTAGTCCCTTTTATGTTTATCTTAGGCGTTCCTTGACGCTTATCTACAGACTTCTCACCTTTGGCTCTCGATAATACAGTTGCTGCACCACCTGTAGTTTTACCTTGATACTTCAAATGCAATGAAGCTATGTTGTTATCTTTCTCGCTTTGTTTATAATCGAGCTTATGTTTTTCAGCATCGATAACAACCATGCTATGTCTTACAGCACGGGCTAGTTCGTCAGACGAGGCCCCTGCCAAAGTCATGTCGGTAATCAGGTTCGAGATAACGCCCATCTGAGTACCGGTATTTTTCATTAACTTTACTTCACGACCCTTATATGTATCAGGACCATACTCTGTTTTAGGATCGAATCCCTCTAATCCTTTTAATGGAGGAGTGGATGTTATTTTAACCTTGCCTCCTTTATCATGGGTGGGTATACACATTACGGTATCCCCGTCGAAATCGGCACCGGACAGTCTTTCAGCCACCTTGCTATTAATACCCACGGCATCTGACGGATCGGACCCCATGATCTTTTTAGCTAGGGAGTTCTTATTATTAACAGTCAGTATCGGTATTTCGAACGTTCCACCATGAGGATAACGAACAAGGGCCAACTTAGTTCCATTATCATATCGAGGAGCATACACTTCTGTTTCTTTTAAAGTATTGATAGGCAATATTACATGATACTTCTGCCCTGGTAAAGCGGCAGCTTGTAAATGTACAGCAGCAGAATCACATTCATCCGCAAACTTGTTAAGGAAATGTTTCTTTATTGTTGGATTCGTTAGTGAACATATCTCATCGTACTCTGCTAACTTGTCGGCTTTGGCCAAACCCAACTGCTTCTTAATAAGAGACATGTTCTGCTTGCCAAGAAACTGTGACGGCAAAGCATCCTTCCAATCTTCCCAGTCACCTTCTGCTGCTCTCTTATTAATAAGACCAAGTTTCTTTTTTCCAGTCTTAGAATCTGTATACCAATATTGTCCACCTTGATCCGCATCTTTTATAGCTGAACCAAACGGATTATCTGGATCACTCTTAATCTCTTTAAGAACTTTAGTCATCGGCGTACCTTTTGGTTTGTTGGTATTGAATCTAACGTCAACACCATCTGGTAAATCATCCGCATATACAGCCATGCCTTTTATGTAATGTGTACCATCTACCAAAATACGAACCTGAGAATATCGATTCTCTCCAAGCGATAAGTCCTCAACATTCCTTCTTAATTCCACAACGCCGTCCATGTCTATTCCGCCATCTTCTTTATAGCGAATCTGAAGACGCTTCGAATCCATACTTGCAGGATAGTTGAACTTCTTTTCGAAAGTGTTTCCGCCATCTCTGGAAATATACTGATCCTCATTGAGTGGATGGATCTTATCGAAATCGTATATCTCTTTCCACTGTGTGCCTTTAGGACAAATAACTTTTTGGTTTGTCTGTTGTCCAGGGTTTGTAGCCTGAGGTATACCACCTTTATAAATCGGATATCCTTCGCGCTCTAATATGTATAATGCCTCTTTAAGTTTTTCTTTAGATATGTTGAGTTCTCTTTCAACGCCGGTTCCGACATCGATCATTCCTTTTTTCTCAATCTGTTCTCTTATGAAGTTTGCTGTTTCTTGAGCTTGCTTCATTCGAGCTTCTGATTTATTATCCAACCATGATCTTACTGTCGACTCGTTGACTCCCATTTCTTTACCGATCTGCGTTGGCGTTAAACCATCTTCAGTTAAAGATTTAGCTCTCGCTACATTAATCATTCTTCTTTCATCGTTGGCTAAGGATTTCTCAATACGATACTGTGTTGTCGTTAGACCGAATTCTTTTTTAATATTTTCAGGAGTTTCGGTCCAGCCTTTACTTTTTAATTCTTCGATTCGACCAAGGAAGTCACGGCTGCTATGTTGGTAAGGATCATCGCCGCTTCCCCAAGGATATCTACCACTACGTCGTTTTACTCCGTAATGTATCAAGATGTCTTCCGCTATAGAGCCCATTTTTTATACCTCCTCGTCTAATTTTGTTAACAGTTTGTCAAGATGTTTAATCTTATCCATAACTGGTAAAATATCTTCTGCTGTAGGATTAAATATGTCGGGTTCATCATCATGCTGATATATTCTTAGTTCGCATCCTGTAAGTTCTCCAGGTTTGATGTTATATTCCAAACAAAAAAGAGCAGCATACACTAACAACTGCTCCATATGAACAGGCCCTTTTCCCGTTTTTAAATCATGAATTCTTAAGAATCCTTTTCTGTAAGATATAGCATCTGCCGTCCCAAAGAATCTATCGGAATAATATAAAACTACTTCTGTCGACATTTTAAATCCTATAGCATCGTTTACATATGCATATATGGATTTTCTGGATCTCGGTTGTTTAATACCAAGATCGATTGTTTGTTTCGCCCAGGCATGGAGACGAGTCCCCATTTCCGAAGCCTTTCTGTTGAAATATACTTCCATCGCTTTATCGTCGCTGTATCTAAGCCAGCTAGATTGAGACGGACTAAACGGAGCATGTAAACCCTCAAGATTGAAATGCTTTTTGAAGTTCATTTAACACTTCCTCCTTATTCTCGGGATATATGAATCTTGAAAAAGACATCTTATTCATAAGTCCGACATAATATTCTTGATTCGGCCGCTTTTTAGCTCTCGCGCTTTTTTTGCATTCCAAGGAAGCCCACATATTTTTGTAAAGAACCAGAAGATCAGGGATACCTTGAATCTGATCCATCTTGAATATCATGCATCCTGGGAATAAAACTTTTAACTCATCTCTGAGCTTGTCTTGGAATCCGCTTTCCAACCTAGAACTTCTTGCCATATGTAGTTCTCCTTTCTCCCTTCCAAAATACAAGAGAGGTTGCTTGTTTCTTACGAAACCGCCCTTTTTTAACTCTTCCTCTCATAAAATAGCATGTAATTTTCGCGAAATTCTAAAAAGGCAAAAAACAAAAGACTTTGTAAAAAGAAAGAGCCCTTGTTAGGACCTCGACTCTTCCTCTTTGGATTCGAATACTTTGTCTATTATTCTATCCGATGCTTTTTTGACAATATCTTTCTTACTTCCTGGTATAGTTTCGTTAAACACATCAAGTGCAGAATTTACACATTTGATGTAACCTACCGCCTTTCCAGTTTCATATCCGACTATCAAAAGACCAGCTCCGATTAAAATATTTTTGATTTTCATATCCGTCACTCCTTTCATATAAGAGATTGTATATTTAGCGAAAAAGAAAGAGCCCTTGTTGGGACTCAATCTTTTAAGTATGAAATATCATGTTTGGTTTTCATCAACAATCACTCTCCCACCATTTAAGCCTTTGACCACAGTGAGGACAGTAGTCTGCTGTGAAACACGCAACCCCTCCGTTACACTTTGGACAGGCTTCTTCTGTGCATTCTGCTGGTATTTGCTTACGCCACGCTTCCGCTATATCATTTTTATTAAGCAACACCAGATCAGTCACGCCCTCTTCTTGTGCAATTTTTATACATTCGTCAACTACCCGTTTATCAAATGATTCAGCTACTCTAATCGCTATTTCTCCAATGAAGTTGAGATCCTCCCACACTCATCGACTCTATGAAACTCGTTGGCTTTCTTTATAATCGATTTTATCTTACACAACTTCTTCATTTCTTTACTTGTGTTCTTACTGAACTGAACATTTCTCACGAGATGGTAGAGGAACTGGGTAGCTTGTTTGTCGTCTATATTTACATCCAGTCCTCCACACCACAATGGAAATGCTGAAAAGTCCAAGTCCGCGTCTATCAAGTTTGCGCCTCTCAAGTTTGCGTCTATCAAGTTTGCGTCTCTCAAGTTTGCGTCTATCAAGTTTGCGTCTATCAAGTTTGCGCCTCTCAAGTTTGCGCGTTCCAAGTTTGCGCCTCTCAAGTTTGCGCCTCTCAAGTTTGCGCGTTCCAAGTTTGCGCCTCTCAAGTTTGCGTCTATCAAGTTTGCGTCTATCAAGTTTGCGCGTTCTCCTTCTTCACCATTAGTTCTTAACCATAATTTATGATTGTCTAAAATTTTATCAAGTTCTTTAATATTCATAACATTTATTCCTTTCCTAATTTGTTTCACCATTTCCGATTTTACAGACGCCATCTCTTCGTCCAAAAATATATGTCTTATTCTAGTTTCAAGTAAAGGCCAATAATCATGAACGAATATATCCAATAAATCTTTTTCCGTAGGAACATTCATTCTATCGTCTCCTAACAATACCTCAACTCGTCTACCGAGCATCCTAACGCTTTTGCGATCTTATCAACGTTGTAGAAGCTCGGCGTATGTTTGCCATTTATGTATTTGCTAATTATAGTTTGATGTATTCCGGTACAAGCAGATAGCTCTTCCTGAGTCACACACTTGCGCTGCATGATCCTGCACAGACGCGAGCCGAATTCTCTTCGACATTGTTCCTCTGTAAGATCAATACAGCTATCCGGTAGTTGTCTGAACGATTTATCAAAGTCGTCGTAAAGAACTGTGCTGCCGTCTCTCAATTTAATATGTATGTCAAAATCGTTGATACATTCGTAGTCAATCATTTGCTCGTACAGAAAAGGGTACGTACGTTCTAAATTGTCTAGTGCTCTTTCTATCAAAATATCAATCTCCTTTTATAACAAAACGACCATGGTCAAAAATATTTGTAATATATGTATGAATTGGTCCGTCCATAAATTAATTTTCTTTTTATTAGCCTTGAGATCATCGGTCACTGCATGTATGAATATATTCATAAAAAATACAATCATAAAAGACGTGCCGACATTGAAAGAGCAAATATAAGATATAGGTAACATGATCATGAACGCCCAACTAAAACTGTGCATCAATAACGCCCAAATATAATCATACTTGTATAAATCTTGTGGTGCGTTTTTCTGCCAGTATTCTTTTTGTTTAGCCGAAGCGAGCCAACCCTGTAGATAATAATCGTCAACAATATGACAGAACACCATTAGAATAAATATAAAATCTGTATTCATCGAATCTTCTCCTTTCTAAATTCGCCATCCCTCATAAAAATTCGCCAAAAACTCGTCTCTGGCCAAAAACCCACTTTTTTCGCTATATTCTTTTAAATTCTTGTATTTATTATATATTTATAATATTTTCTACTTTTTAAAAGAAATGTTAAAAAAAAGTGGGAAAGTGTCCCAAAAACCCGCAAATGCCCCAAACGATGGGCTTTGTAGGCTGCCCACTTTTGAAAAAAAAGTGTCCAAAAGCCCACTTTTTCTGTCCATTGACCATTTTTCACAATTCACGAAAACGCCTTTGGTCAAATAAAAGTGTCCCGTGACCACTTTTGTCCAGAAAAGTGTCCCGAAAATCCGAGCAAAATATCGCTATTTTTCGCCATTTTCATCCTTCTCAAACAGTGTTTTTACACACCAATATGCCGATAAAAGCAGCAAAATACCTCCATCGGTTATAGTAAATAAAGCTATATATAATATCATTTGCCACAACGGAAGTAATAATAAGCATTCGAAAGCAGCTTTTAAATGTTCTAAAAACATAGCGTTAATATCTTCAGTCATTTGACAAATACCTCCTTAATTCATTTGATGAAATACCGATCTTACCAGCTATATTCGCAAACTCAGTGAAAGCCGCAAAATCATCTACCGGTTTCATTTCAGCCCTCAATCCACGTTCTAACCATTCTGCATACCCCTTAGCCAAAGTTTCATATTCATATACACTCGGCGAAAAGAATATCAATAACGGCCTAACCCATATCGGACATGTGAAGACCGTCTGGGGGTCATCAAATGGATTGAACTCAAACTCATACCCACGTTTTATGTACCATTTCGTAAACCGACTACGAATCTTGCTCATTCTTTTTCGCCTCCATCAACTCAGGATCATCGTGAATATTACCGATGATTTCCAAACACTCACTCGACCACATATCATATGGAGTCGGTGCATATGTGCCTACTACATTATCAGCAGTCTGTACAGCCGATAGATCGAAACCAGTAAAACTCGGAGACGAGAACCACACAACGACACACAATCTACCAAATTTGGTCTTTACGATATCCCCCTCAAATATATTCTTTCCATTCTTATCCTTCAAGCCGGTATACTGACCGACAGTTTCTGGGATGACTGGAATAGCTTGACCGTCGATCCAACCGATTTCCCAATCTAAATATATACTGCCATAGTCCTGACAATCGAGCTCGAGTATACAACAATAGTTTTCAATACGTATAAGATATCCTTCAACCCATCCACGACCGTCCGTACGCTTTCCTCTAAACAATATTTCTCTCATTTAATCCGACTCCCTTCTATCAAACTCCCCATTCCGCCACAACTTAAATAAATCATGACCAAGCTTTATCTCACGATCAGTACGCTCGTTATCGTTACCAAGTTTAATCTCATACATGCTTAATCGATTCTCATGTATAAATATCTTGTACCCTAATTCGAAAAGACGAGTAGACAATAAACCCATTTGGCTCGTACATACAATCTCGTCGTCATATTTTATACATCTCTCAGTTTCGCGCCAACCAGAGGTGTATTCGATATATCTGGGTATAGAATCATAACTTTCATAGAAGTGTATTTCTTTAATCATCATTCTCCTCCTTTTAAAATCGGACATACCGACCTGTCACATGTTCCCCAGGAACAACCCTTGGGTCTATTATTGTTGTGATGACAAGTCCAACTACCAACACGATTTTCATCGTATGAAAGATGTCCATACTCGCAACGATATTTCATCTTATCGAAAACGTCCGTACAATCGTCAGAACCACTATTCAACGCCTCCTTAGCTTTATTGAGAGCGTGTATCCTGTCCAAATTGCGATTTATAAATTTACGATCACTGTGAGTCGAGGATACCGCAAACGTCTGAGATTTGATCTCTCTGATAATGACATTAATTATCGCCACCGCTTCTTCTTTTCTCATCCCCTATACCCCCTATCAGTCTTCCCTAAAATATCAATCTCGCCTTCGTCGCTTTTTATCAACGATACGGATTCAATATATTTAGGCACAAGTACGAATTTATACCCATACTTCTTCGCCCATTTTTTGTTAATACGCTTTTTACGATGCTTTCTTACTTGTACCATAGTAGGTCCTGCACATTTAAAACCTATAAATATATCATTAGTCCAACATCCCGTCGGATACTCCTCAGGTTCTACATCTATACCTAATAATTTTCTAAGTTGGTTTGGGGTTACTATTGTCTCAGCTTCAAATGATAGATCGGTAAATGGCGAAATCTGAGGAAGAGGCATTGGTACAACATCGTCAACATCGATAAATGAGGGTAAGCTAGAGCCGAGCAGTCTGTCGCCAACCATGAACTTTAAATCATTTCTATCTTCGCCCATTACGATCCTCACCTCTCAAACTCTCAATAAACGCATGAACCTTCTCCGAACAGTCGGGGCATACATGGCCTGAAAAGCTGATATCCCTATCGACATATCCTATCTCGTTATAACGTGTCAACCACAAACGATCGGCAAATTCCAATCCGTGGACATTCTCAGGAGCAGAATACATAGAACCACAAACCCCACAATACATATCACGATAATATTTTTCCCATGGATTTCGAGGAGCTATCTCATATTTAAACCTCTTTCTATCTCCATACCTCTCCCTAGCGACACTATACGCCTTTCCTGAATATGCATATGATTTATGATACACACCCCTGCCGATCTCATTTCCGTCTTCGTCATATTCTATAAACCATATTCTAAATCTTATATCTTCCATTTTTTATTCTCCTTTCTCAAGCGACTTAATCTTTGCTAAAATATCAAGAACCTCATCGTTCGTAAGAGTTCCTAATACGTCGTCCGTTATAGGCGTGCCGTAGCACAAATCCCAATCACCATCGACAAATATAGCCACTGCCAACTCCCACAAATCCGAAATATGACCGTAACTCATATCGTTCTTAATCACGGAAGCGCCGTAATTATTTTCAAATCTAAATAAATACTGTATACCGTTAGCATAGTAATTTGTTTTCAATAAATATTTCTCAAAATCACCGCAATTTAATTTCAAATTCATTTTTATTCTCCTTTCTTAAATAAAACCAAAATTAAGAGCGCTAGCCAAATTAGCTAACGCCCTCACTCGAGTCAATTCTTAAATATCTCTTCTTTCGAAGTAGACTTCGCCATTCCTAAATATAACCTTTACAGGTACGCCGGTTTTCTTTGCGTGAATCCAAAGACTCTTATAACCATATATCGGCTTTTCATAATCATCAATATCAAGTTCGACCTTTGTGAACTTAGTATTCATACTTATAAAATGCTCGAAAATAGGTTTTAGATTCTTATGTCTCCTCATTTCCGGTAACCTTCCAGTTTCTACAATTCTCATAACCATCTCTCCTTTAAAATATAAATTTATTCGAATTTACCCTATAAAGGAAAGTGTTTTTTACGCGAATGAATTAATATGATAATTGCTTATACACCGGACCACGGTTTTTCTTAACCTGTCCACTACCTAACATCTTATGATATATCGCCATAACCTGCTCATCTGACATATCCCGAACACGATCCTTCCATTTCTGTCCGTTATAAGCCCTACTAACAGCTAACCTCATGGTGTGTATGTCCATAAATATCAACCTCCGAATACCCTAACAGCGAGGAATATTCCCCATGTGATAAACGTTACAAGGAACCAAATCTTCCAGCTATTACGTTCGCTTTTAAGTTCCTTATATTTATGTATCAATGAATCACACATGAACTTATCACACGTATATACATCCATGCCCACGTTCCAATAATCCTCACCGAGAACCTCATTCTTGACCCGGTTGATGTTATTTCTTAAATTTGAATATTGCAACAAGCCTATTTCTAAAGCTGTAACTTCTCCCTCATACTCCTGATCCCAGCATAATTTGCAAATATCATCGTTAACGGTTTTACAATCGCACTTACCGTCCGTACAATACCCATAATTCGTGGGGCAGTCACGGCATCCGCCATCAAATATCTCGTTTACACATTCCGGATGCTCAATCTGTAATTTTTCCCTACATGTCATAAATATCAATCCTTTCCGATGATTAAATCATGCGCGTATAGATCCACCGCAATCTCGTTAGTCAACGATTTAAGATGCGCTATTTCATGATCGTCCAGCTCAACACCCAGCTGTTCGAGTATTTTAATTTTACGATTTATGTATATTTTTAAAGATGTCGGATTCCAGGTGTCATACGGACCTTTAGTTTTTACTGGCCCTTTTCTCTTCCTCTTTTTCTTAGGTTTTGGCTCATCAACGACTATATCCTTATCCGCTTTCTTTATAGCATGATATGCGGTTAAATCTAAATAGCCTTCGCCATTTCTTCTTAACTCTCTATCTTCCCTATTCAATTTTTGCTCGCTCCTTATTCGGTTCTATTTTATGTATAACGATGACAGAATGATGGACATCCAAACGGCAAGCATGGTATTTAAACCACATAAGAAATACATTCCGTCTTTATAGGTTTTCACAGCATTCCGAATATCCATCGCCCCCACCAAGACAAGTATCAATACAAGCACAGTTTTCATTTATCTCGCCTCCTCAAACTTTACAGGTTTATGAGTATTTACATTACACGGTTCTTCCAGACACTCACTACATGGCTCCTCGTTGTCCGACATCATCCAATACTTACATTTCTCGCAATACCCTCCGAAAAACACTTCTTTTACATCGTTATCATTCATTTTCAGTCCCCTCCTTATTATCACTCTGAATATAACTATTTAATTCCGGTTTATGTATACAGGTCCAGATACAACAAAGGATATTCCAACAGAAAGCTCTATCATGCGGCTCATCGTTGTCACCTCTTAAGAATTTAAGATAGTGTCTGATAGCCGAATCGATATAAACTTTCGCCGGAATACCCTTACTCCAATTGTTTTCACCGTATTTATTGCAGCCCTCTTCGAAATGCTTCGCTACCTCGAGGAACATTGTGGAATGGTTTAAAGCCCAACCGTCTCTACGAAGAGTAAATAAATATAAAGATTCGTATAGTTTATTTACATCCCCGTCTAGTTGAAAAAAAACGATTGGTCTCAAAGGTGTAGCAGCGCTGCTCGAAATAAATAACTCTATGTATTTACTAATCACATCCAAAGGCAGCAAGTCACATCTACCCTTACCTATTCTCATATCTCTAACAGCGCCAGACTCGAATTCAGTACGATCTCCGCTGTCTTTTATACTTCCAATTAAAACATCCATTACATTACTCCTTTCATTTTGCATTTTCTCCGCTTCTCATTTCTAAAATTTCTTTTGTTGAAATGGTATTCTCACTCCACTTACATCTTCTACAGAAGGCTTTATTATATTTATCAAAAGATCCAGAACAGCTCTCGCAACACTGCTTATCATGATCCACAAACGGAAGCCTCGAAGGAGACGCTATCCAGAAGTCGAATTTGATCATAGATATCACTCCTTTTTTATCGATTACTTTCTCCAGTAATAATCTCCGAATATGGAAGTTCTTCGATCCATTTACAGAATTCTCGCCATTCATCGAGTTTATGGTCTTTACGAGCGCGATACATATTTTTCAGAACTTGGTAGTTAAGTTTTACAGTTCTCTTCTGGTTATAGCTGCTCGGAAGAAGCTTTATCATTTGCCACCAGTATTTTTTGTCTTTGGTTTTTAGGAATCTATATCGATACGTATTCAGAACATCTACTGTTAACTTTAGAAGTTCCATAGATGCCAAAACACATTCCCCGTTAACGAGCTCGTTTTTATTCTCCGGATTACGAACCGGACAATTGTAGTCAAAACCAGCTCCAGGACAGTCGAGACTTAGTAATTGCTCACAACTAAAATCCTCAATTGTAAACTCCTTCTCATGAATCTTATGCATGGTTGAGCAAGAGTTGGTTTCGATGTGTGGCTCTAACGCATCCGGGTCTAAGAAATCGTCACCATCGTCCATGAATTTCCTACCCTTGCGATACGTTCTAAATTCCTTCCACCAATATAAAGGAGCGGTAATATCCACATATACATCAATGTAGCGTATCGCTTTACCATGGTCATCCCCAGCATTAGCGAGCTTCATCATTAATTCGTGATCGTTCGGACCAATTCCGAGAGCGTCATAATACACCAGCTGCTTTTTTATTTTACCGTCTTCTAAAACATCAGCCTCGGTTACACCCTTAAATCCGCTATCGCTCCTATCCCAAGAATTCATCGGGTTTCTCATGCCTCGTATCGCATGTTCCCATCCCACTACTTCAAAGTTTTCAATTTTTATCATTAAAATTCATCCTCCCTTGGTAAACCCAACATACTAAGTTCCTTATCGATATTCAGATCGAGAGTAGTATCGAAAGACATATCAAGTCCGACATTACGTTTCGGTGCCTCGGGCTTAAATATATTATTCTTACAAGAATATTTATCTCTACCGTCCACAAGCTCATATCCCTGATCGTCTATATAAGCGTCTGGGGGCAATGTGGCGATCACCGCATCGGCGTAAGCTTTACGACATGATTCTTCCATATCGTTTATGAACATGCGTAAAAGAATATCACCACCGCATACAGGACAATACCGAATTTTATGGTCTGATAAATATCCACCTAAATCGCTTATGGACTTTTGGTCTTCACAAAAGTTACACATTTCTTCCATCCTTTCTTTTTTATAAAATTGAAGAGCCCTCGTTATGAGAGCTCCTCGTCTTCCTGTGATTTATTAATGCGTGCACCTAATGCGCCAACAATAAGTAAAATTATCGGTACTGGAAACCAGGCTATTATTGTATGCAGATCGGACTCGCCTACAACAAATAAACTGAACAATCCCAATAAGGATATTCCCACATTATGTTTCGCAATAAAGTTACAAATACATTTCATAATAAATACCACCTTTCATAAAGTGGTGTGTAAACTTCGCGTTATTTAGTTGATATCAAAACAACGTTTGTAATATGAGTCAGATACACCTTACCGTCAACTTTAACCTGAATCATATCGCTGTTTTCGTAATCGCCCCAAGATTCGACTTTGCCTTCGATGATTTCACCATTAGGCATCGCTATACAAACCTCTTCGAATGAATATGTCGTATCTACCATTTGCATGTTACATCCGGTAAAGAGTAACGCAATTGCAGCGATAGTTAAAATAATACCAATCAACTTTTTACTCATGATCTCAACCTCCTTATCCCAAACTTGGAATCTGGAACATGGTATTACCGTTTGTTACAACCTGAGGCAACTTACCATCCCATTTCTTCAGGTACATTTCTTGTAATATCTTATCAGTCAAAGTCTGTTCGAGAAGAGCATTAGCTTTTGCTGTAGCTTCCGCAGTAACAATCTTAGCGTCGGCCTCGTACTTAGCCTTCAACTGCTTCTGTTCTGCTATCATTTTTTCCTCAACCGCATTCTCGAAAGCATCTGAAAAGTCTATATTAGTTATTACATAACTTACAACATTTACGTAATATTCATCCTTAAGAACCTCGTTTATCGCTTTTTCAATTGTGGGTGATAATGACGAACGGTTTTCAATAATATTCATTGCAGCATGACTCGACAATACCGATTTTGTTTTCTCGGATATTATAGAACTTATTCTGGTTTCGAGTGACTTTAACGATCCATATGTCTTTGCTATGTTAATAACTTTATCCGGAATAATTTGATACTGAAATTTTGATTTAACTTTCATCTGCTGAGCGTCACTCGAATACGCTGCTTCTTCGAATGTAATTTCTCTTACTTTTGTGTCGTATTTCATATATCTATCGGTTATCCATAAATCGAAGTGCGTTCCATCGTCTTTTTTATCAACAATTTTACCCAAATGCTTAACTACTGCTACTTCGCCGCTATCGATTGTGTGAAAACTGAACGGCACCAATATAAACGAGATGAGTAATGCGACTCCTAATATACATAGTGCGATACCGCTACCCTTTTCACCGACATCAAGTGAAGCCGATCCAATGACAAATGCGACCATCATGGCCACGAAAATAATAATCCCTAAAATAATACCAATTACCATAATTTTTCTCCTTTCATTTTTACCATTTAACCCAACGGGTTTCATTAAACTTTTTCTTCTGACTAAGAGCTTTACTTATAGCCAGGTCTATACCACTTCTCGACTTGAGGTGGTAATAATATAAATCTTTATAAGGCGTATTGAGTCTATCAATTCGACCCGCAGACTGCTGCATAATCTTATAGCTGTAATTTTGAGAGTAAAATATAATAGTGTCGGTTTTGATACAATTCCAACCCTCGGCCCCAGCTGTATATTGAACTAGGTAAACCCATTTCTCGCAATCTGGAACAGGCTGGTGTTTATGTCCATTCCATTCCGCAATTTCTACATCCTCGCCGTAATATATGTTTTTCAATATATCAAGCTCGTAATCGAAATTATAGAATACTATCATTCTTGGATGTTTCTCAAAAAGCTCTAACATCGCTAGTTGCCTAGATTCGTCGGTATTCACAACTCTACGAAGCACATAACATAATCCCGATGCTTGCTCGATAGGTTCGTTTTTAAACGGATCCCATCGATTTCGCATGACATCTTTATACTTCGGAATATCATACTTGACAAACACGTCTTCATGATGTGATACGGTCGATCTCTTGAAATCCATATCGATGAGTATGCTATTTCTCAGTCTGATCAATCGACCTGTGTCTAAATATCTATCGATCTTCGGATACTTGCTAAACCGGCTGAATACACAATGATTCCGATAGAACTCAGTTCTGTTTTTAAAGAAACCGTTAGCCAAGAAAACAGGAATATAATCCTCCCAGGTGTCTCCTGGAGTTGCAGAAAGTAATATCCAATTATTCACTCGGGCGATTTTTAGGAATGACTTTACCCATTCACCTTTGCCAACGACCCTCTGTTCATCGAATATAAAGAACGCATTCGTGACATCCTTATACTTTCCGATATTGTTCCAGCTATCTACTACAACTTTATGTTTATAACGACTAACTTCCGGATGTGTGGAAATGAGAAACGGTGCCATATCGCCTTCCCATTCACACTGATCCCTTTTACGCGCTGTTGTGATTATGTATAAGTCTTGCGGTTTTTTCATCGGCGAGTAGCCTTTACTGTCTATATCCCCGCCATTTTCCTTAAAATAATAGGCAAGGGCCGTCCTGGACTTACCAGAACCGACCCCGCCGCATAATATACATCCGTTTTTCATTTTACGGACTGCATCTCTTTGGTAATCGTATAGAGATATCCCCACGACAACCCTCCTTGTTAAACGTACATTTTACCATTGTATGGCCGTTTTTCCTCGATCATTTTATACCAGCAAGAACTATGAATATATTGCTTTATTCCAGTTCTAGTGACCACAAGTTCAGCATTGTGATAATGTGGATTCTGTTTCAGAATATTATCGGGAACTTGTTCTACTTGCTCGCTGCATATCGGACATCTGGTGTTAATGATCAATCGTCTTGGCATTTTTAGTCAGCTCCTTATGGTTCCTATTTAGTCAATTCTTTAGCAGCTTTGGTTTTAGCCAATCTCTCGGCAAGATGCTTGGCGGCCAAAGATATGATTTCATCCTTGTGTTCGTCCATAAATTCTGTAATCTTACCCTTGAAATAAATGGATGGCTCATTCTTATATCCGTGATAACTATTCTTTGCATAAATATGATCTTTACAATCCGTCATGATAGACTTAATAATTTCTTTTTCTGCATTTTCCATCACACGATCACATATAGCATTGTCGTCGATACCGACTGCAAATTGTATAATATGTTCCATATTTTTCTCCTTTCATTCTTTACACATCTCTTTTTCGTACCCTAGAATTTCTTCTAAGGTGGCCCATTCCGGTTTCTCATTTTCTTGAAAACTATTCCATATAGCCTTCATGTTTTCGATTTGATGTTGTTCGTCACACGCCCATAGATTTTTTGGATTTCGATTTCCATTAGCGAGATAATATCGACAATCCATAATCATGCGGCTTAGCATCATATATCGAAATTTCAATTCGCGTTCGTTCCATTTTTCCATCTTAAATCATCCCCCACTCTTCGGCGTTTTTCATATGCTTATTACGTGCTCTAGTCCAAGCCATTTGTAGACCCCATTTATTGATCTTTTCAAACGTCAAACCAAAGCATGCTAGGACATCCTCATCTCCTGACCAGTTAATAGCGTACTCATGATTATCCATCTCATAGAGAAACGCCGCCTCTGCGAAATCAGGATCGTCCTTAATCTTCTGTAGCATTTCCTCGGACTGTCGTTCAAGCATAGCGATTAAAGGTTTAGCATTTTCACGCTTGACAATATCGCCATGTCCGAATACAGTTACGCACTCCTCTTTAGTTGCGCCGAGTTTTTCTAAAGCTTCTTGGAGCTGCTTATCATTAAAAGCATAAGCCATTGGAAATTCCTCTAACTCCTTTTGGTGTTTTTTCTGTAAATCCAAATACTCTTGCCGTTTCATGACAAATCACTCTCCTGGTGGGTTTTTGGTAACGCTAAAAATAAAACAAAGAGAAGTCCGTTAAGACTCCCCTTTGCCTTCTTTCTCGACAGCATCTTTAACTTTAACCATCAAGTTAATTTTGTCGATTATAACGTCCTGTCCTTTGTTGTAACCGTGAGCATAAAATTCTCTACAAATTAACGCTCCAGCTACTCCAATAAGTACACCTTTTGTTACGTTGTTCATAATTAACTCCTCCTTATTATTCTGTCATAATAGAAGAAGTATTTCTCGCGCCTTATTCCATATCAAACTGAATGTCGTCTTCCTGGTGATCAGCAGCGAAACGATCGATTCTCTGAATTACACGCATTGAGTGAAGGTACGCGGTACGTCCGGAGCCTCTTGCGTTATTCCAATCATACGGACGAATATCCATATCAATTCTATCGATCTCAATATCATCGAGATTAGCAATACTTTCCTCGTCAAGCTTGCGAGTGTTATTGCCAGATACAAGATACACATTCGGAGGCGCATAACCGTCGAAACGAACCTTTACTGCCAAATGCATAAACGGAATATCATCTTCCTCACGCGGCGGCTTGATCTTAACGTTCCATCCTTCGCTAACTAAGCGATCAG
>JAEIGA010000377.1_pt1 | contig 65275 bp, 51 predicted proteins | sample 9270691 | NCBI WGS metagenome assembly JAEIGA01 (sample SAMN17057246, study PRJNA624740) | gut metagenome | biome: biome; isolation source: fecal sample | host: Bos grunniens | place: China: Xizang | collected 2019 | reverse complement strand
CCTGCTTAGCTTCTTGCTTGGCTTGCTTGCGCTTTTCCTTGGGGGAAAGCTCCGTATTACCACCGTTCGACCACTGAGCCTGTGCTACGGGCTCACAAACAGCAAGTGCCAACAATATGCAAAGAGAGAGAATTTTCATATGTTAGAGAGACTACCACACGGCATTCAGGGCGTCAAGCACATATTTCATGAAACTTCTATGAAGTGACTTTGTTTGGTCAATCAGAATTGTTCTGTTTAAGTTTTCACACACTGCGCAAAAAAACGAATTGCGAGCTTGAGACATCAAGGGGGATGTGCTAACATAGGCAAAGATGAAGGACACGAGAAAATTGCTGAGTTTTCGCTGCGATGACAGCACGTACCATATCTTGCAAAAAATGAGCGAGAAGAACGACGTCTCTCTCACCATGCTACTCAACCAAGCGATGCTCATGTTCTGCGATGCGCATGAGGGGCTATGCGACGGGGATGACTTGGAAGATGAGTTTTACGAAGAGGAGGGGCAATTCTTCGATGACGCAGAGCTCAGCAATGCTGAGGAGTTGTAATCCCCCGCCGGTTCACAAAGTGGCGGAGGCCACCACTCGCAGAAAGCGGCGCACGCGCTCACCCGGCAGATTGCCCAGCTCCATGCCGCGCATCACGTAGGCAAACGAAAGCCCGTACTCCGGCGCAGCAAAGGCAAAGGAGCCGCCCGCCCCTGCATGACCAAAGCCCCCCAAGGGGAAAAACTCCGCAGGCTCACACATTGCCCCACAGCCAAAAGCGGTGTGCTGTAGTAGGGTGTGGTCATGCCCACTGCAAAGCGGCGTTTGCAGCCACTCCGCCACCTCCGGAGCAAAAGGACTGCCGGGCAGCAAGCCCAACACCGCTTGGTAAAACGCTGCCACACCGCGGGCGGAAGCCACGCCCCCCTTGGCAGGTGAGCCGCACTGCCACGCAGCGGGGGTATTCATCTCACGCGCAGAGCCGTAGCCCGTAATGCTGTGAAAAGCGCGATGCACGGGGGACTGAGCATCAAAATACGCGCGGTAGAAGGGAGTCTGCGGCATGCTGCTCAGCATGCGGGCCGTGCGCAAATGCGCCACATCTGCAAAATGCTCCTGCGGCACATGACCAATGAAAAACTCAAGCCCGAGCGGGGCGCGCACCTTGCGTTCCCAGTAATCGGACACGCGCATGCCCGTAAGCTCCAGCATGAGGATATCCACCAAGGGGCCGAATGTCTGCGGGTGGTACCCATGCGCCGGCGGCTGCCACAGGGGGGTGCTGCGCTCTATCACCGCCCTGCACTGTTCCAAATCCTCCAGAGGCGCGGGCTCTGCCAAGGCAGCCAAGCCCACTTGGTGAGAGAGCAACTGCCCCACGGTGCAATGCGGCGCGGGGAACGCCGGCCATAAATCCCCCACCTCCAGCTCCGGCGTGCGGCAACAATCATACAACGCCTGCAACAAACACGCAGCAGCAGCGGGCTTGGTAGCGGAATAAATGGGCACGAGGGTGTGCTCCGCCCAGGCTTGCCCGCGCCCCGTATCACCCCCGCAAATGGTGCACAAGGGCGCCCCATGCTGCCACACGGACACACTGCCGCCCACCTCAAGCCCCTCCGCAAGATTCTGCGCAAACACCTGTTGCAGTGCCTCTATCATACGCGTTTGACAGCCACAACATGTGCCACGTTATCCACCACTCGGAAGCTGACCTCGAACGGCTTGAGCACCACATGGTACACGCGCTGAGCATCCTGCTGATACGCCGGGCGGGGATCCTGCGCCAGCACCTCTTGCATGGCGGCCTGCCACTCCTCCCCGGCACTGCGCGGCATGGGGCAATCCACCTGCACCTGCAACAGCTCGCGCGGGGTGTCCGTAAAGCCACCGGTTGCCTCCGGCACGATGTCCGCATACGGCACGTAGGGCTTGATGTCATACACGGGCGTGCCGTCCACCATATCCGCCCCGGACACGCGCAAAAAACCATCCTCCACGGAGACGAGCTTCACCACGGAAAGCCCCAGCGGGTTCGGGCGGAAGGGTGAGCGCGTGGCAAACACACCCATGCGCGTGTTGCCGCCCAAACGAGGCGGACGCACAGTGGGACTCCACCCCGCAGCCTCATTGCAATGGAAGCCCCATATCACCCACAAGTGGCTGAAGCCCTCCAGCCCACGCACACAATCCGGGTTGCGATAGGGGGCTTCAAACACAATCTCGCTGATGACGTGCGGGGCAAGATTCCCCTGACGCGGCACACCGAACTTGTCCGCAAACAGGGAACGGATGTGCGCGATGGGAGTCATTTGGGCTCAACGCCGAAAAAATCTTTCATCACCTGCTCATACACACCGCGCTTGAACTCCGGCAGCGAGCTGAAGTCAAAATCCTGCGGCTGCACCCACTTATAGGCCCGGAACTCCTTGTTATCCAACCACGGCTCCGCAGCATCACTATGCATGAGGCAAAGGAAGTAGTACTGCTCCTGCCCGGCATAGGGGATACCACGCTTGCGCAGCACACGCTCACGCTCCGCGGGCGGGTAATTGTAGCGGTAGGGGCCGTGCTCCTCCACCACCTCATACTCATTCGGGCGGAAGCCGGTTTCCTCCATACCCTCACGGCAGGCAGCACTCATCGGGGATTCCCCCTTCTTGATCCCCCCTTGCGGGAACTGCCATGCGCCTGCAGGTTTCACACGCTCGCACACCAGCACCGTTCCATCGGAGCGCCGGTAGATAATCGCCGCATTCGGGCGGTATAATTCCGTTGTTTGTGGCATATCAGTGAAAGTACGCACGCACTCTACCACATCTCCTCCATTTTGGCAAGCAAGTTTTCGCGCCTATTTTTGCCGTGTATACAGCCACAAAATTAGCTTGTCAAGGGTAAAAAAAAATGGTAGAGTCTGCGCCATGCGTTTTCTTGCACTTCTCACGACATTGAGCACGGTGATGATGCTCGGCCAGTGTCAACAGACATACGCGGGCAGCCAATACCGCGGAGGGTTGGGGTCACAGAACCAAGGCACAGCCCCTATCACGCACTCTCAAACGCGCGCCCCGCGCATGGGGGGAGGCTCATTCGGTTCGCTGAGCAGTGAGTTAGTGCCCACCCGCCCCTTGGCGCAGCCCCGCACCCCTGCCCCGAAGCCCGGTTGCGAGGCCGTGTGCGTGATTGACCCGCGCACCGGGCGCATTCTGTATGGGCACAATGCCAATGTGCGTCGCCAAGTAGCCAGCACGCAGAAAATCATCACCGCGCTGTGCGTGTGCGATGCCGGCAATCTGGACAAAATCGTCACCATTCAGCAAGAGGATAAAACACGCGTTACCCCCATCAGGCTGCAACAGGTAAAACCCGGTGATAAATACACCCGCCGCGCCCTGCTGCAGGCCATGCTCACCGGCAGTTACAATGACATTGCCCATGCCCTCGCCCGTGACACCGCCGGCTCGATGGAGGCCTTCGTGCAGCGCATGAATGCACGCGCCCGCCGCATGAACATGCACAATTCTCACTTTGTGAACCCGCATGGCTTGCCCGGCCCCCAATACTCTACCGCGCGCGACATGGCCATTGCAGCCTGCCACGCCTATGTGAACCCCACCATCCGCCAGTTCGTGGATATTCCGACCGTTAACTTCACCTTGGCAAACGGCTCAAATCGCCCCATGAACAACACCAACAAGTTGCTCAACAAATACGCTTGGGTGAACGGCATGAAAACCGGTTACACCAATGCCGCAGGGCGTTGCCTCATCTCCAGTGGCTCCCTCAACGGGCAAGCCGTCATTGTCGTGGTGCTCGGCTGCGACAAGAAAAAAATCTGGGCAGAGTCCGAGAAATACCTGCGCTGGGCGCTCGGGGTGTAAGACAAACCTCCATCTCTTTTCATAAAACGCTGATTCCTTTCGCAGAATCAGCGTTTTTTCTTGTGGCAGGCGGGGGCTCTATGCTAGTATAACCGCATGAAATACGCCATCCTCACCTTAGCCATCACCTGCGGAGCTGCCCTGTGCCAAGAGGCAGAGCCCACCGAACCGACTGCTGCCACACAAACGCCGTCTGCCACCGAGGAAACGCAGGCAGAAGCCACACAAGTGGCAGTGACGCTCCCTTTTGACTCGGTAGAGGAATTATTGGAAGCAGCCCGGCTCATCGACTTTAAACGTCCTTGGTTTAAGCTGGCCTATGCACACCACGGAGCGGAGAACATCTCCTCCGGTGCATTGTGGTTGGACGAAGACGTGGAAGGCGCTGAGCTGACAGCTTTGCAACTGGAAGACTGCATCAGGCTGTGGGTGTATGACTACAAACATGCGGAGCTGGCGTGGTTTAAATGCACGGAGCCTAAAGTTCGCGTGCTCCTGCTCACAACCTTCTATTGTGGTATGAAGCCGCAGATTTGCTGTTTCCCGGCCTTCGGCAAGTACGCAGAGCAGTGTTTCGGGGCAGAAATCGGCGCGCAACGCCTCGCCGAAATACAGTGGGTCAAACAACACTGCGAACAACTCAAAGAAATCATCGGCAAACAGATACATCAAGCGAAAAAATACGGCACAGATGCGTGCTCGGATTAAAGACAATCCGCACCGCTCAAGCAGCGTATTCTGAGCCAAAACAGGGCGGCAACACGCATTTTGTCCCCTTTGGCGGGGGTAATACACGTTTTTTTCTTTTCTTTTAAGGGATTGGAGCTATAATATAGCCCAGCAGGCATACATGGCACCACAGAACAGAAAGAGAAACAGCCACAAAAAAGGGAATGACCAACACTCCCTGTGGGGCTTTTTGTTCCGTAAACAAAAGCCGACGAACGACATGACCCACGGCACGCTCTTTGACGCCGCCGCCGGGTTGGAGGAGGACGGCATACACACACATGGTGGTGCAAAAGGCATACTCAAAGAAATATGGGCACACCTGAGCATCTGGACGGTGCTGGCGTATGTTCTTTTCTTTGCGTTCGTAAGCTCCCTGTTCTTGGTAACATGGTACATGTGGCAGCCGCAAGACCTCAGCGACATTGCCGGGTACAAGGATAATGTGACGGCCAAGGATTTGGACCTGCTCATCAATACCAAAACGGCAGCCAGAGAAGAAATCATCATCACGGAAGCGGAGCTCAACCGTTACCTGCGTGACAACACGCGCATACGCCAAGACGGCATTTTCTCCATCATCACGCATGCAGATGGCATCGCCGTACGCGTGCATGACGGCTACGCAGAGCTCATTATCGACCGCGTCATCGGCGCGGATTTCCGCCAAACCACGTCCGTAAACATCAGATTCCACCAAAAAGAGGAAAATGGCAAGGTGAACCTGTGCGTGGAATACCGAGGCGGGGAGCCCGTGCTGATGGGCAGCACACCGCGAGGTGGCAGCATCGGCATGCTGGGCATCCCGCAGCGCCACATCGTCATGCTACAGCCGGCGCTGGAAACCCTGCGCGACTGCTACCCCGGCATCCGCGATGCTATCCTCAAAAATGAATACTGCCCCTTCTTCGAAGAAGGCAAAATCATCCTCCGTCCTTTTTCTCAACAACACACAGAGTCCACTCCACAATGAACAAAAACATCATCATCTCCGTCCTTGCGCTGATGGGTGCCTCCGCCCTCAGTTCCTGCCTCTTCACCCAGGCTGCTCAAACATTCATGCGTGATCCCTACCCCGGCCAGCGCCCCCCCATGGTCATTCGCGATAACAATGGCCGCCCCGCCAGCCAAAAGTGGCTCCGCACCGATTCCGACATGCTGCCGCCCTCCAGCCACATCCGTGGCCGCATTACCACAGCACCGGACGGCATTCCCTACGGCCTGACTTCTGAGTTCAGCAACGTAGTGGTATCCCCCTATGCCCCCTACCACCAGCTGGACTACACCGGCATTGCCCCCGGTAGCAAGGTGTGGGACCCCTACACCCGCAAGCCGTTCTACATTAAGCGCTCTTACACCTTTAACTGATACTGCGCATGAGCGACACCCGGCAGGATTCGCCCCCCCGCACCACATTCACCCAGAAACTGGGGTTGTGGGGGTACAAATTGCTTTGTGGCGTACTGCGCATCACCAACATTAAGCTGGTAGCCACCTTCGGGCGAGGCATCGGCTACTTGGTGTGGGCAGCCATGCCCTCCCGCAGGCGCATCGTGGCGCGCAACCTGCGCATCACGGTGGATCCGACCATGCGGGCGGACAAGCTCGGCCCCATGGTGCGCCGCAACATGGTACGCACCTGCATGAACTTGGCCTGCTCCCTCAAAACCGGACAGATGACGGACAAAGAGGAGCAAAAATCCGTACGATTGGTGGGGGCGGACACCTTTGAGCAGTGCGGCAGCAATGGACACACGGCCATTTGCTGCATTCCGCACGCCGGTAACTGGGAAATTCTGGCGCGCATACGCTCGCACTTCCCGAAGGTGGAGCACTACGGCTCCATGTACCGCCGCATGAGCAACCCGCTGCTCGAGGAGCTGGTGTACCGCTCACGTACGGCATACGGGTGTGAGATGTTCAGCAAGGAGGACGGCCTGCGCGCCGTGCTCAAGTTGGCGCGCACGGGTGGCCTGCTCGGCGTGCTCAGCGACCAGTTCACGCAAGAGGGCATCTATATCCCCTATTTCGGCAAGACGACGGGTGTCACCCCCCTGCCCGCCCTGCTGTACAAGCGCTGCAAGGGCAAAGGACACCTCATCAGCGTCTTCACCCGCAATACGGGGCTCGGCCGTTGGGATGCCGAGCTCGGCCGCCTCATTGAGCTGCCCGAAGGCTGCGACAGCTTAGAGGAAATCACCATGCACGTGAACCGCGCGCTGGAAAAATGCCAGAGCGAGAACATTCTGGACGGATTCTGGATGCACCACCGCTGGAAGTGCACGGCCAACTTTGCGCCGAAAGACATGTTCCACCGCGAGATGATAGCGCAGTACGGCAAGCTGCCGTTCCGCATGATTGTCTGCATGCCGGAGGATTTTAATGAGGCGCTCTACACCATCCCGGCGCTCAGGGTGCTCAAAAACAGCCGTCCCGATGCCCAGCTGACCATCCTCTGCCCGCAGGAACAGCAAGAGTTCTGGAGCAGCGCCCCGGAGCTCATCACCAACGTGTGCACCACGGATGGCAAGACGGACGTACTCCGCCAGCTCGATGCGGATGAGATTTACAAGGACGGGCCGTTCGATATACTGTTCATGTTCAGCAAGAGCAAGAAGATGTTCCGCAAGCTCAAAGCGCTCATGCCCATTTACACCTGCGGTTTTGAGGACAGTGGCTTCAAGCTGCGCACTCGCTACAAGATAGAGCACACCGGCTCCCCCCGCAACCGCGCAGAGGATTACTTGGCCAACTTCAAGCGCTTCCACAGACTTGATGCAGCTGAGGTGGAGGGGCTGTATGCCCCGCTCTGCACGGGTAACGCAGCCCAAGCCTGCTACATTGCCCCCTTCTCCACTCTGGGCAAGGCCGACTCTTGGTCTGAGGATAAGTGGAAGGAGCTTGTAGCCCAACTGCAACAGCCGGTTTCCCTGCTGGCTCTGCAGCAGGACCGTGAGCAAGCGGAAGCGATGGCTGCCCGCCTCGGCATTCCCTGCGTCATCACCACCCCGCACGAGCTAGCGCAGCACGTAGGCCCTGCCACGCAAATTTACGCGGTGGATGGCCTGCTGCCGCACCTGGCAGCCGCTGCAGGTGCTACCTGCACCGTGCTGATGGCCGGCCGACTTGCAGAGCGCCACGGCATTTGCCTGGGTGATGGCCACAAGCACGTGTGCAACCACATGCCCTGCCACCCCTGCCACCGCAAAGACTGCGATATGCAGCCCCACTGCACCGAGGACATCACCGTAGAGCAAATGCTCGGGAAAAGCTGATTTTCCCGGCACCGGTCAACACTTCATCACGTCGCCATGATGCGGAGTTCCCCATCATGGCGGCCGTTTTTTATAACCACCTCGCCCGTACGGGCTATTTTTGCGCCACCCCAATAAATCGGAAGTTGAAGAATAGATTGCGAGCCGTAGGCGAGCGGAATTCAGAGCCCCGAGAAGCGGGGCGAAAGTACAATAGCCCAAGGCAAGCCGCGTAGCGGCGCAGCCTTGGGTATGGTGAAAAAATGAAATTGAGCCCGGAGCGACGGAGCGTTAGCGACGCAGCGTAGGCCGACAGATAAGGGCGAGGACCGGCGAGCCACGGCGTAGCATGCGAGCGCAGCGAGACGCGAAGCCGGGAGCGAAGCGACGCTCCGAGCCGGGGCGGGCGCGCTTTTTATTTGGATGAGTGCCAATAATTTGCGGGGAATGGATGGGGCACGACTGCTGTCGGCCTCCTCAGCTCCGCTTCGTCGGACTCCAATACCTTTTTTCGTTTATACCCAAGGTTACGCTGCTGACGCAGCTCCACCTTGGGCTATTACACTTTCGCCCCGCGTTGCGGGGCTTCGAGTTCCGCTCGATAACGCTCGCACAATTACCCCTCCATCACCTTTTCAACTTCCGATTTATCAGGCAGGTGGGGAAAGCGGCACGAAGATAAACGAAACAGCGGGGAAACGGCGCAAACCGTCACCCCGCTGAAAACGGAAAACCTGAAAGGAAACTCAGGCGATAGTGGCCACAGCCTTGGCTGCCTTGCTCTTGTAGTTAGCAGCGCGGTTGGCGGGCACGGTGCCCTTCTTGGCGGCCTTGTCGATAGCGGAAGCAAACGTGTTGTAAGCTGCTACTGCGGCCTCTTTGTCCTGACTGGCAACAGCTGCGGCAACCTTCTTGCGAAGGGTGCGAACGCGGGACATGATGGAACGGTTGATTGCCGTGCGGGCGATCGTCTGGCGAATGCGCTTCTTAGCGGACTGAGTGTGAGCCATAATTAAATTTGTAAGTGGTTTTTCGTTTTGGTGACGGAGAGTTTACCTGAATCTTGCGCTTTGTCAAGCCAATTCATGTTAAAAGATGCATTTTTACTGACATAACAGCATTTTTTTGTGAGAAAGTGATATTTAAGCAAAGTGAAACATGATTTAGACTTGCTCACGCGCGCGCTAAATGTTAAGATGGGCACATGAACAGATTGAGTCTGACAGCAATAGCCGCCACAAGCATGGTACTCTCCTCCTGCTCGATGCTTTCTTGGAAGTACCTGCCGTGGAATCTGGTCTCGCAACAGCAAAGCGGGAGCACCACCACCCCGACCGGCAAGAATATCACCCCGAAAAACGGAGCAGCCACCACAAGCGCAGCCACGGGTGAAGCAGGAGCAGCAGCTACAGCGGTAACCCCCACACCTGAGCAACAGGCAGCAGCTGCTGCAGTTACCGGGGCTGCAACCGGCGCCACCCCTGCTACGGAAGCCACCGCCGGAGGCGACACGACCACATACACCGCCCCGGAGGAAACGGGCAGCGACGTCACGACTTACACCACCCCAACAACAACCACAATCCCCGGGCGCACAGGACTGCGCATGGGGCGCTTTGCCCCGCCTGAGGAGGCCGCCAGCGCCGGCGAGAGCGCAGCCCCCGCCCCGAACGCAGCAGAGCAGCGAGGCCTGCGCTCACCCAAGCTGCCCCGACAGCTGCCGCTGAACATAGACGGCCAGACCAAGCCCGCCGAGCAATAATACAGCAAGACACCATGAATCCCCCGCGCAAGTTTGTTCCCGTTCCCTTCGAGTATCACCAAGAGGTAGAGCTTACGATAGAGAAGCTCTCCAACCAGGGTGATGGCGTAGGCAGAATTGATAACTGGGTCGTATTCGTCCCCTACACGCTCCCCGGTGAGCGAGTGAAGGCCAGAATATACCGCAACGACAAGAACTGCTCCATGGCGGATTTGGTGGAGGTGCTGGAGCCCTCTGCCGAGCGCGTGCAGCCGCAGTGCCCCGTATTCGGCTACTGTGGCGGCTGCCAATACCAGCACCTTAACTACGAGGCGCAACTCAAGTGGAAAACGGAACAAGTAGCAGATCTGCTGCGCCTGCAGGCAGGCTTGCAGTTGCCCGTGTTGCCCGCTATTCCCTCCCCCGTGACCTACGGATACCGCAGCAAGATTACCCCGCACTTCCACAAACCGAAGGATGCCAAGATGGGCAACATCGGGTTCCTGCGAGCGGGCTCACGCAGTGAGGTGTGCGACATCAAGCAGTGCCCCATTGCCATGGAGCCACTCAACGACGCCCTGCCCGTGGTGCGCAAGGCCGTGCACCAGGCAGCAGCGCAATACAAGCGTGGCGCCACCCTGCTGATGCGCGTGAGTGAGGGCGCTGTCATCACCAACAACAACGCCATCTGCACCGAGCACGTGGGCGAGCTCACCTTCAACTTCTTGGCCGGTGACTTCTTCCAGAACAACCCTTACATTCTGCCCGCCTTCACCGGCTATGTGGCCAAACAAGCCTGCGCAAGCGGTGCCCGCTACTTGGTGGATGCCTACTGCGGCAGCGGGCTCTTTGCCCTCACCCTCGCCCCGCACTTCGAGAAGGTGCTCGGCGTGGAGGTAAGCGAGACCAGTGCAGACTGGGCACGCGCGAACGCCCGCAGCAACGGCATACAGCACGCATCATTCCTTGCAGCCAGTGCGGAGGCCATCTTCGAGCAGGTGGATTTCCCCGCGGAGGAGACAGCCGTCGTCATCGACCCGCCGCGCAAGGGCTGCGACATGGTGTTCCTCAATCAGCTTTTCGCCTTCAGCCCCAAGCGCGTGGTATACGTCTCCTGCAACCCCGCTACGCAAATCCGTGACCTCGCGGAGTTCGACAAAGCGGGTTACAAAGTGGTAGAGGTGCAGCCTTTCGACCTCTTCCCGCAGACGAAACACTTGGAGTGCGTAGCAACCCTCGAAAAACAAGCATGAGCACCCAACCGGCAGAGCTCAAAAAGCGACTGGGCCGCAGCGCTGAGGATTACCTGGAGGCCATCGGCCTGCTGTGCCGCCAAAACGGCGCGGCACAAGTCAGCGACATTGCGCAGATGCTCGGCGTGAAAAAGCCGAGCGTCACGGCGGCCATGCGACGTTTGGCGGAGGCGGGGCTGATTGACTACCACCAGTACGCCCCCATTCAGCTCACGGAGGCGGGCAAACAGTACGCGGAGCGAGTCATTGTGGCGCACAACATCCTGCACCGTTTCATGACGGAAATCGCGGGTCTTGCCCCGGAGCGAGCGGATGAAGCAGCCTGCCTGATTGAGCACATTCTTACCTATGAAGAGATAGCCGGCATGGCTGCCAAGCTGAATCCGCCGGCCATTCCGCCTAAATCTTGAACAATACCGCACCCGGCGGTGTCTCATAGGTAAAGCACATAATATGAACAGAGGCACACTTACCGTTACAAAGGCGCTCATCATCATCTGCGTCGTGGTTCACTTGGTCGGCATGTTCCGCCAAGTACCCGTTGCGCCGAATTATTCCGTACCGATTTTCTTCGAGCTCGGGGCTTTCTCTTGGTTCAAATGCATGGAGGAAATGGAGCTGTGGCGCATCATCAGCTACCAGTTCGTGCACGCGGACGTCATGCACTTGGTGTTCAACATGTGGGCGCTCTTCTTCTTCGGCCCGGCTATAGAACACATCATGGGGCCGCGCAGGTTCCTGGCCTTCTACCTGACCTGCGGCGTGGCCGGTGCACTCTTCTCCGCCCTGCTTGGCTGCACCATCCTGTACACCCCGTACTGGGCATTTATCCCCATGGTGGGTGCCAGTGCCGCCATCTACGGCGTGATGATTGCCACGGCATTCCTGTACCCGCATGCGCGCATCAGCCTGCTCTTCCCGCCCGTCACCCTCACCATGCGCGCCTTTGCGCTCATCATCATCGGCATTGCCACGGCAGTCATCCTCTTCAACGGCAACAACGCCGGTGGCGAGGCCGGTCACCTCGGCGGCATCATCATGGGGCTCATCATCATGTTCATCTGGAAGTGGCGCACCCGCAGCCGTTACTATTGATTCACACGTTGAGAGCTACAGACATTCTTCGCCATGGAAACGCAACGAAACATCGTCCTCTTTGACATGGATGGCACCCTCTTTGCGGGTGACTCGCAGCTGCGTTTCTGCCGTTGGGTGTTGCGGCATCACGGTTGGCGCAGGCTGTACCTACCGCCGGTCGCGGCGTGTGGCATACTGCGTGGATTGCATATTTTCAACACAGAGCGCATGAAACGCGCCTTCTTGGCCTACGCTTGGCGCATGCGCAAAATAGAGCTGGAGCAACACTGCCGCGACTTCGTAGCGCAGGAGATTATCCCCGCGCTCTACCCGGAGGTGCTGGAGCGCCTGCGCGCCCACCAAGCGGCGGGGGATGTAACCGTGCTCTGCTCTGCCTCCCCGGACTGGTGGACGCAGCATGTCGGCACAAGCCTGGGCTTTACCCACACCATCGGCACACCGACGGAAGATTTTGACACGGTGCCCTTCATGCCCACCATCCCCGCCCCCGGCAACAACAAGGGCGCCAACAAGCTGGTGCGCTTGGCCGCCATCGGCATTACCCAAGCGGACATCGGCTACACGGACAGCGCGGCGGACCTACCCATGCTCTCCATTTGCAAACACGCCGTCCTCGTGAACCCCAAACGCAGCTTCGAAGCCAAGGTACCGGGGGCAGAGGTGCTCCGCCCGGAGAAAAACCTTCCCCCGGCATTCGCGCTGAGTTGCGTGCTGGGGCTGTAACGGCATACAGTCGGAGTCGGAACGGTTATTCTAACTTCTTGCATATACGGCAACACATGCTACAGTAAGTAGCATGAACACCCTATTGTTACCCATCATTCACGATGCTGAGATTTTATTTCGTCCCTTTGTTCACCCCAAGCTCAGCTTGCACGGGCGACTCGTATGCCTACCGGGCGCCATACCGCTGCAGCCATGGGGCATTCCCTATGCGCACACGCCCCGGCTGTACCGCGAATACACCGCACAGCGCCCTGCTCTCATCATCTCGGAGCCACTCGCCATTACCCCCACCGCAGCAAACACTATGCCCGCATTTTACAGTGGGGCAGCCCTGCGGGAGTGGAAGCGCATTTGCCAAGCCGTACATGCCGAGCACTGCAAGTTTGCCCCCCTGCTTTTTTCAGCAGCCTTGCAGCAGCCCTGCCACCATATCAGCAGCTCAAACTTAACGGAAATAAAAACCACATACGCCCGTGCAGCAGCGCAAAGCCAAAGCATCGGCGCAGATGCCGTCGTCCTGCACGCCGGGGCCGGCAGCATACTCCACCAATTCCTGCGCGCGGAGTCCAACAACCGTACGGATGAATACGGCGGAGACCCCACCCGCAGAGCCAGATTCGTCTGCGAGTGCATTCACGCTATACGAAAAAGCACCGCTCGGCATTTTCCCATCATGATAGCACTCTCACAATGGGATAGCCCCGGCGCCACCCCCTTAGCAGCCTCGCCTCATGAGCTGGAGGAGCTACTCCACCCGCTGTGCGAAGCCGGGGTGGATGCGTTCCTTTGCACCTCGCAAAACGGCAACCGGCCCGCCTTCACCGGCTCCCCCCTCTCCTTTGCCTCATGGGTGCGCCTGCTCACTCACAAACTCACGATTGCGGAGATAAGCACCGCCCTCCCCCTCACCACACCCCCAAGCGCAGAATTCGCGCACATCCTCCGCCTCCTCCACACCGGGCAAATGGACCTCATTGCGCACCGCCCCGTCCCGGCCACACCCCATACCCCCGGATTTTAAGGCAATTTTTACATTTTTTTGCGTTTTTAGACTTTTTCCTGCGTCTTTATGCTTGACTTTGCCACGCATCTCTGGTTTAATAGCCGCACTTCCACTTCACACGCCGGCTTGGCGGAATTGGTAGACGCGCTCGACTCAAAATCGAGTTCGAAAGAGTGTGGGTTCGAGTCCCACAGCCGGTAGCTAAAAATAGTGCAAAAAGCCTGTAAAAACCTTAAAAATTAGAGGGTCTTACAGGCTTTTTTGTTGCTTTCGTCAACTTTTTTGGTAAATACACATGGTACACGCTGCGGTACACAACATGGTACACGCAAAACCAAAACCGAAACTAATTCACGACCCATTATGGCTAGTCTCAAACAACGCAAAAACACGTGGTATGCTGTCTGGTACGACAACGGAAAAAACGTCACTCGCACCACCAGCTAAAAAAGGAATCTGCGAGTACGCGGATTCCTTTTTTTGCTTTCTACCCTGTAGGCTCATAAAAAACGGCTTGATTCGCGAGCAATATCTGCTATAATAAATAACTGAGTCATTCTCATACCATAATTACTGAACACTAATTGCTCACGCACCGAATGAAAACGACGGAAACAACTCCATACACCGAGTGGTTGGCAAACTTCATGACTGCACTGACGGCGGAAAAATACGCAGCGCAGACAGTGGAGTTCAGTGCGGCAATGGAAGCAACAACAGGCGAAGGAATACTGGATTACACCCTCAGCATTAAAGAACAAGAGAAAAGAATCCAACAATACGACACCCAAGAAGGACTGAGCAAAGAGCAACAGAAGGTCTTGATATACTACCGGACGTACAAGCTGCTGGAGCAGACGGATGAGGATTCCGAGGAATTGCAACAGCCCATCGTTTTGCAAGAGAATGATTTTGAGTGCTGGCTGCGCTTAACCAATGACTTATCCGCCCCGCTCATTCGCAAGCAAGCATTTGTCATAAAAATGCTGCGTGAGCAGAATACAGACCTCTTTAACTGCCGAAACTTGGCAGAGGTCAAAACCGGCGCCCAAGCAGTGCTCGAAGGAGAGGATGACCGCAACATCATACGTGCCATTATTCGCATTTGCGCCTACGCCGGCACTCGCCTATCCGCCGTGGTGGACAATGAAGAAGCGCAGGCATCCGCGGAGGCTAACATTTCATCCGAACAGGAGTACATACGCTGGTGCATGATGCGCGGATGCTCCAAAAACACGGTAAAGCAGCAGTATGAGTACGTGGACCGCGTGGCAGCCTATGTGGCAGAAGCTTACAACTGCAACATTATGGACAACCACACCCCGGAAGAAGCCATGAGCGTTATGCTGCGCCTTTACAGTGACGCATATGCTCACGCCACGCTGCTGAGCACCCAGGGAGAACGCGGCTATGCGGATTTGTTCAGTAGCTACTTGCTGAGCAAAATAGACCTCAGCACCTTCACCCTACCGCCGGCTCCCCCGCGTGACATAGAGAAAGCACCGCTACTCCTCACGGGTGACAAGCGAGCGGTGATTGCGGAATACAAAAACTGGGTGCAAGAAGAATGGAACCGCCGTGGCGCACGCGTATCCCCCGGCAGCATCCGCACCTTCGCGTCATCCCTGTACGCCTGCAACAGCGTGTTGGAAGAAGAATTCGGCGAGCAGGAATTCGACCTTTTCAACCCGCGTAGCCACACGCATGCCGCCTTACTCAAACACCAAATCACCCGCGCCGCTTCCTTCAAAGCGGACCACGGCGGTGCTTTGTGGAGTTACATCGCGTTCCTCTCTAACAGAACCATCGTCAATACTGAAGACCGCCGGCTCATACGTGATAAACTGGCTCGCCTGCTGGATGAGCAGACGGATGGTCACCTGGGCTCGCGATTGCCTGCCGCTCTTCCGGCCATGTGGCAAGCCACATACAATGAGCCCATGCCTCAAGCACCGCAACTGCTGGAGCAAATAACGGATGAACTGACCATTCACTGCAATGGGCGCAGGATTTTACCGCGCTGCTTACTTACCGCACAGGAGCACGCCCGGCTGGAAGAATACATCACCACGGCGTTCAACTCCGGCTGCCCGGTGGTTGATTTGGAGCAGATTCTGCTCTTTCTGAATACTACTGAGGAGCAACACTTAACGGAAAAGAGGCTGCGCCGCTACTTGGAACTGACGGCCCATTACCTCTGCGATTGCGACAAAAGCCACATCCGCCGCCCCGGCGCGGATAAACAAACACACCGCGAAATAGCAGCTTACGTTTGTGAGGTAATACGCAGATTCGGTCGCCCGGTGTCACCGGAGGAAATTCGGGAGGCCCTGCCCTACCTCTCAACCTCCACCATTCAAACCACATTCTCCCGTAATGAATTAGGGTGGAACATCGGTTTGGTCAACCCCAAGCGAAAGAATGTGTTCCATGCAGACATCATCAAACTGACGGAGGAAGAAGTGGCCACCATCACGATTATCATCTACAAACATGTGGAAGAGCATGGGTACATGAGCTCCGGGCAACTTCACCAAGCCCTCAGCCGCTGCAATCTCCCGTTCATGGCAGAGCGCGACTATCTCGATATCGCCGCGCTTTACAGCACTATCCGCTACAAGTTGAAAAACATTTTTAACTTCAACAGCTCCTTCATCACCCTGCGCCGTGATGAGCAAGATGACGGAACGGCGGAGGTGGACGTCAACACGAAAAGTCTCTTCTTGGATTTCTGCGAGAAAAACAGGACATTCACCATAGACGAGCTGTTGGGACTGGCTTCTCAACTCGGCAAAACTACCATTCCTTTCGCTGATATTTACAACACCGTAGCCCGCGTCAGCAATTCTCTGTTTGTACATGCGGATGAACTGCAGTTCGACATAGCAGCAACGGATGCTACCCTGAGTAAGCATTACAAACACCCCTACACCTTGCTCACGGAAGTCATGAGGGATTGGAAAGCTCCGGCGGTCTCCGGGTATGAATGGACACCACACCTCATGCAGTACTACCTCTGTTTCAAAAGCGAGCGTTACCGCCTGCTGATGCGCGCTTTTGCGAAACAAGCCGCTCACAATGGCTTTATCTTGACAAAAGAGCACGAGCTCACCACTTTTGAAGCAGCCATAGCCTCATACTTGGCTGCTCAAACGGACCTTCCCCTGCAAGACGATGCCGTGCTGGATTTTCTACTGGACCGCGCCCTCATCGGCGTCCGCAGATTCAAAGAGCTACCGGAAATCCTGACTGCTGCACGCAAACTTCGTAGAGATATGGCGGACTAGCCCCATACAATACGGATATGTCTAGGTGTGCCCGATAAATCGGAAGTTGAAGGGGGATTTGTAACATTCATTCACTCGGAGCGAGGGACTTTAGTCCCTCTTATGGATTAGCCCCGCACGTATTTGTGGGACTAAAGTCCCACGCTCCGATAGATTTTGTTGCCCTTCAAATTCCGATTTATCGAGTTCGACTTATTAGCCCCCCCTACGGCTTTTACGCACATGTAACAAGCGGACTTCTGAAGCGAGCGCCGTTTATGGCAACAAATCGGCGTTTTGGAGAGGGTCCGACAGTTCAACAGCAAAAGATTAACGCATATTCTTTTCAGAAAAGTGCTTGACAATAGTACGTCTTTGCTATAAGGTTGCGCCCATGTTCGTAGACAACATTCGAATTTTTGCCAAAGCAGGCAAGGGAGGAAACGGTTTGGCCAGTTTCCGTCGTGAGAAATTCGTACCGCGTGGCGGCCCCGATGGCGGCGACGGCGGCGACGGCGGCAGCGTCATTCTTGAGGTAAGCACAGGCACGAATGATCTGCGCAATTACTTTTATGACCCCAAGCTCGTAGCCACGGACGGCATGCCCGGTATGCACGCCCGTAAGCACGGGCGTGACGGCAAAACCGTCATCGGCAAAGTGCCGCCCGGCACCATCGTGTACCGCAGCAACGCCTCCACCATGCAAGAGGCTACTTGGCTGGAGCGCGAGGGCGACGGCATTGAGCTGGAACAGATTGCTGACCTGACGGAACCCGGTGAGCGCTTTGTGCTTTGCCAAGGTGGCAAGGGCGGGCGCGGTAACTGGCACTTCCGCACAGCAACGGACCAAGCCCCCCTCAAGTTTGAGTACGGAACGGAGGCCGAGAGCGGTGTATTCTTCTTCGAGCTGCGCCGCATTGCGGACGCCGGCTTGGTAGGCTACCCGAACGCCGGCAAGAGCACCCTGCTGGGCGCTATTTCCCGCGCTACACCGAAGGTGGCCAGCTACCCCTTCACCACCCTGCAGCCCATTGTCGGCGTGGTGGAGTTCGAGGACTACTCCCGCTGCGTGGTGGCTGACATCCCCGGTATCATCGAGGGTGCCTCTGAGAACCGCGGTCTGGGGCATGAGTTCCTGCGCCACATCATGCGCTGTCAGGTGCTGCTCTTCGTGGTGGACATGACCGGCTTGGAGCACGACCCCATCGAGGCCATCCAGACCCTCCGCAAAGAGGTGAAGCTGTACTCCGAGGAGCTCGCTGAGCGCGATTGGATTATCCTTGCCAACAAAATGGACGACCCCACCGCGGCTGAAAACCTCGAGATGCTGCGCCAGCGCTTCCCCAAGGTGGAAATCCTGCCGATTTCCGCTGCCATGGGCGAGGGCATACCCGCCCTCAAGGAGCGCCTCAAATCCCTGCTGCAACGATAAATGCGCGTCGCGATTCTTTCAGACATTCACGCCAACATTGAAGCCTTTGAGGCTGTGTTGGCGGATGCCCGTGCGCACTCCGCAGAGCACTTCCTCTGCTTGGGTGACACCATCGGCTTTAACGGCGACCCCGCCGCGTGTATGAACACCGCGGCAGGGCTCTTTGCCGCTGCCGTACGTGGCAACCACGAGCAAGCGCTCCTGCAGCGCGGGCTTTTCGGTGTGCCGTTGTACACCACCATGATGGATCGCACCACCGCCATGCTCTCAGCGGAGCATTTGGCGGCCATCCGCACACTGCCCACCCGTGCGCAGTGGCAAGGCATCACCCTGGTGCACGCCTCATCCGTGCAGGCAGAAGCTTGGCAGCGCCTCGCCACCGTACCGGCCGCACGCGCCGCGTTCGAGGCCTTTGAGGGGCAGCTGTGCTTCTTCGGGCATACGCACCGCGCCACCATCTTCAAGCAGAGTGAGAGCGGTAGCGTCTCCATCATCCCCGCCGTCTATGCGGAAGGGGGCTCCTGCACGGTGGAGCTGGAGCAGAACAGCCGCTACCTCATCAACCCCGGCTCCGTCGGTCAGCCCCGCGACCTCGATCCCCGCGCCGCCTATGCCATCCTCGACACGGAGTCTCGCACCCTCACCCTCCGCAGGGTGAACTATGATGTGGAAGCAGCCGCCGCCAAAATCTCCAACACCGGCCTGCCCGCTTCTTTCGCCACCGCCCTCCGCAAAGGAGCCTCCCCCACGGGAGATTGATTGAAACAGCCCGACAAATCAGAAGTTGAAGCCCCGAAAGGGGAGTTTTCGAGTGAGCCCGAAAGGGCGAACGTTCACGTGAGCGACAGCGAGCGTTCGCGCGAAGGGGCGCAAGCCCCAAGCGTTCGCGTGAGCCGTAGGCGAACAGAAATGAGTATTACCGCGGGCGCATGCCCGCCTAACTTTAAGCCCCGTAGGGGCGACGGACGTTAGGCAGGCGGTGGAGTGAGCGTAAGCGAACGGAACCCCTGTATAGCAACAAAAAAAGGAAATGGAACCCAGGGAACCTGTGGTGACATATAATGGCGAGGACCGTAGCGAAGCGAAGCTCCGAGCCGGGGTGGCACGTTTTTCTTCAAAGCGTTTGTTTTGAGGTCGATACGGCAATTTAAGCCACGCATTCTGTCACCACAGGTTCCCTGGGTTCCATTTAAATTTCTTACCCTAACAGGGGTTCCGCGGCTTCGCCGCTCCACCCCTGCCTAACGTCCGTGCCCCGCGCTGCGGGGCTTCGAATTCCGCTCGCTTCGCTCGCCAACTTCCGATTTATCGGAGGTAGCCCCATCAGAAAGCGCCTTGAATCCAGCGGATAACGCGACCATGCTCATCAACATGCGGACTGCAAACGCTATCTTCAGGCATTATGTGAAAACGCCCGCCATCCCGGCAAGGCATGGCTTCTTCGCCCTCTCCTGCCGGTACAATCTTACCCCCTGCCCCCATTCGCTTGTAGCATAGCCTCCTCCCCGGCTCGAAATCTAACACCTCACGCCGGAATTCTCCCGGTGTAAGTGTTTCACAAATGACCAAACCTGCAGGATATGTCACCTTCCTGTGGTGACTATCGGCATACCATGGGCGGAACAGCAATTCATATTCCATTTTGCCCAATTCCGAGAAAATACGGTGAAACTCATCCCCCCCTTCCTCACTATACCTCAACAAATCACACGCCGATCGCGCATACGCCTCCCGCAGGGGGAGCAGTATTTCCATGCTATTGGCATCGTGAATCGCAGCCATCACCGTCCGAGCACGCCTGATATACGTCAAACAATGGGAATCAATGACTTCCTGTGGCACTTCACCAGGCTCATGCAATTCCAAAATAGCATCTTCATATATCGATGGCAACTCGGCTGCGCTTACAACATGGAGTTTTGTGAAATCCCTATTACTCGTCGCGCCGGACAGATTTAATTGCGGAATGGTCATGTTCCCCCCGGATTCACGCGGTTTCACCAAGATGTAACGAAGAGCTTCTCGGTGGGATTGAGTGGCAGGATTCAACGCTTCACCTTCAGTAAGAGCATGAAGCACAACCCGAAGCGGCATACGCTGAGGGGCGCATTCTAATTCTCGAAGCTCAGCGGGAGGCTGATGCCACATGTCACGCTCCCACCCCTCATGACACCGCCATACATACAACCAGGAACGGTCATCCGATTCTTCCGCAGAATCCTCATCTGTCGGCCAGCTGATGGAATAGATGTATTCCGGCTTACGCAGCAGACGCGCTCGCACCTCCTCGGGCGAATGGGACAGCTCCACCCCGAAGTAATAGTGTTCGTCATCAGGCAAAAGAATATCGGTTTGTTCCGGCATAATTCATCAACTTTGCACTCTTATATCATGGAGGGAATCGAAAATCAATTCTAATCCTATTCTCGAGGAAAATGAATTGCCATACGCCACACTTTTTTTATGGTAAGTACTTGACATAGCATACTTATGTGATATTCTTTGCACTGAGTGAGGCGAGAAGAGCCTTATTCCGCAAAAACACCACACACACAACACAGCGATGAAGACGATAGGCGAATATCTCTTATACGGAGCAGCAGGTGTACTCATGCTTCTTGGTGCGGGGTATTGGTTTATTGAATCCGGCTTCGATTTTCGACAGGTGCTGCTGCTCATTTTAGGGTTCGCCTTTGCAGCCATGGCTATTTTTCTACTCCGCCGTGATGCAAAGGATGCGCTCAAGCGCAGCAGAAAGGCCTCAGCGATAAAAAAGCAATGGAACAAACCTGCTCGCCTCAAGGCAGATTTGCCCTTTGAAATGCTTGCTGCCAATTTCTCGGCACTTGCCCAAAAAACGGAGGAAGCCGAGGCTGAAGAGAATACACTTTCATGGAACAGTGGGTCATTTGCTGATATTCGTATCCTAAAGCTCAACGAAGGGCATTGGATGGCTCTATTCTGGCTCAGAAGCGACAATACCTTGACAGATAAACAGCTGGCAAGCATTTGCCACCGAGAGAAAATTGATTTCCCTGACTCTTTTCGCAAAATGAAAGCCCATGGAGTGGCCATTTTCCAACAGGGCTGCCTGAGTCTCTCCCCCTCCACGCTCAAAGAGGATTTTGAGGATGCCTTCCTCACCACCGTACTTCAAGCTCCCACCCCCTTCAGCCATTGGTTGGAGGAGTACACGGAATAAAGTGAGGAATTGACGCAATACAAGCAAAAAAAAGCACACTGAGAGGGGCTTATACCTTCTACAGTGCGCTATTTTCAGGACTTTTTGCAGGCGGGAGTGGGATTTGAACCCACGAATGTCGGTTTTGCAAACCGATGCCTTAGGCCACTTGGCTATCCCGCCGCTGTGTGCTTGCGAGGCAGAGTATATATGAAGATACGGCCACAGTCAAGCGAAAAGTTGAGAAAAGTGTAAGTTTTTTTATTTTTTCTCAGGAATAGATGCGGGGCAAGCGCGGACCGAGCCCTGTAAATATTGTCCATACAATCGTTTGCGCTTGTTCTGCCACTTCCGTGATGGGGATATGAGGACCGATGAGCTCCACCGCATCACCGGGGGCAACGGACGGCACGTGGGTGACATCCGCCATGATTTGGTCCATGGTGACGCGGCCGAGCATGGGGCAATAATGCCCGTTAATGTATACGCGAGCCCCCCGCCCGGAGATACTGCGAGGCCAGCCGTCCGCATAGCCGATGCCGATGGTTGCCACACGGGTGGGTTGCGAGGTAATGTAGGTGCGACCGTAGGCGACCCCGTGCCCCGCGGGCAGCTCGCGCACCAGCGACACGCGCGATGAGAGGCGCAGCGTGGGGCGCAGAATGCCATCGTAAATGGAAGCCATGGGGCCCACGCCATACAGCAGCAAGCCCGGGCGGGCCAGATTCGCCACGGGAATCTCATACCCGAGCTCCCCTGCACTGGCGGCAATGTGGCGGTAGCGCAGGCGGAAATGCTGCTGCAACTGCTGCACGCAATCCGTAAAAAGGCCGATTTCGTTCTGCGTGTAAGGCACATCTTCATCCGCCGAGGGGAAGTGAGACATCACGCCGTCCACCATAATGTGACGCATGGCTTTGATGGCCGGCACGGCTTCCGCCAGCTGCGCGGGCAAAAAGCCCTCGCGCCCCATACCGGTATCCACCGCCATGTGCACGAGGAAAGTTTTATCATACAGCTCCGCCAAGCGGTTAAAGTGCTCCGCCTCCTCTACGGTAGAGATGGTCACGCACCAGTTATTGAGCACAATCTCCTCGCGCTCCTCCGGGAAGGTGGGGCCCAGGATAAAGGGCTTGGTGCGCACACCGGCTTGGCTGAGGCGGCGAGCCTCACCGGCGTTTGCCACACCGAAAAAGGCGATGCCGTCCGTGTCCAAACGGCGCGCCACGGGCTCCAGCCCATGGCCATATGCACCGGCCTTGATCACAGGCATCAGCTCCGTGTCCGGCAAAGCTTGTCGGGCTACATCCAAGTTGTGGGCGATGGCTTCCAAATCCACATCTACCCAAGCACGAGGCGGACTCATATTCGTCATGCCGTTACTGTAGCACCATTGCCCACGAATTGCAAGAGCGAAGCGCCCCGCCCCCGCATCTATTTTGCAGATAAAACAGCGCGTTCGCGCTTGCGGATGGCGTAAAAACCTGCTAGAATAGGGGCATGGAAATTACGCTGGAATCCCCGCTGGATATGCACCTGCACCTGAGAGACGGTGATATGCTGAAACTGGTAGCCCCGCTGTCCGCAGATTTTGCGGGAGCGGTTATCATGCCGAACTTGGTTCCGCCGGTGACAGAGCCCGGCGCCATGGTAGCATATAGCGAGCGCATACGCGAGGCGATGGGGGCAGACTGTGAGTTTGACCGCTACATGACCCTGTTTTTCACCGCGCTGACGGAGCAGCAACTCGTGCTCGCCCAAGAGACACCGGGATTTTTCGGGCTGAAGCTTTACCCCGCCGGCATTACTACGAACAGCGAGGGCGGGGTGTCCAACTTGGCAGAGGCGGAGAGCACACTCAAGCTGATGGAGGAGATGGGCATCCCCCTGCTGGTGCACGGTGAGAGCCACGGCTTTGTGATGGATCGCGAGGCGGAGTTCCTGAGCGTATACCGCAACCTTGCGCGCAAGTTCCCCAAGCTGCGCCTGTGCATGGAGCACATCACCACCGCAGCAGCGCTTGAGCTGCTGGATGAGTTTGAAAACCTGTGCGCCACCGTCACCCTGCAGCACCTCATCATCACGCTGGATGACGTGGCAGGCGGAGCGCTCAAGCCGCACCTGTTCTGCAAGCCCATTGCCAAGCGCCCCGGCGACCGCGATGCGCTGCTGCAAGCAGCCATCAACGGGCACCCGCGCCTGATGTTCGGCAGTGATTCCGCCCCGCACCCCCGCTGCAAGAAAGAAGCATGCGGCTGCGCAGCCGGTGTGTTCACCGCCCCGCTGGCGCTGCCGAAACTGGCGGAAATCTTTGCACAGCACGGCGCGCTCGACAAATTGCAGGGTTTTGTGAGCGGCAACGCTTGCCGCATACACGGGCTGAAACCGCATGCCAAACGCGTCACCCTGCATGACGTACCCATGAGCGTGCCGAGCCTCTATGCCGACTACGGGCAGCAGGTGGTGCCCATGTACGCAGGAGAGGAAATCAGCTGGAGCGTAAAAGCCTGATGCAAGACGCCCCCATACCGAGCGCGGAGGATTTGCGGGCCCTGCTGGCAGAGATTGCTGCCATGCACATGCCCTACGGCATGTACGGTCCCGCGAATTATCCACCGGATGGTTGCCCGCTGATGGACCTGCCCACGGAATACTTGGACTGGTTCTGGCAACGTGGCTGGCCCAAGGGCAAGCTGGGGCGGCTCATGGAGCAAACCCTTCTCATCAAAAACAGCGGCTTGGATGCCCTCTTCGAGCCTTTCCGCAAGGCTCAGGGCGGGCGCCGCAAATTCCCCCGTAAAAAATGAATACCATTAAATCCATCTTTCTTGCCACCCGCCCCAAGACCCTGCCCGCAGGCATCGTCGCCGTGTGGGCAGGCTGTGTCATCGTTTGGAAGTACCAAGCCGCTTTCCCGAACTTGGTGCAGTTCGACCTCTCGCTGGCCATTTACACCGTGCTGAGCGCCATATGCATCCAAATAGCCTGCAATCTCTTCAATGACTCGCTGGATGCAGACAAAAAGGCGGATACCGCCAAGCGCCAAGGACCGCGCCGCATCACCGCCAGTGGCGACATGAGCTCACGCGCGGTCAAGCTGGCAGGCTGCGCCTTTTTGGCAGCAGCGGCGGCATTGTCCATACCGCTCATCCAGGCGCAGGGCTGGCCCATCATCGCCATCGGCATACCGAGCATGCTGTGCGCCTACTGCTACACGGGTGGCCCTTACCCGCTGGCATACAAGGGGCTCGGTGAGCTCTTCGTGCTACTTTTCTTCGGGCTTGTGGCCGTGGCAGGCACGCTGTATGTGCAGGTCGGGTTTGAGAACAATGCCCTTTACCACATGATGTACGGGGCTGCCTTCATCTTGGGCGTGCAGTGCGGTTTGCTCTCCTGCCTGCTCATCGAAATCAACAACATCCGCGACCGTAAAGAGGACGCAACCACCGGCAAGCGAACCCTTGCCGTGCGCTTGGGCGACAAACGCGCTCGCGGTCTGGCGCTCGCCTTCCTCATCGCCCCCTACATCACCCTCAAGCAAACACATTTCTTCCTGCCGAACGTGGGGTGGAACTACTACTGGCCCTTTGCCATTCTGGTGGGCGGATACCTGCTGTTCAAGCTCACCCGCACCCCTGCGGACAAGCGCATGAACGTACTGCTGGGCATGGCCTCCCTGCACCTCATCCTCTTCTTGCTGTCCATCACCATGGGCTGCCAATAAAAAACACGCTTCACCGCCATGCAAAACGAGCAACGTCTGCAATCTCTGGATGCCCTGCGCGGGCTGGATACCGCCCTCATCATCGGGCTGGGCACCCTGCTCTGGAGCATGCAAACAGCCTGCCCCGGCAGCGAGTTCTGGGCTTGCATGCGCGAGCAAATGGGGCATGAGCCCTGGGAGGGGCTGCGCGCCTACGACCTCATCTTCCCCATCTTCGTTTACTTGGCGGGCATATCCCTGAACTTCTCCGTGCGCAAACAAATGGGCATGGGTGCAGGCACGGGCAAGCTGCTGCTGCGCATGTGGAAACGCGCCGCGCTGCTGGTGCTGCTGGGCATGCTGGTGAATGGGCCTTTGGTTTGGCAGGCTTCCGCTATGCGCTGCGCCTCCGTGCTGGGTCTCATCGGCATCTCCGGAGCGCTGGCGGGCAGCATTGTGCTGGCTGTGCGCAAAACTTGGGCGGTGGGTCTTTGTGCGGCTCTGTTGTTGTCCGGCGTATTCCTCGCGCAGTACATGGGGGGCGACATGACGCCTGCCGGCTGTTTCAACGCCAAGGTGGATGCCCTGCTGTGCCCCGGCAAGCTGCACTACGGCGTGATTGACCCGGAGGGGCCGCTCTGCATTGTCTCCGCCACGGCGCTGGCACTGGCGGGGTTCCTGAGTGGGCGCATGTTTGCAGGCTCAGTCAGTGCGGTGAAGCGAGTGCTCATCCTGCTCATCGGCGGCGCATTGCTCATCGCGCTCTCCACCCTCGGGCCCTGCATCAAAAACATATGGACGCCCTGCTTTGTACTGGTCTCCGCCGGCATCGGGGCGGTGCTGATGGCGATTTTCCACCTACTGATAGATGTGTGCCGCATCAGCTTCTGGGCTTGGCCGCTGAAAGTCATCGGCTGCAATGCGCTGTTCATCTACCTGTTCACCCACGTCATCGGGTTTGGGCAGCTGACCACGCGCATTTTCGGCGGCACGATTGCGGAGTTCATCAGCCCGGCGTGGGCTGGCGTGGCGCACAGTGCTGCTTACTTGGTGCTGGCGTGGTTGCTTTGCCTCTTGCTCTACACGCACCGCATTTTTGTCAAGGTGTAATTCATCCCCCCCGCCCATGGACATACGCATCACAGGAGCCTCGCAAAACACGCTCAAGAACATCAGCCTTACCCTGCCGGCGGGCAAAATCATTGCCCTGGTGGGGCCCAGTGGCTCCGGCAAAAGCACCTTGGCGCATGATACCCTGTTTGCGGAGTCCCGCAGGCGCTTTTTGGACTGCCTGTCCACCGGGGCTCGCCGCCTGCTTGCCCGCCCGGAAAAACCGCAGGTGGAGGCCATCGACGGGCTGCCGCCGGCGCTTTGTCTGGAGCAACACGTATCCACCGGGCACTCACGCGCCGTGCTCGGCAGCCTGACGGAGGCGCTGGACTACCTGCGCATCATCTACGCCGCCATCGGCATACCGCATGACCCGGCCACGGGGCAACGCCTCACCCGCCTGAGCCCGGATGAAATTGTAACGGAGCTGTGCTCCCTGCCGGAGAGCACACGCCTCACCCTGCTGGCACCGCTGCCGGAGAGCTTCGGCACCGCACCGGAATCCGATGCCATGGAACTGCTGAAAGCAGGCTTCCTGCGCGTGCGCATGGAGGGTGAAATCCGCTATCTGGAAGAATTGGCAACACAGCCCCCGCCCCCCGGCTGCAAGTGCGAGCTGGTGGTGGACCGCATCGTGGTGCGCGAAGGGGCGGAATCTCGCTTGGCGGATTCACTGCAAGTATCGCTCCGTTTTTGCGGGGATGAGGTACGCGCCATCGTGCAGCAGCCGCGAGAGGAGGAAGAGCTGCGCACCTACCACATGCGCTACCACAACACGGAAACCGGCTTCACCCTGCCGGAGCTCAGCCCTAGGCTGTTCTCACACTACTCCCCGCACGGCGCATGCACCCGCTGCGAGGGCTTAGGCGTCATTGCGGACAAAAAAGAAGAGCACACCATCTGCCCCGCCTGCCAAGGCATGCGCCTGAACCCGACCGCGCTTGCCGTGACCCTCAGCTTTGCGGATGCGGAATTGAACCTGGCGGAGTTCTGCAAACTCACGGTGGATGAGAACCTGCAACTGCTGGAGCAGCTGAGCATCCCCCCCGTGTTCCGCGCGGCGCTGCAAACACCGCTGGAGGAGCTGCGCCGCCGCCTCAGTTGCCTGCAAGAGCTCGGGCTCGGCTACCTCTCCCTCTCCCGCGCTACGAACACCCTCTCCGGCGGTGAGCTGCAGCGCGCACGCCTCGCAGGGCAAATAGGCGGCGGGCTTTCCGGCTGCCTGTACATACTGGATGAACCCACCATCGGCCTGCACCACAGCGAAACGGCACGCCTCATCCGCGCCCTGCAGAGCCTGCGAGACAAAGGCAACACCGTGCTCGTGGCAGAGCATGACCCGCAGCTGCTGGCTGCCGCGGATTGGCTGGTGGAGATGGGACCCGGCAGCGGCATACACGGTGGCAGCATACTGGCAGAGGGTACGTACGAAGAGCTACTCCGGAATGAAAACTCCCCCACCGGGGCATGGCTGGCAGGCCGCAAAACATACGCGGAGGCAGCCCCCGTGGATACCGCCGCCTGCAAGTGGATGGAGCTGCGCCATGCCACCGCCCGCAACCTGCAAGATGTCACCCTACGCCTCCCCATCGGTGCCTTTACCTGCCTGTGCGGCCCCGGCGGCTCCGGCAAGAGCACCTTGGTGCACGAGTGCCTGCTGCCTGCCCTCAAAAAAGGCCAAGTAAGCGGAGCGGAGGGCATTGCACGCGCCGTACTGCTCGACCAAAGCCCGCTGGGCAGCTCCCCGCGCTCCACCCCGGCAACAGCTACCGGGCTGCTGGATGTTCTGCGCCCGCTCTACGCAGCACTCCCCCTCGCACGCCAGCGAGGCTACACCGCCGGGCGCTTCTCCCTGAACGTGCGCGGCGGACGATGTGAACGCTGCGGTGGCTCAGGCTCGCTGCAGGTGGACATGAACTTTCTGGCGGACCTGTACACCCCCTGCGATGCTTGCCACGGCGCACGCTACAACCGCGAAACGCTGGAGGTCACTTGGCGTGGCAAATCCATAGCAGCTGCGCTGGCGCAAACGGTGGATGAAGCTCTGGCATTCTTTGCCCCCATACCCGCGGCACACGGCATCTTGCAAGCCATGCATGATTTGGGGCTGGGCTACCTACCGCTGGACCGCTCCGTCACCACCCTTTCCGGGGGCGAGGCGCAGCGCGTGCGCATAGCCACCTACCTGGCAAAAGCTGCGCCCAAACGAGGGCGTCGCGAGGGCGAGCTCCTGCTCTTTGTGCTGGATGAACCCTCCACCGGCCTGCACTTCGGCGAGGTGGACCTCCTCCTGCGCTCCCTCTTCCGACTCCGCGCCGCGGGGCACACTATCCTCTGCATAGAGCACCACGAGGGCATCCTCTCCCGGGCGGATTACCTCATCGAGCTCGGCCCCGGCGCAGGCAAAAACGGAGGCAAAATCATACGCACCACCCAACAGCACGCTTGACGCCGACGCAGCTCACACAAAAGCCACAAAAATACCGACCGCGAGCAACACCACGGCGGAAACGCCGCCTATCAGCATATACACCCAATCAGGCCTGTTTTGAGGCGAAGATTCCGGTTGCGTCTCCCTCGAATACATCGGCATAACAACATCATCCGGAGTCGCAGGGCCAATGACAACATCGGGCACAATATAGCTCAATTTCAGCGTCGCCAGCGGATGTGCCAAACTCGGCATGGTGGTGTCTATATTAGTCGCATTCACAACCAGTAAGCCATCCGCATCCACCGTATGCGGAGGCATGACGAAAACTTGCGCACGTGGTGCGCTGCCCCTCACCAAGGGAGTATACCACGTTGCTTCATCCACACTGCATACCGGCACGGCCAAAAGCTCCGGCAGTTCCGTGGGAACCAAGCGGTTCCACAGCTCGCGAGTGCCCACCGGCTGCACCCGCACTCCGTGAAACAACACGGCATTACTGATGTAGAGCATCTCCTCCGCACTGTATCGGGTCTCGACGGCCAAAGGGAAATACTCCTGGGCATCCCCCCAAGTTTCCGGGTCATCATCCAGATCACTTGGGGAGATTATGTTTACTACAGCACCCACGCGCGCAGCCTGCTCACGCATCGCCACGCTCACACCTCCACTTTCTAAGCCAATGATGTACAAAATCAGTTGTTCAAAAATTTACGACCGCTTACACCGTCTTTTTCATTCTTGAGAGACTCACCCTTTCTTTGCCCTGCTTCCGTTCGGCGAATAGGAGCAGGAACCGTAGCGGAGCCCCTGACATCTGGGATAAAGGATTGCCCCGGAACAGGAGTAACAGGGGTATCAGCGTCTGTTGATTCAGCAGAACCTTCATCACCTTGGGACATGCCCTCATCGGACTGACCGGCAGCTTCACCCGCAGACTGACCGGCGGCATCACCCTCAGGCTTGCCGGCGGCTTCCCCTTCAGGCTTGCCGGCAGCTTCTCCCGCAGGCTGATCGGCGGCATCACCCTCAGGCTTGCCGGCAGCTTCACCCTCAGGCTTGCCGGCAGCTTCTCCCGCAGACTGACCGGCGGCATCACCCTCAGGCTTGCCGGCAGCTTCTCCCGCAGGCTTGCCGGCAGCTTCTCCCGCAGGCTTGCCGGCAGCTTCTCCCGCAGGCTGATCGGCAGCCTCTTCAACGAATTCAGCATCCTCATCCTCGGAAACCGGGGGCGTTGCCTTTGTACATTTATCGCACCCCAGCGTCACGCCTTCAGCGACCTCGGCTTCGGTCAGAGGTGACGCTTTATCGGCGTGACGTTTATCGTGCGCTTTTTTCTTCTTTTTAATGCACTTGTCACACTTCAGCGCCACACCCTCCTCCACCTGCTCTTTGGTCAAGGGTTTATTCTGTTTATGGCATTTTTTGTGCTCATCCACTTTCTGCTTGCGGGCGGCTTCATCCTCCGCAGCCTTACGGGCGGCATCTTCCTCCGCAGCCCTACCGGCAGCTTCTTGCCTCTCAGCAACCATCTTACACTCCGTGCAATTCAGCTCCACGCCTTTCTTCACATCAGCCTCAGCCAAGGCTGCGTCTCCTGCAGTGTCATGAAGTTTCTCATGCACAGCCTTGCGGCATTGTTCACAGCCCAAAGCGTCGCCCTCCCCTAATTCAGCCTCAGTAAACTCATGAATTTTCTTATCAACATGCTTTTTAGCGTGAAGCAGCTTTTGGCATTCCACACACCCAAGCTTCGCACCTTCCTCAAGTTCCGGTTCAGACAGCGCCTTATGGTCTTTCGCAGAGTGCTTTTTCAACTCGCATTTTTTGCACTCCAGTTTGCACCCCTCATCAACATCCGGCTGAGCCCCCTCTTGCTCATGCATCTTTGCATGAAGCGAGACTGCTCGCTTCTTGCATTCGGGACAAGAATCCGCATGCTTCATCAATTCCGGCATGGCGTCCTCCTTGGGGCAAGTATGTTTCTTGCCTTTGGGCTTACCGGTGGTTTTATTCACCACGGGGGCGGGCTGCTCCACCGCTGCATCTTCAGAAGAAACCATGATGAGATAACACGCTATACCGGCAACGCAAACCGCCAATACAGCAGACAACAGCATCTTTTCCAAGGTATGGTTGTTATGTTTCGTACGCTTACCTCCGGTAGGTGCTTTCGACTTATCCCCGGCAGCAGATGCAGGCAATACGGCAGAATCCACCGCTACTTCCCGCGCATTCAAATCCGCCAAGCTATGGCGCAAACTCGGAAACAGCGTGCAGACCGTGGTTCCGTTCACCACATACGTTTCACTTGAGGTATCCAAGGGCGTTTCCTTTTCTTCCTCCGGCTCCGGAGCTTGCACCACGTCCTGAACTTTCAGCTCATCAGGAGCAATGGCGCGCAGATCTATCAACTCCGGCATTTCCAACGGCACCATCTGCTCCCACAAGGTCTGCGAGCCCACGGGCACCAAACGCACACCATGTTGCAGCGCGGTAACAAGCAGCACGCGAATGGAATTCATATCATACCCCTGCTCTACGACCAAAGGCAAGGGATAGTGATGCGCAGCAAACGCTGCCAAATATTGCGCAGCCTCCTCCGGCAAATACACGCGAACAGAGGCATCTTGCGAGGACAAAGCCTTCACCACACCGGCTGTCACAGGCCCTTCGGACAGGCCTACAACAAAAATCTCATTATCAATGCGAGGAATAATCATAATTATGCAAGTTTTATGTTAAAATCAGTTACATTCAGCCCACCACGGATGTCTATTCGTCTTGGTTATCTGAGATGTGGCGCAGGATCAACCGCACCACGGTACCGATGAGGACAAGCCCTATGGCCAATGGCAAGCAGGAATCGAACGCACTGCTGCTGCCCCCTGTACCCGCCAGTGAGAAGATGATGAGCAACAGCAGCCCGGCGCCGATGGCCATCATGATGTAACCCACCCAGCCTACTATTTGTGAAAGCGGAATTTCATCCCCGGAGGCGGGGGTGTATGCCCCTCCGGTGGGGCTGCTCCCCGGATTATCCCACGGCAGCGTGCCTCCGGAGTCACTAACAGGGTGCGATACCGGCTTTTGGCGCGGTGTAAAGCTACCTTTCAAATAACGCACCCATTCTTTTGCGTTTTTGAAGCGGTATTGCCGGTCAAGCACCAATGCCGTATCAATAGAGCGAAGAAATTGCTCAGAATAGCGGGAGGTCATGTACGGATTTGATGCCAGCGGCACATAGGGATCGTGCGCCGGATTCACTTGCCTCGCAGGACTCGGAGGAGGCGGTGAACCGGTTATCATGCAATAGAACGTAGCACCGAGCGCATACACATCAATGCTGGGGAAAAGGCAATTGTTGTCCGCGAATTGCTCCGGCGGGGTATACCCGGAGCTCATGAAGCCAAGGCTGAAGGTCTCATCGGAAACTTCCTGCTTTGCTGCTCCGAAGTCAATAAGGACAGGGGTAAAATCCTGCCGGATGATGATATTGGCAGGTTTGATATCACGGTGGCAGATATCATGCTTCTGTAAGTACACCAGGGCATCCAAGAGGTGATCCAACAGATAACGTAATTGTTCTTCCGTAAGAGAACCGGGGCTGTAAGAAGACAAGGGAGCCCCTTCCAGATACTCCATCACAAAATATGCAGTTCCGAGCTGCTCAAAAGCACCATAGCCTCGGACAATGGAGTTGTGGTTCAATCGGGAGAGCATCTTCGCCTCCGTGATGAAATGGCGAAGTGCCCAATTGTAATGCTTATCGCTTTGAGGATTGACAAAGACGTAGCCCGAGGCGTCACGTTGCGCATGGCCGGAGGGATAATTCTCCTTAACGGCAACGTAACGCCCGGACGTTTCGTCGAGGGCTCTGTACGTGACTCCGAACCCACCCTTACCGAGCACACGCTCGATGGTGTATTTATCATTCAACACTTTACCGACAGGTAGAGTCATAACGTACAGAGCTTTTCGGGTTCAGAGGTTAGGCCATTTCCGTGCTGAACTTCAGCGTGACGTCCGCGAAGGAGATTTCATCACCGGGCATCAGCAGGCACTTATCGCGCAGCGGCACACCGTTCAGGCAGGTGGTATTGCGAGCCTGCTCATCCTTGATGAACAGATACACATTGCCCTGCATATCCTCCTCATACATGAGGCGAGCCTGCTGGCGGGACACAGCCTTGTTTGCCACATGAATCTTGCAGGTAGCACTGCTGCGGCCGATAAGGATGGAGCGCTCTCTCTGCAGGTCAGCCAACGATACGCGGAACTTAAGCGCCCTGCCCTCGGAATCGGAACCGGTGAAGACCAGAGACGGAGACTTGCTGCTCTTAGACGGGCCTAAGGGGATGGTGGGAGCATCTGCACCGCCATCAAACGGGCGCGTGACACCCTCCGGAATCGCGGAGGCGGAGACACCGCCACCCATCGGACCATTCTGCGGACCGGCCGGTACCACAGGAGCGGAAATCGGGCGGGAAGCATATTTATTCTTCTTCTTGCCACTCTTGAGCAGCAGAACGAAGATGACCACAAGGCTGCCGATGACAAATACACCGACCACAGCGACAAGCACAATCTGCGGGGCAGACATGTTGGCCATGTGTGCGCGAATGGTGTAGACGAAGCTGTCCGGGTTTTTCTCCACAATGGCAATCTCACTGATATCGCTCTGAGCGCGGGTCAGGAAGTGAATGAGCTCACTGGAATCCATAGCGCAGTTGTATGACTCGGAGGCCTTGTAGGAACCGTAGTTCACACCTACTACGTAGCCCTTTTCATTGACAAGGGGGCCACCGCTCATACCGCCCTGCACGGAAGCGGAATGGGTGATACCGCGGAAACGGGAATCCTCACCGATACCGGTACCCATCGTCTCACTGTCATTCACCTTGGCAATGGAACCTTGGAACATAGTCACGTCCAGCAGGTCGCGCATATCCGTATCCCACGGCAGTTCCACGCGATCCGGGAAAGACTGGTGATTGTTCTTGATGTAGGTCACCACGAAGTTCTCAAACAGCTTGCTGAGTTTGCCACCTTCCTTCATCAGCAACGCAGGATAACCGAAAGCCATCACGTGCTGTCCTGCCTCGGAGCGATTGGCAAGAGCCAAGGGCTTGAAGTATGCGCGATCAGGGGTATTCACACGCAGGTAAGCCAAGTCGCGGGACGGGTCCACGTGCTCCACCTCAGCGCGCTGCATGACTACCACTTTCTTGTTCTGCAGCTGTTTCTCATAAACAACGTACAGCACATCGAGCTTGGTAGGATACTCGTATATCTTTCTTCCTTCTGTCTCTTTAATGGTGCCAACGACGTGAGCATTGGTAACCAAGCCACCGCCACTGTTAATCACAAAGGCGGAACCGGAGCCCTTGACGCCCTCCGTCTCATGGAAACGGATAATCAGCTTCACGCCTTCTTTATAGCGCTCAATGCTGTTGTAACTGCCACCGCTGCCAATCAGCAGCAGGGGGATAATGATAACCAGTGCCAGGAGCAAGCCTATGCAAATGGAAACGAGACTTTTTTTCTTCATAATGAAAACAATTGGTTAGAAGTGTACTATGTAATACAGAAGATTATGACATGCGAATGACGACGACGCTGACATTATCCTGACGAGGAGCCTCCTTGGAAAGCACGCTGTCCAGCACCGCTTCCACATCACCTCGGGCATCTCGCTCGGGTACCGGGAGCAGTGCCTGCGCAATCTCCATCTCATTCAGCGTCAATATGCCATCACTGGCCAACATAATCGTATCACCGGGTTCCAGCATCAGCGCTTCATTGGGGCAATGGGCTTGGTCTATACCTCGCCCACTGAGGTATGAGGTAACGCGAGAACCGTATTTTACCACGGAATCCATCTGTGAGACCTCCGCCCAGTTCAAGCCCTCGCGCTCTGCGCGCAGGCGCATATCTTCGCGGTGGTTGTGGCGGTGGTTGAGCTGGTATAGGCACTTGTCGCGCATGAAGTAGATGAGGGAATCACCAACGTTGATGAAGTGAAGTTTGCCCTCCTTAATCCACACGGCACAGAGTGTGCAGCCCATGTTACCGGAAGCGCCCGCATCCGCCTGAAGGCGGCGGTGCAAGGCTCCATCAGCTTCTTGCGCGGCACGCACCATGGCAAAGGACTCCTGTCCCGGCGCTACCTCCAGATTTTTCAGCACACGGCAAAAGGCGCTGACGGATACGCGGGAAGCGACCTCGCCGGCAGCCAAGCCCCCCATGCCGTCCGCAAGCGCACATATAACCTCACGGCAAGGGCCACTCTCCGCATCTACGGGCACGCAAAGAGCGTAGTCCTCTTGGTTGGCGCGAGCTCCGATGTCGCGGTCCTCTGCAAAGGAGGCGAGCAAGCGGGAATTTCTGTGTTGTTGATCAGTCATGAGGGGGAGGAGGATGGATTTGTTGTCAGTTTCTTCTGTATAAGAATGTGGGATTTTACTGCACCGTCTCGGGGAACATGTCCCAGTTGCGCTCCAAGGAGCAGAACGGAACGAAGATAAGCACAGTGTTACCGATGCGCAGCATGCTACCTGCCGTAACTTCCATGGTGCCGAGCACGGGTGTATCATTCAGGTAAATCATGTTGCGGCCCTGCCCATGGGTGATGTAGCTCTTATGCCCACGGTTGTCGTATGCGATGAATGCATGCCCGGTATCGGAGATAGTCGTATCATTGAACGGCAGGCAAACCTCATTATTAACCCCACGACCGATGGAATTGTAGCCGTAGCCAACCTCCACGGAGCGGCCGCGACCGGGACCGGACACCACCACAAGCCAACCGGCCACCGGGCCGAGGTTCTCTTTGCGGGGAATGTTGACACTGGCTGCGTTCACGCCGGCATTACCGGGAATCCGCGGGTTGCCCATCTTGGGCACCAAGGGCATGGTTTGCCCCGGGCCGGGCATGGGCAAGGTGGGGCTATCCTCGGAGATACCGATGGGGTTAATCGATACACCGAACGGCATGGTTCCCGGGCCGGGAACTTGAGCATGAGGCTGGGAGCCACCCCCCATTTGGTCAGCGCTGAACAAGGGGCCTACCTTACGCTGATGCGGATCTACAGAATTAGGATTCATATGATTTAGATTGTAAGTTGTAATAAGTTATTTAATGCGGAAGACAAGTTGCATATCTGCAACGCTGATGATGTCACCACTATTCAGAGCGGTGGCAGCGGAAATCTTGGAACCATTCACAATGGTGCCATTCGTGGAGTTAGCATCCTTAATCATCCACTGACCTGTTGCTTCGCGATACAGTGTGAAATGAATGTTGGACACGTGGCCGGAAGGTAAGCGAACATCTGCGGATGCGCTGCGCCCCACGGAAACGGAGGTCTTGCGCACAGCCCAGCTCTGGCCGGGTTGCTTGGCGTCATCCAGCGTGGCCAGCGGAGGCGTAGGTACGGGTACTGCTCCGGAATCCGGGCGGGGGCCACGAACCGCGGGCGCGTCGTCATCATCATTGCGGCTCAGGCTGCGAATAATGATAATGAACACGATAATGCAAGCAAATGCACCACCGATACCCACTACCCACCATACCAAGTTCGGCGTATCGGCGACTTCATCCTCACTACTGCCAAGGGTTGTACCATTAATGGTTACATTTCCACCTTGATTCGGAATGTTGTTGTTTACGTTTACATTCGTGTCCTCCTTGGGAGGCTCGGGAAGCGGAGCGTTGAGGTCCACCAAACAGATAGCAATCTCGGCATCCACACCGGGCTTGCTCAACACACCGGGAGTATTCTTGACGTGTTGCAGCAACTTGCGCACGCGAAGCGCATAGTCGCGGTCCATGTACGTGCCTTCAAAGAGCTTATCCGTTGCGGTAAGCGGGAGCAGACTCTCCTTGAAAATCTTCAACATCTTTTCCACGGTCTGTTCTTTATTGGCCTCATTAAGACCATTGCGAAGCTCAAGCAAGCACTCCAAGGCGTAATCACCGACTACCAACCCCAGTTGCTCCTGCGGCAGCTCCATATATGCCACGGTCTTTTCTCGTCCTTCAGTAAGAATCAGCTTAAGGGAACGACCGGCAGGAATGATGTTACCATTCGCATCCTTCAACGAGGTCTTAAGCTGCATCACCATGGCGGACGTTTTGCGCAGCATGCCGTTAAGCAAGCCAATGGCGTCACCGCCATCGGGATTCTTCACCTGCTCATAGGTTAAATAAGAGCCATTCGTCTGAACGGCAAGTCGCTGCAGTGCAGCATAACCTTTGTGGGCATCCGTATCACTTGTGCTGCCCTTGCCCTTCTTACGACCGGAGCGCCCCGTAGGATTATCTTTATACGGCACGGCGATGGTGTGCACGGGAATGTTCATCTCCTTCGAGGTTTGCACCAACATCCGGAAATCCTCATCAGTGGTACGGCTCTCATCCATACCATCGGAAATAAGAATGACGCCACGAGGCAGATAACGCTTGATATCCTTTACGTTATCAGGCATCTCATCCTTAAGAGCGCGCGTCAGGCCAACCCAAATATGAGTATTGTTATTCTCAATACCCTTGGCATCACAAATACGACTCAGCAAGAACGAGTATTTGCCGGAAGTGCTCACGGGCTCATAACCATAGCCTTCAGTCATCAAAGATTGCAGCTCATCCGTACGCGCAACGACTTGCTGACTACCGGCTGCTACCATGACGTGCACTTCGCTGTCCGGTGACATCAGACTCACCAAACGTGCAGCCACTTCCGCACTGGTTTTAATCACGTTTTTACGCCCGCTCGGATCGCTGATATCAATAAATATCAACCAAGTGGCAACTTGGCTGGAAATCATTTTCAAATCAGCATTACCGCTATTCAATGTATGACCGGCAACCGCACCTCTATAGCTATTATACTCAGGCTTATTCTGCACTAAGAAACGAGCAATCAACTCGCTACCGTCACGATCCAACAGTGCTTTATCGCACTTGATGATTTCGGACGTAACCGGAGAAACCACGGTTTGAGCATCAGCCGTAGCGCACACCCCTCCGGCAAAACCGGCGAAAAGCATCAGCCCGCTGAACAAATGTCTTACTATTTTCATAATGATTATTACGCTGTAATACTATTATGCCTTCTTTTCTACACGATTGCTCATATCCACTATGGCTGCATATCCAACAAGGCTATGTTTACATTTATCATTTTTTTCTTGTTATGACAAGAAAAAAGTGGATAACATACAAACAAAAAAAGACGCCCTTACTCTACTATTTACCTCGGATTAAAGCAATTCACTGTTCAATAAAAAAAGATAATCAATATGGGGTTAAGTTTGTTATCCTTGTAAGAATTCCGCCCAATAAATTGAGCCCGACGCGTGAGTTGAGTATGATTGTGTTCATAATCTACTCTTGATGACGGGCAAAACCGGCTATTTGTTTTGTATATTTTCATCTTCTGCGCAAATTTTCGATTCAAACGCCATTTTTATGGCGAGAAAAACGATTCCGAAGGAGCGCAAACACTTTGTCGCGGTTCGTGTTTTTGAGGAGATGCCGCTTTTTACACTGAGCGATAAACCGGAAGTTGAAGGGGGAAATTGTTGGATAATTTGCGAGCGCAAGCGAGCCTAATTCGGAGCCCCGGGGCTCTGAATTCCGCTCGCTGTCGCTCGCAATCTATTCTTCAACTTCCGATTTCTCGAGCAATTTGAACTCAACTGAACACATAAACAGAGCAAACAATTTTATCAACGCAAGAAAGCGCAGTCCACACCAATACCTTATATAGAGGAGAGGCCCCCCCCTCGCGCCTTTATGCCCCCGTACCGGTCAAATCTCCGGAGGGAGGTCCTCAACCAAGGGGATTTCTGCTTCGGAGGAGGATATTTTTTGCCAAGCGCCACGGTGAGTAGCACCGGATTTGACGATGAGCATGGGGGCATAGCAATTACCGCAAAGCTCTGCCCCGCGGTGCAAAACCACATTGCCGGAGGCTTCCACGCGCCCGGTTACGCGGCCATAAATCTCCACCGTGCGTGCTTTCACCCCGTGCACGAAGATGACATCCGCCCCACGCTCCACCAGCAATGAACCGGCGGTAACTTCACCGTCCACCTTGGAATCAGAGCTGATTTTGAGCATGCCGGAGCAACGGAAGGTGCCGGAACCTTTGCCGAGGAGGTGCAGGTTGTGGCAAACAATGGAAAGTTGGGAGAGGATGGCCTCCGGCAGCACGGTCACATTACCCAAGGTGCGCACTGTAAGGCGTGAGGAATTGGGCTTGAGGTCAATATCCGTCATGCGCAGGTGCGCATGGCAGTGAATGCAATTGGCGGACAGTGCGGCGGCGGGCACCTTCGAGCGGCGCCCACACTCGTAACAAATGACATCGCGCCCCGGTATTTTGGCGCGGTCCGCCCGTGAATCAAATGAGGTGAGCGCGGCACGGCGGTCGCGCTCACCCTCAGGTAAGAGCCCGGATACATAGGACGCAATCAGGGGCGCTGTCTTGTACTCGGGCATGGTGCAAATGTATCGGTTTTATCAGCCCAAGAGGTCATCCGTAGTGGCTTTGGAAGCACCGGACTTGCCCTTCTTGGTCGGCGTGGGGGCAGGCACCCCGGCGGAGGCCACACCTACCATACAGTGACCGATGAAGACGGCACCCTCTTGGATGGAAATCTTGGAAGCGGTGACATCACCCACCAACTCAGCCGTAGAGGTCAGCTCCACGCGGTCGGAAACCACCACATCACCCGTCACGCGACCGTGAATGATGGCGCTGCGCGTGCGCACGGCGACTTTGTTCTTCTCACCGGCCTGAATGGCGGCATTGACGCCGACAGTCAGCACGCCATCGGAGGTGATTTCACCCTCCACGGAGCCGTCCACAAGCAAATCATCCGTAAAGCGGAGCACACCGACTACGGACACGTCGGAATTGAGCACATTGCGGGTGGAAACAGCGGATGCACCGCCGGAGGGCGTGCTGCCGAAGCTGCTGTCAGACGAGCCGAAGTAGGATTCCGGCACGGAAGCCTCCTGCGGGGCTGCGCCCCACTCGGGAGCCAAGCCGGGCTCACCGAAAGAGGAGGTAGGAGCCTGTTGAGTATCAGACTTTTGATTAGAGTTATTGTATCCCTTGAACATAATAAGAAGTTGTGGAAAATGTTGAAGAGCGGCGCGAGGACGCACCGCGAACGGTGTGTATGTTACCCTGTTGCGGAGGGTTTGTCCATACGAATTTACGTCACAGGCGCATTTTTTGTTGTTTTTGTTTTTCGCTACGTCCGGGGTGTGGCACATGGCGCATCAGCACAGCCACAGGGAGCACTCCGCTCAGGCTTATTCCCAGAGGTATGATTGCTTGGAGTCCACTGACTGTCCATCCACGTAAACATCTATGCGCCAGGTCATAATATCACCCTTCTTCTTACGCTCCTCACCGGCAAAGAAGAATCGGTCCGTACGGCGCCCGGCAGAACGGCGCGGTGCACTGTAGTCTATCGTGCTTGTCAGCACCTGTGCACCGGTGGCTGCTTGCGTATAGCGCATGACCAACTTCACCGGGCGTGTGGGCTGCGCATCATACCAAGTTACAAAATAGTAATCACCTATGCGGTCACGGCGCGCCTTGTCGGACTCCGCCCCATGCAGTACGTACAAGGCATTCGCCCGCAGCGGGGCGGACTCCCACGCACGGCTGGGCTCATTCACGGATTTAAGCGGCAAGTCAGACACCTCCAATATGCAGGTGTGGTCATACGTAGTGCATGAGCTGAACAGAGCCGCCGTTGCTGCGGCAAAAACGGTACACAAGAGAGCGCGCATATACCTATTCTTATACCACCCCTGCCCTCTTGTCAATCTTTTTCCGCACGCGCGCATGACAAAATATCCGATTCGCACGCAAAATTGCGGATTTTCCGTTGACTTGGCAGCACCGTTATGGTATCATCAAAGCCAGAGGGAAGAACTGTATCCTCACACTTTTTAATCATGAAACCAGCCACATTCAACTGCACAGTACTCCGCGACGGCCACCAGTCGCTGGCCGCAACTCGTATGTCCACCGAGCAGATGCTTGAAATCGCCCCCATTCTGGACACCATGGGCTTCTCCGCACTGGAGACCTGGGGCGGCGCAACGATTGACTCCGGTCTTCGTTTCCTCGGCGAGCTGCCGTTCGAGCGTCTTGACACGCTCAAGAAGCTTGCTCCCAAGACCCCGCACATGATGCTGCTGCGCGGTCAGAACATGGTGGGCTACACCAACTACGCCGATGACGTGGTGGAGGCCTTCGTGAAGACCAGCGCCAAGCACGGCATGAACATCTTCCGTATCTTCGACTGCTTGAACGACCCGGAGAACATGCGCACCTCCATCCGTGCCGCTAAGGAGGCCGGTGCTACCGCTCACGGTACCATCTGCTACACCACCTCCCCCGTGCACAATCTGGAGTACTTCGCCAAGCTCGGCAAGCAGATTGCTGACATGGGCGCTGACGGCCTCGTCATCAAGGACATGGCCGGCCTTATCCCCCCGAGCGAGACAGCAGCTCTCGTAGAGACGCTCAAGAAGAGCACCGGTCTGCCCGTTTGGGTACACACGCACGACACCGCCGGTCTCGGCGCCGGTGCATACGTAGCCGGCATCAACGCCGGTGCAGATGCCGTGGACTGCTCCATCGCTCCCTTCGCTAACGGTACCGGCCAGCCGGACTGCATGCGCATGCTCGCCCTGCTCAAGGGTTACGAGCGCTGCCCTCAGTTTGCGGACGACTTCACGGACAAGCTGTCCAAGATTTCCGCCATGCTCCAGCCCGTGTACGACAGCCTCTCCAAGTTCACCAGCCACGCCAATGAGGTGGTGAACAGCGACACCCTGCGCTACCAGGTGCCCGGCGGCATGCTCTCCAACTTCCGCAGCCAGCTCAAGGAGATGAACATGGCTGACAAGTTCGAGGAGGTGTTCGCTGAGATCCCCGTGGTTCGCAAGGCCCTCGGTTGGATTCCCTTGGTAACCCCCACCTCTCAGATTGTGGGCGTACAGGCCATGATGAACGTGAAGTTCGGCCGCTGGAAGCAGATTACCCCGCAGTGCGCCGACGTAGCCCTCGGCTACTATGGCCACACCCCCGCCCCGGTGGATCCGGAGCTGCAGGCTCTTTGCGCCAAGCGCGCCGGTAAGGAGCCCATCACCTGCCGCCCCGCAGACCTCATCAAGCCCGGCATGCAGGACCTCCGCGACAAGCTTACCGCCAAGAACATCCCCGCTACGGATGAGAACTGCGTCATCTACGCCATGTTCCCGCAGCAGCTGGAGGACTACTATGCAGGCAAGCGCCCCGAGCTCCCCACCGCCAAGAAGGAGGAGAACTACGGCGCCCCCGTATCCCTGACCACCGTGGGTGTGTCCGCCGCCATCTCCGGCCGCGACATGAAGATCAACATCCTCGGTCGCGAGTACGACGTACACATCGAGGAGAAGTAATTCTTCCCCCGCATCTTTATTCACATCCCCATTTCCTGCCCGCAGGAAATGGGGATTTTGCTACCCTGCCCCCTTTCCCCCGATAAATCGGAAGTTGAAGGGCAACAAAATCTATCGGAGCGTGGGACTTTAGTCCCACAAATACGCGCGGGGCTAATCCATAAGAGGGACTAAAGTCCCTCGCTCCGAGTGAATGAATGTTACACCCCCCTCTTCAACTTCCAATTTATCGGGCTGTTTCAAATCAACCAAAAACTTAAACAGAGCATTGAGCTACACCTGAGGGGGCGTCGCCACACAAGTCCAACACCGGCCATTAATCCACAGCCCCCCGGGCTCAAAATTCGCCGCACAATCACGCACAAACAAATCGCCACACCCGATTGCTCAGAACAATCGAGTGTGGCGACCTAATGAAAAGCAACGGAAAAAATACTACGCGCGTCTGCGACGGAATGCCAGTGCCGCCAGCGCCATAAGCCCGAGCGTAGCAGTAGCAGGCTCCGGCACGGTGGTATCCGGCATGGTGAAATACAGGCGTTCCATCCCCCATGCATCCGTCTGCGTGGCATCGAACAGCGTCAGTGATTCCACATAGCGCAGGCTTGAATTCCAATAATCCTCGAGATACAAATACTCCTTACCGTTGTAGTTTTTATACTGCACATTCACCTTAAACAGATCCATATCACCGCCGGAGTATGCGGTAGCATCATCGGAATCCGTGAGGTATAATGCGGTCAGGGTTAAATCGTCTGAAAACTCAGCCCCCCACAAAGTAACACCATGCCAGACGGATGAGGGTGAGGGACCGATATTCAACCCGATACCTACTCGCCCGTTATCCTTATTAAGCGCATTATAGATAGCAAGTGACAACTCATTCGCGGTGTTATGATATTCTTGCCAATCGTTGTCATACCCTACCCCGTAAACGTATTTCCCGTCAAAATAAATAGAATAAGGATCAGATTCATACGCTCCATAATACCCCTTCGTTGAATTAAATAAATCGAGCCCCAGATCCGCACCGCCATTGCCGGTCAACCACCATTCAACCCCTGCTTGTGTGGTTCCCATTGTATTTTTAGCATAGCTGCGGTAAGTGCTCCACACGGCATCTCCCGTGGGCACCCCATTGGGAGTGACGTACTGGTCCTGCCACCAGTTAATCAGGTTTGAGGACACAGCAGCCCAGCACAGAGCGCTATCATTATTTCCGTTCTTATCAGCATCATACCAGCCGTACACCTCATCCCCTTCTTGATACACGCCGTACACCCAATGAGTCTCTGCTGCTGCTGTGTAGGCACACAGCGCAAGCACACTACCTAATAATGCAGTCTTTTTCATGTTACGCAAACCGTTTGCTTACCTATTTACTACACTATATTGGTAGGCTTTTCAAGAAAAAAATGCAATAACCAAAAAAAACTGCGGTGCGCAGGCAATCCCACGCACCACTGCAAAAAAATACCCCTTCGGCAAAAATCAGTTAGCCGCGGAGAGGCGGAACACGGCGAAGAAGAACTTCTGCACGGAGGACTTGAGCTTCTCAGAGCCGTAGAAGTCCGTGGACTTCATGCGGGTACCGGCGGCAGCGCCACGCATCTGGATGTCATTGTACTCCGGGGAAACAAGCAGAACGGACTGAATCTTCTGCAGCTCAGCCTTGTCCACCTGCGGAGCCATCTCGTACAGCTTGTTAGCGAACTCCGTCAGCTCGTCAATCTTCTCAGCAGCGGCATCCGGGTTCTGCTCGGTCTCCGGGGCGGAGATGATGTCCACGAAGGTCTTGGAAAGCATGAACATGCCGGTGGCGAACTGATGAGCAGCGGAGAACTGAGCAACGTCCTCCTGAGCAGCAACGGGAGCATCCTGAGCCATAGCCGGAGCTGCGGTCATAGAAGCTGCGAACAGCGCGATGTATGCGAATTTGGTCATAATGTAATACGCGTTTTAAATGTTTTCGGAGGAATACAGGCTGTTTCCTGCCCCTCCAAGATGCATACACCATAGCACAAACACCGGCACAGCGCAAGCCTAAACTGTGGCACCACGCGAACTCCGGCACACAATCGGAATGGGGGAATTTAATTTTCAGTGCCAAAATTCACACCTATGCCGTCATTTTGGCTTCACATAAGGCGCGTTTAGTGGTAAATTATCGCCATGGCAAACAAACCCGTAGTTCTTATTATTCGCGACGGTTGGGGCCGCAACCCTCAGGGGCCTGAGGCTGCCAAGCAGACCGGTGATGCCACCGTGCTCGCCGAGACTCCTTTCACTGACAAGCTGCTGGCCACCTGCCCGCACTCCATGCTGGGCGCATCCGGTCAGGATGTAGGCTTGCCTGACGGCCAGATGGGCAACTCCGAGGTGGGTCACCTCAACCTCGGCGCAGGTCGCGTGGTGTTCCAAGACCTCTGCCGCATCACCAATGCCATCAATGATGGTTCCCTTGCCAAGAACCCCGTTATTACAGAGGCATTCGCCAAGGCTGCCGGCACCCGCCTGCACCTGCTCGGCCTTGTTTCCGACGGCGGTGTGCACTCCCACATTGACCACCTCATCGGCGTGGTGAAGATTGCTGCCGAGGCCGGTGTGAAGGACATCATGATTCACGCCATCACCGACGGCCGCGACACGGACCCGAAGAGCGGCGCCGGCTACCTTGCCCAGCTGCAAGAGGCCATCTCCCCCTACGGTGCCAAGATTGCCACCGTGGTAGGCCGCTTCTACGCCATGGACCGCGACAAGCGCTGGGACCGCGTACAGGTTGCGTGGAACTCCATCGTGCTCGGCCAGGGCGAGGCTTGCTCCTGCACCCCCGCTGAGTTTGCCGAGAAGAGCTATGCTGAGGGCGTGACGGATGAGTTCCTCAAGCCCGGCATCTTCTGCGAATGCGACACGCAGCGCGTGCGCGATGAGGATGTGGTATTCTTCTTCAACTTCCGTGCAGACCGCGCCCGCGAGCTCTCCCGCGCCTTCATCTATGATGATTTCGACGGCTTTGAGCGTGGCGCCCACCCGCACGTGCACTACATCACCATGTCTGAGTACGAGGCCTGCTACCCCACCCCCGTGGTGTTCGAGCAGGAGCAGCTCACCAACATCCTCGGTGAGGTCATTGCCGCTGCCGGCCTGAAGCAGCTCCGCATCGCCGAGACGGAGAAATACGCCCACGTAACCTTCTTCTTCAACGGTGGTGTAGAGACCCAATTCGACGGCGAGGACCGCATCCTCGTTCCCTCCCCCCGCGAGGTAGCTACCTACGACCTCAAGCCCCAGATGAGCGTAGGCGAGGTGGCGGACAAGTTTGTGGAGGCTATTGCCAACTACGACATCGCCATCATGAACTTCGCCAACCCCGACATGGTGGGCCACACCGGTTACCTGGAGGCCGGCATCACCGCCTGCGAGGCCGTGGACAAGGCTCTGGAGAAGAGCGTGACCAAGATTCTCGAGCTCGGTGGCTGCTGCCTCATCTGCGCTGACCACGGCAACTGTGAGAACATGCTCAACCCGGACGGCTCCCCCAACACCGCTCACACCACCAACCTCGTGGACCTCATCTACTGCGGCCCCGACCAGGCAGAGGTGAAGATGAGCGATGGTATCTTGGCGGACATCTCCCCCACCCTGCTCAGTCTGCTCGGCATCGCCCAGCCTGCTGAAATGACAGGCCACAGCCTCGTTACCAAGTAACGCGTTGTAGCACACATCTCCTTCCTCAGGGGCGCAAAACCTGCTTTTCAGGCTTTGCGCCCCTCTTTTTTGCCCCGTTTTTGCAAAAAATCGCCCCAAAAATACAAAAAAATGCATTTTTTGCACTTTTTTTTACAGAAAAAGCTTGCAATCCTCTCCGAAAAGTGTTACTATTGCGGCGCACCCAGTGCAAAGCACGAGTAGCTCAGTGGTAGAGCGGCTGTCTTACACACAGTTGGTCAGGAGTTCGAATCTCTTCTCGTGTATTCACCGAGCCTGCTTTCCGACTCAATTTGGAAAGCAGGCTTTTTTTAGTTTATCGCTCTATATTTAACTCCTTACGGAGTCCTGATATTGCAACAAAAAAAGAAGGGTCAAGCCCAAAAACTCCACAATATTAGACGAAGAACCAAGAACCTTCAACTTTCACAAAGTGCATTTTTTTCACTTTATTGTTCTTTTTTGCGCATAACAATAAAAAAAGGCTTGATTAATATCTATTCTTATGTTATTTTTTGCGCATGACATCCACGAGCAAAAAAATAGCCTTATGCGAACTGGCATCAGTGCGCAGCGGTTTGGTGTTGTCTAGAAAAAAATCGAAGGGAGAAGATGGAGAAATGTACGCATTGCTAACTCTTCGAGCCGTGAAGGAGGATGGCGTGTTGGATATGTCGGAGCTTGATATGTACATTTCAATCGGGGTACTGTCGAATACATATCTTACCAACATAGGAGACGTGATTGTGCGACTTACGTGGCCTTATTCAGCAGTAATAATAGATGAGCAAAGTGCGGGCCTGCTTGTTTCATCTCATTTTGTCATTATTCGCCCGAATAATGACAGACTGGATTCAGATTATTTGCATTGGATGCTTAATCGACAGAGCACACGCCGTCGAATATACGAAAACACTTCAGCAAACATGTTGAATGCTGTCAGACCTCAGTTTTTTTCAGAGTTGAAAATTTCACTTCCTCCTATGGTTGAACAAAGAAAGATTGCAAAGTTGCAGACTTTGCACCAGCGTGAGCAGTTTTTGATGAAGCTGCTCATGAAAGAGCGTTCTCAACTGGCTCAACTACTTACAGAAAATATTTACAATACAACGAAATAATCATGACAACAAAAAATGATATAGAGCAAGTGCTCTGGAAAGCCTGCGACAGCTTCCGTGGCAAGATAGATAGCTCCCGATATAAGGATTACATTCTCTCAATGCTTTTTGTGAAGTACCTTAGTGATGTAACGGCAGAGAAACGGGAGATGTATACAGTGCGATATAACGGCAATGAGGAGCGCATCAAACGCGCTATGAGTCGTGAAAGCTTCGTTATAGATGATGAATCCACCTTCGATTACCTCTACGATAATCGTCACGATCCGGAGATTGGGCAGAAAATCAACGTTGCTCTGGCAAGAATTGAGGACCAGAACAGTGGAAAGCTCCGCAACGTATTCCGCGCCATTGACTTTAATTCTCAGGTGGATTTTGGTGACACAAAGACAAAGAATACAGTGCTTCGCAATTTGCTAGAGGATTTCAGCAAGCTGAATCTTCGTCCTTCGGTATTGGATAACGCTGATATTATCGGCGATGCATATGAATACATGATTGCCAACTTCGCCTCAGACGCCGGAAAGAAAGGGGGTGAGTTCTTCACTCCCAAGGAGGTTTCTGAGCTGGTTGCCACGCTTGTCTCGCCTCGCGAAAATGACCGCATTTACGATCCGACTTGCGGTAGCGGCGGCCTTCTGCTCAAGGCTTATAAAAAGGTGCCCGGAGGGAAAGCTGCCGTATATGGGCAGGAATTAAATGCCCAGACCTGGGCGCTCTGCACCATGAACATGTTTTTGCACGGTGTGAAAGATGCCAGCATATGGCAGGGAGATACGATTGCGAATCCTCAAAATATCAAGGATGATAATCTCATGAGCTTTCAGGTGGTCGTGGCCAATCCTCCCTTCTCTCTTGATAAATGGGACAGCGCTTTCCTTACCGGCGATGTTGTGGATGAAAAGGGCAAGCCTGTCAAAAAAATGATTCCCTCTCTGGATGTGTGGAATCGATTCTCTGATGGTGTACCTCCGTCATCCAAGGGTGATTATGCCTTTGTACTGCACATGCTCAAATGTCTGGATGCAGATTCCGGGCGCATGGCCGTCGTGCTTCCGCATGGTGTACTGTTCCGCGGTGCCGGCGAGGGTAAAATTCGCAAGGCTCTCGTGGAGCATGACTGGTTGGATGCCGTGATTGGGCTGCCTGCCAATTTATTCTATGGCACAGGTATTCCTGCCTGTATTCTCGTGTTCCGAAAGGCTCGTCCCACTACTGACATTCTGTTTATCGATGCCTCAGGCGATGACTGCTTCGAGAAGGGCAAAAATCAGAACCGTTTACGGGATACAGATATTGCCCGAATCGTGGATACCTACACCGCGCGCAGGACAATCGATAAGTTCAGTTACCTTGCCACCAAAAAGGAGGTTCAGGAGAATGATTACAACCTCAATATCCCCCGCTATGTCGACACCTTCGAGGAAGAAGAGGAAATTGACATTGCAGAAGTAAAACAAAATATCGCCAAACTGGAAGAAGAATTGGCCATTGTACAGGCACAGATGAACAAATACCTTGAGGAACTGGGATTATGAGTGCAAATGATATGCCTATTTTGATGTATCAAACCGAAGATGGTCAAACTCGACTGGATGTCCACCTCAATGGTGACACCGTGTGGCTCACCATTGCCCAAATGTCCGAGCTTTTTCAAAAAGACCGCACCGGCATTAATCGTCACATCAATAACATCTTTGAAGAAGGCGAGCTCTCCTCCGCAGACAATATGCAAACCCTGCAGGCTGATACAGCAGGCAGACCACTGCAGCTCTACAGTCTGGACGTGGTGATTGCGGTCGGTTATCGTGTGAAGTCATTGCGTGGTACTCAGTTTCGCGTGTGGGCCAACCGCGTGTTGAAGGAATATCTGCAGAAAGGCTTTGCCATGAATGACCACCTGATGAAATCTGCCGGTGGTGGCAACTATTTCCGCGAGCTTCTGGAGCGCATTCGCGACATCCGTTCCTCCGAAAAAGTATTCTGGCGCCAGGTGCTGGATATTTATGCCACCAGCATGGACTATTCCGCAAATGCGGAGGAAACCCGACTTTTCTTTAAGGTGGTACAGAATAAGATGATATATGCAGCCACCGGGCAAACCGCAGCAGAACTCGTGGCCGGTCGTGCTGATGCAGCGCTTCCCCTCATGGGGATGACCTCATTCAAGGGTACTCGCCCCACTCTTCAGGAAGCTCAGACCGCTAAGAATTATCTTCAGGAAACGGAGCTTTCAACACTCAACTACCTCGTCTCCGCCTTTCTGGATCTTGCTGAACTCCAGGCGCTGCGTGGTGTTCCCATGTACATGAAGGATTGGATTACTCATGTAGATGACTTCTTGCGCATGTCCCGCAGCGATGTGCTCGATAACGCCGGGCGCATCTCCCGCGAACTGGCAGACCGCCGCGCCGCCGAGGAATTCGCCAAATACAGACAACGCCTTACTGCTGAACTCTCCCCAGTTGAATTTACCTTCGTGGAATCTCTTCGCGCCGCTGAGAAACAGATTAAGAAATTACCGAGAAATTAAAGATTATGGATAAAGACGAAAGATTACCTGTTGTTGCAATTTGTTACGACTTTGATAAAACTCTGTCACCTGATGACATGCAGGCGCAAGGGTATATACAGAGCGTTAATATGAATGTTGAAGAGTTTTGGCAAAAATCAAATTCCTTAGCTCGTGATAATGGAATGGATACTAATCTTGCTTACATGTATACAATGATGCAAGAAGCTCGTGGAAACTTAATACTTAACAAAAAAGCCTTGGCTGAATATGGTGCTAAAGTGGCACTTTTTCCTGGTGTTAAGGAATGGTTTAAGAGAATAAGTGATTATGGACGTGAAGTAGGCGTAGTGGTAGAGCATTATATTATTTCTTCAGGTTTGAAGGAGATGATTGAGGGTACGGATATGGCAAAAAATGGATTCTTCAAGCAAATATATGCCAGCTCATTTTATTATGATGAAAAAGGAGTAGCAGTTTGGCCAGCCCAAGCTGTTAACTACACCAATAAAACACAGTTTTTGTTTCGAATACAAAAAGGGGTCTACGATGTTAATGATGGTAGGGTAAATGATTACTTTGCACCGGATGAAATTCGGATTCCTTTTGAGCACATGATATATGTCGGTGACAGTGATACAGATGTTCCCTGCATGAAGCTCGTGAAAGAAAAAGGTGGATACTCAATAGGCGTATATAACTCGTCTTCATCTATTCTTAAAGATAAGGTATATAAGATGATTAAAGACGATAGAATAGATTATTTTGCCGATGCTGATTATCGTGAAGGTCATGAACTAGATACTCTAGTAAAAAATATCATAGACAGTATATCGACATCGAATAAGTTGAGAGTTAAACATTTTAAAGATGTTAATGAAACAAGACAATACACTAGTCAGACGATATCAGAACAGGTTGCTAATGTGAGCGAACCTAATAAGCCTAAAATAGGTTATAATGAATATGCAAGATTTAATATAGAGGCCTTCGCGGAAGCCGTCCGTCAAACTACAATGATTGCAAATAAAATGGCACAGCCCATCTGGCTACAAGAGTATAATCGACGGTTGGAAGCTCTTGCGGCGTTTTTTAATCCGAATCGTAACATGTGATAAAATGGATTTTTTAATACCACTGGATTGAAAAAACAACTGAGGGATGTGAGTAAGATGTATTCAGGCACAACACCATCACAATGTGAGAAAAACATTTGGTAAGTATTGTTTCATGCGTAACTAATTGAAAATATGAAATCTTCAAGAGTTTATGATACATGTTTGTTATCTACGATAACGAAAAAAAAGATAGAAAAAAATACTGATTTAAAGTATTCTGTAATTTTATCAAATAGCTCGAAACATGGGATTGTTCCACAGAATATTCAATTTGATAAGAACATAGCTAATGAGGAAAATATAGACCGATATTATGTTGTGAAAATTGGTGATTTTATTTATAATCCTCGCATTTCTACGACGGCACCATGTGGTCCCATCAATCAGAATGATTGTTGTGACGGGGTAGTGTCCCCTCTGTATACAGTATTTTCCTGCAAGACAGAACGTGTGTATGATAAATATTTGAAATATTATTTTCAGACCTCGATGTGGCATGAATACATTCGGAGCGTCGCAAATACAGGAGCACGACACGACCGAATGAATGTATCTGATAAGGATTTTTTCTCCATGTTAATAAAGTTACCCCCCATTGCCGAGCAGCGGAAAATTGTCGAGATTCTTTCTGCTCAGGATAGGATAATTGAACTCAAAACGAAATTACTGGAAGAGAAGAAGCGATTGAAGAAATATTTGTGCCAGGTATTGCTGAGTGGGAAAAGACGTTTTTCATCTTTTTCTGATAAGTGGAAGCAAAATCCTTTAAGTGACTTTTTAACAGAGAGTAGATTGAGAGGAAGTAATGGTATGACTGCAAAGAAATTGACAGTTAAACTTTGGGGTAAAGGCGTTACCGAAAAAAAAGAAACTCTCTCTGGAAGCGAAAATACCGCATATTTCAGACGAACGAAAGGTCAATTCATATATAGTAAACTAGATTTTCTAAATGGTGCTTTTGGCATTATACCTGATGAACTGGATGGCTATGAAAGCACTATTGATTTGCCAGCTTTTGATGTTCATCATATTAATACTGAATTTCTGTTGCTGTGCGTGTCGGATGCTGCTTTTTACAAAAGAAATGGAGCGATAGCAAATGGGGGGAGAAAAGCAAAAAGGATTAATCCTAATGATTTTTTGTCATTTTGCATAAATCATCCTTCTCTGTCTGAGCAGACGTCCATTGTTGACGTGTTTCGTCGGGTAGATGAGGTTATTACTTTATGTGAAAATGAAATCAAGCAAGAACAATTTAAGAAAAAGGCTCTGATGCAGCAGTTGCTGACGGGAAAGATTAGAGTTAAGGTATGAAGGGAGAACCGGAAATGACCATAAAACTTTGTTATAAAAAATAGAAAGGAGATGATAATATGAATAGAAAAGAACATCATGTCGTACACAATCCCCTACACGGGAGTTGGGATGTAAAGCGGGAGCACGCACAACGTGTCAGTGGTCGCTATGCCACCAAGGGCGAAGCAATGGAAGCGGGCAGACGCATGAGCCGCAATCAGGGGACGGAATTGATTCCGCACCTGAAGAACGGAAGGATACAAAATCCGGATAGTCATGGCAATGACCCATGCCCGCCCCGCGATAGACGATAAACAACTGAGCGGGAGCTTCGGCTCTCGCTCACATCAATCACTAGAAAATGAACGCTGAACAATATTTAGAAAAGAACGCGACAAAGCGCACGGCCCTGGAGGTGTTGCAGGGGCTTGGATATGAATATCTGAGTCCGGAGGATTGCCGTAAACAGCGGGGAAGCGGCTATCATGTGCTACTGCGTGATGTACTGCGCGGGCTGTTACGGAAGCTGAACCGCTATAAATATGGAGGCGTGGAGAATGAATTTTCCGCAAGCAATATTGAGCGAGCCATGGATGAACTGGATGCTCCTATTGTGACCGGGCTGGTTCGTGCCAGCGAGCAAGTTTATGATATGCTGATGCTGGGCAGCAGCTATCCTGAGCATGTAGGCGAGGGGCATGTGCAGAGTTTTAACCTGAAATTCATAGATTGGGATTGCCCGCAGAACAACCGCTTCCATGTGACGGAGGAATTTGCCGTAGAGAGTGTGGATAAGCAGCACAATGCGCAGCCTGATCTGCTATTGTTCATTAACGGTATTCCCTTTGCGGTGATAGAATGCAAAGCGCCGGTCAACAAAGTGGAAGAAGCGATTGCACAGCACCTACGCAATCAGGGACGAGAATGGATTCCCCACTTATACAAGTACGCGCAGATGGTGGTGGCAACAAACAGGAATGATGTGCGATATGCCACAACAGATACCCCTCGCAAATTCTGGGGGAAATGGAAGGAAGAAGATGAACGCTATCATACAGCCTTGCCCGGTGAATTAGTCTCCGGTCGCAAGCCCACGGAACAGGATAGGGTATTTTGTTCTCTGTTCAGCCCGGAGAGAGCCATGGAACTCATACGTTATTTTGTGGTGTATGATGCCAAGGTGAAAAAGATAGCCCGGTACCAGCAGTTTTTTGCAATACAGCGCATCGTGCAGACCGTGCAGAAGCGCCGGAATGACGGGCGCAGACAAGGAGGTGTGATATGGCACACGCAAGGAAGTGGCAAAAGCTTGACCATGGCCATGCTGGCAAGATATCTACTGATGAACCGCAACGGTACAAATCCACGCGTGGTGGTAGTGACGGATAGAAAGGAATTAGACCGACAGATAAGCAATACCTTTGCCCATACACGTATGCGCCCGACTCAAGCAGCCAGTGGTGGGCACTTGTCCCGCCTGCTGAAGGATAACGATGTCGATATCATTACAACCCTGATAAATAAATTTGAAACCCCGGCAAATCAGAAGCTGCGTTGCGATTCAGAAGATATTTATGTGCTGGTGGATGAAGGCCATCGCTCTCAGTATGAAAAATTGGCAGCCAAGATGCGGGATGTTCTGTCAAGAGCTTGTTTCCTGGCATTTACCGGCACGCCTTTGATGAAAAGCGAACGGCGTAATACCTGCGAGCGCTTCGGGCAGCTGCTGCACCAGTATACGATTTTGGATGGAGTGAATGACGGAGCTATTGTTCCGCTTCTGTATGAGGGGCGCTATGTGGAGCAGAATGTAGACGAGAAGAATATCGACCTTTGGTTCGAACAGACAACGAAGCGCTTGACTCCTAGTCAGCGTGATGATTTGAGCCGCAAGTGGAGCACCTTGCGTCGCGTTAGTTCCACCATAGCCCGCATACGTCGTATATCTCTGGATGTAAATATGCATTTCTGCACAGCAATACAGAAGACAAACTTCAAGGCCATGCTGGCTTGTAATTTTAAGCGTGATGCCGTGCGGTATCTGGAATGCTTTGAAAAGCTGGGAGATTTGAAATGCGCGGCGTTGATATCTGCACCGGATTTGCGAGAAGCTCCTGATGGAGAGGACGAATCCGGTGATGCCAAGGTAGTGGCATTCTGGAATAGGATGATGGAGAGCTACGGCGATGCAGAAACCTATGAAGAAACGATTAAAGAACTGTACCGCAATGGAGGAATTGACATCATTATCGTGTGCAGCAAGCTTCTGACCGGATTTGATGCGCCGGTGTGCCAAGTGCTGTATATAGACAAGGAACTTCGGGAGCATAATCTGTTGCAGGCGATTGCCAGAACAAATCGACTGGCTGAAGGGAAAGACTACGGATTGGTGATTGATTACCGCTGCCAGGTAAAGGAGCTGAATGAAGCCATGGAAATGTACAGCGGCGCCGGATTAGAAAACTATGCTTTCGCCGATCTGCGCGGTAGCCTCACTGACATTGTAGCAGAAATTGCCAAATTAAAGGAGGCATACACTCATTTACTGGATGAATTTGGCAGTAAGGTAGATATGTCTGACCCGGAGTCAATAGAAGAATCTCTGGCAGATAATAAGAAAAGGGATGCCTTTTACAAGAAACTGTCTCTGTACGGACGAGCGTTGAATACGGTTCTTAATTCCGAGCTTGCGTACCGTAAATTAACAGAGACAGAAATTGAGCGATACAAGCATACGTTTGCCTTTTTCTGCAAGGTACGTCGGAGTGTGAGAATCCGCTATTGCGATGTACTGGATGATAGCGAATATGGTCCCCTGATGCAGAACTTGCTGGATGAACATTTGCATGTCGGGGATTTACAGTATCTGACTGCTCCCATTGATATCCAGAATCAAGAGGAATTGGATAAAGCTTTGGATGAATTAGGCTCCTCCCGAGCCAAGGCAGAAGCTATTCGAAATTTATTGACTCGCAGCATCAGTGAAAAACGTGAGGAAAATCCTGCCTTTTACGATAACTTTTCACAACGAATACAGGAAACATTGAATCTGTTCCGTGATAAAGTCATCTCCGAGGCTGAATATCTGAAACGCATGCGTGAAGTAATGAAAGACTTTCTGGGAGGTAAAACCGACCTTGATTATCCTCAGATAATTCGTGCAAACGCGCATGCTCAGGCTTTCTATGGTGTTTTGCTGGGTATACTGGGTGAATATCGGTTACGGGACGAGCAGATCGCAGAAATATCATTGAAAATTACGGAAATTATCGAAACTTGTAGTAAAGTTGATTGGACTCACAATAAATCTGTGCATGATGAGATTTCACAGCAAATTGATGATTTGTTCTACATGTACGAAAAGGAGAAAGGGTTGGAGTTACCCCTCGATATAGTAGACAAAATAATCGAAAATGTAAAAACAGTAGCCCTGCGCCGATTCAACATATGAGTACCAAGATTTCCCTGCACTTCATTGAAGTAGATGGCATGACAATCGGTTACGAGTGGTTGCAGAAAGAGGTAAAAAATCTTAATCTGCGTATCCGGGGTGATGGCACGATTACCGTCTCTTCCCCCATTGGTGTTGAGTTGAAAGAGATAGAAAGTTTTTTACATAGGCGAAAGAACTTTGTGTTGAATACGCTAAGGAAATCAATCGCCGTAAATTTTTCGGATTTACGGGGAAAGCAATTTGTGAGTGGTGAAAGCTATATGCTGCTGGGAAAAGCGCTTCGACTGAAAATAATACAAGACGCACGTAAACAAGTAACATCTGATGGCGTATATTTGTATTTATATACGCCCGAAACCAGCAACACCGTTGCCAATGGTGGGATGATTGCTGAATACTTCGAGCAAAAAAGAAATGTTGTGTATCATGAAGTATTAAATTATCTATATCCTCCGTTTCGGAAATATAATATCAAATTACCAGAGCTACGTATTGAACACATGCCAAAACGCTGGGGTAGTTGCACTGCGGCAAAGGGCATCATCCGTCTGCATCCTCACCTTATAGGGACACCTCGACCATGTGTGGAGTATATAGTTATGCACGAACTTTGCCACTTGATCCATCCAAATCATTCCAAGAGTTTTTATTCATTGCTTTCAGTAATGATGCCGGATTGGAAGTTACGGCAAAACATGCTCGCACAATATCCTCAGGCAGCCGATGTGTAAAAAACATCAAAAAAAACGTTTAGTGTTATGCAAGAGTTTAACCGGCAAATTATTGCAATTTTCGACAACTCTCGCGTATCCTCGGTGACGTACCCTTCTCAAAGGGTACTAAAGCTGACTTTCAACCGGAAGTCAGCTTTTTTGTTTCAACCGGTTACAACTTCCCATTTTCTGCGAACAGCGCAAAAATGAAGACTCAGGTTGACTTTTGGGTTTACTCTTAGGTTTGTGATGATTCAACATGCCCCACCCTTCAGGATGAATTTTTCAAAAAAATTTCCGCTGCCCACTTGCAAGAGAGCTCAAAATATGCTACAATGCACTCATACATGAAAACACCCGAATTAAGAACTTTTCTTGGCTGGGATAGGCCGGCCATCGAGCTTGTAGCAGAGCGTCTTTACTCCCTTTTAACCCACCCGGACAAACAGGTAGCGGACGCATACCGCCGTGCTACGGTGGTAGTGCCCACCTCCGGCAGTGGTCGCCGCCTGCGTGAATATATGGCGGAGCTGTCTAAAAAGAAAGCCGGCAAGCCGATTCTGATGCCGAACATCACATTGGCAGGGCGACTGATACCGAGCGAGGGGATGCACGTAGCGACAGAAACGGAAACCCTGACAGCGTGGCTGCAACTGCTCAACACCGCGAATGAGAAAGCGCTCGAGCCATACGCCCCGCTCATCCCTCGCCGCCCTGAGTCGCAGTGTGAGCGCTGGGCTGTCGCAGTAGCACACAAACTCATCGACCTGAGAGACCGCCTCGAAAAAGAGGAAATCACGCACGATCAAGTCACCGGATTACTGGCCAAGCGAGAGCTACTGCTCACCGAAAAGCTCAACGCGCTCTCTACTGAAGCCCAAACGGAGAGGAAGAACCTGACGGCTCAGCGCAAAGTCATGCAGAAAGAACAGCAGCGCTGGAGCTCGCTGGGGCAAGTGTTCCGTGATGTTGATGCGCGCATTACGCAACTGTTCCCGAGCAAAATACCGGTAGAACAGTTCCGAGAAGAGCAAGTCACCAATCCCACATGGCAAGGCCAAAGCAAAGTACTTATTCTCGCTTGCGTGCCCGAGCTTTCTCCCCAATTGCAACGCTACCTCTGCAACCTGCACGGTAAAGATGGCGGTAGGGTTGAGGTATGGGTTCATGCACCCGGGGATGAAACGCCGAATTTCGATTCCGTCGGTCGCCCACAAGAAGCAGCCTGGCTTAATCGAGAAATCAGCATTCCGCATGCCTTTATCTACGCGGATGAGAAGCAGGAGGAGGTCGATAACGCAGCCTCCACCATTCATTTGGTAGATGATGAAGAGCGCATGGCAGCAGAAACACTCCGCCTGGCCGCGGGCTGTGCTTCGCGTGATGTCGTACTATCCGTGGCAGATGAGGAGTTTGCCCCGGCTATTGTGAACACATTTGCCCAAGAAGGCTGGCTGATCAGCATTCCCGAGGGGCGTAATACCATAAGCACGGATTTAGGGTGTTTGGCCGCCCAACTGGCGGATGCATGTGAGGCGCGCGAGAACCGCCCCCTATACGACGATAAAACCGGCACGGTAAATAATAATAACACGCAAGGTTTGAACACATTCATGGCGTTGCTCTGCAACCGAGCTCTTCAACAAGCTTTGGCAAAAGATGCAGCGGCGCTTGTCGGCATGCAGCAACACATAGAAAGCATCCGAATGCTGCTGCTGCCCGGTAGTGAGGCTGCCCTGCTGCAAATGCTCCAGCAAATTCCCGGTGTGGATGATGGGTACAAATCCATCACCATGCTCAACGAAGGGCAAAACTCCGCCTACTACGACTTCGCGGTAAGAGTATCCGAGTTACTCGATAATTTGGGTAATGGTAATATCTCCTCAGAACTCAGCGATTTGGCAAAAAAACTGGAGAGAAGCCACGCAGCAGGCAGTACAAAAAAACTGGCAGAAGGCATTGCCGAACAAATGAAAGCGTGCGCAGATCTGCACGCGCAACTCCCCTCAGCACGCTACACCATCGAGCTACTGCGCCGCAGCGTTGAGGAAAACCAGGCTTCGTGCCCCTTTGCTGACGCCGCCTGCAGCGTGAGCGACCTACTGGGCTGGCGAGAGCTTGCCTATGCCCGAGGGAAGCGCATTATTCTGGCAGCCATGCATGATGGGTGCATCCCGGAGCCGGTGCAGGAGGATGAGTTCCTGCCGGAATCCCTTTGCGATGAGCTGGGAATCCGCCATGAAAAGTTCCGCACGGCGCGTGATAGCTACCTGCTGACCGCCCTACTGGCAAGCAGGCAGCGCGAAGACGAGCGCGTGGATTTCGTGCTGGCACGCCAAAAGAAAGACGGCTCAGTACTGGCGCCCTCCTCCTTGCTCATGCGTTGCGGGGATGAGCTGCCCAAGAGAGCCCGTACCCTCTTTGCGGAAAGCAAGACTCCCCGCCAGTTACCGGCAGCAGCCCCCTGCCCGCTCCGCCGTGCCAACTGCGACAAAGCCACAATTGCCCCGGGTGAGCTCGAATCCATCTCCATCATTGCCCCCGGCAAGCAGAATCCCTTCACCAAGTGGCATGAAGATAAACAAGGCAACCGCTACCAAAAGAGCTTCTCGCCGTCTTCACTTTCCACCTTCCTGCAGTGCCCGCTCAGCTTCTGGATTAAGAATCTGTTCTACATCGACCTCGGCAACAGCTACAAAGAAAACAAGGCGGAGCTCGAGAGCAATGAATACGGCACCGTCATGCATGCCGTGCTGGATAAGCTGGTGGCGCAATTCCCCGATGAAGAAGCGCTGCACCGCGCCTGCCCCGCCGCCGCTACGGATGATACTGCCGGCATAGAACACATGCTGGCAGCCTGCAGAACCATAGCAGAGGCGGAGTGGCAAGCCGTCTACAACAGCTCCACCGCCAGAAACAAGCAACCGCTTGCCATGGAAGTGCAGCTGCAGGCCATTGATCGTACCCTGAAGTCGTTCGTCGCGCAACACTTGAAAGATTTGGCAGATGGCTGGTGCAATGTAGCCAGAGAATTCACCTTCACCCCCACCATGGAGCTGCCCAACAATGAAATCGCACGCTTCTCCATGAATGCGGACCGCATCGACCGCAACCGCGACGGGCGCTGGCGCATTATTGACTACAAAACCTCAAACTCCGAGAAAAAGCCTCACAAAATCCACTTCGACGAGCTGGAAGAAGGGAAGAATTCACTGTTCTACAGATTCATGAATGTGCAGGGCTATGAGTTCGGCACAGTATGCTTCGGCGAGAAGATGTACCGCTGGAACGACGTGCAGCTTCCGCTCTACGCCTACGGACTGCGCCACCCATCCGCCGAAGACCGCGTGAAATTAGGCATCGCAGCAGAGGTAGACATGTCGACCGTAGTACCGGATTTGCTTTACTACAACCTGCAAAATAAGACGGAGAAGCTCGCCGTATTCCCGCTTGTCGAAGCGGGGGAGGTGAAGCAGATTTCCAGCAGAAACAAGGAAGTGCCGGAGGCGGAAGAGCTCTTCAGCTCAGCCATGAAAACGGTAAAGGCCGCCATTCGCATGATTCGCGACGGCCAGTGCCTATTCTCCGCAGAATCTCTGGAGTACAAGAGCAAGCCCTTCTCAGCCATCGTCAAACCCGGCACGACCGCCCCGAGATTCGGCGCTCTTACGCTGCAAAATGATCCCCGCCACTTGTTCCGTCTGCCGGCACTCCAAAAATAATCCCAAACCCTATCTGTTCATATGATGACTCAACAGAACAAACTCACCACTTCCTCCACACAACAACACCACGTTACCAGCAACCGCATTGCTGCCTCTGCCGGTACGGGCAAAACATATCAGCTGGCATCCCGCTACATCACGCTGCTCCTGCTCGGCGCCAAACCGGAGGAGATTATTGCGCTCACCTTCACCCGCAAGGCCGCGGGTGAGTTCCGCAACCGTATTCTGCACGCCTTGGCAGAGGGCGCAGATGACAAGCGAGACGCAAAAACCAAGCGCAACGAGCTCGCCGTTCGCGTGTGGGATGTCCTGAGCGGGCTCTCAGTCGTCCCCACGGAATACGGACCTTGGGATGTGGTACCGGCCTCCAACCCCGTTCCCCTGCTGCCGGTTACAGAGGCAATCGTGCGGCTGGCGGCAGAGCAGCGCCAATACCCGGAAGAGCTTTACAACGAGGACAAGACACTGCAAGCCTATTATCAAATCAAACCGGCAACTGCCGCCACCTTTGCAGATTTGCTGAAGAGCATGGTCGCCGTGCTCAGCAAGCTACAGCTTTCCACCATCGATAGCTTCTTCTCCTCCTTGGTGGCAACAAACAGCTTAGAGCTTGGGATGAACAGCGTCTCCCCCCTTGACCCCACGGAAGAAGACCCCATCCGTACCGAGGATATTCTGCGCTACTTGGACAGCAAAAACGCGGATGAGCAAACACGCACGGAGTTCCTGGAAATGTTCAGCCGCATCACGGAAGGTATGGGGAATACCACACAAGCCCGGATTGATGCTGATATTAAAGAATTCCTGCAACTTTACCGCGATTTACCCCAAACAAAATGGGGCAACGTCAATTCGTTCAACGCTCCCGCAGGCTTACGCCTGGCCACGGATGAAGAAACGGCACGCTACAACAGCGCTGCAGCAGAGCTCAAAGAGTTGCTGCAACTCCATGGGGCAGAGCTACTGAAAGCGAACGCACGCTCCCAATTCAATGAGCTCGCGAATGGAGGCTTGCGCCTCAAGCGTGATGCCGCGTCAGCCATCAAAGGTGTGGCTCGCGCCACTGACAGCAGCGATACATCGCAACCGCCCATCAGTCGCATCGCGCTACTGGCAGACACCTTGCTCAGCCTTGTTATCCCTTGCAAGCTGCGAACTGCTGCAGATCGCAGCGCAAGCCTGCAAGAACTCATTGCCGGATTCGCGGAAATCTATGATACCCGCATGAAGGCGGAAGGGCGGCTCACCTTCTCGGATATTTCGCGCATGGCGCAAGAGCTCATGCTCCGCGATGAAGCGGATGAGCGATGGCTGCGCCACCACATTGCTTACCGCATGGGCGGCAAACTCTCCCACTGGATGCTTGATGAGTTCCAGGACACGTCCGAATCTCAATTCAACACACTCACGCCGCTCCTCCAACCCATTGCGGAAGAAGCAGGAGCCAACGCATTCGACTTCTCGGAAGAGCGTTGGACGGCTAACATGCCGCCGGAATTGCAGGGCAAGCTCACCCAAGGGCACAAGCACCCCGTCGCTAAGGAAAGCCTGTTCATCGTGGGTGACACAAAGCAAAGCATCTACGGCTTCCGCACCGGCAAGACAGAGGTTTTTGAACGCCTCGCCACCCAAGAACCGTGGAACACCCCGCTGCAGCCCTCCCCCTTGCAGCGCAGCTTCCGCTCCGCCCCCGTCATCATGGAGTTCACCAATGAGCTCTTCGGCGCTCTCGCCAAAGTGGAGAAACCCGAGAAACAAGCCAATGGCTGCATTGCAACGGATCCGGTCATCTTCTCCGAAGATTTCATGAAGCACAGCTCCGCAAGAGACCTCCCGGGCTATGTGGAGATGAGCTTCATCCCCCCGCCTGACAAAAACAGCGACGAGGATGACTCCAGCCAAAAGGCACGCATCTTTGACAAGGTCGTGGAGATTCTGCAGGAGTTGACCGTTAATGGAGAATCCCCCAAAAACGGCATGAGCATTGCCATCTTGGTGCGTTCCAACAGTGATGCTGATGAGGTGCAGAACCACGTGCGCAACCGCATGCCGAACCTCCCCACCGTGCTGGTGAAAGATAGCTTGGCCGCAGTGGCCTGCCCCATGGGCGAGATGATGCTCTACTTCTTCAAGTGGCTGTTACACCCGGGTGACGCCGCCGCGCTCAATGTGGCAAAAACATCTTTCCTCGGTGCTCATATCGGTTGGGAATCAGACAAATCACACGCCGAATGGTTGCAAGAGCTGCAAAACATCGGCTACCATGGTGTGGTTCGCAAGTTGTTCACCACCCTACCGGCGGAAGATGCTGAAGCAAACCGCGTCATTATCCGCTGTTGGGAGAACGAGGCTCTCGCCTTTGACACCAACGGGGGCGCTCTGGCGGACTGGGTGCTGCACATGAAAAACCTCAGCGTGCAAGCAGCCGGCGCTGCCGGTGCCGTCCAGATTATGACCATGCACAAGAGCAAGGGGCTGGAGTTTGATGCCGTCATCCTCCCCTACCCCGCAGCCAAGGCGGTGGATGCGGAGTCGGAGCTCAAGTACTTTATTTCCGAAGACAATAAATCCCTCATCCTCCCCCCCGGCGGTAAGGCTGATTGGCCTCACTACGGCAGCACCTTCACCGAGCTCGCAAGCCGCTGGCAACAGCAGCAGCGTAAAGAAGCGTACAACCTGCTGTACGTATCCGTCACCCGAGCCAAACACGCCAATTACATCATCTGCCACGGTGCGCGTCTACTTGAAATTAAAGTAGCCCAAAGAACAGGCGAAATCACCTACGATTGGAAAGCATCTGCCCGCTCCGTTAGCGGTCTACTCCGCCAAGCCTGTGCTCTGATGAAACCCGGGGCTGAGCTCACTCTCGACAAGATGACCGAAGAGCAGACTCTCAAGCTCAAAGGTGAGGCAAATTGGTACGAAAAGCTGGATAAAAATACCGCTTCCTCGCAGCAAACAACGGATAATCCCGCCCTGGGTGCAGGCATCCCCCGCCGTAAGCGTGTGAGCCCATCCCAGATGGCAGCTGCGGAAGATAAGCAGCTGACGGAGGCGGAGGACAAGCCCGCACGCGCTGCCGTGTACGGGGGTTCCGTGGATGGCGCAGAATTCGGCAGAAAGGTGCACGAAACGTGGGAACAAATCCTGTGGCTGAACGCTGCCGGAAAACTCCCCTTCTCCGCCCCGCAAAATGATGAGCAAGCCGTGGTACACCGAGCCTTGCAACAGGAGGATGTCGCAGCACTCTTCACCCACCAAACGGGGCAAGAGGTGTACAATGAGCAAGCTGTGGAGGCCATTAACGACAAAGACGAGTGGGTCTCCGCCACCATTGACCGCCTGGTGCTCACCCATAATGACGACGGTCAGGTGGTAGCTGCGCACATCATCGACTTCAAGACCAACAAACCCGGTCCCCGCGATGGTTACGACTCGTTTGAGTCATGGCTCCTCGCCCACTACGCCCACCAAATGCGCAGCTACCGAGAGCTCATCAGCTCCGCCTTCAGTCTACCCACTCAGGCCATCACCGTCTCCCTCATCTCCTGCCCGCGCGAAGGTAAAGCCCAAGTGCTCACCTACACGGTGGATAAGCTGCAGGAGAGACAAGAGTCTTAAAACTAGCCAACATCCAAATGCACACACACGGAAGCCCGGGCTTTTTCATGCTCGGGCTTCCTGATTCAGGGTCTCAAGCAGTGAGGCCAGCATCCCGTTGGGCGAAATATCACCCACCCAAACTTCCATCGCTTGCCGGAGCACTTTTTCATTGCACAAGGTCGCAACCTTCTTATTCAAGAGCGAGCTTCTGCTCCGCAGAAAGTGACTCAGCCGCAGGAATTCCCCTGCGGGCAAACGTGAACGATGCGCCGTTTATTCGCCAAGGCGCACCTCAGCCCGCCCGCTCATGAGCACTTGTAAACGTGGATATCAGGGCGGCATTCGGGACTTCCGTCTTCGCCTCGCGGCTACGCCGAGACAAGAAAGTCCCGTGCTCCGAAACGATGAAGCGACGAGGAACAAATTCCGAAGCTCCATCCCCCTGCGATGCCACAAATGCCCACTTCGGTACATCCAAGAGCGAATCATCCCCCAGCATATACTGAGTCACTGCCCCCCAGCGGTCGCGAGTCCAATTCCGCGGATTTGCGAGGATATAGCGTTCATAGCGACTCAACTCATCATCGCTTGAAATCAAATCATCCCAATAATCAAGCTGCCACAGATGATTCCCTATATCCGCCACCCTCCCGGCACGTTTCAATTTATTGTACAGAAAAGAACTTGCGCCCTTGAAACGGCCGACCAGAAATCCCAAATGATTTTCCTTATTTGTTATCCAAGGCTTCCATCATCCCCACATTACCTGCGTTTTATCTCATCAGCCTGGTAGCGACCTTCGGCACCGGCGGCACGGAGGAGCGAGACGCAGCGGAAATGGCCGTGGTAAGCGGCGTAGTACAAGGCGCTGTAATTGTGGCGGTCCTTGTGATTCAGGTCTGCCCCGGCGTCTATGAGAAGCTTCACACATTCAATTTTTCCCTTGCTTGCGGCACTCATGAGCGCAGTCCACCCATCATATGTGGCATTCACATCGGCACCGGCAGCCAGCAGGAGCTTCACACAATCTACGCAGCCATATTCTGCGGCAGCAGACAAAGGTAAAGGGGCATCAGCACTCGGGTTTACCTCCGCGCCGGCGTCAAGCAGCATCTGCAAACACTCAGCATGCCCATTACGCGCAGCACTGCACAGTGCTGCAGCACTATCAGCTGTACGCGACTTCAAATCAGAGCAGCCATCCAAGAGCATTGTTAAGCACTCGGTCTGACCTTTCGCGGCGATGTGGCGCAGAGCAGCTCCGTACATTTTACCGGAGGTAGGCAGCAATGCTCCGTTATCAAGCAGCAAGCGCATACACTCAGCGGATGCGCTGTCGATAGCATATAGCAGCGCCGTTTCTCCGGATTCTCGCACAACATTCACATCCGCACCGGCGGAGATAAGGTGGTACACGCACTCCGGATGCCCGCCCATAGCAGCACACATCAGAGCGGTGGTCCCCTCATTATCAGCAGCATTCACATTCAGCCCCAAGTCGAGCAGAAACTTCAAGGAATCTACACTGCCGCACCGTGCAGCATAGTGCAGACATGTTCTACCGAGCGATGTAACAGCATGTGCATCTGCACCGGCAGTAAGAAGCAACTGTGCACATTCCACCGATTCTACACAAGAAGCCAACAACAGAGCGTTCTCATGGTCATTGTGGGCATTCACATCCGCCCCCGCAGCCAGCAGCAAGCGCACACACTCCGCATTACCGCTGCAGGCAGCATGCATCAGCACGGTG
>JAEIGA010000376.1_pt1 | contig 65314 bp, 33 predicted proteins | sample 9270691 | NCBI WGS metagenome assembly JAEIGA01 (sample SAMN17057246, study PRJNA624740) | gut metagenome | biome: biome; isolation source: fecal sample | host: Bos grunniens | place: China: Xizang | collected 2019 | reverse complement strand
TCTTCATATACTGTATTGGCATTAATATCATCATAGCCAAGTTCAACCATATGTTTTAAAGCTGAGAATAAATGTGTGATATTACCAGGAGCAATAGTAATTTTACTACCCATGTAGTTTCCTTTACTCATCCAATCTTCACATGCGGCCAGGGCATAATCGTATGAGGGGCGACCGTCCGGGAATACACGACAAGAGTCATGCAATTCCTTATTACCATCTAGCGTTACTGATAAAGCTAAATGTTTACCATACTTATCTAAAAAGTGTTGAACTTTTTCATCAAAATATAAAACACCATTTGATGTAATAGTAAATTTATGTCTTAATGCCCAAGGATGTTTTCTTCTAATTGCTTCATCTAAGAAATAATCACAAATCTGTTCAATCAGCTCGATTTCAAGAAATGGCTCTCCGCCAATAAAATCTATATTGATACCGGGAGAGTTTTCTAATGTAATATAACCATCTAATTTTTCATCATTATCAAACAACATATCAATCATTTTTTTGGCTGTTTCAAAGGACATTTTTCTTTTTCCTTTGTTTGTTTGATAACAGTAAGAACAACATAGATTACAACCATCAGTTACTTGAAATGTTAATTGTCTTGTAATTACTCGATTACGACCAATTTGGTCTTTGTCACCTTCATGTAATTCTGGGTAAAGTCGGAAAATAAAATCACAATATTGTTCTAATCTATGTCTTACATTATCACAATTATGATTCATATTTATTCTCCTTGAATTGTAATCTCTACTGTCTTTGTACTAAAATCTTCAATATTCCAAGAAAAAATTGCATTAGGATTATTTTCATAATCTCTAACAATAGGCATCATATAATGAGTAAAATCATTTTTTGCTTTTTCATATTCCATCATCTTAGCTTGGAATTCTTTTTGATATTCTATGAAAATTGGACTTTGAATGAATTTTGGTTCACTCATATGTGAAGTCAACATTCTTTCCATTACTAAACTATAAGAATTAACTTCGTAATTAAGTCTTTCTAAATTTTCTAATCTTTGAATATCATCAATAGGTAAGATATATCTCTTCATAAAACTCTCCTTTTTCTCTTTTATAATTAACCTGATTCCGCTCCGCCTTTACAGTTACCGCCGCATCCAGTACAGCTACCGCAGCCGTGACAGTTACTACCGCAGCTACTACCACATGAACCTGAAGCTCCTCCAACACATTCACTACCGCAACCACTACATCCAGAACATCCACCGCATCCAGTGCAAGGTGAACATCCACTGCAACTTGAACATCCGTCGCATGAACCAGAACAGTCAGTACATCCAGAACAACCCCAACATGAAGTACAACCAGAGCATCCAGAACATCCCTGACATCCACCCGAACATCCTGAGCAAGAAGTACAGGTACCACTACAGCTACCAGAACATCCGGAGCAAGAAGTACATCCACCCTTACAATTACCAGTACATGCGGTTGTACATAAACCAGAACAAGAACTCTTACATGAACTAGAACCAGTGAGCGGCTCAGCTGCCAATGCCGCAATCCAGTTAATCATCTTGGTGTAGTCAAAGTCGCTCGGAATTGCATTTCCTGCGCTAGCAGTTGCTAAATTACCAAATGCTTTAATAACTAACATCGGAGTAATAACTAGATTACCTTGAGCTGCATAAATATATGTTCCTGCTGTTGGTGTTTGAGGAGTCCAGCTTTTAACATAACCTGTCATAGAACCAGTATATTTTCGACGATTCCATTCAGCATCTGCATTTGCTTTCACAGTTTGAAATTGTGATGCTGTCATTCCCATATCTAATTCTCACCTCTCTATATAAAAATAATATAAGAGAGATTTACTCTCTTATATTATTATATCATTTTTTTTCGTTTAAGTCAAATTTCATTTGACCTAATTAATTTACTTTCAAATCAATAATCCCTATCCAACCATTCGGACACCAGCTATCATTTTCACAAGGGAAACTCATTTTGAAATAAAGCCCAGCAGAACTCATTGTGAAAGTTTTAGTTACAGGGTCACTTGGATGACCACTTCCACTATATAGGACAGTTCCACCGCTTCCACCATTTCTGATTTCATAATCGGCACCAAAGTATCTTGCAGAATATTTACAACAGAATTTTGCAGTAACAGATTGTCCTACTATTTCAGAAGAAAACTTTATTGTTGCTTGACACCAGCTAGTGTCACCACAATCATGAGTTCCTCCTGCGTAAACGCCGCCAGTAGAAGTGCCATACATACCATAATCAAAATACCCTGAAGCAGTATGTCTTGAACAAGCACTATTAAAACTACTATGACCGGCATATCCATTTGCAGAATTAGAAGTAATATAACTTGAACTCTGTAAAGTTCCATTCTGAATAACATAAAAACTTTTTTGCCAAACAGTAACTCCATTGCAAATAATCTTTGTTAAATTGGTTCCATTAAATGAAACTGTAGCCGAGGTTGGTATTGTAGTTCCATTTACAATTAAAGCCATATAATCTCCTTTTTATCCTTAAGTTGTAGTAATAGTTAAAGTTGTTCCACTTAAACTAAAGTTAGCAGAAGTCATAATTCTACGCCAAGACCCCCAAGTAGTATCATTTGAAGATTGTCTCCAATATAAACCAGCTTTATTATATGCAATCTGATGGGCCGGACCTCCTGTCCAATCTGAACCGCTCGCATAAGGCCTATAAGTCATTACACCACTATAACTATCAGATGTTAAACTAATGGCAGATGATTGCTTAAAATCAAACTGAACTCCCGTTTGTGCGTTAAGGCTATTAGGAGCAATAGCTTCGGCTCGTGTATCAGGAGACTCTAGATATCTTGCTCTTGTTGCATAATGTGCAGAACTTGCTGTTCCATCAAGTGTACCACTTATAGTATTTGAAAATGCAAAACTACTACCGTTCCAGGTAATAGTACCATAGGATGAACCTCCATAGGTTACCATCTTTAAATTTGTAGCACCATTAATACCTTGGATAGCAAACGAACCAGCTGTATTATTGTCTCCAAACTGAGCATCATCACCAGCTTTATTCCAAGTTCCATTAGCAAGATTTAGAGCTCCAGTCATGGTATCACCAGTTTTGGCAATAGCACCTATCTCAGCCAGTGTCCAAGATACATTACTTGAACCATTAAAACTTTTTCCAGTATTTCCAATAGTAAGGGTGCGAGCAGTTTTGAGTGTTGTAGCTGTTGTTGCATTACCACTTAATGCTCCATAAAATGTAGAAGCATAAACTGGTGCTTGACCACTATCTGCCTGATTTCTAAAATAAAAAGCGCCATCGCTGTGAAATGCTAGCGATGCAGCTACTCTTCCACCCCAATGAAAACCAATTCTTGGAGCATAACCTATATCGCTTTGATTGCTAGTTACACCTCCAGCTTCTCGAATTTCTAAAGCAGAAGAATGATATCTTGAACTTGCAGTTGCTTGATAAGGAGGAGTAATACTTAAAGTGCCAGTCATTGAATCTCCACTAATATTCACATATCTAGCATCTAATGTTGTAGTAGCTAAATGTGTAGCTAAATTCGCCGGAGATATTGCCCTTAAAGTATAACCATCCCACGCTCCATACCAAGAAGCTGAACTCATACCAGAAGAACCATAATTTAAATAACTTGCAGTTCCATTGGTTTTATCTTTTAGATAAGTGGCTGATGTAGCATTGCCATAAAAATTATTAGCAGTCACACCACCATTGCCTATTTTTGCATAAACTGTCCCAGCTGTATTTTCAACTATTACTTCTTCATCAGTCGAATCACCAAGTTGAATAATAAATTTTCCTCCATCAGAAGAAACTACTCTATAAAATAATTTGACCAAATCTGAAGAGCCTGACCAATACAATCCTTTTGATTCAATTGGATAAGTTTCTCCACTTACTGTTGGCCATGATGCAATAGTAGCAAATGAAATATCTCCACTCATTGTTCCACCTGTAGTAGGAAGAGCTCCTATTTCAGACAAAGACCATGAAACATTTCCTGCTCCATTAACCGATTTTCCGGTATTGCCTACGGTTAAAGTCCTTGCAGTTCCCCAGTAGGAAGTAGTAATATTAGCACTACCATTAAATGATGTTCCATTGATAGTTCTTGCAGTTTTTAATACAGTAGCACTATCTGCATTCCCTTCAAGAAGACCGATAAATTTTGTAGCCGTAACATTTTGAGAGAAAAAGGAATTCTGCGTAGCACTCAAACCGCCTGCAACTCGTAAAGCTCCAGTATTAGTTCCAGTCGCGGCTTGACCTGCCCCTATAGTAGCGTAGTTAGTGACGCTTATGTCGTCACTAACTATGCTTTTAATGTAAGCAGATTTCCATCTCTTTCCACTTTCACCAAGAACGTATGTATCCGTTACATTAGGAAGGATTGAATCAATATTTGCTGTTCCAAGAACGCCTAAGCCATTTAATAACTTAGAGCTCCCTGAAACTAATAAGTCATTTAATTGTGCCATTTATTTTCTCCTCTCCTTTCCTAACGTACTTTAATCCAGATGCGGCCATCCACTTTGACGGCCGGTCTATCAGCATTTTCTCCTCCGCCCCATTCTTCATAGTCAGGAACTTGAGAAACAGTTCCAACAACTCTATCAGGCCAGAGAACAACTTCTTCACGTGTCATTATATCGACCGTACCACCAGGAGCTGCGCAAACACAATCACCTGGTTTATAATTATTTCTATCTTGATATGGATATACAAGAACTCGTCCTGCTACTGCGATTGGAGTCTTTGCTTTATCTGTTTCGCCTTGAGAGAATCCCCAAGTATCTGAAGATACTCCAGCAAAATGAGAAAGTCTTTCAGTGGTTTTGGTTAAGCTATCTTTTCCAGTTTCCATTAAAACATAACCAAATTCTTCAGTATCGGCCTCACGGTGTTCGGCGTAATCATTCCAAACCGCTCCAGTTACAGCCATACCATTCTTCCAAGTATATTTAACATTAGAAGATAAATTTACTCTTTTAGTACCTCCTGGGTCAGCACTGTTTGTTACACTTGTAACTCGGTTCACAGAATAATTATAACCAGTACTACAGAATATACTATATCCTTCCCAATAACCGTGTCTAGGAAACCAAAAACATAAATTGCCACCAAGGTTCATACAAATAATACTATCAATATGGGAATGACCTAAATGCATTACTCCATAATTGATTACCGTACCGCTATAAATATATCCTTGAACTTGAGTAAAGCAGCTATTGGTACGACCATAAGTATTACCTCTAATTTCCATATAAAAAGGGTCACCCTCATTATTTGCATAATTAATATCAGTATAAATTAATGTTCCATTTGCAAAATCTCTTTGAGTGGAATAAGTAGTTAATTGAGCTTTAGTATTTCCTCCAAGTTTACCGCTATCATAGGAATAGTCCACTGCTACATCTTTAGGAGTTTCTGGGGCTACTCTTAAATACCATCTATAATCTCCATTTGTGTTATATGTCATATGAGCATAATATGGAGCACTATCTCCGTACCTGTAAGGACTATTATCTGCATATAAATACATTGCTGAATTTGCATGACCAGTAAATCGATTACCACTAATAGTTCCATCATTACTAAAAGAGAATGGAATACTTGTTTCAGCCCAAATGAATCTCATTGAAGTATTACCTAAAGCGTCAATAGACCACAAACTACCATTAGGAGAAGTTAAACGAATATTGCCACCTTCACTATCTGTCCATAATTCTACTTTGTCTCCAGCATTAATTTTACCAGCTCTTAACGGAGCATCTTCACCACCTCTTGTTTTTACAAGAAAAGGAAGAATCGTTGCACTACCACTATCAGTGGCTCGTGGTGTTTCTATTGTAAAACTAGTTGAATTAACATATATTGCACTTTGATTATAAGTACCAGTTCCATTCCCATAAAAAACTATAGGAGTAGTACTTGCCAAACTCAATGTTCCACTTAAATAGCTACTTCCATTTACATAAAAATGATAGTTGGTACTTTGTCCATTAACTCCAAATCGAGTACGTGCATAAAAACCATTGTCGTTAACTTCAGCCCAAAGAGTATTTCCAGTATTTGCACTATTGGTATTATAAAAACCAATAGAACGAGTAGGATACATTGAACCATAGCCGATGTATAGTCTACTATCATTCCAACTATTTGGATTTCCAGCATCTAAATGTCTATAACCTAATCGGTGCCCTTCTGCTTGACCCGAATAAACAGAAGCTGTTATATTGCCACCAAAATAGCTATCACCACTTACACCAATGCCACCGCCAACTATTAACCCTCCTGTTGTAGTGGAAGTAGATGCGGCCCCATCGCCAACTCTTGTTTTACCATTTACATATAATTTATATGAAGTATTAGTACCAGCAATACCAAGAGTATTAGAGAAGTATCCATTACCACTACTATTGGCATAGAAGTTGGTTCCAGAAGACCCAACTTGCAATTGACCATCGGTTCTAACAACATTATTTCCAAAATAAACTCCAGTTGCATATGCTTTAGTTTCATTGATACGCAACCATCCATCAACAGCATCAATAACTGTTTTACCATTTATACTTAAATATCTAACTCCTGGTAGTGCTAAAGTACCTCCAGATTGCGCGGTGTTCGCTGTGAAGATACTTCCATCTGCGATTCCAAGATACATTGTCTTAGAGCTGTGATCGTATTTAAGACCAGCCCAATTATCATAGGCCCAATCAGACCCTCCGAAACGAAGATGTCCGCCTTGAAGAACAATCTCACCATTGGTTGAACTTGCTGCGGTAATATAGGCAGTTCCAATTTTGATACCTTGAGAAGCCGCAGGAGTTAAAATAATACTTTTTCCAAAGAATGAATTTTGTTCAGTGGACAATCCACCTTTTATTCGCAAGGCTCCTGTGTTTATGGCGGTGGCCGCTTGGCCACCACCTATCGTAGCATAATTATTTACTGTTAATGTATCAAGTGAAATATGACTACCTGTAATCGTCTTAATATAAGCCGAATTCCATCGCTTACCACTTTCACCCAATACATATGTATCTGTTGTGTTCGGGAGAATAGAGTCAGAGTTTGTAGTTCCTAGGACACCCAGCCCATTGAGCAATCTACTGGCTCCCGCAACTAACAAATCATTTAATTGTGCCACGCTATCTCCACCTCCTTTTTATCAATCTATATCTAATGGACTTTAATCCAAATTCGTCCATTTACTTCTACATTATCTTCTCCCCAAGTATCATACTCAGGAATTTCTGATACAGTTCCTATAATTCTCTCTGGATATTCACGAATCTCTTCGCGAGTCATTTTAGAAACTGTTCCACAAGGACCTGTACACACTGCGTCTCCCGGTTCATATTCCCATCTTTCTTCATAAGGATAAGCAAGTACACGTCCACTTACTGCGATTGGTGTTTTACATTCTTTTGTTTCACCGATTGCAAAACCAAAAGTATCTGAAACTATATTTCCACCTGGTTGCAAACGTTTTGTTGACATTACTAAATCTCCATGTCCCGTTTCAACAACTACGTGACCAGGTAAAATTGTATGTTTTGTATGTCTAAATTCTGCGTAGTCATTCCATACTGCGCCATGAACTTTTGGCGCTTTTAACCCCTCTGCTGTTGTTAGAGATGTACCAGCCGAAAAACCAGATGGTATTGACGCTCCAGAGGTAAAAGATGTATATTTAGTGATTGCGCCAGCTAATAAAGGAATCCACGAGCAAGTTACTGATTGAGTGGTAGAAGTTGAAATACTTTGTGCATTATCATATATTTCAATATACATATTACCATTACTATCATTAACTGTTCTAATTTGGAATTGTGTGTAAGGACCACTTGTAAGTTGAGTTATTCTTGAATAACCTGATGTATGTAATGAAACAATAGAAAAAACTGCATTTGCTACTACTGAATTACGAGTCCATTTAACACTTAAAATACCATTAAGTCCCGATACAGATGCGTGAGCTGCAACATAACAAATTCTACTCCAAGTTGCTCCTTTAATTACAGCATCCCAAGTAGTTCTTTGTGCATATCTACCATCTAGAGTAGAAGTATAATTACCTGTATGCAAAATACCATAAGATGTACCATTATCATTGGCCGCATTTGGAACACAAATATTAACAGTTGAATTTCCTGATGTTCCATTATGTCCAGATGAAATATAAGTAGCACCTCTGTGATGTCTGGCTGCTGTTGCAGTAGAACCAATCCAAAGATTACTTCCATTATCATATACGCCTGGATAGTTAGTGCTTGTTGAATCCATTAAATACCAACCAGCACTTGTCTTAGCAATAGCAGCGTTGCCATTAACATATAATCTATAATTACTCTGAGTTGAAGTAGTATTTATACTTAACATACCAGAAGGATTGATACGCATTCTTTCAGTTCCACCAGTTCTAAAAATAGTAGAACAGCTTGCAGCCCCATCCAAATATAATGTAGTAGTAGAGCCCAGTGTATTAGTTAATACAATATTTCCATCTACATTTAATGTAGTTGGAACTCTTGTTGTATTATCACTAACTCTAGTATAAATAATCCATCTTGCTAATGTTCTATCATAAAGACCTCTGTTTGTAGAAGCCAATAGTTCTACAGCTCCATTCCCATTGGCAGATTTAAAAATACAATCACTTTCTCCAGTATTTGTTAAAGTTATAGTACTTCCACTTGTAGTCGCAGAAGTATTAGAAGAAAGTTGTGTTGCGCTTGAAGCATAAATTAAAGTACCGGAAGTAAAGCTTGTATTACCAGTTCCACCATAGGCAGTACCAACAGCAGTAATAGGCGTTACAGTACCAGCATTTACGTACACCGGTCTTGTAGAACCACCAATAGTAGAAGAAAAAGCAGTAACACGTCCATTCGCAGCTACATATACTGGTTTATCTCCTGCGCCAACTGCATTATTATCTGAAGCATGAATAGCATACATATCACCTGCATAGTTTGGTAAATAAAAATTTCTATCTCCATTACCTTGAGAAAGGATTGTGGTATAATCAGAATTCTTTGCATACAATCTTATGAAACCATACTTATTGGCGGCAGTGCCACTTGCTACACTATTACCTAAATAAATACCACCATATCCTACAGCATCAACAGTACCTTCTAAAGTTCTATATCTAAAACCATCATTAGAACTTGTTCTTTTATGCTCGGTCAAATAAAACGGCATATAATAAGTTGTTGCTGATGTGGGATTTGTATAACCATTATTACCAATTACCATATTACCAGTGTAATTAGGAATGGTTACTGTCTTACTAGAACTTGCAGCACTACTCTGAATTAAAGAAGAATAAGCTCCAGTTCCGTAAATATATAAACGACCTCTTGAGTTACCAGCACCAGAGCCCGCAGTACTTGAAATAGCTGTACTATTTCCAAGATATAAATTAAAATAACCTTGAGTACCATTTGTTCCTTCTGTTGTAGAAGCTGTACCATTAGTATAGGAAGTATGAGCATTTTGTTTTCCATTGCCATCATCTAAATACAAATCTCTTACATATAAAGACTTCCATGCATAATCTGGTGCACCCAAATCTATGGTACCATTATTCTCACCGGGAATAACCTGATTCCCTTGTACAACAAGAGATGAACCTGGACCGTTAGTACTGCCCTTAACACCAAATGCAATAGAACCACCAGAAGGCGTAATAACATAATTATATCCAACCCTTGAAAATTGAATATGACTTAAAGCTTCTGTATTAGTTAAATACAATCTACCAAGTGTTAATCTGTTAGTACTTGGGTTATACTTAAAATCATTATCATATACAGGTCTTCCTATAGTACCATTATATGAAAACCAAACAACCCTATCTACGTTATCGCTAGCTGCACTAAATCCTGCATAATTAAAAGGGCCGTAAATAGTAGTAACTCCAGTGTGTCCAGATTTACCGACATCTAAATCCCCACCATTATACTGTAAATAGAGTTTTGAAGCGGTTGGAGTATTATTAGAGTAAGCCTGAATACCAGCATCACCCATAGATATATGTTGTGCAGTCTTATCTCCAAATACATAAATTCTATTACTAGAATCTGTAGCTCCGTAAAAAATGGCTCCACCTTTAAAATATGATTGTTGTTCAGTAGATAAACCACCTTTTACTCTTAATGCACCAGTATTGGCGGCAGTTGCAGCTTGACCGCCACCAATAGTTGCATAATTAGTTACAGTTAATATTGCGAGGGTCATATCATTTGCGGAAATGGATTTAATATAACCAGTCTTCCATTTTTTATCACTTGACCCTAAATCATAAGTCTCTGTTATATTAGGGAAGATGGAGTCCATATTGGCATTGCCTAAAACTCCGAGTCCATTTAATAGTCGACTTGCTCCAGCGACTATTAAATCATTAAGTTGAGCCATTCAAGAACTCCTCCTTTATTTCATTTTATTATAAGTATACCATATTTTTATCATAAAGTCAAGAATTAGCGAACTTTAATCCAGATTCTTCCATTTACTTGGACTGGATCTCTATCTGCCAATTCGCCACCTCCCCATGTTTCATAATTAGGAACGCATGAAACTGTTCCAACAATTCTATCTGGGTGAAGTGCTACTTCATTAGGTGTCATTATGTCGACCGTTCCACCAGGAGCGGCGCAGACACAATCTCCAGACTTATACTCTTCTCTTGGTCTATAAGGGTAAACTAAAACACGACCGGCAACTGCAATATGAGTTTTAGCCTTTTCAGTCTCACCTTGTGAGAAGCCCCATGTATCTGAAGAAACACCCGCAAATGGTTGCATTCTTTCAGTTGATTTTGTTAAGGTGTCATCACCTTTTTCAATCATTACATAACCAGCTTCTTGAATATCTGCTTCACGACACTCAGCATAGTCATTCCACACAGCGCCAGTAACAGAATCACCTTGACACCAGATTTGTTTCCATGAGGTTGCCCAACCTGAAGCGTTACCGCTTCGTCTCATCATTTTACCGCTTGATTGAGTAAACCATAATTGGCTAACATCATTACCCATTGCTAAATTCCAAACAAATCCCCAGTCTGATGGCTTATCTGTTAAAGTACCTGAGCTATCATACCACCAAGTAGTATTATTGCCTTTTTCTCCCCATGTTGTTGTAGTATCTGTTGAACCAGAAGGAACAGGATTCGTTCCCGCTATAGGAACGCTTGTATGAGTATGACTTCCATAATTTGCTTGAGTTAATACATTAGACCCTTGCCATGTTAATGTACTTGTTCCTATAGCAAGACCATCTGTAGTTGAAGAGCTTAATCCCTTACCGGCAGTAAGAATAACATATTCTGTGCCTGAATTATCAGTATTAGCATTAATACATAAAGTTCCGTAGGCAGATAGCCTACCGTAGGTTAAAGCGGTTGGCGTTGAAGTTGCTACTGATCCAGCTGAAGCCGGAAAAGTAATTACTGGAGATCCTGTCATTGTACCACCGTTTAAAGGTAAATATGAATGAGAGTGCGATGCAGCTGCACAATATGAAGACCAGTTACCCGCATGCAATACCACATTAGAGCCGATATTCACCGTCCAATTTGAATCATCACTTAAAAATTTAAACTGACCAGTATTTGCATCAGTATTATAGTAACCAATAGAAGCTGATGAAATACCAGGATTATGGAAACCAATAGCAGTAGAATTAGTGGCACCACCAGATGCAGCACAAATTTGAATTCCGGCTGTTGGATTATAAGCACTAGCAGAGATATTTGAAACACTTCCACCAAAAACTGCGGCCGTCTGAGTCTTGTTGATGGTAAGCATTCCTGTCATTGTGTCACCAGCTTTGTTCACTGCGCCAATCTCTGCAAGAGTCCATGAAACATTGGCTGAACCATTAAAATTTTTACTTGTGTTTCCAACTGTAAAAGTACGAGCATTTGCTAAAATTAAAGAACGATAAGCATAGTTACCATTTGATTGCATCTGAGTAATATCAATAACAGTTCCTGTTGTAGAGCCTTCTACAAGAGTTTCATATGGAGTAATACCAGCACCAGCAATTTGGAAATATACATCAAAATCTGTATGAGCTGCATTACATCTAGCTTGCAATTCATAGGTTCTCGTTGCTGTTTTTACAATTCTTAAATGTTCTTTATTAGCTAAAACATTAGAATATAAATACGCCACATCATTTGTAATATTTACAATAGCTTGGAAAGGCATAATATAAGTTTCTACTTGTTCCCAGTTTCCATTGTGGTCATATAAATAACCTGTAATTTTTGCGGCAGTATAACTTCCATAACCAGTTGGCAATGCTATATCAGCAACTTTATAAAATCCAGTTCTATCTGTGTTAGTATTATTCATTTCAAGATGATACCATCTAGTTCCATTATATTCATTATAAAAATGGCTAGGTATCCATCCTTGAAGAGTTGTTGAACTATCAGCATTACCTTGAAGTGGTCCAATAAATTTAGTTGCAGTTACAGTGCCACCGAAATAACTATTTCCGCTAACTCCAATACCTCCACCTACCTGCAATGCACCAGTAGATGTAGATGTAGCAGCTGCGCCATCCCCTACTTTTGTTTTACCATTGACATAGAGCTTATATGAAGTGTTTGTTCCGGCAATCCCTAAAGTATTTGAAAAATAACCATTTCCTGAGCTATTGGCGTAAAATTTATTACCACTGTCACCCACTTGGAATTGATTATCAGTTCTTACAATACTTTGCCCGAAGTAAGTACCAGAACTAAAAGTTTTATTTTGATTAATTCTTAACCATGCATCTCCAGCATCAATGGCTTCTTTACCATTGACACTCAGATATCTTACTCCTGGAAGTGCCAATGTACCGCCCGATTGAGCAGAATTCGCAGAGAATATAGTACCATCAGCCAAACCAAGATAAATTATTTTGTTTGTTGAATCATATTTAAGTCCAGCCCAAACATTATAATCCCAATTATTAGCACCAAATCTTAAATGTCCATTTTGAAGAAGGATTTCTCCACTTGTTGTACTTGCAGACGTGATAGTGGCTGCGCCGATTTTAATACCAACGCCATTTGATGGAGTCATTATAATACTTTTGCCAAACCATGAGTTCTGAGTTGCAGAAAGACCACCGCTAACTCGAAGTGCGCCAGTTCCGGTACCAGTCGCAGCTTGATTGGCACCAATTGTCGCGTAATTTGTAACAGTAAGTGTTCCTACTGTTTCAGTATCTATATTTGAAGTCTTCGCATACAGATTATTCCATCTTTTATTACTAGAACCTAAAGCATAGGTATCTGTGACATTAGGAAAGATGGAGTCTGTATTCGTAGAACCTAGTATTCCTAATCCATTTAGTAATCGACTCGCGCCGGTTACAATTAAATCATTCAACTGAGCCATACTCAGAATCTCCTTTCTCTCCTAATATTAATATTCATAGAATCGCTCTGCCGCGATATAATCCTTTGCTACACGCAATTCAGAAGTATCTGAACTTGTGTAATATTTATCTCTTATAACCTCTAAACCAGAGATTGTAATTTTTCCTTTTGCATTTGAATAATCAGTTCTTATTCCCATGTGCTCTTTAGTTCTAGTTCCTGGATACTGAGAACCAACTGTTGCAGTTGCTTCAATAACTTTTGTACCAGAAGAAGCAGATAATACTAAATTTGTTAAATCTTGAGCTGAATTAAGAGCTGGAGGAACCATGTTATTTCCTGCCCATTCCCAAGTTGAATTAGTTATATTGTAAGTAGCTCCTTGAAACCACATATCAAAAGTTCCAGAGGTATTGCTTGTATCAAAGCCAGACCATTCAACTTTAATTTTTATGTGCAATTTTTCACCAGCTACACAATCAGAATAGTCTATAGTATAACCAGTTAAAGTTGCATTAGAACCAGTTGAAGGGGTGTAACTAAAAGATTTATTTATTTGGTCTTGTTGAACTAAATTTGTTCCCGCACCTTCGAAAAATTCACCAGTAGTCACAACACCTGTTTTATAAAAACCCATTTCGTTACACCTCCTTTAACTCTAACGCATACATAGAAGACATATTATCTACTGAAATAGGCGTATTATATAATTGTAATACATCAGCATCAGATAATGCAGTCGCATACACACGCACATCCGAAATTTTTCCCGGAAATGGGAAATAAGATGTGGTTGATGTATGTCCGTAAGACATTTTACCTACTACTAAGGACCCGGTTGCATGAGTATAATCAACTCCAGTGCAAGCTTTAGAAGCTTTTAAAACTCCATCTATATAAATTTTAGCAGTTGCGCCATCCCAAACCCCAGTTACCATATGCCATCCATTTAGAACATTAACACCAGAAGATACACTAATATTTCCTGTTGCTCCTCCTCCAATAAAAAAGGTTGGAACTCCACTAGCAGACCTTAAATTAAATCCATAATGCTCATAATCTCGACCAAAAGAAACAATAAATGGATTTGAATTGGATGAACCACTAGACATACTTGAAGTTGCAGTTTGATAAATCCAACAACTTACTGTTAACGTGTTAGTTAAAAAGTTTAATGGAGCTGCACTTTTAATGTAATTTGCACAATTTCCATCAAAAGTCATACTTGCACTATATCTTGGAGTGTCTGAAGTGCAAGGAATAGTTCCTACAATAGTGCCATTATTCTTAAAACCAGAAGTATCATATTCTATATTATTTCCAAAACCGGCTTGAGAATATAAAGCATCAGCTTTATTGGGAATCCATACAGTTGCATTTGGTCCTTCTTCAACTTTTATATTTCTAAAAATATAAGAAACTCCAGTATTTTTATTAGAAACTGTAAAATAAACTCCTTGTGAACCAGAAGCAGGAAGCGTATCTAAAGTAGTTCCTTGGAAAATAAGCTTATTCCATTGATTTGCTTTTACTGAACCTTGAATGGTTTTTACATTACCCAACATTGGTGCAGTTGCATTACCCGCCATAAAGTTACTAAAAGAAAAACTGGTATCTACGGAAGGATAAACTTCCATAGATATTGTATATACAGTACTAGGTTTATATGCAGAATAATTTAAATGGGAGTAAAAGAGATAAGACCAACCTGATTGAGCTGTTGATCCTCTTGTAATCTTACAACATTTAACACCATCCATAATCACTTCTGTTTTTGTTGAATCACCTGCTTGCATAGACCAACTCCAATTTGAAATTCCTTGATTAGTTCCAAGAAGAATATTATCTCCGCCGCCACCATTATTATTTAATGTATAATGAAGACACAAAGCTTTTGAAATCTCTTTTAATTCTTTCATGGATAATGCATGGTCATAAATACGAACATCATTTATTAAAGCATTACTGTAATATCCATCAGTTCTACCACCGACATAAATATTAGAAGCTAAATTAAAAGCAGGCTGTGTAAAAGATTCCACTTCAACCCCATTAAAATACAATGTTGCTTTATAATCTTTAACAACAATAGCTAAAAAATCCCATTTATTAGTAGTTACAGGAGCAGACGTAGTTCTTCCCCAAGTTTGACTACCAAAAGACAGATTATATGTATTGTTTTTAACTCCAATATATAATCGTTGATTGCTACCATTTGAACATCCAATAATCATTTTATCGGCTAGGCTAGCTAAAGGTTTAACCCATAATGTAAGAGATATTTCTTTATTAGAAATACCTTTGCCATAACCAGTATCTATATAATGACTACTACCATTAAATTGATAACAACTTCCTATTTTGCCATTTGCATTAACAGTAGCTCCATTATTAACCGGACTCACATTAGTGAGTCCGTGATTGTTTAAACTTCCATTAAGAGGAAGCCATACTTGTAAACCCATATGACTCCCCCTTTCCTATGCGAATACAAAGTTTAAGCATTTATTTGTTGTATCATATTCTAAAGTAACTGCATCTGCAATCATTACTTTGTTTGCGCTCGCCTGTCCTGCGACACCAAGACCTCCGGAAATCTGAACGGCTCCGGTGGACTTAGAAGTTGAAGCAGTTGTATTAACAAACTTTTTCAAACCAGCAAAAGTCTGAGTTCCAGTAGTTACAATACCAGAACGAGCGTCTGTAGCTGTTGGAATTGCGGCAACGCTAATATCGGTCGCATCTCCATCAACACCATTACGAACCATTTTAATTGTAGCTGTTGGTCCATTTGATGTACCATTAGCCCAAGTCCATGTTGTAGGATAATGATTCCATGTTGTAATAGTGCTAGAAGCATTAGAACCACTCTTCATAGTAATAACAGTGTGTGTAGCGTCATCAATAGTCAATGGATACTTCATATAAGTATTTTGAATATTCTGGCCACCTGCATCATTAGTTGCGTTTGTTGCAGTTCCTGTTAAATTGCCTGTAAAAGTTGTAGCTGTTACAGTACCGTTAAAGGTTGCTGTAGCGTCCTTTAAAGTTAAAACAGTTTTTGTAGTTGAACCAGAAACAATTTGGAATTTGAAGTGTTCATTTCCATTATCTCCAGTCTTAAACCACATATAACTATCAGTATCATCATCGGCTGTGTTCTTGAAACCAACAGCAGCGCTATCTGAATTTCTTGACCAAGTAATTGTGTTGTCACCACTGAAAGTAACATTGCCGGTCATTGTACCTCCGGCTAATGGTAAAAAGCTTGGTGATAAAGTATAAGTACCACCATCTTCTTTAGTGAAAGTAATACCTGTCTTTGCACTATCTAAAGCCGCTGATGCTACAAGAGCAGCTGGTTTATTAGTTAAATTAGCCCAACTGTGTGTATGACCCTCAACTGATACTTTAGTAGAATTACTATATAAGCATCCATCAGTACCAACATATGCGGTATCATGTGAATAAGTTTGAGGGCTAGCTGCTTGAGATGTCGCACCAATTAAGAACAATTTACTTGAACTATCAGTTGAACCAGCAGTATTCTTAGTATTATTATCCTGAGTAGTAATGGTACCAGTAGTTCCATCACCCTTGGTATATGTAATAGTTCTACCTGATACAGATAAGCCTTGAATATAAGTACTAGCGATATTAGCACCGTTTGAATCTCCGGTTGCTTTATCAGCTGTTCCTTTAAGAGCACCATGGAATTCACTTGCAACTACTTTACTATTGTCTTTAACAGTAAATAAAGTTGTCCAAGAAGCTCCACTATCTGCACTCTGTTGGAATTGGAATACTGCTGTATCAGCGGTTGAATCATCTGTGATTGCGATACGTTGCTGATAAGTTCCATTATTCCAAGTGATAGGACTAGTGCTTGAGAAATTTAAAGCTCCACTTAAAGTACCACCAGCTAAAGGTAAGAAACTTGGAGACAATGTATATGTTCCACCATCTACCTTTGTAAATGTGATTCCTGTTCCAGCTGTGTTAAGTGCGGCTGATGCTAAAAATACTGAAGGTTTTCCGGTTACACCAGTCCATGCTACCGCTGAAGCAGTTCCTGCAGTATATATCTGATAACCATCTGCACTTGATAATTTACTTTCATTTATTACAATGTACATTAATCCAGTATCAATTTCTTGTACTGTATCTCCTAACTGTACATCTGAAGTAGTTAATTTAAAACGAGCTGCTTGGTTAGCAACTTTTACCAAACGCTCTAAAGCTCCTTTTGGAAGATATTGAAGGTCAATTAAACCATTTGTTAATGGAGCATAATAACCAATGGTAGTTTCAGTTCCACCAACATCCTTGTTAATCAATTTTGTTGTATCTGTTGAATCTGCGTATACCTTTGCAGCAATCTCATTTGGCTTACTTGTAATTGTAGACCAAGAGTGAGAATGTCCTTCTACAGATACTTTAGTTGAGTTACTATATAAACAACCGTCAGTACCTACATAAGCTGTATTATGTGAATATGTCTGCGGATTTGCGGCCTGGCTAGTTGCACCGATTAAGAATAATTTGCTTGAGCTATCGGTTGAACCGGCTGTATTCTTTGTATCAGTATCTTGAGTGGTGAAGGTTCCTGTGGTTCCGTCTCCTCGTGTAAAGGTAACTGTTTTGCCTGATACAGAAAAAGCTTTAACATAAGTTTCGCCGATAATGTTGTTATAACTGTCGCTAATAGCTTTATCAGCAGTGCCTTCTAAATTACCAATAAATTTAGTAGCAGTAACATTACCACCAAATAATACGTCAAGAGTTGTTAATCCAATTCTCATTGCATTAACATAAGTTCCATCGGTTTTATTACTTTGAATTACAAAATACTTAGAGTCGCCTGAACCAGTGCCAAGAGAACCAAGTCTCCAGTCACATCCAGTACCTCCTGTATAATCAAAAACAATAAATCTATCTGCACTATTTTGAGATAATGCTAAATCTCCAGTCAGTGTTCCACCCGCTAAAGGTAAGAATGATGGAGATAGTGTGTAAGTATTACCATCAACTTTGGTGAAAGTAATACCAGTTTTTGCCGTATTAAGTGCGGCAGATGCTAAAATATTAGCTGGCTTGTCTGTAATATTACCCCAACTATGTGAGTGTCCATCTACTGAGACTTTTGTAGAATTACTATACAGACATCCATCTGTTCCTATGTACACAGTATCATGTGAGTAGGTTTGTGGATTTGCTGCTTGGCTTTCAGCACCAATTAAAAATAATTTTTTAGAACTATCTGTAGAACCCGCAGTATTTTTTGTATTGCTATCTTGGGTTGTAAATGTTCCGGTTGTACCATCACCACGAGTGAAAGTAACTGTTTTACCAGACACAGAAAATGCTTTTACATAAGTGCTTGCAATATTTGCGCCAAGACCATCTGAAGTTGCTTTAGTTGCGGAATCCGCATTACCAGTCAAATTACCAATGATATTTGCAGTAATTGGATTGGCAAATGAGGTTGCTCCAGTTACAGTTAAGTCTGCGGTTGTGATTTTATTCGCGGTTAATCCATCGCTAAAAGTGGTTGGGCCAGTCACTGTTCCGCCCGCCAAAGGCAAGAACGCAAGTGTTAATGGTCCATATTCAGTACCGGCACCAGTTTTTATATACAAACCTGTCGGGTTATTGGTTTTGGTATAAATGTCATCAATATAGGTATCAGCAATATTATGACCTAACCCGTCGGAAGTGGCTTTAGTTGCCGAATCAGCGAGTGTAGCTCGGTCCGCAAATTCTGCTGACATGAAGATACGCTTTGTACCATTTGAAAAAGGGGCGTCATAAGCAATTTTACCTTTTTCACCAACCAAAGTAAAATAAATCTGACCCTGTTTCAACGGCACCTTAGACAAATTATCTTCTAAACCGGTCAGAAATTTAATTTTATCTGCCATCTTAACTCCTCCTTCTCCTTGAGTTTTAATTTGTCTGTCTCTATAAATATTAAAAATCTAAGATAAGATGTTTAATTATGTTTGGCCTATAAACAAAAATAAGGGGGATAGGCATTTCTACCTATCCCCCAATATATTCATTAGAGTACCAACCAGAATAAATCTTGGCGGCTTATGTTTTCAATCTTTTCAAAGATTTCTTCAATTACCGATGCTGGGAAGTTATAGTCCTCACTCTCTGTAATTACATCCATACCATGTAAAACCTTACTTGTTACAGGTAAAGTATTTAAATTGTATTGGAAGAATTTTCCACCCTCGTTTATTTTGTAAAAACGAACAGAGTACTGAACGTCACCAGCTTCCTTAGTTGCCTCCCCCTCGATGCACCAAGGGAATAAGATTTTAGGCATATCATCGCCCTCGTTTTTAGAGCCTCTATGACCAGAGAAAGTCTCAATGTCGTAGAAAGGAACCGCGTAAACACGGCCCTCTCCAGCGGCATTAATATACTGAACTACACACACTGTTGTAGCCAAGTCAATATGGTCAAAATATCTATCTACTGTAAAGTAAATTGTTTCTGCTCTGTGGTCATCTGACACACTCAAAAACTCTGGTGCTTCAATAGTTCTTGTTTCTAAATCTATATGAAAGATTTTTTCAGAGCTAGGGAGTACGTTTGCTAAAGTCGGAGCATTCTCATCTTGAATCTTGAAAAGGTTCTGATAATATTCCGTAGCAGTTGTAATCATTTTAACTTACTCCTTTTTACAAAAAATTAAGCAGTGATGAAGAAGAATGGACTAATCTTATCCTCTGTTGTACCATTTAAGTGGTTAGTAATTACACAGTAGTAAGTACCACTTTCTGTTGGTAAGTAAGTTGAAGTAGTAGCGCCCTCAATAACAACGTCGTTGGTACTTGGGATGCCTTCTTCAGCATTTCCATCTTCACCAGTAGCATCGTAAACGAATTTCTTCCACTGATAAGTATACTCGTCATATGGAACAGCATTGTTGTTTAATACGATTGCTAAAGGATTGCTTGCATTCAATGATACTAAACCTGTCTTAACAGGAGCTGCAGGAGTAGCTACAACTGGAGCTAATGCGTGGTGGGTGATACGGCACTGTTTACTATCTTTATAGATACTGTCCTTATTTAAAGTATTAGTAACTTTTACATAGTAATGACCAATCTGAGTTACCACATATGTATCTCTTGTTGCACCTTCGATAGCTACGCTATCTTTGTACCATTGATATGATAAATCACAGTAATCATTGTCAGGCTGAGCAACAACCTTTAAGGTAATGATACTGTCGTTTTCGTTTCCTAAGATATCTCTTTCAGCTAAATCCTCAACAATGATAAGTACCTTTGGAGAAGGAACTTCACACTTTGTAGAATCTAACTCTTTTGTACTTAAGCCTACACGGTTTGTAGCGATAGCCCAATATAAACCAGTCTCGTCAACTTCGCAAACTGCATATTTCTTAAGTAATGAAGGAATTACATCTTTTGTGAATTCACCAGCATAGATTGTATATACACCAGGAGTAGTGTTAGACTCTTGGTAATATAAAGTGAATTCTTCTGGTTGCCATGTGTCAATATTGAAACCTTCTTCTTCAGTAACTGAAACATAGTCAGTTGCGCCCTCTAATACAGATACAAGACCATCTTTCTCCTGTTTCCACTCGTAAGAAATCAAACCAGCGTCTGGAGAGTAAGCCTGAACATAAAGTTTCTGAGTTCCAGTAGCCTTGTCTAAGTTTACTGTTACTGCTAAATCTCTTAAGTATACTGGTAAAGAAGCAGGTACACCGCCAACTACAACAGAGTTCTCAAATCTATCCTGAATCATTTCATTAACGTCATCTACATAAATACCATCTAAGATTGCGAAATCTAAAGAAGGGTTAATTACTGCGGTTGCAGTTAATGTTGAGAAGTTGTAAGCTAAAGCAGTCTTGTTGTCGTCTGTCCACTGGAAGAAACGAACTGCGAATTTAATATTACCAGCGTTTTCTGTAATAGATGAAGATAAAGGCCAACCAAAAATAATTTTACCTGGCTCACTTTCAATGTCACGAACCCACTCACGAGATACACCCTTGTTGGTTACGCCCTTTGAATCTGGAGCAGTTTCCCATTGGATGTAGATTTCCATGTTGTTGAAGTCTGTGGCATCAAAGAATCTGTCAATCTTAAAGTAAAGAACTTCTGCAACCTCATCACCTTTTACAGCAATACCATTCTTCTTGAAAGAAGGTGGAACTGTAATCTGTCTGGTGTCGGCATTGATATCAAATGTTTCTTCGTCAATTGGAAGAATTGTATATCTTCTACCGATCGGATTACCTTGGTCATCCTTGAGTGAAGATAATTCTTTAATATATGCAAAATATTCTTCAAGAGAAGTGATTGCCATATTGTCATCAGTAATGATATTGGCGTCTTTTAAAGCTAAAGTTGCTTTTTCAAACAACGCACTATATCTGATGGTGTTCGAACTATTTACATAAGTAATCACGTTATTTGTCCAATCCTTTCCTTAAATATTTTTCAAAGAGAGTATGGAGCTATGTCTCATACCCTCTCCGAAATTTTTTTCTTATCCAAGGTTATTTAAAAACCTTTAGTGCTATATTAATTAAGCTTGGCCAGAAACCTTAACCTCTTTCCAGTCGCCCACTTCTGCCTCCGGAACGATAACAATAGAACGGAAGTTCTTTCCGTCCTTTGTTAACTGATGACCAGAAGCAGCTCTAAGTCTAATCTTACGAATGTAGTAAGTATCTTCCAAGTGAACTGGAGAGCAAATAGTTCCGTTTGTGCCAAGATAAACATACATAACTTCTTTTGTCATATGCTACCTCCTTATACTAGAACAATTTCATGGTCTAGACATTGTAAACGGCCATCCGCAATTGCTTCTCTGAAAAGAGCTTCATTTGCTGCTGAACAATAAACTGTCAACATCTTACATTCGTAACCTTCATTCTGAATTAATGCTTCAGAACCAATAGTAGCCATCTTAGAAGGAGCATCAGGTGCGCCAATGGTTAAACTATTAATGGTTGTGTTCATGTAAGAGAATGCTCTTGAAGCAAGGTCAATACACTCTGGTCCAATGGTGATATCAATTCCCACAGGAGTTGAATATGACTGGTTAAAAGCAGCTTGACCAATTTCTGCAATTACTCCACCAAAGCTGTTGTTAGTCAGCATCGGAACTGAGCTGAATGCAGCCTGTCTAATATTTCTTAATGAAGGTGGTATTTCAACGTAAATAAGTTTCTGATTCTGTGAGAAAGCGCTTTCGCCGAAGGTTCTAACCTGAGTACCATTCTCGAAGAAGATATGGGTTACATCCTCACCGCCGCCACCAAAGCTCATACCTGAGTTACCAATTGCAAGAACCGGTTTTCTCAAGCCGTCATGAGTAACATAAGCTGGGATAGTAATCTTACCTGATGGTTTAAATTCTGGATTAAAATTAATCTGAACGCCGCCATCAACCTCAGAGTTATAAATTGCTTCGAATCTATCTACATAAGTCATTAAAGCAGTTGAGAAGTACTTCTCATCAAGAGTTGACGCATAAACTGACTCTTGCATGAAGCAAGCGTAGAATGTGTAATCCTTGATTGCCTTATAAGTTGTAACGTCTACCACAACATCCTTAATTTGATTTTGATTTGTGATTTCAGTTGAAAGAGGGTCTGTTGTCCAACCTACGAATTTATATCTCTTATCAAAGTCTAACTTAGAGTCATCTTTATAAGGAGTCTTCTTAGGCTCTTTCACTGGATCCAGATAAGGTACGAATACTTCTTCGATAAGAGTCTTATCGTAGTTGTTATAAGTAATCTTATATGGATGTCTATCGTATACAGCATAGAATACATATACTGTTACATCATCGCTATACTGGTATTTACTCCAGTCAGTGATAACGTCTGCCACAGTAGCATTTGGCTTATCAGCCCAACCCTTGAAATCGTAGTGAAGTTTTGTTGGAACTACAGTTGTTGGAGAAGGACATGTTACAGTACCTTTCTCATATTTCTGAGCATCCCACTCATACTCTACACCACTGTCTAAGATTTCGATGAACTTAGCTACTAATGACTCTGAAACTGTTTTTACGAAGATATTTAACTCTGGGAAGTATCTATCTTTATAAGTATTCTTTAAAGCAGCTTCAGCAATAGGTGTTGTATTATTGATGAAAATATCACCAGATATAATCGGAATAGTCTTACGACCATCAGGATATTCTGTAGGGCTCTTTAAGTAGTTCTCATTAGATTCATAAGACGCGATGAATTTATCAAGTAATGATAAATCTGTAAGCGTATTTGCTTCATTTGCAAGAACTGTAGCATCTACTTCATATACCTTACCATTTAAAGTATCTGCATCCCAGCTATCACCAGGAGTATAGTCTTCAAATGTGTAGTGCTCGGTCTTCTTAACATAAGTTGCACCCTCGATAACAATTTCACCGGAGTCTACTTTACGATAAGGAGTCCATTTAACATTTTCTAAGCGAATTCTCAAATCCTTAGAGAAGGTTGAAGCTAATTCACTGTTTTGTTGCATTGCCTCTTTGATATCTACTAACTTATTAGCTAAAACGTAAGACTTATAACCCATGTTTCCGCCGGAAATGTCTAAACGGTTAATCTTAGTTGTTGAAGCAGTTGTAACAGTTCCAACATTAGTTAAACCATCGATGTATAATCCTTTAGGGAATTCTCCATCTGCGTTTGCTACTGGTTTAGTAGTTAAGATAGTGTCTAATTCAATAGGCTCTACCAAGTCAAAGAATGTAATTGTATTAGGCAAGTATAAAGTATCAACGATAGTACCACTAGCAAGAGTAATACCACCAAGACTCGTACCAAGAGCACGGAATGTCTTTAACTTCTCACATGATGTTAAATCTTGAGGAGAAGAAATTGAACCGATATTTGTTAATACAACAGTTTCAAGTAATGGTTTACCATATGGGTTAGAAATTACTTTACCTGTATCATCAAGTGCGGTTGCACCTGCGGCAAGGTCGAAGTATTCATCTGACATAAGTCCATTACTATAGCCAGTTAACTCGCTACCTAAGTACAACTCTTTAAGACGAATTGCCTTGTTCATAGCGAACTCGTTGGCGTATTTCAAACTCAAATCACCAAATTTAGAGATATACTCAACACCACCAAAGTAGATTAACTGCTGTGAGAAACCTACTGTTTCTTCGATTGACTTCTGTACTGCTGGAGTGGCGGTCAATTGAACTGGGTTTTCTCCGTCGAAACGGATAGGTGTACTTGGAATTGAGTCGTAGTACATACCTACATACTGTTTTAAGTATGGAGTAATCTCGAAGTCCAAATCAGCATCAAGCGCATTTTCCTTGTAAGTTTTTACGCTACCACCATTACGCAAGAATGCTTGCCATGTCTCGGTTGTGGTGTCTGCTGGTTCTACACTTACGAATTTATCGGAAGTATTGATTGCGTCGTTGGCGTTGTAACGAATCTTTAACTCCTGAAGAACTGCTTCTTCAGCATAAGGTCCGCCTAACCAACAGCTATCAAGGTAGTTGAAACGGTTTCTTAAGAATAACTCTCTCTGTAATTCACGAGTTCCTTGTAAACAGTAGAAATACAATGAAGTAATTGCTGTATTACCAGAAGTATCAAGATAACCTGTAAATGCAGGTGCAATATACTTGTAATACTCGTCAATATTATATACATTAAGAGGTCTACAACCCATCATAGCATAAGACTTACTAATTGCTGGGTCGAAATCGTAGTAACCATTAAGGTTTTCGATTGTTAAAGCTTTCTTTCTTAAATCAATATATTTTGATTTAATAGAATCAGCGAAACAAGACCATAAGTTATTCCATAATACACTATCTGCTGTTGAGAACTGCTTATCTGCAGTTGCCTCTGTATCATATTCCCAAGTAGGTACACCTGAGTTATTTACACCAAGCTGAGTATCAACGTCGTAGAATATTGGATACCAGATATATTCTCCACCAGCTTCACGAGGTCCCCAAGATGCAAGCATCATGTTCTTACCACGAGAGTCGTATCCAATCAGCAATTCTGTCATAATGAAGTAAATGTAGCAATACTCAGTGTTGAAGTGCTTAGTAAATTCATATGTAAACTTAGCTAAACGATATTCAGCATCATCTTTTGTATACTCTTTACTTACTACGCCAGTAGCAGAAGTGAAGGTTTTTGGTGTTTCAAAAACTTCGTTTGTTGCATTATCTGTATTAGTTGAATCTAACCAGATAAATAATTTTTCCAATTCAGAGAACTCGTTTAAGATGTAAGTATTTGCGGCCTCCTGTGTAGGGAAAACTTCCTTCTTAACATCCATAGCATCGTCAAATTTATCTTCATCGTGATTATAACGATACTCAAGGTCTCCTAATAAAGTTAATGCGCCTTTGTCATCAACTTCATCGAAATCAACTTTTCTAAATGAACAACGAGTACCTTGGTTATTCTTGAACTCCCAGCATTGAGCAACATCTTTAATTTTCTTACCCTCTACAAAAGGATGATTAGCTTCATTACCAAAGTCGATAACATTGTTACAAGCTTTATCTAAGTTGAAGTTATATTTACCTACGAAATCATATGTTCCATCATGGAATCTCTGGAATAACATCATAGGGAATCCGTAGATTGTAGTTCTGTGGTCACCAGTTACATAGTCATCTCCTAAGTAATCAACAAGCGGATGTTGAGTATAAAGAGTTTTTACGAATGATGTGAAACCGGTATTATGGGTTCCTGAAGACTCCATGTAGTCAGCTTTCCATGTGAAAGTTGTCTCACTCGCGTCTTTGTTATCCATGTAATAACCTTTCCAATCTTTTCCGCCGATAGTAACTTTATCTAATAAAGACTTATCTTTAATCTTATCTCCACCATTTGTATATTTCCATTCAGAACACTTCTTAAACTTACCTTTAAAATTACGTCTTGGATAACCCTGTGAAGATGTTCCTTGAACGTCGAATTCAGCACCCTTAGAGGTAAATGAAGGACATCCCGCAATATACTGCTCTTCAGTAATCTTTCCAGTTTCAAATGCTCTATCTAACCAAGGGTTAACAAATGTTACGTCTAACTTACGCTTACCACCTTTAACGAATGGAAGTCTTTCATCATTAGGCTTATCATCTGCTTGAGAAATCTCAATAACCGCATAAGGCATTGTCTGGTTATCTGGGTTATTAATATTGTAATCAATAATCTTAGAGTAGTTAATTTTAGGAATATTGTTTACGAAGTCTGTAATCTGGTTCATATCGTACAAGTTAGCATCTGCTAAATCGGCAATGTAGTTATGAACAATGTCGATAGAAGATAACTGAGACTTATACACACGCATTTTATATAAATCAACATCACAGTAGTCAGAGTTAATAGTAAACTGCTGAACCAATGCGTTAAAGTTATCTGCTGTGGTTGAGTAGTTTGCAATACCACTTAAAATACCATTTAAGTAAATATACATCAAAGGTTTATTAGTTGTACTTGATTCTACTACGAAAGATAAGTGAACCATTTGTCCGTCGGTATAACGAGCATTTACAACTGAGTTACCGGTAGATTTGAAGAATGCTTCCTGAGTTCCTAAACAGAAACCACAGTCATTTCCAAAGTAACTACCGAACACACCTTCTTCAATATTGATTGTCTTGGTAATCTTAACTTCACCAGTTTCTTCATTTTCAGTAGAAGTGGTTGTAATTAAGGTTGATAGGTTCTGAACGTTACGAAGTTTGAAAATAAACTCGAATGTTAAACCAGTACCAAGAGTGGTAGTGTTCATAACACTTAAAGGAATAGAAATACTTGCGCCGTTTGAAATACGTAAACAAGAATCTCCATTGTCGTCTACAATCCAACCATTATTATACCAGTTAAAATTATTAAACTGAACAGCGGTTGTAGTACCATTTGGAGCAACATACTCCCATTTTGTCTTACTTGTTTTATTCTCTCTGTTTGAACGACCTTTTGAGTCTAAGTTCAGAGCAAGACCAGCAGTAAGAATATCAAGCTGTCTTAATTCGTCTTTTTCTACAACTACCTCAATAGTTTCTGAAGTAGAGCCACAAGAAATTGTAAAGACGTTTGTGCCTAAGTGGTAATCTGTGATTGCCCATAAATCCCATTTAAGGTTTCCTAAATCGTAACCTACTTCAATTGGAGATGTAGGAAGCTCAACTTGGTCAGCAAATAAGTGAACTTCGGCTTTTTCTACCTTTTCTGGATTATAAACTTTATAATAAACATTAAGTTTATCATGGTCTACAATCTTACTTGGATAGCTATCAAACCAAATAATAGGATTTGTATTGCCTGGTTCTACCCATGCAATTTCATATTCCAAAGGAGTTGCACTAACTTCTGTAGTTCCTGAACCAGTAGATAAAGTAGCTTTAATACTATGTCTACCATGTTTTAATCCAGTGATAGAAATAGGCACGTCCTGTCCACTTGAAGTTACTGTCTGAGTTAACTCAGCACGAGGTTCACCATCAATGGAAATTTTTAATGTCTTTGAAAGTCCTGCGCCGACAGGTCTACATCTAAAGATTAATTCTCCCTCTGCTACTACTTGTAAAGGTGAAAAGTTTTGAGATTCCTCAAGTAACATTTCAATACAGTTTACGTTGGTATAACGTCTACTTACATCACCAGAGTTTGCGCCATTTGCGGCAACGATGATTAAGTTCAAACCGCTATATAACTCTGAACCAATATCAAATGTATAATCTTTTCCACTTTCAGCAGATTTTTGAATAACTTTTCTTTGACCATCACTTGACTGAATGGTAAAAGTGTAGGTAATATTAAAGTCTTCAGTTGCGGTTACTTTATAAGTAATATAAGCAGGCTGTCCGTAGATATATGGTCCACGCACAGGCTCGATAGCTTCAATTTTAATTGTCGCTGTTGGGGCTGATGGGTCTCCACCTGTGCCACCACCGCCGCCTCCGCCGGTTCCACTAACTGCAATTAAATTACAAGTAATCATCGTATCGTCAGCATGAGTTACTTTAAAGAAACGACCATCTGAATTAATAATTAAATCATCTGCAGAAACTGCGGCTGTTGGGTCATCCAAGTCACTCATTTGCATACTATATGAGCCGTCTACATTTTCAATTACAACTGATGCAGATGCATACATTACATCTACTCCACCGCCACCGATAGGTTTTCTTTCACCATCAGTATCAAGGTAGATACTACCAGTATCAGTTGCAAAATAAATATAGCCTTCGCAATAAGGAGCATCTTTGATTTTGTCCTTAGTTCCTTGCACGGGTCTAAATTTAATTGACATGTATGGTAATCTCCTTTCTATCTTTTTAAAATAAAAAACGGGGAAGGATATATTATCCTCCCCCATAAAATATCCTCTAGTAAGGATAAAAATCGCTATTATTCAATTAACACAGTTTGACCTTAGAAACTTGCCCATTCCATGTTAATTGATAATCCTGCACCGTCGCCAGCTTCAGCGAAGGTCAAACTATCGGATGTGAAAGTCTGAGCTGCAGACTTAGTATCTGTACCGCCACCAGCGTGCTTGAAAGCAGCTGTTGTAGTTACAGTTGCAATATTATTAGATACTGCTACGCTCTTAGATACAGACTGTAATGAGCCGTTAGTATCTTTAACTTTGTATTTGGTTGTGATTAAACCGGTAACGTGACCAGCAGCATCACGAGTTACACCAGTAACAGCAGTAATCTCGTAGTCAGTTGCAGGCTCTGCGCCCATTCCTGTAGCATCTACAGAACTATCTGACTGAGTTACAGTTTTATGTGATAAAGTAACAGTGTTGCTCTTTGCAGAATCAGTTGTTGCACTATCTTCTACTAAGATATACTCATTGTCACCAGCAATCTGTAATTTTAATACAGAACCACCACCAACTTCTTGTAACTCCATACCATTGTCAACAGCTTTACCAATGTACTTGGTATCGTTGTCAGTGTCGTTACCAGAAGGAATGATATCCCAAATTACAGTACCAGTGATAAGACCTGTGGTTGGATCTTCATCACCACGAGCGATGATTAAATCACCAGTCTTAGCAGTAGCACCACCTACAGTTACATCAGAAACACAACGATAGGTATCACCAATCTTTACGTTTGATGTAGGAGCTGCAGTTACAGTACCGCCAGTACCGCAAGTACCTCTGTAAACCATAGCATTAAGCTCGCGCATTAAGCCATCGATTTGACCCTTGCTGTATACATCAAGTTCAGCAGTACCATCTTCGAACTCAACACTAACACCATTTACCTTGATAGATGGTCTGAACTGAGTTGTAGATGTGCTACCACCCTTGTCTTTAATGCTAACATAAAAACCTTTGTTAGCTGCATCACTTGTGTCGTTTGCTTTTCCTGAGCCAGCGCCAGATTTGAACTCAGCGATCTGGAAACCTTTATCACCGGTAATTACGATGTTACCATCAGCATCTTTTCCGATTTGAATGTTTTCACCAGCTTTGATGGTGAACTCAGTACTTCTACCTTCTTTATCAGAAGTTAAATCAATATGAATTAAACCAGTAGTAGCAGAATCTGCTCTAGAAGAAATTGTGTACTTCTCACCGTTGATAACTAAGTTATCGCCACTCTTCTGAACATCAACACCATTAGTACCAGTTACTGTGAAGCTACTACTCTTAGTAGCGCCATCATCGCTAGATACAGTAGTTTTAACAGTAGCTACACCGTTTGTTACAGTAGTTTCAATAGAAACGCCAGAAACTTTAGTGTTAGTATCTGGGTTAATCTGTACCCATTTGCTTCCGTTGTAAACGCAAAGAACGTTTTCTTTAGTAGCATAGTAGAAATGTCCAACTTCAATTGAGCTACCTGATGGAAGAGCATTTACTTCTGTTACAGTAATAACACCCTGATTAACAGGAACAATAGCTCCACCTTCACCAACATATAATCTATGAGTGTCAGTTGTTAAATAAAAACAACCATCTATATGCTGAGCAGTAGCTAAATTGGCTTGCGTACCACGTTTAAATAAAACATTAGCCATTAACTATATCCTCCTTATTTTGAGTTATTCGGTTGTTGCACCGCTATCATCCATTTCTTCCCAAGTAAGTGCCTTGATAATATTAGTGATATCTGTCTGGATATCATTAATAAGTGTACTCATATCTCCAACAGTAGTCTGTAAGTCAGAGATATCTTTATTCATTGCGGCTGCATCTTCAGGGTGCTTTTGAATCCAAGTTGCAATCTCTTGTAATTCATTTAAGCTCTCTGCGGCGTCTGGCGCAATTAAAGCACTTGCAATAATTTCTCTTACAGAAAGACCTTCGTCTGTACCGATTAAGGTTCCAACTTTGGTTTCTAAGTCATCAATAGTTTCTTGAACTTCAACTGGTAATTCTGCAATTACCTGAGCCCAACTACCATCGCTTCTTAAGAAAAGGTCAAGTTGTCCAGCCTCTGGTGGTGGAACTAAACCAGCTTTGCCTGCATCATTAGCGGTTGCACCCTTGAATACTTCAAGAATGTTAGCCATTACTAAAGCGGCAGATTTATTAGTCCACTGTTCTAACTCTTCATCATAAACTAAAAAAGAATCTCCTGTAAGACCTTCTTGGATAAGTACATCGGTCAATTCGTTTAAACTGGTAGCTGCTGAAACAGAACCACCAGCAATTGCCATGTTACCTAAATAAAGGGTACCTGTTGAAGCGCCCTTTTCTGAAATGAAATATAGAGTGTCGGGGTCTTTGCTAGTTAAATTAGCATACGCAGCAGGTGTACCGCGCAAAAATTTTACATAATTAGATAATGCCAAAATATTAGCCCTCCTTTTTTATTCACTTCCTATATATTTATAAATCTTGTGCTATAATATTTAAACTGGCCTGGCCAATAGGGCCAAGCCAGTTTTATATTAAACAGCTGGAGTTTCGCCTTCTAAAATTGCAATTTTAGCTTCTAATTCAGCTACCTTTTGGAACAACCACGCAATTGTCTTAGCTGTTGTTTCCTCTTCATCTGGAGTTACCTCACCTTCTCCTTCTCCAGTTTCTGGAACAACAGGCTCTTCTTCCTCTTCTTCAATTTCTGGAGCTACGTATTCAAATGTTGCGGTTTCAAGAACATCTGATTTAGCAAAATCTTCCGCTTCAGCAAATGCCGCACTCTTTAATCCGAATACAGAAACTTCTTCATCGTTGAATTTAATTGTACCATTCTCAGTGCCAGAAGTAAGAGTATATGTAGGTAATGCGGTACGCTCGATGGTGAGAACACCATTACTTTGAACAACTGCACTTACATACTTACCAGTTTCAGCTTTATCATCAAGACTTGGTAATGCAGTTCTATTAACTACAATCTTACCTTTTTCCTGACTTACGCTTGATACATATTCTCCCTCTTTTGCAGTATCATCTACATCTGGTAAAGCAACTCTACTTACAGTAATCTTACCATCAGTCTGAGACACTTGAGATACGTATGAGCCTTCTACAGCTTTATCGTCCAAGATTAATGCAGTAATTGCATCTTGACGAGCTTTTACTTCTGCGTTCATTTGAACTTGAAGTTTACTAAATGCTGTGTTAATACTATCGGTTGCAACTAAAGCGCCGGCATCTGTACCAAGTGTATAATCTGTGATTAACAGAGTACCTACATTAGCACGAGTTTCTGTGAACGCTCCATTAGTTTGGTCTAATGCTAACTTAGTAACAACGTTACCAGTACCATTAGTTAAACTTGGTTTTGGAAGTGTGATTGTGTACTCCTCTAAAGTTTTTACATGTCCTGCTTGGTCGATATCAGTATGAACTACTAAGAAGCTTTCGCCAAACTTAGGACTCTTATCTGCGGTTTGACCTTTCTTAATAGAAGCATCGCCAGCGGCCGCGTGGTACATAGTAACTTGCTTGCCGTTTGCTACAAGAGTTAACCATCTATTGCCAGTATCAATCGTAGCAGTATCTACTTGCGTAGTCGCAGTTAAAGTTCCACCACTTGCGGCAGTACCTACTCCGGTCGCAGAAGCACCACTGTTTGCGATTGTTAAATTTTTAAATCCATCTGGTAAAGTATAAGTTCTCTTTGTACTTCCAGTTAAGTGACCAGCTCTATCCCACAATAATTCTTGAACTGTGAAAGTCTGAGAATTATCAAGGTCTGTGTTTGCTGTGCCCTCAGTGAATGCTTTAACATAGTGACTAAAAGTAAATCTATCATTACTTGCACTACCGTCAATGCAAATCCATTGGTTACCTTCAGCAAAGGTCATTTCATCTGTCATGGTGTCTGGAGTCACAGTAGAAACAGTTCCCGCAGTCTTATCAGCATCTGCTGTTGTATTTAAAACAGATTTGAAGCTTGTAAAACCAAAAGGAAGAGTTAAAGTATGAGTTCTAGCACCTCGAATATGACCAGCCTCGTCAAACTTAAATGCAGGTATTTCAAAACTATTATTAGCACCCTCGATTGTTTCATCTGCAAGTAAACCATACTCAGTGTTAGCTGCGCCATCGTCAAATGCAGTTACTTCATGGGCAATCTTAATAGTATCTGTATCAATAGTTCCTTTAGCACCAGTTCCAGATACAGCTAAATGAATCCATTTGTTACCAGGAGTCAAAGTTACTGAATCGTTCATGTTATCGGCAGTAATAGTACCAGCCGCATATGCCATATTTGCTACTCCAGTTGATTCTGCGGTTACAGTAAACTTCTTGAATACTTCAGGTAAAGTTACTGTATGAGTTCTAGCCTCAATAATGTGACCAGCCTCATCGAACTGGAAGCAAGGAACTTCAAATGTATTATCTTTATCTAAATGACCTTTTTCATTTGTTGATAAAGTGTGGTCTTCGTTCTGGGTTAAACCATAGAAGAAGTTTGCTCTTGTAGCATTAAGTAATGGACTAATTTCATGTCCAACCTTAATAGTCTTTGTTGTTGCAGTATCGAATCTAATCCATTTATTTGTTGCAACATAACTATAAGTGTCTTGAGTATTTGTAGCAACTGGAGTGTTTGTTACTGCATTTAATGGTGCGGTTACTGCATTGCTATTGGTTGCATTGAAAAACTTGAAACCAAAAGGTAAAGTAACTGTTTCTGTATTCTTACCTACTACGTGACCTTTAGTATCTACAATAGGAGTGTATAAGTACAGTTTGTCTGCGCCATTGATATGGTTCAGACCTGGCATATCTTTCAATGTACCACCATTCTTATCTGATTCTGTTGTAGTATCATCAGCCTTGGTGAATTCGTGACGTAAACGAATTAAAGGATTATCACTATCTCCATTTACATCGAAGAAAATCCATCTGTCTTCTGCGGCAGGTAGATCGGTACCACCATTTGTACCATGGTTATATGTTGTATATTCCTGAGAGGTTGTATGAGGTGAGCTGTGTACACGACCATAGTTGTCTACAACCATAATCTCACGAGGAACCATCTCATCGAATTTTGCGATAATATCGTGTAATTTATTAATTGAGCCTTGAACAGTACTTTCATCACGAGTTAAGTCGTGGTCAGTTTCAAGACGCTTATTAAGTTCAAGAATTAAACCATGAATTGTATTCAGTTTTCTTGCGAATTCTGGAAGTTCTTTCAATTCATATTTAACTTCTCTTGTACCTAATTCAATTGTTTGAGGAATAATACCAACTGCATTGTTCCATACTGAACCAATGGTAAATAAAGCTCTATCATCTTTCATGATGTAGAAGTCTTTAAATAACCAATATTCTCTTCCAGCGGTTGGAGTAGCTGCACCATCCATGATGAATGTTCTACCATTATCCTCTGTATATGAGAAGTAATTTGGTTTATAGAATTGAACTACTGCTGTTTCTTCTGGAGCTTCAACGTAGTAAACTCTATCTTTAGTATATTTCTCACTTGTATCAATAAGGAAGTCTCTTCCTAACTGATAATAGAATTTATTTGGTTCATAGAATGGGTCTAACTCAGTAATTGTTAAAGTATAATAATCTTTATCATACTCAGCTTCTTTTGCTCTAATCCATTCAACAATTCCCAATACTTGGTCTACTTTTGGTAAATAGTATTTATCATCGCGAACATCATAAAGAGTTACAGGATAAGCTGTGTAGTTTTGGAAATCTACTTTATAATACTGTCTTCCCTCTGTCATTGTAGGAGAAGAGTCCTGAGTATATCTCTTTTCTCCAGTTTCGTATGTTCCATCTTCATAGAAATACATATTAGGAGTATATAATTTTAAACCGCTACTTTCAATTTCAATAGTGGTATATACTCTGCCTTTCATTGGAGAAGAATTCAAGTCTAAGTAATAAACATTATCTACACCATAGAAATATGTATTATTCTTATATTCTAATACTGTTAATGGATATTCAACTACTGGATTAGCATAATAAGTTACACCATCCTGGAAGTTATCGTTTGTTTCCAAATAATAAGTTCCGTTTAAGTCTTTTAAGAAGAATTTACTCTTCTCATATTTAGTTAATTCACCAATCTTACCATAAACAGCATCAGCAAGCTTCTTAGCAACGTACTTAACATTAGGGTCAAATACACCCTTTGTATCAGGAGTTACATCAGCTTTTGTTAAAGCACCAGAAGCTTTGGTAGTTGTATAATAAATAGCTGGCTCATAAGTATCTTCTGTTAATGTAACTGCTTCATACTTATAAGTAATTTCATTATAAGTGTAGTTAGTCCATTTTCTGAAGAAGCCCCACTCAGTTCTTTCATTACCAAGTGCGTCTTTTACTTTTCTTAAATTAGTAAAGTAAATTCTATTAGCATCAGCATTTTCGATTTGCTCCTGTGTCAAATCACCCTGATGAGTAATAATCATACCCATAAGGTCATGTACAGAGTTAATACATCCTGCTAAAGTTTCAACCTTAGTTGGAAGGTATTCATATCCATCACCCTCGTCATCTGTTCTAACTAAACGAAGACCTCTAACATCATTCCAACTAATGTTCATGTTACGAGTTGTGTTACCTTCTTTATCAGTAGCATTTTCATTCTGCTCTCTTGTACCATAAACAACGTCCCACATCTCAGCAATACTATCACCAATAGATGGAAGCATTACAGAAAGTTCTTGGATGTCCTCTTGTACAGTCTCATTACCAGTACCATTGTGTGCATTGTATCTATGTCCACTCTGACCAGTAGGTGAGATTTTAATAGCATCTTGACCGTCCCATTTTAAATTCTTATCAGTAAGTTTGAATACTTCCTGGTCAGTACTATAGAAATGTCTTGAAGGGTCAAAACCTGCTTTATTGAAATAAACTGCGCCCGCCAATGTATTGGTTGCGGTTGTATTCCATTTATTGTCCTTTTCACTGAAATACCAAGCCTTCTCGATATTAGTGTTAGGGTCATATTCATGACGAACCCATGTGGTATCTAAGTCAGATGGGAATTGCATTGTTTGAGTAGAATAACTAATCTTATCCTTTTCTACAACAGTCTCTTCTGTACCATCTGTATTAAGAGGATTGCCCTTTAAAGGATTTGCACTCTTAATTCTTAATCCCCACTGTGGTTGCCAGTGAAGTCTATAATACACATTGGTACTATCCATATCAAAGTGAGGTGTAATTGGAACCATTGTTGGAGCATCTGCGCCAATGTCAAATGTAGGAACTACAGAGTTTAATTCTGCAATCATTACATAGGTTTCAATACCTGAACTGTTATCTGCATTAGGAATATAAACCTTTTGCCAAACAGTTGAGTCAAAACCTCTACTATCTCCATATGAGTTAGTATCAATATTGTAATTTCGGATATAATTATCAGCAGACATTGAAACTTGCTTGATAGTAGCATATCCGTTTGTTGTACCTGAACAAATATAATATTCAGTTCTCTTTGTTGTTGCGCCGTCGCCCGGCTCAACACGAACAATTTCACCAACTTTTACAGTGGTGTCGTCTGAAACGGTTCCAATTCTAATTCTTGTAGCCGCTTCGAGATTAGGTGATGAATAAATGCCCGCTGGGTCATTATCAATGGCTTTAAATACACGCTTGTAATAGTCTTTATGAGTGTCTGTATCATACTCTATGAGAACGTATCTACCAGCATAAACACCATCAATATCTTTGTTATTCATCATTTCATATTTGTTCGCATAAATTCTATCAAACTGAAATTGAGTTTTCGATGTGTTTGTTATATTACCATAAAATCCCATTTACTTACTCCTCCCCATCATCATAAATTACGTCTACGATTAAGTAAGCGTTAATGTTTTTACGAATTGCTTCAACAGAATAATTATTGAATGAAAGGGCTGTAATCTCTGTCTTTCCTTCCAAGTCCAACTCATAAATACCAGTAGACCCGATAATTACCGGGTCACTGCTATTATTTAAGTAGAATTTAGTTCCTGGCAATGCTTGGATACCAAGTTGCAGGATAGGAAGAGTTTTAGAGAAAATACTTCCAGAAGTTAGATTCTGAAATGAGATATTTGCTGGCTGGTTTCTTGTTGTATCATTATCAGTATAAAAACGATACTGTTGAACTCTTTTTGCCATTTCTCCTTATCCTCCTTAATAAATGCGTTCTGCGGCTTTTGTCGCAGTTATTGACATTGTTCCATTGTGTGTTAAAGGAACTGTAAGTTTACTTACAATATACTCCCCGTTAATCTTACTATTATCATCTCTTACATAAATACGAGTATTTGGTTCAAGATAATAAACTGGTACAGTGGTCATTGAAATACTTTCTGCACAATAAGCATGTTGATACATATTAGCATCTAAAACATCTTTTGCGGATTTACCCTGTGCACTAATTGAGAACAAAGGGTCGTATTTTGTTTGATACTGTAAGTAAGAATAGCCAGGCTTTCTTTCTATTGTTTGGAAAGAATTTTCATCAGCTATGATTACCGTAGGAGTCTCTCTAAAATAAATGGCTTTTATGGCGTTGTCATTAATTGCTTTTGTCCTATTACCAACAGCCTTACAAGAAAATTGAGCAAGTTCACCCTCAGTATCTAAGAAATCAAACCAGAAATTCAACATTTCAGGTTGTTCTTTAATAAATAAGTTCCAATGAGTTTCTTGGTCAAATCCTTCTTTGCCAATAGAAGGGTCATAGAGCTGTCGCCAAAAACCTTGCATATCAGTATAATATTGTTCGTAACCAGTGTATCCTGTTGGATAATGATTAGGATTATTTTGTCCTACTTTGATTAAGAAATCTTCATCATGGTAGTGTTTGAAATAATCTGCGGCCATCTGATAAATAATCTCACGCCATTCTTGATTATATCTTTCAAATGTTGTATTTACAATTTCATCAACTTTATCATCAAGACCTTCATCATATTCAACTTTTGGAATTTCAGGTCTATAAATGTATGATGTACCTTCTCCATTAACCGCACGGTCTAAGAAATAACTGTAGCTATGCGAACATGATGAATAGTGACCAAAGTAACCTAAAGTGCCATCAGCTTCAACGTCGAAAATGTAAATATTTCTACTATTTGTCCAACGAGTTCCAGGAGGGAAATAATCATTAAGACGAATAGATTTATCTGCAGAATACTTACAATATTGACCAATGCGGCCTGGGGGTATGTCACCTGTGAGCTGCTTATAATACTCGGCCCAGTCCATGATATCCCACCACTCCTCCGGCAAACCGTTCGGATTTGGCTTCTTTACGTAGGTTTGCATAGCGCCTTCAATTTCTTGCTTAATCTGTTCTCTATATTCTTCTTTAGTAATTACTTCATTGATAAATTCTCTACCTAATAAATTCTTATAATAAGTAGGCTTCTTGTCAATAGCGTATCTTAAATGTACTGGAATTTCTGAACCAGTTACACTTTTACGCATACCCCAGATTGTAAAATCATTTTTCAAATTTGATAAATTCGGAGTATTTCTAAAAGCAGTTACTAAATTAGAACCTTCAAAATGATAAGAACAAGCTGACACATAAGCGTCATTCTCTACATAGAGCTGGTCTTTATCTTCCATGATACTAGTCCATGTTTGGTCTGTAAATACACGTTTTTTCTGGAAAATGAATCTTCCATCAACGTCATAGAAGTATTCAAATTCTCCAAGCATATTTTTAATTTTATCTAAAATAGAGGTAATTGTTTCACCAATTCCTCCGATTAAATCACCTGGGTATGTAATATCGGTTAAACGATATCCCGCAGTATCACCATAACTAATTTTAGCAAGAGTGTATGTGATTTGAGGATTTTCTGCGAAATATATCTCTGTTGGTTCCAATGCGAAATCTGGGTCAATATCATCAATACGTGGCATATAGGTAATACCAGGTCCACTAATATCAATTTGTTGATTATTTGATTTAAGATATACTTTAGTTCCGGCTCCAATATACATCTGTTCATATTCTTGAGTTGAAGTATTATAGCTATAATAGAAATCAACATTATCAGTTCTTGATTCCATTAATTCTACACCCATTTCATCTAAATCATTAATAACAATGTTCTGCCAAGGCTCGCCACCATGGAAATGAACTGCCTCTCTAATAATTTCTCTAATTGGAATTTTATCAAAATGATGCACTCCAGCTTCATCTACTCTTTCTATAACACCAAAGTCTGTAGAGGCATTGATATGACCACTAATATCTCCATTCAATAAACTCATCTTATCTTTACCTTGTAAAGAAATTGTATAACTATTTACAGATTGAGAAGTGTTGAATGATGTTATTAAATAAGTTCCCATTTTAAACCAAATAATTTCTGGATATCTATCGTCAATCATATTGGCTAAACCAATCTCTAATTTGAACTTAGTATTCATACTCCAGTAGTAATCATTAATATTAACATCCTTTGCTACTAAAGTTAAAGAACAAGTTCTACGAACCGCAGATGCACCATCAATATTTACTGTTCCCTGTGTAACTTTTCCTTGAATCTCTTGAGTAGGAGATTCTTGAAAGGTCAACGCCGTAATTCTGGCGAAGACCTCTCTTTCATTATGGGAGTCTAACTTGGCTAAAAAATCTTTATCTAATAACGGATTCATCATATCATGTTAGCCTCCTTGTACTCTTCTATTGCATCATCAAGAGCATTGATAAAGTTTGTATAAGTTACTTTAATTGCATTTAATGCGTTTTGTTCTTGATTAGCTCTTGTCACAACTTCTGCACTTGTAGGTGCGGTTGTGCCTTGATTCCACTCTGATTTAACCTTAGCCCAATCAGCTAAAGCTTTTTCATAATTCTCTTTCTTTTCTACTACATTATCATCTGTATATTCTAATGAATATGTAATAACACGAACTTGATAAGCTGCATCTAATGTAACTCCACTACCAAGAGAAATGGATTTGATATTAGTCATATTTTCCATTACATAATCTTCTGTAATAGTTAAATCAACCTTATCTCCATTTACTTCAAAAGTATTTGAATATTGGTCTGCATTAAAGAAAGTTTTCGTATATCCATCTAAATACTGTCCTGCGGCAGGCCAATGTTTTTCACCCTCGGCGTCAACCCAATATCCTTCACCAGTACCATAGTCATAAGTAGAATCAATCTTACATTCTCTTACTTCAAAAATATAATATGCATTGGCTTCATCATCGATATCAAGTTCCATACCAGGAGTACAATGTCTGTCTTTGTAGTATTTTAAACGATTACCATCATTTTTAATATAGATATATTCAACTGGACGTTTCTTGAAATGTAAATTAAAGAATTCAATAATACTAACTTTTGAATCTTCAATAGTGTCAACGATATTAACATTTCTTCCAATAAACTGTCTAGCTGGATATTCCATAATATCTACAGTTTTAATCATATCAAAGGTATTAACTGCTCTACTCTGATAGCTATAAGTTACTGAACCTTGATACTTTGCATTCTTTGGAATTTCAATTTTAACAATTGGAATACCTGTATCGAATGAATAACTACCAGTAGCACCAATCATTACACTATGACGCTTCTGAGAGTTATTAGGTAATAATTCAGTTACATAGACAATTGAACCCGGAACCATATCTACGAAGAATACTGAATAAGCAGTACGCTTATTTATTACTCCATCAAGATATTTTACTGTTCCATTATTATTCTTTTGAATAAATTCAACAGTCTCCCAACGATACTGAACTGTAGAAGGGCTTTGAGTTTGGATAAATCCATACTCTGTTAATTTATTATAAGTATAATCAGCTACTTCATAGGCGGTTGTATTAAAAGTGTGAAGCATGCGGCCGACCGCATCTGTCGGACTCATCGAAGTATTCATTAAACGTACAATGAAATTTCCTTCGGTTGGAGAGCGGAAAATCTTAGGTTTACCATTCGTTAACCACTCTAAAGCTTCCATTTTGAAATTTCTTTCTGCCGCAATATTTTCGCTAATTAATTCTGTTGATTTTTCAGTAATTCCTATGTCACCCTTGGACATAAACAAATTTTGTTCGTCTGACAAATAAGAAATTAGCCCAGAAATTGCAAACTCACGATAGTTTACGTTTCCATTTCTAAATATGAACGGATGTTTTGAACCAATGGTTTCCATCTTAGCCTCTAAAATATCCTTTTTAAAGGTGGATACCTTAGGATTATATTTAATTTTTAATTGACGTTCACCATCAAATAAAAAGGCGTCTTCAAAATCAACATAAACACTCTTTGTTGTAATTCTATCAGAATATAAACCTTCGTCATTATACTGCTGAATAGCATAAACATAAGTTACACCTTGCTTAACAGTATGGTCTCTCCAAAGCCAACGACTAGGTAATTCTGATTGTAAGTTAAAACGAAGAATTTCATTCCATACATAACCATCTTCGCTACTAGAACGAGAGATCAAATATGCTCCGACTTCAGGCTCTTCAAGACCAGTCACCTCAGAAATTCTACCTTTTAAAGTAATGTTTACATATCCGTTTTCATAATCTAAATCTGCGTGAAGTGTCGCTCCGATCTCTGGGGCAACAGATTTCTTCTGCATAATTTTATAAGTATTTGTAGTTGCAACATATCCGTTAATTGTTTTAACTGAATATGTCATATAATATGCTTGGTTCATATCCAGGTCTTTAGCAAGAACAAATTCATCTCTGGACTCGTATCGCAGAACATCTTGCGAACTATCATGCAGACAGTCACCAGAGTCCGCAATCACATTTCCTCTTGCATCTTTTACTATAAATCTATATGAATAAGCTTTTTCAGTTACGTCGCCACCCTCTTGACTATAAACACCAATATATTTATAAGTGTGAGTATTGATAGCACCATTACTGTTAGCCACATTTTTCATTCCGTCAAGATATACAATAGGTTTTGTAATACACTTTACAACACCAACTGTTGAGAAATAACCTTCATTTCCATCTAAATCAAGATATGCTAACTGAAGCTTGTAAAATTGACCCACAATCGGCTCAAACATTTTACCCTGTCGTTCTTTAGTTTCTGCAGGTTTTTCATTTACCACTTCATCAAGAACAAAATACGCTTCCATCATATTGTCAGCATCATACGATGTTGTATAATAGGTTCCCAAATGAGTACCACCTTGAACGGATTTAATTTTAAGCACGAAACCAGAAATGTCCAACTTTCCAACGGCTCTATTCATAGAAAAAGGGACAACTAGCTGTCTTTGATAGACTTGGCTAGTTACCCCTTCTTCAATAGCTACTCGAGTTGAACTAAAAGCTGGAATCGTACCCTCTATATTAGGTGGGTACAATTTTGCCATAGTTATTACTCCTCGTCTTCGTCAATCATAAACATGATAGCACTAACCTGACCAGCTGATAAATCTACATTATCAAAAGCTTCAAGTGCAATCATGCGAACTTTAACTTCCTGCTCTAAAGCAAGTAAATCAGTAATCTCTGAGTTTACAGTCTCTACAAACTCAGGCTTAATTGTATACTGCTCATCTCCTTCTTCAAGAGGCTCAGCATACTTCTGAATAATTTCCATACGAGCCTTGTCGATTTCTTTTGCCAAATCAACAACTGCAGTCATATTCTTCTGTAAGTAAAAGTTTACTTTTACAGGAAGATTTAAATCTTCTTTAAAATTTTCTAACAGCATAGTTGCTGCGTTATAAATGTCAAGGTTTGACATATTCTTTGTAATTGTTGCCATAATCCTTTATCTCCTTTATAAATATATTTATAAAAACCTTTAATTAGGTTATTATTAAATTCCTTCTGGGACTTCAATTTCTCCTTGCCACCAGTTTTTAACAGCATCAATCAAATAATCAACTTCATCTTTGGTATAATAATCATCCAATATAGTATCTAAGGTGTTACCTCCAAACGTAGTACTATCAGGTAAGTTAACTTGAGGACCAATTACAACCGCATGTCCAATTGCATTAATATTAATTACACCACATGTTTCAAATGTCATTGATGTAGCACTTGCATAAAGAGTGCCATAATATCCAGGTCCTGTAAATCTTAAACTAACAGCTCCAAAGCTACTTGATGAAATACCATCTGCACTAACATATAAATTTCCATAAGCATGTGCTCCTGGACCACCATCATAAGAACGTAATACTAATCCAGTACTATCAAATTTAGCTCCCCAGTTTGCACCTACAGCAGCATCTAATCCACTTGAGCTAACTTTAAATCCCTCTACATCTAGCGCTAATGTATAATTACTAGAAGACATTCTAATTTCACCTGTTGACCATAAACTAATAGCATCTGGATTATCTTTATTGTAAATTCTATCTTCACCGATAGTCCAACCAGCAATAGTTCCACCATCTTGATTAAAACTGTAATATTTACCTTTTACAGTTCCACCAGACTGAATAATACCAGACTCTACAGTTAAAGTAGCTTTACCATTAATAGAAGTATTACCATTTTTATCAACTGTAAATTTACCTTCAGATACACTAAATCCCTCAGTACCAAGATAAATTCCCTTTTTGCCAATTGTATCTACCTGTTCAGTGCATAAATGATTTTGTGTAATATAAAATGGTCCTATTTTACCTCCCATTACAGCATCAATATAATTAAAGGTTGCTTTACCATTTTTTTGAATATACCAAGTAGTTTCTCCAGTTCCACCTTCTAAAGAATTTCCTGAGTCACTAGCTACCACAAAATCAATTTTAACTCCACCCCCATCAGGGTATCCTGCAGATTGTAGATAATAATCATAATTACCACAATAAAAAATATTAGAGCTTCCATTATGAATTTGGAAGAATGGAGTTCCTTCACCATTTAATTTTACAAATCCGCCATCTGCACCATAGGTCACTAAATACCCATCTCTTAAGTCTAAACGAGTACCAAAAGTTCCGCCATTATATGCAGAAGACTGTAAATAATAATCAGATTGAGATATATTTAAAATAATATCTCCATTATTATCTCTAATTCTAAGGAATGGATTATTGTCTAATCCGCTACTAAGAATTACTTCAGACTGGTTAGCATTGCCAGCAGTCTTTAATAAGAAATTATATCCATACATCTTACCTTGCATAAGATTAAAATGGAAACCTGTCTTATTTACTGATGAATAAGTATCTGACTGTAAGTAGTAATCTTCATTACCAACATACATTAAAGTTGTAGAAGGTTTATTAACCGCCTCATTACTTTTAATAATAAAGTAAGGGCTATTTACATCAATACGAACTTGACTTCGAGTTAATGTATGGTCAATACGGGTATAATGTCCATTTTCATCAATAGTTGCGCCACTTGTCGCTCCGCGCATATCAATAAAACCATTATTTAAATCTATTATCATACCAGTCTCACCATTCTTATAAGACTGACTAGTAATAAATCCTTGATTTCCATCAAACCAAATTCTACCAGTATTAGATTTACCAATAAAAGCAGTTCCGTCTTCAAGGAAACCAAAACTTTGAGCTCCATAATTGTATCCATACAGACCAATGGCTGGAGTTTTATCAACTATTTGTACATTACCCATCAGTACGCCAGAGAAAGAATTATCATCATTTTTTCTTCCTGCTCCAATCATACTTGATAATATTGTACCATTTTTTTCGTCAATTGTCAACTTGCCGTCCCATGAGTTCAACATAGCTGATGCATAACGGTTTTGTATAATTAACAATGGCTGTCTCCATACATCACCAAGAGCAAGACCAACTCGCTTTGACAAATCTTGATAATACATATTTGCTGGCTGTAAGGATTTATCATTGTTTTTATCTACTTTTACTTTTGGATAATAATTACTTGCAGACCAGGTTGGACTTCCTTCGTAGCTAGCCGCAACCGCAGTTTCTTCAAAAGTTACATCGCAGTTAGGTACAACCCAATTAAAAGTTTTATCATCCGTTTTTTCTCGAATTCTAATTGGTTCTTTATAAAAAATAGGATTTTTACCTTGATTATCATAAACAATCGTTGAAGGTAATTCAGCATAAATATACTTTCTATTTGTTCTAATAGCAATAGGTAAAAATGCTGTAAGTTTTACAGTACCAACTGTAATATCTGCTTGTAAAATATTATAGCGACAATTATCTATCGCAGGATTATTAATCGGACGAATATAAATTGGAGTACCAAGAGGAATAGCATCATTACCAGTTAAGCTAGTAAATACAGTTCCTGTAGTATCTTTGCATATATCTATCGAAGGATTTTTATCTCTACAATACCAAGAGTAAGAAACCTTAACATTAGCATCTTCAACTTTCTTATTTTCAAAGTCAAATAACTCTGCGTTAATTTCTACTAAGTTTCTTTGTAATCCATCAATAGTAACTGCGGGAACCTTGCTTTCAATGACTCCAGTGGTTCCGGTTCCGACCTCATCACCCAGAGAAAGAACAAAAGTGTAATCGGTACCATGTGTACCTTGTGGACCAAAATGCATCGTAAATTCAGATTGATATACACGTTTATTCTTAATTACAATGCAATATACAGTATTATTAATTGCAGTTTGAGTGTAGTAAGACTTAATTTTAAAATTCATCTTATCTTGATTTTCAATCGTCTCACCAACTTGCGGCATGGTCTGGTCATCCACGTCATAACGAGTCTTTCTGAAACAGTAATACTCGCTATCATAATACTGGTCATCTTCTGGAACTTCATCTCCATCTACGTAGTCAGAGATAGCGGGTTTTTCAATCATAGTATTAAACTTTGGAATATACCAAATAATACTTTCCGCAGTATCCAATGATGCAACACCACTATGTAATTCATTATAAACGACTTTTAATTCTCGGACTTTATATCCCTCTGCGGGATTCTGCAATCCATTATCCATGCCGTAAATAAAATAATTACCATGGCTTCCAGTCTCATCACAGACAAGCTTCATACCTTGAATAAGGTCAACTGAAGGGTCGTCAATAACAAACTCTTCATTTTCAAATTCAAGCAATTCACTATAATAATAAACTGTCTCTTTATCAATATTCATATTGATTCGATTAATATTATACAAATCAATTAAATTGTCTCTAAGACCAATCTTATAATCTAAAGTGGCTTGTTTAGGATGATTTTCAGTAGTTCCAATTTCTTTCTGCAAATCATCAATCTCTTTTAAAAGAGCGGCCATCTCTTCTCCATTACCTGTAATTTTTCCGAACTCATCAGGCTTTGAAGAATCAGTGCCAATGATGTAAATATGTTTTACAATTATAGCAAAAGTTTTCATATCTTGTTCTGTTGGATTAGCATCCCTAGTACATTCAATGATAGCTTTTAATTTCTCATATTGTAATTTAATATCTGGCTGATACGAAATTGTAAACTTATTTTTATTTTCAGTCATTTCTTGCCAAAACGCTCCGGCAAGATTATCTTTTATACCATTTTGAAGTACATGCTTATACCAGTGGATATTAATTTCTCCCCACTGCTCTTTTTTACGTACTGCCTCAACTTCGTCTGAAGTATCGATACAGCTAAATCTTTCGCCATCATTATGCACCCATCTTAAATGCACTTGTTTTTTATTTTGTGCATTAGTTGAAGTTTCTGCATAAGTCAATGGGTCAAAAGTATAAAGCATTACTTTATCAGAATCAAAATTCTCGAATGCATATCCCAGACTTAATCGAATATTCTTAACCCAAAGATTCTCCTGAGTTGTACTAATTACTGGGTATACATTATCTTTTGTATCTTTAAAATTTCCTTTTTGATAAAAGAAAATTTTAATTGTATGAATAGATTCAATATTAGAAACGTCAAAAACAATTTCTTGTCTATATGGAGTTACAAAGTTATATGGGTCACCCCACATATCTGAAACATCCAAAAACATTTCATGTGCGAAAATAGTTACTTTTTCTTTTTGTTTAGAGTCTGCGGCATTAGCTGGCATGTCTCCGGAAGTACTCTTCTTATCTTCTAAAATAAGAACTCGTAATCCGTATGAACCACTCTTAACGCCACTTAGCATATTTCTAAATTCAGCACTAAAACCAATTCTATCATACTTACTCTTATAATGCTCTGGAACTAAATATTCATAGAGCATAATTTCTTGACTGGCTGAAGTAGCCTTTGTGTGTCTGTTATAGTTCGCAATCAAGCCTATTTCTTTATTGTTCACATAGTTATATTTGTATTGGTCAGATTTAGTAACCGTTACACCTTGTTCAGGAAGAATATTACCTGTGATGTCAACAAAGTTGTGTAGTGGCGAAATCCAAGTCACTGATTCTGACTCGGCAGACACTTTTTTGCCAATAATAGTTTTTTGTTGATTAAAATCCCCTTGTGGAATTTGTACGTACACATTTGCACCCACGTTAAAAGTTTTATCCGTGGAATAGGCTGTGAATTCTACAGAGCCATCACTAACTCTATACACACCGTCTTTTGCTTGTGAAACATCAACAATACTACATAATAATGTTTTATCGTAAGCGAGACCTTCTAGCTGAGACTTAACGATTATCTCAACGGCCTGCGCCAAATTTTCACCATAATCAATAGATGCCACTATATAGGCCTCCTTTCTCTCCTTACTATCATTATAACATAAAATTTTTGGTAAGTCAACTTTTTATTATTGGCCAAAATAAAAAAAGGGATAGACGTAAACGTCTATCCCTAAAATTTATCTTTTACGATTCGCATACTGTGTTGCAGTATTAATCAAGTTATGGAATGCTTCTTCAATTTCACTATGGTTGTTTGCATTCGGGAATTCAGCATGAATTGTAACTTGTTGTTCAATTACCTGTTCTGAATCTCTCACTCCAATACTACTCATTAAACCTAAGCCGTAGCTTGCGGCACGAGCATTCAAATCAATCATTTGTGAAATATCTCTAACAATACCAAGAGCAGATAAGAAGTTAGATGTATCTTCCTCATTTAAAATTAACTCTTTCTTATGAAGTAAAGCTAATTTACCAAGGTGTCCAGCCCAATCGCCAGTGTAACCACCAGTATCGAAGCCAGATAACTGTGAAGCTGTTAACCAACCATAAGCACTATCACTAGATACTACATGAATTGGATAAGGTCTTCCATCAGTTTTAACTTGAGTAATTTTAACCTGTTTACCTTTACCTCTTTCTCCAGTCTGACCTCCGCCATAAGAGTCGCCATAGTATAAGCCACCGGTATAGGTTACTACGTCACCTACATCAGGAGTACCATTTCCAGAGCCGGCGCCACCGCCTCCTGATCCTCCGTTACCAGAGCCACCACTATTACCTCCTCCACCAGAGCTTCCGCTTCCACTTCCGCCACTGCTATCAGAGTCTTTATCTTCAAACTCACTCCAAGCATCAAGTGCATTATTGAATGATTTAACAAGTAATTCATTTTGGTCAATAATACCTTTAACGATAGTTTGATACTGAGTTTCAAAATTCTGAGCGGCATCAAGAACCAGTTTGAAATCTAATTCCATCTGTTGAGCTGCATCATCTACATCATCTTTAGCTGTATTAGACTCATCTGAGATGGTTCCCATAGCATCAGACATATCGTCGGCAAACGTATCAACTGATGTTCCAATTGCACCAAGAGCTGTATCAACTTGAATAGCCCATGTTGAATATGCGGCACTCATTTCATTCAACAGTCCGTTTGATGCGGCGGTGAATGTTTGTAAATAAGTCTGCATATCACCGATATTAGTCACATAAGACAACTTAGTTTGGTCAAAGCTTGTAACAAAATCAGTATTGCTTTGGATTTGTGCGGCCACATCTCTACCATAGGTCTTAGTATAGTCATCCATAAGTCCTTTATTATTGTTAATAGCTTTTTCCTCTTCGCCCATTAAGTAAGCAAGCTTACCTTGATAATAAGCAGTAAGTTCATCTAATGCTCGTTGGAATGCGGCCTGGTCTTCCCACTCCTGTTCTTTCAGAGCAGCAACAGCTTCCGCAAATTCCTGCTGAGTTGCAAGAATCTTCGCCTCAGTCTCATCCAGATATTCATCTGTTAACTGAGATAAAGAATGAAGTTTATCTTCATAATTCTGTTGAGCCTCGTCAATCTTATCCTGGTCTGCAGTATACATGTAACCCCAGTTACCTTCATTATCCTGCACCATACGAACTTGGCTCTTTGCATTTTGAGCTTCCTCTAATGCAATTTCAGCGAGTTTCAAATCATACTTACCTTGTAAGTATTTCAAATCATACTCACTCATTTGAATACCCTTGGCTTGAATATCGTTAATTTCACTCAGCAATTTCTTTAACTCTTGTTTACCCTTGATATTCTGAGTATCATCAATAGAGTTATTAATATTACGAGTTAATTTACTTAATTCATAGATTTGAGTATAATCGTCTATATAACGCTCGTCAATTTCAGATTGTCTATCATAAGCTTCCTGTAAAGCGTCCAGATTTCCAAAAGTACCAGACATAGCTGCTTCAAATGATGCGATAGCGTCATTTACGGCTCTCTCAAATTCTTCATTAATCTTTTCAAGTGTATCGGCAATCATATCCATAACACTTTCTTGTGATTCACGAATTTGCTCATCTACTTTCTTAATCTGCTCACCCCAATAATCGGCTGTGTCAGTTAATCCCTGTTTTTCAGCCTCTTGTCGCTTAGCTTCCATTTCCGCACGAGCCTTGTTTAAAGCTTCAAGCTTTCTTTGACCAGCAGCTAAAGTGTTCATTGAATTTTGAATAGCTGTGTTATTCAAAGTCTTCATTAAATCTTTGCTGATACCCAAAGTCTTGCGTCCGACTAAATCAATGATATTGCTATATCCTTCGGTAATTTTAGCCAGATGTTCCATCTTTTCGATGCCTTCATCTATCAAGTCAACAAATGCTTCAAAAGCTTCCATTACTTTCTCACGCATTGTTTTCTGAAGTTCCATTAAAGTTTGGTTTTCTTCAAGAATACCATTCTTAGCCTCACGAATCATTTCGATTTCTTTTTCAGTTAAGCTTAATTTCTTTAATTCTTCTTCAGTGAGCTTTCCACTCAGCAAATCTTGAACCGCTTGCTCACCTAAGCCATGTTTCTCAAAGATTTCATTTAAGCTTGATTTATAAGCTTCAATCTTATCCATTGATACTCCAACTTGCTCTTCTAAGTTAGCAATAGCTTCAGCCGCTTTGAAAGCATCATCTTCAACTTTTGATAATAAGTACTCTAAGTACTCTAACTCATCATCAGCAACGTCTAATTTGATTTGTAATTTATATTCAATCTTCTCAAGCTCTAAATCATATAATTGATTTTCGATATCTTTTAAAGTTTCTTCACTTTCATCAAATAAATCTACTGTATCTTCATATTGAGAAATGTCTTCCATGAACTGTTCATAAGCATCTTGTGCAGCTTGCCATCTCGCATCAGCAGCCTCTTTAGCATTTTCATAAGCCTCTTCGGCACTTTCGTCACGCAAGCTCTTATTATATGTATCAACAGCATCATTTTGCTCTTGGATATAAGCATTATATGCTGCATTATATGCATCAACTTGAGCCGCAACCATTTCATCATAATTTGTAATATTAGGGTTGTCTGGGTCACCGTCAAATGTTGCTCCATATTTAGCTAATGCTTGCTGGTCTTTCTTTAAATTATCTCTAATTTCATTATGATATTTTTCTTGTGCTTTTCTTTGCTTTTCTAATGCTTTAGTCTCTTTATTGATTGCATCAATTTTAGCTTGGCCAAATGCTCTATCTTTTTCTTTGGAAATCATTTCCAATTCATGACTAATAGCTTCTAACTCATTTTTTACTTCGTGATAACGTTCTGCTTCTTTTGATTTATTTTTCTGTTGTTTAGGGTCTTTCTTAGCATGTTTTTTAGCTTTTCCACCATTAGGAGAAGTTTCTCCTCCACTATTAGTAATAGAATAATTATTAGAAGTACCAGTAGGCATTTGAGTTATAGACTCAATTTTTGGGACTACTGTTGCACCTGGCTCATGAGTCTGTAATGCCATAGCATCAACTGTTGCTTCATGTACTTCACCAGGTTTAGAAGTAGAAGTGGTTTCTTCTGTCCATTGAGGAACTTGAGTACCATCTTCTAAAGTCTCATATGATAAAGCTGTAATCTTATGAGTTGTAGTTACAATATCAGGGTCTTGAGTCATTACTTTTTGAGGTTCTTTAGCAAAAGTTGCTTCGAATCCCATGCCTTGTAACAACGTATTAACTTGGTCTGCAGACATTCCTGCGGCCATAATCATTTCATTTAATTTATTAATGAAATCAACGTCACCAGTTAAAGACATTCCCATTTCTAATTCAGGAATAATAGCTTGTAACTCAGCCCATTTGGTCATCACTTCAGCACTAACTTCCGCATCTAACTCATTATCTAAAACAATTTTTGCAATAATGTCTTGTGATAAAGCAGCTTTTAATCTATCAATAGCATCGGCATCTCCGGTCGCCGCAGCCTCAATATCAGCCATATGACCAACAATAAAATCTTTATTGATGTAGTCAGTACTTACACCCGTTAAATCTGAAACACCCTCTTTTAATCCTTTTAAAGCCTCATAATATTCTTGTGAGCCTTCTGTAGAATTATCAAGAATGTCAGACCAGTCATCAAAATTTTCAGCAAGGTCTTCAACACCGCGATTCATTCTTAAAATTGCGGCAGATGCCTTTTTAGACATCTTCTCATTTCCAGATAAATGCTCATTTGTATCTTCAAGATACTCTGCAAAATCCGCAACTTCTTCTGCATCTAAACCATCTAAGGTTTCTTCATAATCAAGACCCTCATATGCTTTAGTATAAGCTTCAATTCCTATGGTTCCACTTCTGAACATTTCATCTAATTCAGACATAGATGTTGCGGTTGAAGCTATTGCAGTCTGATTCTCCAATAAAGCTGCCTGATTTGCTTTTTGAGCCTCGGTTAAAGTATCCCAAGACACAGCCGCATCTTCTACAGCTTCTTGAATATCATAAATTTGTTTATAAGTAATATCTTGATGTGCTAAAGCATCTCTCCACTCAGTCATTTCAGTGCTTTCGCCATTAATAGCTTGTAAGAAATCCAACTGAGCTTGCAATTGATTTACATCTAAAGTAGCTCCATCTGAATTTGACTCAAAAGCATTTTTTTGTCCAAAACCAGTAAATGGATTTAAAGAAGGAAGAATACCTACATCTAAAGCTTTATTTTGAATAGAACTTTGAGTATAGTTAGCTTGTAAACCTTCGATTTTAGAAATTTCGCTCTTATAATGTTCTAAGTTCTTTTCAAAAGGTTCTAAGCTTTGCTTATTAACTGCATCATAAAATTCTTCTGCATCTCCGATTAACTTATATGTACCATCAGCCATTGTCATAAAGAAATGGTCATATCCAGGTCCAAGAGCATCAAATTCTTCTGCAGTAATTGTTTCTCCAGTTTCTAAATCTTTTGCAATTTCATGCAACGCCGCATATAGTTGTTGTGCAGTCTCTAAACTGACCTCACCGGCCTGTTGCATTAATTCAATAAATTTAGTCAATTCATCATTAGTTATATCAGTTTCAATGCCAGCTTTTTTTAATTCTGTTTTTAAAGCTTCTACATTAGTTGTTTGCCAATCAATACCAGTTAATACATCAGATAAATCGTCTGCATCATCTCCAGCTTTTGTAAACATTTTTTCAACTAATTCATTGAGGTCTTTTGCGCCTTCTCTTCCACCATTCTCGAAGGCTGTCTGATATAATTTAGCAACTTCTTTTGATTGAGTTAAACTTAATTCATCAAAAGCACCACTATCCATCGCATCATTAAATGCTTTTTTAGCTTGCTTTGATAAATTATCTGCTACATCATCCCAAGCATCGTCAATATTATCTAACTCTTCTTCAAAAGCTTCAATCATTATATCTGCAGATTCATAACCATATTTTCTAGCATCTTCATCTGTAAGAGTTTCTCCATCACCGAATTCATCTGCTAAATAACCAGCTACATCATCGCCAACTTCTTTACGAAGAGCATCTGCCTCTCCCTTTGTAGAGCCTTCAAAATTCTTATCAACCAACCAATTTTTCATTGCTTGGTCATAATCCCTACCAGACTTTTCAAGGTCTGAGAATTTATCCATTAAAGCTTCTGCGGAAGCCCCAAGCTCCTCCATTGCCTTTGCGGTGGCAACAGTTTCTCTCATTGCTTCAAGAGAAATTGTTTTTTCATCACCATTATCATCTATATAAACGAATTTTCTATTATCGTCGTCACCAGTAGTATCGTCTAATGAATAACCCTTATCTTCTAATCCAGCTGCTTTTAAATATTCTTTAAAGATTTTTTTAGCTTCATCATTTGCACCATTAATTTGAGCAATACCGTCAGTACCCCATCCTTCATCTTTAAGGTCTTTCATAGCCTCTTCTTTAAGAATACCATATATACTGCCAGAAGCTTTTGAAATCTCTTCCGCCATTCCGGATTTTTGAATTGTTTCATTATTAGCTAATGCATTTGCTGCAATAGTTTGATTTTCTATTTCAGTTGCTTTAGTATTAGCTTCAATTGCACTTGTTAAGTCACCAAAATCACTTTGTAAATCAATAATTTGGTCTGCCCATGCATCAGCACTTGCGACGATACCATTATCATTAAATAACTCTGTTAAAGTCGTAACTAACTCTTCTTTAGTTTTTCCTTCAAAAGCAGAATGATTACTTGCAATTAAACTACCAACATAATTAGAATTATTATAAGCACTATCATCATATTGATAAGTTGAATACATTCCATTAGCAATTGCTTTACCCAAATCTTTTTTATCAACTTCAATTTGAGCACTGCGAACACTCTGGTTTGCTCCAATAGCTGCGGCTTGAGCAGTTAAAACTCTCTGATTAGCTGCATTCTGGAGATTTTCTTTAGCCCAATCGGCTACAGTTAATTCACCATTTTTACCACGACCAATAGCTGATTCACCGTATTCATTAATCATTGAAGCTAATTCAGGATACTGAGTCATTAAATCTAAAACTTCATTATTTACTTTTTGTAAAGCTTCATTAAATTCTTCAGTTCCTTTAGTACATTCATCTAAAGTTTTAACTGCACTATCATATGATTCTAATGAAGTTCTTAAAGCATCTGCAGAAGTTTTTGCATCTGTTAAAGCAGTATTTAACTCTTCAGCACGTTCTTTAGCATCGTTAAGCTTGCCTTCTGGAGTAGAAGCCTTCCAAGCTTCAAATGCTTTAACTATGCCCCAAACTGCAAGAACAAGTACAGCTATTGCTGCTACTAAAGCAAGAGTTAAAACAAGTAATGGGGGCATTGAAGCGGCTTGTGCAATATTTGCAACTACTTGCGCCCAAGTTGCAGCAACTCCTTCACCCTTTGCAGTATTTTCTAGCTTTTTAGCTACTACATTAGCAATAGTTAATTTACCTTGTTTATTTAATTCCACATTCTCAGCTTTTAATCCAAGAAGTGAAGCTAAGTGAGTGGCAAAACTTACTTTTTCAACACCAGCCAATTCAGCCTTAGCCTTCTTTAAAGCGGTAATTGAACCAATGGCAGAAGGAATCATCATACTCATTGTTGTTAAAACAGATATAAACTTCTCTCCAAAGCTCATATCTTGATTATTTAACGTATCAATAATAGATGAAAATCCATTTAATACCATCATCGCACTGCTAAAAGCCTGCGCCCCAGCTACAATTGCTTGACCATATGACTGTTGAGCAATATTAGCAGCCTTTAAATCTTTTTCAGTTTGTCTAATGCGAGCATTATAAGCATCTTTTGAACGACTAGCTTGCTCTTCTTTTAAAGCCGCATCAGCCGCCGCCATACCCATCTCATAATATTGCTGAGTTGTTGTAGGTAATTCTTTACTACTACTCATTTTAGTAGATTCAGCTGACTTTTGTACAGCCTTACTAACAGCTTCAGTGTCTGTTGCAACAGTCTTTAATTCAGCTTTTAAGTCTGCTAAAGCTTTTTTCTTATCCTTATCGCTAGTAGTAGAATCGTTCATAGCCGCTTCATATTTATCTAAAGCATTAGCTAAATTAGGAAAAGTATTACGTAATAATTCATCACCATGACTTTTTAAGTCAGATAAAATGGTTTTACCACGAGTACGCTTATTATTATGTAAATCATCAATATTAATTTTTAATTTTTGAACATCAGTTCCTAGCTGTTTAACCTGTTCAGAATTCTGGTCAAATTCTGCAATTAAACCATTATTTCCACTTTTTGCAGCCTTATCAATAACTTTATTTCTAGCATTTCGAGTAGCTTCAGCAGATTGTCCTTGAGCAATCTCTAAGGCTCTTTGAGCCGCAATTGCATTTTCACCATATTGAGTTTCAATGTTAATTAATTCTTGATATAATTTTTTCTGAGATTCTGTTAAACTATCAACTTTCTGTTGTAATTCATAAGTTCTATCAATTTCCTGCTTAAGAACTTCACCTTCAAGAGCTGCGGCAGACCCGGATTCCAATCCACTATTAAATGAATCAATAGCAGACTTCATATCATCTCTTAATTTATTAGCACTTTGCTCAGCATATCCAGTAAATACTCTAAAGTTATGTACTGCATCATTAATACCAGCCGCCATTTGTTTTCCAAATACGGTAGTAGCGACCATGCCAATCATACTTAATACGCCAGGGAACCCATTCATGCTATCGATTAATCCGCCAACACCAGTTAAAGCTTTCTCAATAACATTATTTACACCTATAAAAAACTTTTCATCCATTACAGATGAATAAATCTTTTCAGCGGCAGCTCTTACTCTATCAGAAGAAGCTTCCCAGCTTTCAGCATAAATCTCAGCTTGTTCGTTTAAAGTGCCAGTAGAATTAGCAACAATTTCAAGATTATCCTGCATTACGTCCCAGTTATCCATTAATGCTACTAATTGATTATACTGACGTACACCAGCAACCGTTTGTGCCAATGCGATTTGCTGGTCATTATTTAAAGTCTCCCATTTTGAACCCATCTCGTTCAAAATAGCATCCATTTGTTTTAATTCACCATTAGCATCTTTGATATCAATACCAACTTTAGCTAAGGCTCCAGAATATTTATTTAAAGTAGTACCATCATCTAAAGTTTCTCCAAGATTTAAACCTTGAATACGAGAGAAAATAGTTTTTAAAGCAGTACCTACTACATCTTCGCTCTGACGAGTTTCTGCTGTAATAGTAGCTAATGCACTTGTTGCATATTCGTAACTTAAACCAATAGTATCAGCAACAGCGGCGAATTTTTCCAAACCACCAGCGATTTCATCTGTACTAGAAGCAGTAGCCGCACCAAGAGCAGTAATAGCGTCTGCATAATATTCTAAAGACTTAGAACCATCGGCGAAGTTGTTCCAAATAGCTGTTAACTGGTCTGATGCAACCTCCGCATTTGTACCCGCCGCATTCGCCATTTTAACAGTAATATCTGTACGCTCCTTCACTTGAGAATCATCAAGACCTTGTTGATAGTAAATTAAAGAAGCATTAGTATAATTTGTGGTTGTAGTGCTTAAAGACTTAGCAGCCTTATTAGCCTCTTCCGCAAACCTTGCCATCTGGTCAATATTCTGACCAGTAACAATTCTAATATTATTTAAAGATTCATTTAAATCTTGTGCATATCCGTGTGCCGCCTGGATAGACCCCATAAAACCATGTAACATACTTGAAGAAAACTGCCAGCGCGCAGTATTCTTTAACGTTGTCCAAGTTTCACTAATTAAAGCATTACTACGTTTTAAAGGAACTTCCGCAGATACTACGGATTTAGCTAGACTCATAAAGGCTTGCTCACCAGCTGGACCTAGCTGGGTTAAATGATTCGCGTAAGCTTTAAGGTCCATTCCAGAACTCTTTAATTGTTGAGAAAATTTACTTAAATCTAAATTTCCTGTATTAACATTCGTAGAAGCTTCTAACATAGTTCTTAACTTCGCAGTAGCTGTAATAGCTTCATTGATTTCTTTAGTTAAGCCATTTTTATTAGAAGATTGAATAGTTGAAGTTGTTAATTTACTCAACTCTTTCTGTAGTGCTTGTAATTGCGCTCTTGCTTGACTGGTGTCCGCACTAACGCCAAGACTCAGATTTAAATGTTTAGCCATATTCTAGCTTCTCCTTTCCCTCATTTCTATAATAAAAAAAATCCCGTGAGTAATACTACTCACGGGATAAGTATTCACTCTATTGATATTTTAAAATTTGTCCAATAGAATGTAAGTAATTAGCCCAACTTAGATAATACGGCTCTAAGAAGTTCCATGTTTTGAGGGTCTGCTAATTTCTTCTGAATTTCAGTTGCATCTAAATTTAAATTACTATAATCAGATGCGATAGTGTCTAAAAGTCCTAATACTGAATTATTGTAACTATAAACAGAATGAATTGTTTCTTCAACCATATCTAACAGACTATTTAATTCATCTTCATCAATACGAGTAATGATTTCTTTGTAAAAACCAGTAGATACAAATGAATCATATAATTTAGCAATATTCTCTTTCTGTTTATCAGTACAATTTACATTTGTATAAAATAATACAACTCCAACAGCAAAATAAGCTTCAACTCTTGCTGGATTATAAAATTTCATATCAACTGCGGCATTATTTAAAACAAATTCAATAAAATTAACTTTCTCTTCCATTGGAAGATACTGTTTAACTTCTACTTCATTTTCATTATATAAAAATGATTTAACTTCTTGATTTACTTTTAAACCAAGTTTTGTATAAGCAACTTTTGCCATAAAAACTCTCCTTTATCTCTCTTTTTATTTTTATTGTAACAAAATTTTTAACTAATGTCAAGTTAAAAATTCTTAGAACTTAGCCAAAGTTTTAAATAACTGATTATGATGTACTGTTAATTGTATAGATTGCAAATACTTAAAAGCTAAACTTTTAAATCTTTCACTTCTTTGTCCACTATTAGCAACAGCGTTACTTAATATCTCCATTTGATATTTAATTAAATCTCCATCATATCCAGACACGGGAACTTCTGAACTTCCACCTGATTTCAGTTGTTTTTGAATATTAACAAGCATATTTCTAATAGAATATACTTTAACTTCTTTTGCACTTCTTCTATTTATAACAATAGTATCAGCATATCCTTCCTCTTGGGAATAACCCATAAGGATATCAAGAAAAGCAGATAATTTTGCTACTTGATGAGCCTCTTCAATAGCATTCTTTTCAGCGCCTTTATCTTGCATAATAAAAGCATATTGCAGAGCATAGTCATCGGAACCAAAATTACGAATCATTGCCGCAATTAAAGAAGTTTCACCAAAATCATTATCTTTAGACCAGTTTTTTGCTGATATTCTAAATGGAACTTGTTTATTCTTTGATGCTCCTGAGTCATTAAACATGAAATCAACGTCCATTTTTTGGTATTTACCCTCTTGACTCATATTAAAACCAGAAATGAACTTAAATTGAAATTTTCCACCTTGCCCATCATCAATTTCATAATAAGTAGTATTAGTTTGATTTCCTTTAGAATCAACCTCTGGTTTTGTCACCATAGATATAAAATCATTATTAGCACTATTGCCTTTTCGCTCCACACTCATGTCCAAACTAATTTTAAGACCAGTACCACTAACTTTATCTGCACCAGCTGGATTGAAAATTTTTTCAAGTGCTTTTGAATCATTTAAAACCAATGTATCTTTAACAACTTTAGCTAATAAAGCTTCTCCATCTTTTTCTGTATCAACAGACGCAGCTTGCAACGCCCACTCAAGAACTTGACCATAGTCTTGAGGAGAAAAAGCACCAGTAGATGAAGATAAATCTCTATATAATTCATTTGCTCGAATAATTTGTGCCACAATATTGTCGTCAGTGTTATCGAATTGTATCCACCCTTTTGCATCCCCTTGAAGCTTTATGAGTTCATTTAATAAATCATACAATTCCATTACATGAGCTTTTAAAGTTGCATCAACCTGTTCAACTTCTTCTAAACTATTAAGTTGGTTTATAAGATTTTGAACATTATTAAATCTATTTTTAAGAGTTCCTTCATGAATTCTCTTTTTATTTTCAAAATCTTCATGTGCGCGTCTTGCCAAAGAAATTACATCTTTTGGAGTCTTAGTAACTCCAGAGCTACCCATGGATTCAAAGTTATTTATTGCGGCATTATATTTGTCTTCATACGCCTTTGAAATAACTTGTTTTAACGCGGCAGATTCTGCTTTAGTTTGCGCGCTTATTTTACTAGCATATTTTTCAGGATAAAATAGCTGATTTAAATATTTTTCGAGTCTATCACATTGACCTTTTGTATGATGCGTATGAAACCTACTCATTGCATCAGATACCATTTTATTGATGAGTCCATGTAAAGAAAGACCTTCTCTATTTTCATAATATTCACCATATGTGAACATAATTCAAACTCCTTTCCCTCATAAACAAAAATAAGGGGATAGGTTAAAAAACCTATCCCCATATAATTATTCTGTTTTATTTTCCTTTTCTTCTGTCTGTGCGACAGGTTTTGGAGTTTCAACTTTTCTTGAACGCTTCACAGTTGGTTGCGCTTTTTCGACTTTCCGTTCTACTGGACGAGCCGGCGCAACTTCTGTTTTAGGAGTAGTAGTAACTTCTTCTGAAGTTACTACTCTCCGTCTAGAACGAATAATCATTTATTACTCTAATTACTCAATGAAGTTTACATCATGAGCTGCCTCATGATTTGTCTGAGTACGAACTAAGTCCATTGTACCAGCAACGTCGATAATCTGGATAGCAGCAAGTACTTTCTTAGTCTTATCGAAACGTGTGTAATCTGGGAAAGCATCCATGGTGAATGTGAAAGTTGAAGGGTCTCCTGAAGATGCCATTGTAAAGGTGAAGTTAGACTGAATCTTACAGTTAGGAATGATGAATTCAGCAGGCATATCTACACCGTTAGTATCACGGAATAAAGTAGAAGCCTCAAGGTAATAGTTACCACCGAACTTATCAGGAGTAATATCAATCTGACGAGCACCAGAAGTTTTCTCTGTGTAGTAGTCTACTAAGATAGTGTCTACACCAACGAAATCGTTCTTAGCATCAACGCCTGGAACAAGATTTGACTCAGCTGCTGGTTTAGCAACCTGAATTTCAATCTTAAATTTGTTTTCATGCTCTGCATCTGCAGTTACAGCACCAGCATGTACAGGAATGTATGGCTCACTTGAAGGTTCACCATTTCTCATTGCCATTACATATGCAAAATGCTCATTCTTATCTGTTGGAAGATAAGGAGACTGAGCTACATAGATAGTAACAATACCATTAGCTTCATCGAACTTGAAGTCATCAGTAGTTTCGATGATGTGCTGATAAATCTTATTAGTTGCAGTTGCTTCAGTTAATCCTGCACCAGACAGAATCATGAATCCTTCTGGAGAAATCAAAGCATCTTCCATTGTGAAAGTTACAGTTCTTTCACCTTCCCAAGCTACTAAACGAGAGTTACCACGACCACCCTGTGCATATACAGTAGTAGCTGCACCTTCCATTGAAGAAGTCTTTAAACTATCGAAATAGATAACTGGCTCATTCTTATAGAATACTTTGTTACCAATTTTTTGTGCGGCCTTAGCTTTAAGAACAACATCACAAATCTCGCGTACACCGAATTTCATAATGTATTTATCCTCCTTTTAATATTTGTTTAATGGATAATTTTCATCCAATTGTCAGGTCTGGAGTCTGGTTTACCACCCGCCAAGCGAGTACGAACATCCAAATCCCAATTGACATATAGCATATATCTTTCAACTAAATCATATAGTTGATAAATGGTTAAGTCTAACAAATTCTGTAAAGACATAGAATTTAAACCAACAGTAAGAATTGAAAGATACTGGCTAAACACACTTGCATCCTTCTCGCCTTTTTGAGCAGCCACTCTTTGACGAGCTCTCATGAGTTTTTCAGCGATTTCTTTTGCTGCGTCATTACCAGGATTAAAAGCTTCCTGGCCAGAAGCAGACAAACAAAAAACGTCTTTAAAAACTCTTTGCAAAATTTCAAAATTATTCTCATCTATAATGACATTTGTGCCCTCAAAATTGAACATTAATGCCCTCGGAGTCATAATGACTTTAGCAGATGGGAATAAAAGTGTTAGAACCTTAAAAACAGCTTGTTTTTTATCTGAAGACTGTTTATCACTAACTACCGTCATAAATATTTGAAAATTAGTTGTGTCATCTAAAAGACTTTCGTCCTTAATGTACATACTTTTGTTAACGCAAAGTAATTGTGCACCTACAAAAAAGTCTTGTTCGCCAATCATTGATATTTCTTTAATTGTTGGTTGATGAAGAGTCATTTGACACTCAGGGATTGGGATGTCCGACCCCGCCATCATAGCAAGTCTTAAGTCCATTACTCTTCATTATAAATGACGTCGAATTCTCCACCTTTTTCAGCATAATTTTCCCAATCCTTTTCATTAAGCATAGGTTTTTTATCTTCTCCGCCATGAATTGCTCTATAAATAATTGTGATACCACCAAATTCATCATTAAGAGAAAATGGAGTAGCACCAGTGAACTCTAAAGTTCCAATACCTGTCATTTTTTGGTTCGTAAAAGCCGTATCAATTTCTGCGGCAATGCGATATGGTCGCAACTGACCAAACTCCGCCAACTCCCACTGGTCATAGTGACATAAAATTGTAAAAACAATTAAGTTATCACGAAATTTAGGGTTTGTTGGATTTGTATTGAAATGACTGAAAGTTACAAATAAATAATTTAATGCTTCCGTATCTACTTTCAATTTTGGAGTAAATTTAATATTTTGGTCAAGTAATTTCTTTATTTCTTGTCCATTCAAAGGTTCTCTTTGAAGAGGTTTTTTACTTGTATCAAAAAGAAGCTTTTGTAAACGACCATTTTTCAGAATATGTTCTACAATAATTTCCATATCTTTTTCCAAAGATAAGAAACTTGATTCTGGTTGTCTAGTAGTTTGAATTCTCATACACCTTTTCCTCCTTTCATCTTACCACAAAGATTCTACAACGATATCTTTTGAAGCAGATGCATACTGCAATGTAAATTGTCCACTATACACTTTTAACCACTGTAAAGTAATCTTTTTACCTGCAATATTAACAACTTTAACAGGAGCGTCTTTAGGAATAGACCATTCACCCTCTTCTTTACCCACATATTCATATTCAAAATTCTCTTTGGGTCTAATAAATGTCTCACCCGCAATAGGATTTTGAACAAATGGCTCAACAGGTTTTACAAGAAGTCCGCCCGCAATTTGATTAATAATATCATCTTCATCTGGATTAATATAATATTCAACCGCAGTAATTTCAATAATTCCAGGCATACTATTTTTATCTACACCCTCAACTCGCCAGTTAGTACATTCTATCTCAGGCCAGTCATGGGAATTACCAACTCCATCTAAAATAAACGTTGAATATCTTTTAAAATATTTTAACGTTTGCTCATTAGCTGGAATTAACATATGTAAACTATGATTAGGCACATCTGCTTGAATATCATTCTTAGTAATAGAATTAATTCTTGTTTCTACTGGACCTTGGATAGCCATATAAGTAGTTTCAATGCCACCAGTATCCTCATCTTTCCAGAGAACTTCGTACGAGCATCTACGAATATCTCCTTTAAAATAAGCTAACTCAGTCAAATCCTGCAAGTAAACCAGCCACTTAGTACCTGTATTACCCCAGTCAAAGACCGTACCGGGCGCAAACCCATACTCAAATCCAATAGAAATTACTTTGTCATCATAGTCTGGTTTTAATTTATTTGGGTTAATTAAAGCTGGACAAATTACACTATCTCCTAACTTTCTTACCCTAGCCCCTTGATAAGAATAGAGAACTGCGTCGTCTAAAGTCTTACGCTTATCTCTAATCATTCTATCTTGTTGTGCGGCTCCCCCTCTATATTTCAAGCGGTTAGCCATATTTATAAATCCATGAGGTTCACTAATTTGCATGATAAACCTCCCTTAACAACGAGATACATTCAAAAACTGTTTTTCTATAAATAATAAATTCAGTGGTACGAACTTTTAAACCTTCTAACTTAGATAATAAAATTAAATAATTTTCATCAAGATTCAAAATTTCGTGCAAACCTGACAGTTCAATAAGTACAGTTTCAAGCTGATTTTCCCAGTTCTCTTCATTTTCCCTCATTGGGATAAGTTTCCATAACTGGTTTGTTAAACGATTAATATCCACCTCAATCGCTTGGGTGGATATCTCGAAGTTATATTTAGTCATCAAGGGCGCTCACCTCGCGCAAACACGCCCAGTTAGAACGAATATATCCATTCTCGTCTGTCTTTCTTCTCTTATAAAGGCGTTGCATGTGGTGAGACTGTCTTTGCGTTTCTTTTAATAAAGACAACAATTTAGCCAAATGGTTAGCTTGAGAAGTCATCTTAAAATCAGTACCACTATACTTCATACGAGTATTCTCAATAGAAGTAATTTGGCGCTGTAGCCACGCGTTCATCATCAAAATAGCTAAAATGTTCTGCTCTTCTGCGGTAAGTGTTGCACCGAAGTAAGAGTGCTCAACATAAACCTCAGGAATTGGGTCTGAACCATCTTCTGGTAGCTGTCCCCAAATAACACCGATAATAAAATCTCCCTCTTTAACTTCGTTTTCTTCCATTACGACTATTTCAAGAGTATATTCATCAAGTCGCACTCTAGGAAACTCGAAGCCAGGAATTGCATCAATTAATAAATGTTGCAAATCCTTAATGGTGTCTTCTGGCGTCAGCTCAAGATACATATCATCTGTAATCTTACCAAGAAAACGATTATAAATATCTGCGAACCTTGTTCCTTCAGTCATATTAACCTCCTAGCTAGTTGCTCGCTTTTGGAGTCACTACATTGTATTTTGAACCAGTTGTTCTACGTCCAGCTGGCTGAATTTCTTCTTCTTTCTTAACCCTACGTTCAGTTCCTTGTTTTAGGATTGTTCCCTGTTCATCTTCCTTATCTTCCATATCATGCTTAATAGCTGCGTCAACATCAAAACCAGTTTTCTGCTTTAAAGCAGCTCTCTTCTGCATATCATAAAGAGGAACACTAACACTAAGTTTTTTGATTAAGTCAATTACACCGACCGGCGCAAAATCCAAAGCATCTAAAAACTCATCTAAAGAACCATTCTTAATCAAGTTCTCTACGTCTGCTTCACTCATATGATACTCAGGCTGAACATTCTTCATCAAATTAGCACTCTGCTCAATCTGTAAGAAATTAGCTAATAAAGCCATGCCTCCTGGAATATAAGAGAGTTTTTCCAACTCTTCTAAACTAATTTTTTTCGTTTCTCCTGGTGCGAAAGAACGACGAACTCCAAGGTCAGGAATTGTATATCCTGTAACACTTGTACTTCTATTTTTAACATTAAACATTTGTGTTGCCATATCTTATATCTCCTTTTTCACTTAAATCAAAAAAAGGGGGAAGTGGGAAATCTCTTCCCATTTCCCCCTTTAATCTATTCCAAATTATTCGGTTATTTTGAATTATTCAGCTTTGTTATAAGCAGCAACTTCAGCTACATATGCAGAGCTATCAAAGATAGAACCCTGTAAATCCATATGACCAGCTAAAGATAAGTCGCAGTAAGCACAAATGTTATTAGCTAACATAGCAACTACGCCAACTTTCTTATAAACCTGAATTTCACGAGAACGGTCTTTGTTTACGTACTCGTCTACAATTGTTGCACCTTCGAATGCAATCTTAACTGGCTTGCTATCAGCTCCTGAAGGAATGATGAAGCAGTAACCTGGGTCGATGCACTTCTTGGTATTGGTCTCGTCTTCTAATCCTTGAGGAAGAATAACAACCTTACGTCCTTTGTAAGTAGCAAGGTGACCAGTATCCCAAAGCTGCTGTTTCATAGCTTCAGTGTATCTCCAGCCTTCGGTAGGAACCATCTTTACTGCGAACTCGTAAGTACAGTAAATAGTAGGCTCACCATAAGCAGAAGCGATGATTAATAATCTATCGAATTCCTGCTCGTCAAAACCAGCGTATGCAACTAAGTTTGCAGGTGGTAACTGGTTAACAGATGCCTTTAATGCATGACCAACCTCTTTGAAGATTAATTCGTCCATACCATCCATGATGATAGCAGTTACTTCAGAGAAATCTACACGTCCATCAAGGAACTCTTCGAATCCGATCTGAGCTGCACCACCAATAGCAGATGTACGAACTTCAAAGCTTTCGTCCTCTGAAGGACCAAGTTTGAATACTTCATAAATACCTGCTAAACCAACACGAGTAACGAACTGCTTAGCACGAGAACGAACGTCTCTCTTACGTCTGAACAGTGGCTTG